>ENA-OQDA01000401-OQDA01000401.1-human-gut-metagenome-genome-assembly--contig:-NODE-401-length-18099-cov-3.018195_pt1 | contig 18099 bp, 15 predicted proteins | sample MGYA00242771_ERZ504603 | MGnify/ENA primary metagenome ERZ504603 (study PRJEB26092, sample SAMD00036328) | human gut metagenome | host: Homo sapiens | study: EMG produced TPA metagenomics assembly of...
GGCGTACAGGTCGCCGTATCCCTGGTCCCCCACAAACAGCATCGCGTCAGATGGTATCCCCCAGCGGCACTCCACCCTTCCATACGTTTCGGAGTGGCGTGGGGCTTCTCCGCGTCAAAAATCTGCTCGTCAAAGCACCCCAGCAGCCCCAGCCGGGCCAGAAGCGCCTCTCCTCCCTCCCGCCTGGAATTTGAGCACAGCACAAGCCGGATGCCGCGGTCCCGCAGGCGGAGAAGCCGCCCGGCCAGCACCGGATCCGGTTGGGGGGCCCACCCCGTCGGTCAGCAGATCCCGCCGGGCCAACTGGAACCGCTCCCAGAACGCCTCACCGTCCCAGCCGATACGCCGGGCCAGGTACATGGCCAGGCTCCAGCCGTCGGAGATATAGGACCAGCATCTCCGGTCCAGCCAGGGCGAGGGGTCCGGACGCAGGAGTGCGGCCTCGGTGGGCACAGCCAGCAGCGCGGCGGCCGGGCCAGGACACACCCCCCATTCCTTGGGGGCAAACCGGCCGCAGCGGAAGGCCGGATTGCCTCCCGCCAGCACCCGGCTCATCTCCGCCTTTACAGACCCGATCTCCTTCTCCCATGGAGTACCGGCAAAGTAGTAGTCGATCATTCGCAGGTAGATACGGTCGTCGTGGTAGAGCGTGCCGTCCAGATCAAAACAGACAAGCCCCGGGGCAGCCTGTAACCCTCTTCCCATCAGGGCCGCACCAGGGCATCCACCGGATGCCCGTCCATTCCTATGGGTTCCAGCCCCAGCAGACGGAGGATGGTGGGCGCGTGGTCAATGAGCCTCCCGCCGTGGATTATCCTGCCGGATACAGCATTGGGCCCGGCAACGATGAAGGGGGGCTTGTCCCCCTTCCAGGGCAGGTGGCCGTGGGTGGAGACCGATGGCTTATATTCCTTTATGTCGTTGACACTGGTGATAAGTTGCTCCCCATCCAGGGCCCTTCCAAAGCACACCCGGTCGCCGGCTTCAATGACAAAGTCAAAATCGCCGGTCAGGTGCATCTGCGCGGCCTCCTCTTTGGTAAAGATCCGCTCCAGGTATTTGGGGTACTTCTTCTGTTGCTCCAGCAGGACGCAATACACCATTTCCCGGTCCACCTCCGGCCGGAGATAGATGTGTGCGCTGAGCGAACAGTTGGCGGCATAGACCTGATAGTCTGCCAGGGAACCGTCCTCCGCGGTCTGGAGCCAGCCCAGCCGGTGGAACAGGGCGTTCAGATGGAACATCTCGTCGCAGTAGAGCTGACCGTGGTCGCCCAGCAGCACAATATTTGTGTTCTCCACGCCGCCGGTCTCCTCCAGCGCATCCAGCACAAGCCCCATCTGTCCGTCAATAAAGCGGAAGGCGTGCTCCAGATCTCCGTGCACGCCCAGGCGGTGGCGCTGGTGGTCAACGTAGGACAGGTGGAGCAGCATCAGGTCGGGGCGGTGGGCCCGGATGATGTCGGCGGCGCACTTGGCGGCGAACTCGTCCATCTGTGGCGTCTTCATCCAGCGGAGCATGTGCTTATTGGCCTCAAAAATCTCCTCCACCGCAGGGCTGTTGGCCCTGGTAAACCACGGTGTCGGGTCATCCTCCTCCTGCGGGGCCCAGATCTCGCCAATATTGTACTCCGCTCCTGAGGCGCACATGACGGGCCAGGTGACGGTAGAGGCAGTCAGCCCCGCCTGTCTTGCAAAATCCACCACGGTAGGCACCTGAATGGCCTCCCGCCACCAATACCAGTCCATCCGTCCCTTTGCAAAAAAATCTGGAATCTCATTATTGTTGATGCCAGTCCGGTCCGGCCAGCAGCCGGTGGCGATGGTGGCATGGCAGGGATAGGTTAAGGTGGGATAGATACATTCGATATCCGTAATCCAGGAGGCATGCTCCATCACGCGCCCCAGGTTGGGAAGCTGCTTCAGCACGGGGATATCCGCTGTGATCAGCGCATCAATGGAGACCACTAGGGTGCGATTTGTCATGGGGTCCTTCCTTTCTTAAGTACGGTCCTGTTGGGCCTCTTCCTCTTTCATCAGCGCAACGAGCTCCCGCTCCCAGCGCTCGGTCTCCTCCAGCTCCTCCGCCGTAGCCCGGACCCCCGGCCGGACACAGGCGGCCTCGGCCAGGAAGTGGTCGATGTTCCGCCCCCGCTCCTGGCCGGTCAGCGTGTGCATGTCATACACATAATCAGGCAGGGGAAAGGGGTCTCCCCGCCGTATGCGCCGCTTAACCACACTGGCAAGCACGCTGGAGCCCCGCTCCTTCCGGCAGGCGCACAGATAGCGCACCGCGTGGACGAAGAGCAGTTGATAATCGGAGCTGTCCCGGGAGAGCTCCCGGCTGCTGCGGTGAAGGGCATCCACCACCACTGGGGCCATGGGCTCCCCCAGGCCCACGTCCTCGGCACTGATCACCAGCAGCCGTCTCCACAGGTAGGCGGTCAGCTCCTCCCCGGTCAGGTAGAGCTCATAGGCAGCCCGCACCGCCAGCTCCGTCTCCCCCCGGCGAATAAATTTCTGGAGGGCGGATATGACCTCGTCCCCCGGGTGTCCGCTGGGAGTTACGATGTCATGGTAAAAAATTGGTATCATGTCAGGTTTCCTTTCTGCGCGCCCGGGCCGGGACACGGGACCGCGGCAGGGCGGAGGCGGATGCTCCGTCTCCGCCCTGCCCAAGTCCGCTTCAGTTGGCGCCGACGGTCTGCTTCAGGTTGGCCAGGGCCTGCTCCGGCTCCATGCCGTTGTCCGCCACCTCCTGCATCATGGTCTTGACGGCGCTGTTGACGGCGCTGGAGGTGGTGGTAGCATTGGTAAACACGGGCTCATAGAAATAACGGTCACTCTGCTCTACACCGGCCCGCATGTACTCGTGGCCGTCGGCCACATAGGCCTCATAGGCCGGGTCCTCCGCCACGGACTGGCGGATGGGCAGATAGCCAGTGTTTCCGGCAGCTACCGCCAGGTTGGCGTCATGGGAGGTCATAAACTTGATAAATTCATAGGCGGCATACATTCTGTCCTGATTCCCGTCCTGATTCAAGGCGATAATGACATGGCCGGCGGAGAGGTTGGCGGCGGTATCCTCGCTCACCTGAGGAACAGGGGCGGTTCCCCAGTCCAGCTCGGGATTTTTGTCTGGGATATAGCTGGCCTCCACGCTGTCGCCGATATACATGGGGATCATCTCATTGGCAAAGGGCCCGGAGAAGAACTGATCCTCCCCCGCAGTACGCCAGATACCCTCATTCACGTTATCCTGCCACATCTGAAGCACCTTCAGGGTAATGTCGCTGTCCTCGGTGGCAAAGTACAGATTGCCGTTCTGGTCAGTGTAGCGGCCGCCGTTTTGGAGCAGCAGGGTCATAAAGCTGCCTGCCAGGTTGTCCCAGCCAAAGGCGGGCGCGCCGGTAATGTCTCGGATGGCGCGGCAGGTTTCCACCAGCTCGTCCCAGGTGGTGGGAACACTGAGTCCGTGCTCGGCAAAAAACGTCTTGTTGTAATAGAGCACCTCGGAGTAGGAGTGGATCGGCAGGGAATAGATACCCTCCTTGGCATAGCTGGAGTTCGCCTCCCGCAGCCCTTCAAAGATGTCCTCGTAGTCGGTCATGCCCACATTGGGATCTGTAATATAGGGCTCCAGGTTAACCACATAGTCGGTCTGGAGGTAGTCAGCCACATAGGGGCGCAGGGCCAGGGTCACATCAGGGGCGCTGCCCGCCTTGATCGCGCCCACCACGCTGGAATAGAGCTCACTGCTGCTGCCGTTAAAGGTTGGGACCACGGTAATACCCTTCTCGGCTCCGATCGTTTCATTGAACTCCTCCACCAGCCCCTCCAGAACCTTCAGGTGGTTCTGATTGGAGATGGAGTGCCAGAACTGGAGTTCCACAGGGCCGAAAGGGTACCCAGTTCCCCGGCGGGGGTTTCGGCCCGCTGGGGGCCGGTTTGCTGCCGCAGGCCGCCAGGGAAAGGCCCAGGGCCAGGGCAAGGCTTACGCTGATGAGCTTCCGTTTCATCGAAAATTCCTCCTTCTTTTCTTTCGTGCCACATGCTTTCATTGTGTTATTCAAAGCCCGGCAGGCCGGGCAGGATCTTAACCCTTGATGCCGCCCCGCGCCACGCCGGCGATGATCTGCTTTCGGAAGACCAGGAAGAAAATCAGCATGGGTACGATGACGATCGTAGCGCCGGCCATCTGCAGATTCACCTGGGAGCTCACCGCATCCCGGAAGTGGAGCAGACCGATGGGCATAACCCGGTGGGCATCGCTCTTGGTGACCATAAGGGGCCAGACAAAGGAATTCCATTGGCTGATAAAGGCCAGAATTCCAATGGTGGCAATGGCATTCTTGTTCATGGGGATCATGACTTTCCAGAGGTAGCGCCAGTCGCTGCAGCCGTCCACCTTGGCCGCTTTGTAGAGGATGGAGGGGATCTGCATAAAATACTCCCGCATCATATAGATATAGAAACCGCTGGCCACCGTTGGCAGAATAATGCCCTGAAAGGTGTCCATCCAGCCCAGCTTGGAGATCGTGATGAAGTTCTGGATGATGAGCAGCTCTGCGGGGATCATCATGGTGGACAGGCAAAGCAGAAACAGCAGCTTTTTGCCCCGAAATTCGTAAATGGTAAAGCCGTAGGCAGACAGCACGGTAAGCACCAGGGTAAGGAGGGTACCGCCGCCCGCCACAATAATGGAGTTGCGCAAATAAAGGCCAAAGGGGGCGACGGCAAGAGCCTCCGTGTAATTTTCAAACTGGGGCACCGCAGGGAACAGGGTTGGCGGGATGGAGATGGACTCCGGCAGTGTTTTCAGGGAGGTAAAGAGCATCCACAAAAACGGGAAGATCATGACAAAGGCTCCAACAGTCAGAACGGCGATCTTGACCGCCTTGCCCACGTTCTGTTTCATATCCGACCCTCCCTTATACATAGTATACAAACCGCTTGGAGACCCACTTCTGAATCACCGTCAGGGCCAGTACGATGGCCAGAAAGATGATGGCCGCCGCCGAGGCGTAGTGAACCTGTCCCCGGTTGAAAAACATGTCATAAATATAGTAGACCATAGTGATGGCGCTGTTTCCAGGCCCAGCGCTCTCCCGGCTGAACATAGCATAGACCTCGTTGTAGGTCTTAAAGGCATGAATGACCGAAACGATGGTGACCATCCAAAACGTGGGGGAGAGCAGGGGCATGGTGATGCGGAAGAATATCCGGTGCGCTGGAGTGCCGTCGATTCGGGCGGCCTTGTAGTACTGCTGGTCGATCTTTTGCAATCCGGCCAGGAACAGGACAATCTTAAACGCCATACCGCTCCAGATGGTAAAAATGGTCACCGCCACAATGGTCAGGTTGGGATCGGACAGCCACTTCTGTGGCTCCAGCCCCAAAAACTCCAGAAAAAAGTTGATGTAGCCGTATTCCGAGTGGAAGAGCCAGCGGAACACCAGGCCGATGGCCAGGGTGGAGGTGACATAAGGGAGAAAATAGAGTGTCTGAAACAGTCCCTTGGTCCGAAGCAGGGAATTGATGAGCAGGGCTGCCCCCAGGGAGAGCACAATCGTGATAGGTACGCCCACCAGAACAATAAACATGGTGTTGCGCACGGCCAGCCCGAAAGCGGGATCCTGAAGCACGTACCGGAATGAATTGAGGCCGAAGCCCGTGCCGGTGTCGGTAAGGTACACGTAACTCTGGTAAAACCCCATCCGAAGCGTCATGAGGATGGGGTAGACCACAAAGACCGCCAAAACCGCAAAGGCAGGGAGCAGATACAGATATGCCTTGGCGCTGCGCCGGGTGTTGCCCAGCGGATTTTCTGCGCGGGCCGGCTTGGGGCTCCTCATCCCGCCACCTCCGCATCCAGCCGTGCGCCGGTCTCCGGGTCAAAGATATAGACCAGGCGAGGCTCCAGGGTCAGCTCCACGGCGTCGCCTGCCGCCACACCGGCGGTGATGTCCAGAATGGCGCGGGCCCGCTCCCCTGCCAGTGAGAAGGTAACCAGCAGATCCTTGCCCCGCATCTCCACAGCCTCAGCCGCAGTCCGAAGCCCCTGCCCCAGACGCCACGCCTCAGGCCGGATGCCCACCAGGACCGGCCCATCCGCCGCGCCGTGCACCCGGAGCATGTAGTCCTCTGCCAGACACATCGTTCCGCCGCACACGTCCAACCGAAAGAAATTGATGGGGGGATTCCCCAGAAAGCCTGCCACAAAGCGGTTGGCGGGATTCAAATACATCTGTTGGGGTGGACACTGCTGCTGCACCACGCCGGTCCTCATCAGCACGATCTCATCTGTGATACTCATGGCCTCCTCTTGATCATGGGTGACGAACACGGTGGTGACGCCCGTCTCAGTCTGGATGCGGCGAATCTCTTCCCGCATCTCCAATCGCAGGCGGGCGTCCAGATTGGAAAGGGGTTCGTCCAGCAAGAGGATATCAGGCCGCTTGACCAGCGCCCGTGCAATGGCCACCCGCTGCTGCTGGCCGCCGGAGAGCTGGCCCGGCTTGCGCTTGAGGAGATCCTCGATCTGCACCAGTCTGGCCATCTCCAGGGTACGGCGGCGGATCTCCTCCTTCCCCTCCTTGTGGTTGACCAGAGGGAAGGCGATGTTTTGCTCCACCGTCAGATGGGGATAGAGGGCATAGTTCTGAAACACCAGACCAATGCCCCGCTTTTCTGGGGGCAGGGCCGTCACATCCCTGTCTCCAAAGAAAATCCTTCCGGAAGTAGGCGACTCCAGCCCTGAGATGAGGTAGAGTGTCGTGGACTTTCCGCAGCCGCTGGGGCCCAGCAATCCGGTCAGCTTGCCGTCCTGAATCGTAATGCTGACATCATTCACCGCCTTGGTTCCGGAAAAATCCTTGACCAGATGCTCCAATCGCAGTTCCATGGCGCAGCTCCTTTCATTTATTTTGCTTTTTATTGTCTCCATTGTATTCTATATCATTTTTCTTGTCAACAAATGTTCAAAATTACAGTTTTCAGTCTGCTTTTTAAGCTTTAATTTCATATAATCTCTTTATTTGATAGTATATTATCAATAATCTTCTCCGAAAGAGATAAAAGGCATTGAATTATCATTTTTTAAAATTTGGCTTTACAAAAAATGTACAGAATATCCAACTAATTTTTGCTTTATTCTTGCCAGAGTTCCGGTTTTATGATATTCTCTCCCTAGTATTTAATTAAGTATGGGAGGATTGCACCATATGAGTCTCAAAAAGATGACACGTATTGATAAAATCTCCCAGCTTTTGATCGCCAAGACGGGCGTATCGATTCGCGAACTGGCGGTGGAGCTGGGGGTATCTGAAATTACAATCCGCCGGGATCTGAAGCAGCTCGAGCAGCAGGGGACGGTAAAGCTGATCAACGGCGTGGCCATTCATCGCGCCGCCCAGAACCCCCACAGTACCCTTCCCGAGTACAATCTGGATTACGAGGTTCTCCACTTTGGAGACCGGAAGGCCCGCATCGGCAAAAAAGCCGCCTCCCTCATTGAACCCAACGATGTCATTGCCATTGATACCGGCTCCACCTGCTCCTACCTCACACAAAATCTGCCCAGCGGCGTCCACCTGACCGTGCTCACCTACTGCATGAACACCCTGGCCCAGTTGACCACGCATCCGAACTACGACGTGATCTGCGCGGGCGGCTACCTCTATCCCAACACCCGGATGTTTTATAGTCCAGAGGGTATCAGCCTTATTAACCGCACCTGTGTAAACAAGGCCTTCCTCTCCACCGCCGGCATCAGTGGCAAGCTGAACGTCACCTGTGTGGCTCCCCATGAGATGAACGCCAAGAGCGCCCTGATGGAGAGCAGCCAGACCAAGATCCTGCTGCTGGACTCCTCCAAGTTCAGCAAAATCTGTCCCACGACTTTCGCCTACCTCTCCGATTTTGACATCATCGTTACGGATGACGAGCTCTCAGCCGAATGGCAGGGCTATATTGCCGACCTGGGCATTCAGCTTTTGCTGGCCTGAGCGGGCAGCCGCATCATTTGCATGAACCTCCATGCGTACAGGACGCGCCGCGAAACTATGCAAAGGCTTAGGCGCATGAAGTGTTCGCGCATGTGGGCCGTACCGGCCTACGCGCTGTCATCTTATGGCCGTGCCGCTGCAAGCGGCGCATGGGCAAGTTTGCTATGCTCTTGCAGAGCAAAAGGGCCGGACGGAATGGTTCCGTCCGGCCCTTTTTATGCCGTATGCGCTCTTTACTTGATAGGCTCGCCGGCCTCTTTCTTGGCCTTGATCTCCTTCAGGGCGTCCCGGTAGGAGAGGTTGACGCGGCCCTTCTCGTCGATATCGGTGACCTTGACCCAGATCATGTCGCCGATGTTGACCACGTCCTCCACCTTCTCCACCCGGCGGTCGGCCAGCTTGGAGATGTGCACCATGCCGTCCTTGCCGGGGGCCAGCTCGACGAAGGCGCCGAACTGGAGGATGCGGACCACCTTGCCGTAGTAGAGCTGGCCCACCTCGGGCACGAACACGATGGTCTCGATGGTCTTCTTGGCGGCGTCGCAGGAGGCCTTGTCGGTACCGGCAATGTAGATGGTGCCGTCGTCCTCGATGTCGATCTTGGCGCCGGTGTCGGCACAGATCTTCTGGATCACCTTGCCGCCGGAGCCGATGACCTCGCGGATCTTGTCCACGTCGATCTTCATCTTCACCATCTTGGGGGCGGTGTCGGCCACGTCGGGGCGGGGCTTGGAGATGCAGGGGAGCATGATCTCGTCCAGGATGGCATAGCGGGCGTCGCGGGTGATCTCCAGGGCCTCCTTGATGATCTCGTGGGACAGGCCGTCGTTCTTGATGTCCATCTGGATGGCGGTGATACCGGCCTTGGTGCCGGCCACCTTGAAGTCCATCTCGCCGTGGAAGTCCTCCACGCCCTGGATGTCGATGAAGGTGGTGAAGGAGCCGTCGTCGTCCTGGATCAGGCCGCAGGAGATGCCGGCCACAGGGGCCTTGATGGGCACGCCGGCGTCCATCAGGGCCAGGGTGGAGCCGCAGATGGAGCCCTGGGAGGTGGAGCCGTTGGAGCTCAACACCTCAGACACCACGCGGATGGCGTAGGGGAACTCCTCCACAGAGGGGAGCACGGGCACCAGAGCCCGCTCCGCCAGAGCACCGTGGCCGATCTCCCGGCGGCCGGGGGAACGGGCAGGCTTGGCCTCGCCCACGGAGTAGCCGGGGAAGTTGTAGTGGTGCATATACCGCTTCTCCGTCTCCTCCCAGATGGTGTCCAGCTTCTGGTTGGCGGAGAGGGTGTCCAGGGTGCAGACGGAGAGCACCTGGGTCTGGCCGCGGGTGAACAGGCCGGAGCCGTGGACGCGGGGCAGCACGCCCACCTCGGCGGCCAGGGGACGGATCTCGTTCTTGGCGCGGCCGTCCACCCGGTGGCCCTCCAGCAGCCAGGCCTTGACGATCTTCTTCTGGAACTTGTAGGTGATCTCCTCCAGGTACTTGTCCATCTCGGGATAGTCCTCCAGGAAGAGCTCATGCCAGTGCTCGATGAGCTTGTTCCACCGCTCCTCGCGCACGTTCTTGTCGTCGGTGTCCATGGCGGCGCGGGCCTCATCCATGGTGGCCTCCACGATCTTGTCGAACAGCTCCTGGTCGAAGTCGGCGTGGTCGTAGGTCATCTTGTCCCGGCCGATCTCGGCCACGATCTGGTTGATGAAGGCCACCTGCTTCTTGATGTCCTCGTGGGCGGCCACGATGGCGTCGTACATGATGTCGTCGGGCAGCTCCTTGGCGCCGGCCTCAATCATGATCACCTTCTTGTCGGTGGCGGCCACGGTCAGATCGAGCTGGGAGGCGTGCTTCTGCTCGTTGGTGGGGTTGAGGACAATCTGGCCGTCCACATAGCCCACCTCCAGGCAACCGATGGGGCCGGCCCAGGGGATGCAGGAGTAGGCCAGGCAGGCGGACACGCCGATCATGGCGGTCACCTCGGGGGAGCAGTCCCGGTCCACGCTCATGACGGTGGCGGTGACCACCACGTCGTTGCGGAAGTCGTAGGGGAACAGGGGGCGGATGGAGCGGTCGATCACGCGGCTTGCCAGCACGGCGGGCAGAGAGGGCTGGCCCTCCCGGCGCATGAAGGAGCCGGGAATGCGGCCCACGGCGTACAGCTTCTCCTCAAAGTCCACGGAGAGGGGGAAGAAGTCCACGCCGTCCCGGGGGCGGGGAGGCACGGTGACGGCCACCAGCACGGTGGTCTCGCCGTAGGTGACCATGGCGGAAGCGGTGGCCAGCTCGGCCACCTTGCCCACGTCGATGGTCAGGGGGCGGCCCGCCACCTCGGTCTTGTAGACCTTGTGGTTGGTGAATTCCTTGTGCTTGATAATGGTTGACATGCGGGTATTCCTCCTTTTCATTGGTGTCTCCCACACATCAGAGCCCGATCCCTTTTAGCACTTGAAGCCGGGTCCGGTCCTCCGGGCCCAGGTTCAACTGCTAAAAGCAAGCTCCGACGGATGGGAAGAAGGGGTGGCACGGAGTCCGCGCCACCCCTCTTGATTCGTTGTTGTCACGCTGCGGCGGCTGCACGACGGACAACTGCTCAACACTCCGCGAAAATGCCGTTGGCGTTCCGCCAACCTGTTTTTTCATCTGCGTGTTTCGCTGTCGTCCTGCTCCGCACGCCTCCGCGCTTCTTCTTACTTTCGGATGCCGAGCTTGGCGATAATGGCGCGGTAGCGCTCGATGTCCTTGGCCATCAGATAGTCCAGCATCTTGCGGCGCTTACCGACCATCTTGAGCAGGCCGCGGCGGCTGTGGTTGTCGTGGATGTGCACCTTCAGGTGCTCGGTCAGCTCCTGGATGCGGGCGGTCAGAATGGCGATCTGCACCTCGGGGGAGCCGGTGTCAGTGGCGTGGGTACGGTTGGTCTCGATCACGGCCGTCTTCTCGTCCTTACGGATCATGGTTGGGTTCCACCTTTCATACAATGTGCCCTGGGCTGCGTGACCGGCCGGTGAGAGCCTGGGGACGAAGCCGGGGGTAAATTCTGCCTGTAAATTACAGGCTGTAGTAGTTTATCATATTCTCCCCGCCTTGTAAAGAGGTCATTCCCGATTTTGCGGCGAATTTTCCCGCGCCGCCGCCGTCCTCTGGCGCCGGCGCAGGCGCGGGGGTATGATACAAAAAACAGCAAGGAGGAATGGTTATGATCCGTCTGCTGACCGGGAGCACGCACACGGGAAAGACCCTGCTGGCCCAGCGCCTGCTGGAGCGGCACGGCGCGCCCTATCTGTCCATCGACCACCTGAAGATGGGCCTCATCCGCAGCGGGATGTGTCCCCTGACGCCGGAGAGCACCGACGAGGCCCTCACCGCCGTCCTCTGGCCCGTGGTGCGGGAGATCGTCAAAACCGCGGTGGAAAACGGCCAGTCGCTGACGGTGGAGGGCTGCTACATCCCCTTCAACTGGCGGGAGGACTTTGATGCGTCCTGCCTCCCCCACATACGCTTTCTCTGTCTGGTGTTCAGTGAGGCGTACATCCGCACCCGGTTTGACACCATTCAGACCCACGCCAACGCCATAGAGCGGCGGAAGGACGACTCCTTCTGCACCATGGAATTACTTTTGGCGGAAAACCGGCGCAATCTGGAGGCCTGCCGCCGCCGCGGACTGCCCTATTACCTCATTGACGGCCCCTATGCCCCGCCCCTGGACTGGTGAGCGTTACCAAATCGTCATTTATTCTTAATAAATTATCTTTAAATCCCCATTGACAATCATATGATTATTTAGTATAATCATGTCAAAGCAAGAAAAGGAGTGGATGATATGGCAAAGACGCTGCCGGGAACCACCATCGCGGTGGACTGGAACCGACCGGAGGAGGCGGAGACCCTGCTGAACTCCCTCTTTTTGGCCGGGGGCTGATGCTCTCCCAGGTGGCCAGCCTGACCGGGCTGGAGCCCTATGTCATCCAGAACTGGGTCCGCCGGGGCTTTGTGGCCCCGCCGGAGCGCAAGCGGTACTCCCGCCGCCAGTTTTCCCGCATCGTCCTGATCAATATGCTGAAGGATTCCATGCAGCTGGACAAAATCTGCGCCCTGCTCTCCTATGTCAACGGGGAGCTGGACGATGAATCGGACGATCTGATTGACGATTTCCAGTTGTATCTCTATATTGTACGCCTGGCGGCCCTGGTGGAGCATCAGCCTCCCAGCGGGCCGGACGAGGCGGCCCGCTGGTGCCAGACAGCGGCGGAGAGCTACCGTGAGCGCCGTGCCGGCGCCCGGGACCGGGTGGCCCGCTGCCTCCATGTGATCCTGACGGCCTATCTGGCCGGACGGCTCAAGCAGGAGGCGGAGGCCCTCCTCGCGGCCCTGGCCTGACGCGTCCCAAGACAGCGGTAGGGACGCGGAGTATCCCACCGCTGTTTTATGATAGATCGCATCCCCATTTCGAGAAAGGAGGAACCCATTCATGGCAGCCTGGTGGCAATCCCTCTCTGCCCTGGACCACGTTCTGCTCTACATCGCCGTACCCGCCACGCTGATCCTGCTGATTCAGACCGTTCTCCTCTTTGCGGGGGCGCGTTTGACAGCGACGGCGACGCCGGTGTGCCGGACGCGGACGGGCCGGACTTCGACGGCCCCGACGCCGACGGCGGCCCGCTCCACGAGGCCGCGGCGGACCCGGAGACCCCCGACACCGGCCTGCACCTGTTCACCGTGCGGGGCGTGGTGGCCTTCCTGGTGCTCTTCGGCTGGGGCGGCCTGTGGCTCCACCAGGTAGGCCTGCCCGGTTTCCTGGCGGTCTTCCTGGCCATCCCCATCGGCTTTGCCGGCATGGTGGGCATCGCCCTGGCCGTCCGCCAGGCCCTTCGCCTCCAGTACGACGGCACCCTGGATCTCCGCAACGCCCTCGGGCGGACGGGCACCGTGTACCTCACCGTTCCCCCCGGCCGCTCCTCCCCCGGCAAGGTCACCCTCACCGTGCAGGAGCAGCTGACGGAATTTGAGGCCCTCACCGACTCCCCCGCCCCCATCCCCACGGTAGCCCTGTCCGTGTCACCGGTCTGGCCGGCCGCGGCGCCCTGCTGGTGGAACCCATCCCATCCGAATCAAAAGAGACAGAATAAGGAGGAACTTATGCCAAACATCTTTGGACTTATCCTTACCTGCGTCATCGTCGTCATCGTCTTCTCCCTGCTGCTGTTCCTGATCAAGCGCTACAAGAAGTGCCCCTCGGACAAGGTCATGGTCATCTACGGCAAGGTGGGCAGCAACAAGGACGGCTCCACCCGCAGTGCCAAGTGCATCCACGGCGGCGCGGCCTTTATCTGGCCGGTCATCCAGTCCTATGAGTTCCTGGATCTGACCCCCATGTCCATCTCGGTGGATCTGGAAAACGCCCTGTCCCGCCAGAACATCCGCATCAACGTCCCCAGCCGCTTCACCGTGGGCGTCTCCACCGAGCCGGGGGTCATGCAGAACGCCGCCGAGCGCCTGCTGGGCCTGAAGCTCCAGGAGATCCAGGAGCTGGCCAAGGACATCATCTTCGGCCAGCTCCGCCTGGTCATCGCCACTATGGACATCGAGGAGATCAACACCGACCGGGATAAGTTCCTGGAGGCCGTCTCCCGCAACGTGGAGGGCGAGCTCAAGAAGATCGGCCTGCGCCTCATCAACGTCAACGTCACCGACATCTCCGACGAGTCCGGCTACATTGACGCCCTGGGCAAGGAGGCCGCCGCCAAGGCCATCAACGACGCAAAGAAGAACGTGGCCGAGAAGGACCGCGACGGCTCCATCGGCGAGGCCCAGGCCCGCCGCGACCAGCGCATCCAGGTGGCCCAGGCCGACGCCTCCGCCATCCAGGGCGAGAACTCCTCCAAGGTGGAGGTGGCCATGTCCAACGCCCAGCGCCGCGAGAAGGAGGCCGAGGCCACCCGCATCGCCACCGCCGCCGAGAAGATCGCCGCAGCCCAGGCCCTGGAGGAGGCCTACGCCGCCGAGCAGAAGGCCGAGGCTGCCCGCGCCCAGCGTGAGAAGGCCACCCAAGAGGCCGATGTCATCGTCAAGACCGAGATCGACAAGCGCCGCCGGGAGCTGGAGGCGGAGGCCGAGGCCGAGCAGATCCGCCGCCGCGCCAAGGGCGAGGCCGACGCCATCCTGGCCAAGATGCAGGCCGAGCGCCGAGGCGCCCAGGAGATCCTGGTCAAACAGGCCGACGGCCTGCGGCAGATCGTGGCCGCCGCGGGCGGCGACGCCGACCACGCCGTGCGCCTGATGCTGGCCGACAAGATGGAGGAGCTCATGCGCATCCAGGTAGACGCCGTCAAGGGCATCAAGATCGACAAGGTCACCGTCTGGGACGGCGGCGAGCAGAAGGATGGCAAGACCGCCACGGCGGGCTTTGTCTCCGGCCTGATGAAGTCCATCCCGCCCATGAACGAGATGTTCGACATGGCGGGCATGGAGCTGCCCCGCTTCCTGGGCAAGAACAAGGAGGAGCCTGCTGCTCCCCCCCGCGCCCGCAGAAGAGTCCGGCGCGCCCGCAGAAGAGTCCTGATAATTGGAAGGCCCCCGGAACCTGATGGGTTCCGGGGGCCTTTCTGCTTTAAATTAGAGCTTCTTTTCGGCAAAGCGCATGAGGATGACGGCCACCTCGGCGCGGGTGGCGGTGCCGGCGGGGTCGAGCCGGCCGCCGTCCTTTCCGGTCAGCAGACCCTCGCCCACGGCCCAGCACAGGGCGTCCGCCGCATAACCGCTGGCCGCGTCCTTGTCGGCAAAGCCGTCCAGGCCGCCTGTGGGCTCCGGTGCGCCCGCATAGCGGTACAGCATGGCCGCTAATTGCTCCCGGGTCACCGCGTCCTCCGGACCGAAGGCCCCGGTGTCATACCCGGCCACAATCCCCTGGGCCGCCGCCCAGTTCACCGCGCCGGCATACCACGCGTCCGCCGCCACGTCGGTGAAGCCCGCCCCGCCGGGGGCGGCAGGGCTGCCCGCCAGGTTCCAGAGCACCTGCGCCGTCATGGCGCGGGTCAGCACCGCGCCGGGGTCGAAGGTGACGGCGCTGGTACCGTCCATGAGGCCCTTTTCATACACATAGGCCACCGCATCATAGTACCACTCGCCGCTGCTCACGTCGGTGAAGGGCAGGGATTCGGGCTGTTCCGGCTCGGTTTCGATCGCGGTGAAGACCGCCTCGACCTCCACCTTGGAAGCGGGCATTTTGAAGGTATATTTGCCGTCGCCCTTGTCGGTGAGCTTAATGGAATCGCCATCCTTGCCAGTGACGGTCAGCTTGTCCAGCTCATAGCCCTCGTCGGGCTTCACGGTGATGGTCACGGTGGTGCCTCTGGAGGCGCGGGTGGGGCTTACCTTCACGCTGCCGTTGTCCGTGTCCTCCACGCTCACCGTGTACCGGGTGGAACTGGAGGAGGAGCCGCCGGAGGAGCTGCTTTTCGAGAATGTCGCATGGATAGTGCAGTCCTTTGTCACATTCTGAACGGTGTAGGTGCCGTTATCGTTCTGCACCACGTCTGCGGCGGTGCTGTCATCGACGGTCACATCAGAGATGGAATATCCGCTGTCGGCGGTGACGGTGAAGGTCTGACTGCCGCCATTGGCTACGGCCACCCTGCCGCTGGGAGTGATGGCGCCGCCTTCGCCGGCGGTGGCGGTGATGGTAAAGCCCTGCGCGGGGTCTGTTGTTCCATCACCTACCACCGCACTGCCAATGTCCGTAGTAATATCCCTGGCCGAGTCATCTGTGTAGGCCAGTTTGATCTTCAGCTGCTTGTCTTCTTTGGTAGTCTTGTTGTCCGCAATGGTAACAGGGAAGGAGCCGGTACCATTTCCGTCCTTTTCGCCCGTCTTTGTTGTTACCCCAAGAACAATATCGCCGCCCAAAATTGGATTCGAATTGTTAAAAGTACAACCGGAAATAGTCAGGGACTTGACACTGGCCCGCGCGCCGGTGATATCATCGGCTTCAGTCCCGTCACCCGTGCCGCGTTCAGCGACTTTAATGGGGCCGGAAGCACCGCAATTTCCTTCAAACCTAGTGTTGGTGATCGAGATCATGGCATCCTGTACGGCGACCAGGTTCAGGTCGATGGCATAGTTAATGCCGCCGCAGTTTGTAAAGGTGCAGCCGTCAATAGTCAGGTTTTTCGCGTTGGTCAGATACATGCCCTGTCCACCGCTCACTCCTGCCTTGGAGTTTTGCACGGTGCAGTTGGTCATAGTCAGGTTCAGACCGCTGACAACAGTTGCGCTCTGATTCTGAGAGGTAATGAGGATGGATTTATCCGCCGTTCCATCTCTGTTGGTGTCGCCGTCCACGGTCAGATTATTCAAGGTGAGGTTCGTGTTGGTCTGGTTGGCATCGTCGCCCGAAGCTGCCACACAGTTGATGGCGCCGTACAGGGTCTTGCCGCTGCCCTCAATGGTGAGGGTGCTGCCCGCCGCAATGGATATGTCTTTTGTCACATCCTGCAGCAGGGTGAGGGTGTGATCTTCTGCGGCCAGCGCGGCGGTCAGAGCATTATCAAAAGAGGTGAATTTCTCCTCCCCAACCTGTGCCACAAGGACGCCTTCTTGCGTCTTTTCAAAGGTGTCCCCAGGGGCCAGCGTGATGGTGGGGATGTCCGCATCCTTGGCCGCCTGATAGGCCAGCTCAACCGCAACCTCGCTGCCATTTTCGGCCTTCACATTGGAGATGGTCACCGGGAACGCGCCGGTGGAGGGCGCGGCGGCATTGTTCTCTCCCTTCCCCTGGGAACCCAGTTGAATCTTGGCCCCCTCGGAGAAGGTGCAGTCCGCAACCACAGCGGAGGCAATGGTGGCGGGTTTTACTTCTCCGTCTCCCGACGGCTTCACATCTGTTGCCACGTCGTCCTCGCCGTTGCGCTGGTTCAGCTTGATGGCATTCTTCTCATAGCTGCCCGTAAAGGTACAGCCCCGGATCTCCACCGTGGAACCCTGGATGCCGCAGAGGTTCCAGTTGATTCCGTACTTCAGGCCGTCCTCTCCGGCGTTGAAGGTGCAGCCTTTAATCACCAGAGACTGGCAGTTGGGCAAATACATAAACGAGGAGTTTGTCTTGTCTCCGGCGGTATTGCCGGTAAAGGTACAGTCCGTCAGGGTCAGGTGCAGTCTGGGGGGATTGGGGCGCGTCTGCACATTGGTCAGGGCAAACTGTCCCTCCTTAAACTCCGTTCTGCTGATAGTCAGGTATACGTCCTTACCGTCGAGAGCGTCGCCCTTCACCGCCTCATTATAGGCGGCTACCGTAGTGAAGGGCTCCTCCTGCGTGCCCTTTCCCTCCTCTGTGGGCACGGGCTCCTGTGGCTCGTCGCCGGGCTCCGTCCTGCGTCCGCGCTTGTTTCCTCCGTCTGTTCCATTCCGGCGATGGGAAGGGGCTCCCGCGTCCGCCGCAAAGGCGGACGGCATCAGCGTCAGCAGCATGCACGCCGTCAGGCACACCGACAAGATGCGTTTCTCCATGATTCTGTTTTCCTCCTTTTTGATGTCAGGGGTCGTGGCCGCAGAAAATGTGTGTCAATACCACTCCGCCGTACCGGAGGTTCCCGCAGGATGCCATTCGGACTGCATACAAAACATCTTAAAACAGGAAGCGCGGGTCTCCGGCCAGGTGAAACAGCATTGGCCGGCAAACCACCCCCTTTTGGAAAAGTGTACCTTTTAAAATGGTGGAAATGCAGGAAAATCTATGTTAAAATGTAATTGATATCGCCGTATTTCTGTGCTATACTTCACACTAGGTAGTGCGACTATTTCATTTGTAAACGTACACTTTTTCAAACATACAAAGCGCCTCTGGAATATTCCAGAGGCGCTTTTTGCATATAGTTCCGTTACAGCAGGGTGAAATCCAGCAGCTCGTGGCCCCACGCCCGCTCGGGGGCGTCCAGCCCGCGGCCGCCCACCATCAGCTCGCCGCACTGGTTGTCGGTAGGGGTCTTGCCGCCAGGCGGGGCATGGGGGGCGGTCAGGGGGGCCTGGAAGGCGGAATTGGCTACCATCCGCCAGGGGTCCAGGCTGCCGAAGTAGTGGGCCCGGCGGGCGTCCTCCCCGCT
>ENA-OQDA01000402-OQDA01000402.1-human-gut-metagenome-genome-assembly--contig:-NODE-402-length-18078-cov-3.503426_pt1 | contig 18078 bp, 18 predicted proteins | sample MGYA00242771_ERZ504603 | MGnify/ENA primary metagenome ERZ504603 (study PRJEB26092, sample SAMD00036328) | human gut metagenome | host: Homo sapiens | study: EMG produced TPA metagenomics assembly of...
AGCGAAGCGGTTCGCGTGGGGAAAAGGAGGCCCAGCGGCGGGAGTGAGCGTTCGGGCTTGCCCGGAAGCGAATGATCCAAAGCTTGGGCCGACGCTGTCACGCTGCGGCGGCTGCGCGACGCCACACTGCTTACCCCTCCGCGAAAAACACCTTGCGCCTGCGGCGCAACTGCTTTTTCGTCTGCGGGGCGCGCTGTGCGGCTGCGACCCACGCCTCCGCGCTTCCTGTCACGCTGCGGGTTGGGCGCATGGCCGGGTCGCTAAGCGGCCATTCCGCGAAAAATGCCGCTGGGCTTCGCCCAGCCTGTTTTTTCCTCTTCATGTCCTCTTAGCTCCCCTATGCGCCTACCCTCCGCGCTTCCTCAGATCCGGTGCATGGCGTTGAAAATATCCTCCCGCTGGGCGCGGATGTCCAGGCTGCGGGCCTCACCCTCCCGCTCCAGCAGGGCGGCCAGCTCGGCGAAGGGGATGTCGCAGGCGCCGGCGTCCACCAGCATAACCATGGTGAAGTCCCCCTGGAGGATGGTCTGGCTGATGTCCAGAATGTTGACATTGTGCTGGGCCAGCAGGGCGCAGACCAGGGACATGATACCCACCCGGTCCTTGCCGAGAACGGTGACGATTGCTCTCATAATAGAACAGCTCCTTTGCAGTTTTTACGGATATGGGGGACACTCACTGCAGCTCATCCAGCGTCCAGCCAGAAGGCGGGCAGGAAGTGCTCCAGAAAGTAGTCCAGCTCGGGCAGACCATAGCCCTGCAGGGCCTCCAGCGTCTGCTCCGCGGCCTGCTTGAATTCGGCGTTGCCCGCCTTGAGCTCCTCCACGCATTTGATGTGGGCCGAGAGCTTGTCGGCGGCCTTGACCAGTGTTCTGAGCCCGGGGTCGTAGCCCTCCCGCAGCAGGGGGGCCAAAGGAGGGGCGGAGGGCCTCCGGCAGCATATGCAGCAGCTTGTGGGCGGAGAACTGCTCCACTTCCCTGTAGGCGTCCCGGATGTCGGGGTTGTAGTACTTGATGGGGGTGGGCAGGTCGCCGGTGAGAATCTCCGGCGCGTCGTGGTAAAGGGCCGCGGCGGCGGCCAGGCCGGGGTCGGCGTCGCCGCCGAACACGTCCCGCCGGATCACGGCCAGGGCGTGGGCCAGCACCGCCACCATGTGGGAGTGCTCCTGAATGTTCTCCTGAAAGGTGTTGCGCATCAGCCCCCAGCGGTTGATGTACCGCATCCGGGAGAGGTAGGCGAAGAACGGGTACTGGTCTGACATGGTCATCCCTCCTGCGAAAGCAAACTATTCTACCACAGAAGCGGCCGGTTTGTAAACCGTCGAAAAAGGAGGGCGGCCCTGGGCCGCCCTCCTTATCTTATATTACTGGGTCTGCTTGACCTCAAAGGCGGCGACGCTCTGCTCAAAGGCAGAGCGGTCGGCGTCGGAGCCGTGGACCTCCACCTTCACCGGGTGGGAGAGATCCAAGGAGAACAGGCCCATGATGGATTTGGCGTCGATGACGTATCGGCCGGAGAGCACGTCCACCTCGCAGGGGCAGCAGGTGGCCGCGTTGACAAACTGGCGTACATCCTCGATGGAGGACAGCGACACGAAAAACTCAGACATGAAAGGGCACCTCCTAAATGACTGTATACAAACGGTGGGGCTTTGCTTTATAATTAGGGTATCCCCATTATAGACAGGAACGGGGAAAAAATTCAATGGGAAAGCCGCGGTAAACCGGAAATTCTGTTTTTTTCACAAAGAGCCGCGGTCATATGCGAGGAAAAGACATGCGAGTTGCTATCTACACCTTGGGCTGCAAGGTCAACCAATACGAGACGCAGGCGATGGAGGCGGAGCTCACCGGCCGGGGCCACGCCCTGGTGCCCTTTGACGGGGCGGCGGACGCCTATGTGATCAACACCTGCACCGTCACGGCGGTGAGCGACAAGAAATCCCGCCAGATGATCCGGCAGGCCCGCAAGCGCTCCCCCCACGCGGTGGTGGCGGTGTGCGGCTGCTACGCCCAGACCGATCCGGAGGCGGTGGAGGCCCTGGGGGTGGATCTGGTCATGGGCACGGCCGACCGCATGGGCTTTCTGGACGCGCTGGAGGCCCTCAGCCCCGACGGCGGACACCCGGTGGTAAGGGTGGACGACGCCCTGCGCCGCCGCCAGTATGAGCATCTGCCCGCCGGCGGCCTGGAAGGGCGCACCCGGGCCATGCTCAAGGTGGAGGATGGCTGCGTCAACTTCTGCACCTACTGTATCATTCCCTACGCCCGGGGGCCGATCCGCTCCCTTCCCTTGGAGGAGGCCGCCTGTGAGGCAAAGCGCCTTGCCGGGGCGGGCTACCGGGAGCTGGTGCTCACCGGCATCGAAATCTCCTCCTGGGGACACGATCTCAAAAATGGGCAGGGCCTGATCGACCTTGTGGAGGCGGTGTGCGCCGCCGCGCCGGAGTGCCGGGTGCGGCTGGGCTCCCTGGAACCCCGCACCGTCACGGAGGACTTCTGCCGCCGGGCCGCCGCCCTGCCCAACCTGTGCCCCCACTTCCACCTCTCCATGCAGAGCGGCTGCGACGCCACGTTGAAGCGGATGAACCGGAAATATGATTCCGCCCGGTATTATGAGAGCGTAACATTACTCCGGGAACACTTTGATCGACCCGGTATCACCACCGATCTCATTGTGGGCTTCCCCGGCGAGACGGAGGAGGAGTTCGACCAGACCCTGGACTTTGTACGCCGGTGCGCCTTCTCCGCCATGCACATCTTCCCCTACTCCCGCCGTACCGGCACCCCGGCGGCCGCCCTGCCCGGCCAGGTGCCCAAGGCGGAAAAGGAGGCGCGGGCCCGCCGGGCGGCGGCGGTGGCGGAGGAGCTGCGGGCGGCCTGGCTGGAGCGCTGGGTGGGGGAGGACCCTGACCGTGCTCTTCGAGGAGGAGAAGGAGGGCCTCTGGCGTGGCCACGCCCCCAATTATACGGAGGTCTTTGCCCCGGGCGAGGGACTACATAATGTCATAAAAGAGGTAAAAATAACGGGAATTCATCGGGACGGACTGAAAGGAAGCGTGCTGGAATGAACCGGAGGCTGTTCCCCCTGGCCCTGAGCCTCGCCCTGCTGGCGGGGTGCGCCCCCCGCGCCGGGAAACCCCACACCCGAGCCCACACCACCCCGGCCGCGGCGGTGGACTTCCACACCTTTCTGGACGCGGTCAACGAGAAGCGCCGGGCCGTCATCGAGGACGGGGAACCCCTGGATGTCTCCGCCTGGACGCCGGCCTTTGCCGACCAGAACACCACCTTCACAGATGGGGAGATGGAACTTTTGCTGACGCCCCATGGCCCGGAGGAGAACCTGACCATGGAGCAGGCCCGGGAGGACGTGGAGACCGCCTTCACCCTCCTGCGCACCACCTACGGGGCATACGAGTACTTCGGTGGCGACCAGGTCTTTGACGGCCTGCGGGAGGATGCCCTGGCCCGGCTGGAGGAGGCTGACCCCGGTCTCCCGCTGGCGGACGTGGTGGCGGAGGCCCTGTATACCGTGCTGTCCCCGGTGGTGCGGGACGGGCACTTTGCTGTTGGCCGCCGACACCTGATTGAGCCCTATGAACTCAACACCTACTATGTGCCCGGCGTGTATATCGACACCCCCGCCGGACTGAGCGAAGACTACATAAAGCCCACCATCGGCCCGGACGGGGCCATCACCTATGGCTTTTTCGCCATGAGCAAGGACGGGAGCGATTTGCCGGACACCCTGGGGGATCACGAATTGAACTGGGCACTGTGTGAGTCGGCGTCCTCCTATTCCTATTCCCGTGAGGTTTTTTACGAGGGCCAGTGTCAGGGGATCCCCATGCTGGAGTCCCGGCACATGTCCGCCAGTACGCCGGAGGGAGAGGCCCAGCTGGAGCGGTTCGCCTCCTGTGGCGGGGAGTACGCCGACGCGCCCCTGCTGATCTTCGACGTGCGGGGGAACCCCGGTGGCAGTGACCATTGGCTCATGCAGTTGGTTTGAGGGGTGGACGGGACAGCCCGCCCAGCCACATCGGGTATTTGGACATCGCTACAGTCAGCTCAGCTGTAAGCACTCATGGCCCCTCCTACTATCCCACGGAGCGGATGGGAACCTGGGATATTCAGATGGAGGACGGCCGCTGGGTGGAGCGGGAGGGCTATACCTTCCTGCTGACCGACCGTATTACCGCCTCCTCCGGGGAGACTGCCGTGGAGTTCCTCCATACGGTGGAGAACACCCTGACGGTGGGCATTCCCACCAGCGGATGCTCGCTGGGCGCCAATCACATAGATTTTTATCTTCCCAATACAGGGCTGAGGCTCTATTTTGGTACTGGCCTGAGCTTCAACGAAACCATGGAGAACCGGGACGGGGTGGGCTATCTCCCCGACCTGTGGGTCAACCCCGTCGAGGCCCCGGTGGCGGTGGCCCGGCTGTGCGGGTACTATGGCCTGAAGGAGCCGGTTTCGTAGGGGCCGCTGCCCTCAGCGGCCCGCCTCGCTCCGGTTCCGCAGGGCGCCGAGCTTTTCCTGCCAGGCGTCCAGCCGCTCCCGGGGGGAGCAGACCGTTGATGAGCAGGGACATGGCCACCCCCACGCCGGTGTCCAGCATGCGGTTGAGAGAGTAAGAGATGTAGTCGTCCGGGCCGATGGAGAACAGCAGCAGGCAGAGCACCACCCCACCGGGCTGTACGGCGCCGACCCAGAAGATCTGGGCCAGCAGAATCAGGACGACGATACCGCCGAAGAGCAGGGGCACCAGCAGCAGGTGGCGTCCCCCGTCGGGATAGAAGACCAGGTAAATCCGGTAGAGCCCGATGCCGAGGAAACCGCCGATAACGGTGCCGAACAGGCGGTTTCCGCCGTGGAGCTTGGAGTGGTCCATATCCGCTCCCATGCCGAAGATGGCGCCGATACAGGCAAAGGCCGGATTGCGGTTCAGGAAAAAGTAAATCAGGGCGCAGAGCGAGGCGGAGAGGGCGGTTTTGAGGTTGCGCAGGCCGATATGGGGCAGCGGCCGGGCCGGGGTCTCCTTCATGGTATACACTCCCGTCGGGGGGATTCCCCCTTTTTCCATAAAGAATACCATAAAACAGGGGGATTTTCCAGACCGGCGTTAGAAACCGGCGGGTTTGCGTTCCGGCGTGGAATGTGGTATGCTGGAGAAAACCAACCGGAGGAGGAACGATATGAGCCGCGCGGACGAGCTGTTCATTGAAAATTGCAAGGAGATTCTGGCCCACGGGGTGTGGGACACGGAGCAGGAGGTGCGCCCCCGGTGGGCTCGACGGCGCCCCCGCCCCACACGGTGAAGAAATTCGGTATCGTCAACCGCTACGATCTGCGGGCGGAATTCCCGGTGCAGACCATCCGCAAAATGGCCTTCAAGAGCGCGGTGGACGAGCTTTTGTGGATCTGGCAGAAGAAGTCCAACAACATCCACGACCTGTCCAGCCACATCTGGGACGCCTGGGCGGACGAGAGCGGCTCCATCGGCAAGGCCTACGGCTACCAGTTGGGAGTCAAGCACCGCTACCCCGAGGGGGAGTTTGACCAGGTGGACCGGGTGCTCTACGATCTCAAGCACAACCCGGCCTCCCGGCGGATTCTCACCAGTCTCTACAACCACCACGATCTGAGCGAGATGGCCCTCTACCCCTGCGCCTGGTCGGTCACCTTCAACGTGTCGGGGCGCACCCTCAACGCCGTGCTCAACCAGCGCAGCCAGGACATGCTCACCGCCAACGGCTGGAACGTGATGCAGTACGCCGTGCTGGTGCACTTCCTGGCCCGGGCGTCGGGGCTGGAGGCGGGGGAGCTGGTGCACGTCATCGCCGACGCCCACATCTATGACCGCCATGTGCCGGTGGTGGAGGAGCTCATCGCCCGGACGCCCTACGAGGCCCCAAGGCTGTGGCTGGACCCGGCGGTTACCGACTTCTACACCTTCACGAAGGACAGCGTCCGCCTGGAGGGCTACCGCTTCCACCCGCTGGAGCAGCCCATCCCCGTGGCGGTATAAGGAGGGAGCCCGATGAATTTGATCGCGGCGGTGGACTTGAACTGGGCCATCGGCAGGGACGGGGATCAGCTCTGCTACATCCCGGCCGATTTGAAGCGCTTTCAGGCCCTCACCACCGGCCACCCGGTGATCCTGGGCCGCAAGACCCTGGCCACCTTCCCCGGCGGGCGGCCCCTGAAAAACCGGCGGAACCTGATCCTGTCCCGCGACTCCGCCTTCGCCCCCGAGGGGGCCGAGGTGTTCCGGTCGCTGGAGGCCCTGCGGGCGGCCGCCCCGGCGGATTCCTTCGTCATCGGGGGGCCGAGCGTCTACGCGGCCCTGCTGGACTGGTGCGACACGGCCTACATCACCAAATCGGCCGGGCGTGGGAGGGGGCGGACGCCTTTTCCCGATTTGGACGCCGTCCCGGACTGGGAGATGACCGAGGAGGGGGAGCCCCAGGAGCATGAGGGCATCCCCTTCCGCTATGTGACCTACCGGAGGAGGAAGCCCCATGTATGTGGATGAAATTCGGGCCTATACGCCCCAAAATGAGCAGGAGGCGGCGGATCAGCGGCTGATTCTGGAGTACATCCGCCTGTTTCCGGACAACATTCTCACCCGGGACAACGAGATCGCCCACCTGTCCAGCTCCGGCTTTGTGGTCAACGCCGACGGCACCCGGGTGCTCATGGCCCACCACAATATTTACAGGGTGTGGGCCTGGACGGGCGGCCATGCGGATGGGGAGGGCGACCTGCTCTCCGTGGCCCTGCGGGAGGCCCGGGAGGAGACGGGGGTGGAGCATATCCGTCCCCTCAGCCCCGCCATCGCCTCCCTGGACATTCTGCCCGTGTGGGGCCACGTGAAGCGCGGGAAGTGGGTGCCCTCCCATCAGCATCTCAATGTATCCTACCTGCTGGTGGCCGACGAGAGCGACGCCCTCCAGATCCGGGAGGGGGAGAACGAGCCGGGTGGGCTGGCTTCCGGCGGAGCGCCTGCTGGAGTACACCAACGAGTGGCAGATGGACGGCGTGTACGCCAAGCTGCTGGCCCGGGCGAGGGAGCTGCTGCGGAACGCATAAGTGGATTGCGTGGACGTGCCCTCTTGAAAATTATTGGGACAATGTGATACAGTAAGGATGCCAAGTGTGCCGGCACACTTCTGTCTTTTGCATGCAAAAGACAATAACAACTGACAGCAGTGGAGCCGGGGCGCAATTTAAAAAAGGAGGAACAACATGAAACGGGCAAAAAAGGGATTGGCGGCATTACTGTCTATATGTATGTTAGTAACCTTTCTTCCTGCAAGTGCCTTAGCTATTGGGCCGGAAGTAGGAGCAGAAGGATTAGACGAGGAAGCGGTCGCCCCAGTGGAAGAGGAAACGGAGCCGGTAGGAGAACCTGCCGAGCCAGATAACGGAGCCTACAGCGCTCTGAAGCAGGCGATTGAAGCTGCATCAGATGGTAAAGAAACTACGGTTACACTGGCAGGTGATATCGCCGGGATGACGACGGAGCAGATCATCACCATTCCGGAAAACAAGAATATTATCTTGGACATGGAGGGCCACAGTATTACCGTGGCGTCGGACTTTACGGGCAGGCCGATTGTGAACAAAGGTACCCTGACGGTAACGGGGAACGGCACAATCGATGCGTCTGCATCTAAGACAGGCGGATATGGCGCGATTGACAATTATGGTACACTGACTATCGAAAACGGTACATATACTGGCTCAGTTGATGCAAGTGGCGCTTCCATTAAAAATCGCCCTGATAGTGTTTTGAAGATTCAGGATGGAACGTTTAACGGAGCAGTGACAGCGGTTTATAACGCAGGCAAGACTTATATATACGATGGTACTTTTGATTGCCGTTCCTGCTCAAGCTGTAATAGTAGCAGTTGGGGATATACCATTCAAAGCCATCAGGATTCTGAAGAGAGTGCCAAACCGGAATTGTATTTCTATAATGGTACTGTTATTGGTGTACAAGGGGCTTTTTCCACATCGGCAGGCTATTCGGAAGTGCGGGACGGCGAGTTTAAAACCGTGGCATGCGATAAGCACTCCAATGGTAGTTCTGCGTTCTATGCACTGTACGTTGCGGGAGAATCCGGTGAGGTAGAGTGTAATGTTTATGGTGGTGAATTTACTTCTATAAGTAAAGTTGCAGCATTTGTTGGAAATAGTAACGATGGCGGAGATAAGGAGGAGGCGCTAGTCCATATCTATGGCGGTAGCTTTATCTCTCAATCTGACGATAAAGAGGCAGTTCATGTAGACGAGGCACTTGGCGGATTAGAGATTGCTGGCGGCACCTTCTCCAGCGATGTGAGCGAGTATGTGGTGGAGGGAACGGAGATCACCGAAGGCCCCGACGGCACCTTCATCGTGGGTGAGCTGGACGAGAGCAACAGCGTTGCAGAGACCGGCGGCCGGCACTATGCCACCCTCCAGGCGGCGATTGATGCCGCTGAGAGTGAAGGACAGGTCGTGACACTGAACAGGGATACCACGGAGAACGTTAAGGTATCTGCTGGTAAAACGCTCATTCTGGATTTGAATGGTCACAATCTGACGGGAAAGGCGGATAGCTGGGCGCTTGTTGTGGAGGGCGATCTTACGATCCGGGACAGCAAGGCGTCTGCTGAGGGCCCCGTGGTCAGCGCGGACTATGAAACCGTGACCTATGCTTCCGGCAAGATTGAGAGCGCATCGAGCGGCTATGCAGTTCAGGTGCAGAACGGCGGTAATCTGGTGCTGGAGAGCGGTACGGTTATCGCCACAAAAGGCAACGGAATCAATGTGCTTGCCCAGCAGACTCCGAATGGGGAGGTGGTTAGCTCCAGCCTCACCGTGAAGGGCGGATATGTGAATTCGGAGGAGTATGGTCTCGGCGCCTATGGGAACAAGGCTGTATTGAACGTAAGCGGCGGCGTGATCGTGGCAGATAACAATGCCGTGGTGGCCGGAAACGGTACGGTAAATGAAACAACAAATGCCGGCGGCACCGAGATCAACCTGACCGGCGGCACACTGATCGGGCATATTACCTCCAGCGGCTACATTGCCTGCGGCGTGTACCATCCCCAGAGCGGCAAGCTGACCATCTCCGGCGATGTGGATATTTACGCCGACGGCGGCGTGGGCGTGCTGATGCGTGCGGGCACCGCCGAGATTACCGGCGGAACGATTACCGGAACAGGTACGGCGGCCGGCTGGGTAGGCGACAATAAGAACGCAATTCCTTGCAGCGGCGTGGTATATGATGAGGCCGCAAAATATCCAGCCCTTGCTTCGGGAGACAAGGCTTCCATCAGCGGAAGCGCCGTGATCAAGGCTACCGGCGCGGGTGTGGACTCTGTGGTGGTGCGGACATCCGATGAAACGAAGGAGAGCCGTATGGAGATCTCCGGCGGCACGTTCTCCAGCGATGTGAGCGACTACCTGGCGAAGGGCTTCAGCCTGATCGCCAACAGCGACGGAACCTTTGGCGTGGACAGGCTGAATGAGAGTAACGCCGCGGCTGTCGTGAATGGAACCTATTATGGCACTCTGGCTGAGGCCGTCGGCGCAGCCCAGGACGGCCAGACCGTGACGGTGCTCAAGGATCTGGCCACCGCTCCGGTGACCACCAGCGCAGGCATCACGCTCGACCTGGACGGCCATACCCTGCGGATTGTCAGCGATACGTCTGGGGTTGCATATGGTCTCCAATTCACAGCAGGAACCGGCGTGGTGAAAAATGGTACAGTCATTGACATGCGCGGTGAGGGAAAGACCGCGCAGAATATGATCGCACTCAACGTAACCGGCGCAACGAAGGTAACGACTTCGTCGGTAGAGTTCCAGACCTATCAGCCGCGCACTCTGGCATCTCCTTATTACAACAAGGTCGTTGAGGTGTCGGACGGCGGTACACTGACCCTGGATGCGGGCACAGTGCTCCGTGATCTGCCCAATGGCGACGACAACGACGAAACATACGGTGCAATCGGCGTTTCCATCATGGGAGCCGGCGAGGAGAGTGCTCCCACCACCCTCACGGTCAATGAGGGGACGCGCATCGAGACAGGCAGCGCCGCCATCATGGGCAATGGCACAAAACACAACACGGTGATCAACATCAACGGCGGCGAGCTGACCGGTACCGACGGCTATGCCATCTACCACCCCCAGTCCGGCGAGCTGAATATTACGGGCGGAAGGCTGACCGGCGGGGAGACCGGCATTGAGATCCGCGCGGGTAAACTGAACCTCTCCGGGGATGCAGTTATCACCGCCAAAGGGATACCGACAACCACTACCCCCAACGGCAGCGGCACAACCACGGTGGGCGCTGGCATTGCCGTGACACAGCATACTACCAAGCTCCCTCTTAAGGTCAATATCTCCGGCGGAACCATTTCCGGCTATACCGCGCTGTACCAAAGCAACCCCGAGAAAAATGATGACGATGCTCTGAAGAAGGTCGAGCTGAACGTGACTGGCGGTACATTTGTGGCGACAAACAGCGGTACGCTGGCCGTATACAGCGAAAATAAGACCAGCTTCATCTCCGGCGGCCGGTTCTCCTTCGATCCCTCCGACTATGTGACTGAGGGGAAGATCGCCGTGGCGGAGGACGGCATGTACGGCATCCAGGACAAGAATACGACTGCGGCTGAGGTTGTGGCTGGCGAGCCTGAGGTGAAGGCCGCTGATGGTATTGGAGAGAGTGTGACCCAGGCAGTTGCTAAGACTGAGGCCACCGGACTGACCGGCGAGGCCAATGGCGAGGCAAACACCAATACTGTGACCGTGGAAGCGGGCACGGAAGCCTTGAAGAAAGAGGATATTACCGTCACGGATAAGAACGTCACTATCGTGGTGCAGCCGTATCTGGACATTACAGTAGAGAGTTATGGCACCAAGGAAATGAAGCTGGACATTACCCCCATGGTGCGTACCGTGGCGACAACGGCGGACGTAGATAAAAACGGAACCATTATCCTTGAAGGCGGCGAGAAAAATGCGGTCGTTATGGAAGATCCCAAGCCGATGAACGTGACTACCAACGTCACTCTGCGCGTGCCCCTGCCCAGCGGGTTTAGGACAGACAACCTCTATGTGGAGCACGCCAAGGACAACGGACGCACTTATCTCTACAAGGCGACAGTGACGGAGAGTAGTGGAAGCAATACCGCCACCTTTACCACCCGTCACGGGTTCAGCACCTTCACTTTGAAGGCGGAGGTCAGCCCAGCGGCTGAGATTGACGGTACCTACTATGAGACACTTCGGGATGCCGTGGACGACGTGCAGGACGGCCAGACCATCAGGCTGGAGAAGGATGTCGACAGCAAGGTCACCGTAAGCCGCGAGGTCACCTTTAGCATTGACATCAACGGAAAAAAGTTCGACTCGGACAATATTACCGCCGGCTCCGGCTACAGCCTGAGCCGCGACGGCAATACCTTTACCGTGGAGGAGGAGAGCCACGGCGGCAGCTCCTCCTCCGGCTCAACCCGGTACACGGTGAGCGTGGAGGACACGGACAACGGCAGCGTGAAGGTGAGCCCCACCCGCGCCTCCAAGGGGAGCACGGTGACTGTCACCGTGAAGCCCGACGAGGGGTATGAGCTGGACGAGCTGACCGTCACCGACAAGAACGGCGATTCCGTCAAGCTCACCGACAAGGGCGACGGCAAGTACACCTTCAAAATGCCAGCCTCCAAGGTCACGGTGGAGGCCGTGTTCACGGCGGCGAAGGTGGAGGGCCTGCCCTTCACCGATGTAACGAGCGGCGACTGGTTCTATGACGCCGTGGCGTATGTGTACGACAAGGGAATGATGGAGGGGACCACGGACACCACCTTCGCCCCCGCCATGAACCTGACCCGGAGCATGATCGCCCAGGTGCTCTACAACCTGGAGGAGCGGCCGGAGGCGCCCGGCGCGGCGGGCTTCCCCGACGTGGCGGCGGGCGCGTGGTACGCCGACGCGGTGAACTGGGCGGCGGCCCGCGGCATCGTGAAGGGGTACGACACCGGCGCGTTTGGGCCGGAGGACAGCGTGACCCGGGAGCAGCTTGCGGCGATTCTGTACCGCTACGCGCAGGCGAAGGGCTATGACACCACCCGGGGCGGGATGGCTGTGCGGGAGTTCAGCGACTCTGCCAGCATCTCCGACTGGGCGCAGGAGGCCATGGCGTGGGCGGTCAACGCGCAGGTGCTCTCCGGCAAGGGGAACGGCGTCCTGGATCCCCAGGGCACCGCGACCCGCGCCGAGGTGGCCCAGATGCTGATGAACTTCGGCGAGCACGTGGGCTGAACACAGTTCCATTCAAAGAGCAATAAAAGAGCCCCCCGGAATCCCATTGGGATTCCGGGGGGCTTAGTCTGTCCGCAAACTCTCCGGCTAAAGCGTTCAGATAGACTGATAAAAATTGTCTATTATGACTAAGGATATGAAGAGGGGCTTTCCGTTGTACTGCAAGTGTTTGGGGACGAAAGAGAAGGAAGTGCGTCAAAAAAGGGCAAAATATTCAGCGGACTGCTGAAAATGGAATTCTCTGTTGTTGGATATTGACAAATAAACGATATGACATTATCATTTAATCAAAAATAAACGTTTTATAAAAATGATTAGTAAATGGAGGCGCGGCTATGATGACTGAATTGAAGAGGGCAGGTGGAAACGAGCTGCGGGACTTTAAGGAGCTCTCACTGGAAGAACTGCGCCGCGGATACGTCATCCATAGAGATGGTACTTACACCTGCATTTTCTGCGGCGCGTCTTTTGAGACAGGCGTCATCTATCACAGCCGCGGGCGTGATGTGACGGCAGAGCGGGCGATACGGGAGCATATGCAGGAAGTCCACTCCGGCACATTCTGGCCCATGCTGGAGCTGGATAAGACGCTCAACGGTCTGACTGAGGTGCAGAAGACGCTGCTATCCTGCATCTATGAGGGGAAAAGTACGGACGAGATCGGTGAGATCATGGGAATCAGCACTGCCACAGTACGCGCCCACAAATTCAACCTACAGAAAGCCAAAAGGGAGGCCAAGATCCTGCTGGCTCTGTTGGGGATTCTGGAAGGCGAGGAGCCGCCTGTTCCCCGCCCGGTGCACGGAGAGAGCGGAGCGGAGTCTTCCGGGATAGAACAGACAGACGACCTGTTTTCACTCAATATGCTGCACCCATTTTTTACACAGTTCCGGTATAAATAGGGGGGACGATATGGAACGGCCGAGCCCAGGGCGGAGAAAGATCTGGAACATAACCATGTTTATCATCAGCTATGCGCTGAACAATCTGGTCAGCGGCATCATCTATGATACCTATGTCAATTACATGCAGGAGATGGCGCGTTCGGTAGCGACATCCTTTTGGGCGTTTTATGGGTATGCGACCTTTATCAGTGCTCTGATGCTGCTGCTGATTCCGAAGACGGGCTATAAAAAACTTTTGGTGTTCTGTTCGGCCTCCTGTGCGGCGGCCCTGTTGAGCGCGGTATTCATGCAGACTGAGTCTGTATTCTTTCTGACCACTCTGCTTGCACTGGTAGGCATTCAGCTCCATTATATTATGCTGGCGCCTTATGTGGCGGTGTTTACCGACCAGAGCAACAATATTGACTGGTATACGCGGGCCTACTATCTGGGTTACCTGGGGTATTTTCTTACTACTTATCTGGGCGGCGTGCTGACGGTCAAGATGTTTTCCCTGCGGGCGGGCGTGACCTATCAGGCGGCAAAAACACTGACGGAACACGTCGACACCATGGCGCCCGGGCTGCGGGAACACTACCTACAGGGGAACCGGGATGTGCTGCTGCTTGTTGCAGTGCTCGCGCTGGTTGGACTGATTCCCGTGCTTCTTATCCGGGAAGAGCGGGAAGACCACTGCATCGCCATATCAGAGCAGGTTCCCTGGCGGCAGCGGCTACGGGAGATGCGGCAGGCTCTGCTCCAACGGGATGCGGTGATCTATCTGATCTACTGGGTGCTGATTTCTTTTGGTATGGGACTGTTCACTTCCTATTATTCGATTTTCCTCAACCGAAATCTGCACATTGACCGGGCGACATCTTCACTGCTGGTCTCCCTGTCCTATCTGGCCATCGTTCTCTTCCTGCTATTCACCCCGGCGGTGGTCAGACGGTTTGGGCAGATTGTGACGCTGGGCGGTGTGGCGATGCTCTCCGTTCCGTTTATGCTTCTTATCGCCAACGGCGACCGGTTTGGCCAATTTATGGTTCCAGTCGTGGGCATCGCCCTGTTTATGCGTTCTGGCTTGATCAACCTCAGTTCGCCGGTGGACAGTGCTTTGTCCATGGAGCTGGTACCACGCCAACTCCGCCCGGCCTTTGCCTCTATGATCAATCTGGCGGCGGGGCTCGCCAGTATTCTCAGCGGTTGGTTTACCGGGAATGTGCTGTTTGTGGAACAGGAGGGCTACCGCACGGCCTATTATATTGCCTCCGGTATTTATGTGGTGGCCTGCATGCTGTTGATGGCCGGTCTGTGGAAATACAACCGGGCGGCACCGAACAAGGAGGAGGGGAGATCATGAGACGTTGCGCTTCCGATGCACAAAAGCTGGAGCAGCTTCGGCGGCTGATCCGTGAGATCGAATATCTGAAATATACACTTAACTCCACGCTTTACTGGGACAAGATGACCTACATGCCGGAGAAGGGGCTGACCTATCGCAGTGAGGTGATGTCCTTTCTAGGCGCGCAGCTCTATGAGCGGTTCCGCTCGCCGGAGCTGCGGAGCCTGGTCGATCATTTTTCCCGGCAGAAGGACGCTCCACCCCAAGTTTCCGCAATGGTTCGAAGGGTAGAGAGCAACTACATTTATATCAATAAGATCCCGCAGGCGGAATATCAGGCATACATTGCCCTCATTGCAAAGGCTGAGCAGGTATGGGAACAGGCACGGGAAGCCAATGACTTTCAGCGGTTTGCTCCCTATCTGGAGCGGATTGTGGATACCTTCCGGGCTTTCGCCGGATATTGGGGGTACGAAGCGGAGCCTTACGACGCCCTCATGAGCTTCTATGAGCCAGGGACTACCGTACAGCAGATGGACCGTCTGGCGGATGAGCTGAAACACTTTGTGATCGACCTGTTTCAGACACTGCAGGCCCGTGGAATGCCATGTGGGGAACCGGCGGAAGGGCGGTTTCGCCTCCCGCTGGAGGAACAGCGGGCCCTCTCGCAATATGTATTGGAGACAATCGGATTTGATTTTGCATCAGGCCGTCTGGACGAGGGACCTCATCCAACAACCCTGGCAGCTTCACCGGGCGATGTCCGAGTGATCACATCCTATCAGGCGGAGGATTTCCGCTCTGGTCTGTTCAACACCCTGCACGAAGGCGGTATGGGCCTTTATGAACAGGATATTGATCCGGCTCTGCTGGGGATGCTTCTGGGCGAAGTGGCATCCTTTGCCACCGAGCTGGCGGAGGCCCGTCTTTACGAGAACATCATTGGCCGGAGCGCCGGATTCTGGGAGTATCTGTTCCCAAGAATGCAGCAGCTCTGCCCCTCACTGGCTGTGGACGAGCGGGAGACGCTCTTTCAGTCGGTCAATCAGGTTCGTCCCACGTTGATCCGGAACAATGCCGATGAGCTGACCTATATTCTCCATATCCTCATACGCTATGAGGTGGAGAAGGATCTGATCCGCGGAACGCTGTCTGTGGCGGAGCTGCCACAGGTGTGGAGACAGAAATACACCGATTATCTGGGAATCACACCCCGGAATGACCGGGAGGGCGTCCTTCAGGATATCCAATGGGCTGCGGGCTATATGGGCTATTTCCCCGGTTACCTTACCTCCAATTTGATGGCCGCACAATTTGCCGCCGCACTGGAGCGGGAGCTGGGCCCCTTCGCCATTTGTTGGCTGCCGGGCGCTTCCGGGAGATCCATCAGTGGCTGGCAACGCGGATCCACCGCTTCGGAGCGATCTATCCGCCGGGCGAGCTGGTGAAACGGGCCACAGGGGAACCCCTACGCTCCACCTACTTCATCAACTATCTTCGGGAGAAGTATACTGAGGTATACCAGTTGAAAAACAATAAGGAGAGAATGAAAATGTCCAAACTGTTTTCGAAGCTTGGGATGGGCGAAAAGACCGCACGGAATTTCATTACCATCCTGCTCATCGCCGCAGGCGGTGCCATCATCTACGGCCTGCCCTACTTCCGGTATGACTACTATGACGCCTATTTGGAGGTTTATCATCTGACCAACACCCAGATGGGCGTCTTCGGAAGCATCTTCGGCGTCTTTGGTATGATCTCCTACTTGTTCGGAGGTTACCTGGCAGACCGGGTCAGCATCCGCCTGCTGCTGACGGTGTCGCTGAGGAACCGGACTGGGCGGCTTCCTCCACCTGCTCCCCCTGACCTTCCCCATGCTGGTGGGCCTGTATGCCTTTTGGGGCTTCACCTCCCTGTTTGCGTTCTGGCCCGCCTGTGTGAAAGCCGTCCGCGTCTTGTCAAGCCCGGAAGACAAGGGTAAGTCATTCGGCTGGTTCGAGGGCGGCCGCGGCGTGACCGCCGCCGTCATGGCGCCTCTGGCTGTCGTGGCCTTCCGGATTGGTCTGAGCGCCAGTAATATGGATGACAAGATGGGCATGCGCTATGTGATTATCTTCTACTCTGTTCTTACAGTGCTGAGCGGACTGCTGGTGTTCTGGAAGATGCGGGACGAGTCCACCATTGAGAAGAGTGAGCGTATTACCTTTCGGGATCTGGGCAAGGTGCTTAAAATGCCTGCCATCTGGATCATCGGCCTGGTGACCTTCTGCAACTATGTCTTTACGCTGTCCCTGTACTACTTCACCCCCTACGGTACCTCGATTCTGGGCATGAGCGTCACCTTCGGGGCGATTCTGGCGGCCTGTAAGCGTTTCCTGTGTCCTGTTTCCAACGTGGGCGGCGGCTACCTGGCCGACAAGGTGGGTACCAGCTCCCTGCTGTTCACCTCATTCATCGCCATGGCGGTGGGCACTGTGGCCATCCTGTTTCTGCCACAGGCCACGGCCTCGGTTCTGCCGTTTGTGATCCTGTTCCTGGTAATCTATTTCTTCTACAATGTCAACTATGCCCTGACCTGGGCCATGATGGACGAGGGTAAGATCCCGGAGCGGTATTCCGGAACGGCGGCCGGCATTATCTCCACTGTAGGTTATCTGCCGGAGATCTTCTGTTCCCTGCTGGCGGGCGTGCTGATCGACGGCTATCCGGGCGTCACCGGCTACCGCTACTATTTTTCCTTCCTCATCGTAATGCTGCTTCTGGGCGCAGGCATGGTGTTGGTTTGGAAGCGCTTCCTGAAGAAAAGTCAGGATAAGTAAGCCTCTCTTCGGAAAGGAGAACGTTCTTGTGGAACAACATATACCTGGTATTGTGCTGAAGGACGGCCTGACGCAGCCGGTTTTTGATTATAAAAGGTGTCTGTTTGAGAAGGTCTATGTGGAGACGCCGGTAGATACAGACGGAGACGGCCGACTGGATCTGATCGCAGTCTACATCCGCCGCCCACTGGAAACCACTCAGGGGATGAGGGTGCCCGCGATCTATGTGGCCAACCCCTACATGCTGGAGTGTAATGAGGATTGGTATGTCCCCCACGATGTGGACCGGGATGTGAGTCCCTATCCCCAGCAGCACATCACCGAGTCGGAAATCACCTTTGACCCGTCCACAGTATCCTTCCCCCAGCCCAGATACCCCAGGGCCACCGTCGGCTATGCGGATACCGCGCCAACGGAGGAGATCCCGTTGGACTGCATCAGCGACTGGTACAGCTACTTCAACTCCCGTGGCTACGCCTCCGTGTTCTGCGGCGGCCTGGTACCCGGGGATCCCAGGGATTCAACTGCTGCGGTTCCCCGGAGGAGACGGCGGCATTCAAGGCGGTCATCGACTGGCTCAACGGCCGCTGCCGGGCCTTTACCAACCTGACGGACAACATTGAGATCCGGGCGGACTGGTGCACCGGCAAGGTGGCCATGTCCGGCAAGAGCTACCTGGGGACGATGTGTATCGCGGTCG
>ENA-OQDA01000403-OQDA01000403.1-human-gut-metagenome-genome-assembly--contig:-NODE-403-length-18060-cov-3.589360_pt1 | contig 18060 bp, 19 predicted proteins | sample MGYA00242771_ERZ504603 | MGnify/ENA primary metagenome ERZ504603 (study PRJEB26092, sample SAMD00036328) | human gut metagenome | host: Homo sapiens | study: EMG produced TPA metagenomics assembly of...
ATGGTCAGGCTATCGTCCCGGCCAAGCAATCCGAACAGCCTTGGCCGCCCCAGCAGGATCAGGCTCTGCAGCCGGGCGGTGGCAGGGTCAAAGGCCAGGTCGTCGGCCCGGCCAAGGCAGACCCCCTGCTCCAGCTGCACCACCTCTTTTTCACACAGTTCCCGGATGGTCAATGCCCTTCTCCCCTTTCTGCCACAGCTTATGCAGCCGCCGGGCACATCATGCAAAAAGCAGTGGAAACCGCATGGCAGATTGTGGTATACTGTGGGCAGAGCATTCCATGAGAAACAGAGGAAATTTTAAATGTATAAAAGCATCGTGTTTGATCTGGGCGGTGTCATGGTGGATTTTGCCCCCCGCGCCTATCTGGTAGACCGCATTTGCAATGAAGAGATCGAGGAGCAGGTGTACGACCTGACCTTTGGCAGCGAGGAGTGGAAGCAGCTGGATGCCGGGCTTGTCTCCCGCTTTGACGGCAATCAGGCCATGCTGCGCAACGCCAAGGCCGCCGGGCGCGAGTTTGAGGTGCAGGGCGTGCTGGACGACTGGCTGCACATCCTGCGCCCGCGCCGCCGGATGCAGGAGCTGGTGCGCCGCCTGAAGAACCATGGCTACAGCGTGTACTATCTCAGCAACATCCCGGAGGACGTGCTGGCCCTGCTCAAGGAGCGCGGCGTGCTGGACCGCTTTGACGGCGGCGTAGCCTCCTGCGAGGTGCACATCAACAAGCCCGACCCCCGCATCTATCAGGCCCTGCTGGATCAATACGGCCTGAAGGCCAGCGAGTGCGTGTTCATCGACGACAATCTGGCCAATGTGCAGGCCGCATTCACGCTGGGCTTCGTGGGCATCCGGATGAAGGAGAGCGTGGGCACCCTGATCCGCAGCCTTGCCACCTGCAATGTGGCCCTGCGCTGACCTCCGTGACCCAAAACAGCTCCTGCCGGAAATGCTCTGGCAGGAGCTGTTTTGCTGCTTTAGGAATTACTTTTTCTCGTAGCTCTGGCAGTAGTGCGGGGTCTCCACCTGCTGCGTATCGCAGGTGCACTGCTCGGTCACTTTGATCTGGGGCAGGTCGCACTTGCAGCCGCTCACATTGTGGCTGCACTCGCAGACATCACAGGTAACGCCGATGTTTTCCATATTTATCACCTCTCTGTCCACAGTATGGCCTGCAGGCAGGGTGTTTATTCTGGAAAACTCAGCCAGCCTTTTTCGCTTCGTGCTTAGACCGGAGTGTGACTGCCGCATGCCGGATGGAAAGCACCGGGTGCACCGGCAGCATCCGCGGGCCTGCCCAGCGCATCACCGCGCGGATCTTCTCCCGCATTTCCGGCTTGTAGCAGTGCACTTTGCAGGCCGAGCAAAAGGTCTTGGTCTCCATAAACGGGCATTTGTCAATGCGGGTCAGGGCGTAATCGTGCAGCTGCCGGCACTCCGGGCACAGGCTGCCTTTGGGTGTTTTGTGCTGCCTGCGGCAGTAAAGAGCGATCATCTCGCTCACCAGCATCTTTTCATCTGCGCGCTTCTGATCCAAGTTCTTCGGGGTATCCTGCATGGGACGGGCCTCCTGCTGCCTTATTTTTTTCTACGGTCCGACCGCATTGCAGCGCGGCGCACCGCACGGCGCAAAAATGCAAAGCCTACCGTAACACCAATTGCTGCAGCCACTGCCATATACACCGCCTTCTGAAACCAAAGCGGCAGGAGCGCAGACCTTTCCGTCTGCTGTCCCCTGCCGCAGTTTTGATGCATTCTGTACAGAGGCTGCTGCTTTTGCGTGAAAGTTAGCGCTTACTAACTTTCAGCTCTGCAAAAACACCGTTTTTCGGTGTTCTCATAGTTTATCGCAGCTGTCTCTGTTTGTCAAGAGAAGCTTCTCCTGTTTACCATGCAGCCAGATCTGCACCCAGCTTGCGGCATGCAGCCTGAACATCATCGTCCGGGGCCTCGTTGCAGATCAGGCCCTCACCGTTCAGCACCTGTGCGCCGTCGCCCTGAGCACGCTCCACCCAGTCACGCATCCACTGGCCGTCGCCCCAGCCGTAGGAGCCGAACAGGGCGATCTTCTTGCCGTTCAGAGAACCCTCCAGATCAGAGAACATCGGCTCGAACTCGCTCTCCTCCAGCTGCTCAGCACCCATTGCGGGGCAGCCAAAAGCCACTGCATCAAACTCAGCCAGCTTTGCGGCGTTCATCTCGCTGCAGGGCACGATGGTGCCGTTTGCACCCTCTGCCACGCAGTTTGCCATGGTCTCAGTGTTGCCGGTTGCGCTCCAGAATACGACTGCTACTTTGCTCATAAAGATCGTCCTCTCTCAAATCAATATTAGTTAGATATATTTAACTTTATGTTCCATGAAAATGCGTCCAACCACGCAGACGCATCCCCATTTGGTTAGTATCTTCTAACCACCGATAGAATACCACAGCTTCCCGGCTGTGTCAAGCCTTTTATGCAAAAAGAACTGCCGCGGCTGAAAGTACGCCGTAGATCACCGGCTGGTGCAGCAGATACAGCAAAAGCGAGTGTCGGCCCATCCAGCCCAGCGCCGGGCACACCGAGCGGCGCAGCGGCTCCATGCGGGCCCGCCCCATGCAGAAATGCAGGAAGTACCCTGCCCAGAACAAAAACAGCCACGGCAGCAGGGCAAAATAATCGGTGGAATAAAAATCGAAGGGCAGAAAGCCGAAAAACGCTGTAAAGTAATTCGCGTACCATGCATCCGGCAACGCAAGGCGCAGCCCGCCGAAGCCGAGCCAACGCTCGTCCAGATGATAAGTCAGTGCAAACAGCACCGCCGAAACCGCCAGCCCTGCGGCGGGCGGGATCTTTTTCAGCAGCGGTTCCAGCACACCGGTGAGCAGCATGGCGCTGCCCAGAAAGGTCAGCACACCGAACACCACCCGGTCCTCCGGCATGAAGACCAGCGTCACCACCGTGACCAGTGCCCCGGCAGCAAACACCTGTGCGCCGCGCTTCAGGGTGCGGTGTCCCAGCGGCACGCAGAAGCCGGACAGCAGGATGAACACCCAGCAGATGCTCTGCTGCCACAGCCGCCCCGGCCAGCCGATATACCAGTCCATCCAGATGCCGAACAGGAACATCATGTCCCAGCAGGCATGGTACAGCATCATGCTGACCAGATCCAGTCCGCGCAGCTCGTCCAGCAGGGCGTAGCGGCCCGCCGGGACCTTTTGCCGGGTGGTGTGTCCGTTTTTCATTCCCCCGTCTCCCCTTTCGCAGTTCATTGAACACGAGATAAATTATAACCCGCCGCCGCTGTGCCTGTCAACGGAACAGTTCCGTAGGTTGAACAAAAAAACCGCTGCACAGCGGCAAAGCCATGCAGCGGTCAGAATGGATAACCGGGGAAACCTTATCAGACTTCGGTGTTGAAGTAGCGCTTCAGCAGGCCCTCAAAGCCGCGGCCGTGACGGGCCTCGTCCTTTGCCATCTCGTGAACGGTGTCGTGGATGGCATCCAGATTCAGGGCCTTTGCCTTCTTGGCCAGATCCATCTTGCCTGCACATGCGCCGCACTCAGCCTCGGCACGCATCATCAGGTTCTTCTTGGTGCTGTCGGTGACAACTTCGCCCAGCAGCTCTGCAAAGCGGGATGCGTGGTCTGCTTCCTCGTAGGCATAGCGCTTGTAAGCCTCAGCGATCTCGGGGTAGCCCTCGCGCTCAGCCACACGAGCCATTGCCAGATACATGCCGACCTCGCTGCACTCACCCTCAAAGTTTGCGCGCAGGCCGTCCACGATCTCCTGCGGAACGCCCTCGGCCTTGCCGATGCCCACAACATGCTCGGTGACGTAGGTGTTGCCGGTCTTCTCCACAAAAGCGGAAGCAGGAGCCTTGCAGACGGGGCACTGTGCCGGGATCTCGCCTTCAGCAATATAACCACAAACGGTGCAAACATACTTCTTCATAAGAATAGACCTCCATCATTCTTTTTATATCAGTTAGAAAACAGGCTGGGCGGTGTTGGTACTCACCGGCCCTTGTCATGGCTCTATTATAGCGAATAATTCCTAGTTAGTCAAGGATAATTTTAAGAATAATTCCTATTTATTTTACCTTACAGATAATTTCCGGCAGGGTCACTAAAAACCATCCTCAAAAACTGTGTGCTTTGCCCTGTGCACCTTAAAAACAGCAAAGCCGCCCTGCACACACAGGACGGCTTCTGCCTTGTTCTTCCTTCTTCTATGGGAGATCAGACCTGCAGGTTGCTGCTGGTAGCGGCTTCGGAGCCGTCGGCAGCATCAAACTCGTAGTCGTTGCCGGGCAGGATAGCGTTCAGCAGGATGCCTGCGATCGCGGCCACAGCCAGACCGGACAGGTTGATGGTGACACCTGCAACGGCAAAGCTGACACCGCCCACAGAGTTGAAGCCCAGAGCGCACACCAGAATGACAGCAGCCACGATCAGGTTGCGGCTGTTGGTAAAGTCCACGCGGTTCTCCACCACATTGCGCACACCGATGGCGGAGATCATGCCATACAGCACAAAGCTGATGCCGCCGATGATGCCGGTGGGGATAGTGTTGATGACAGCCTCAAACTTGGGGCTGAAGCTCAGGATGATGGCCAGCACGGCAGCAATGCGGATGACCAGCGGATCGTAGATCTTGCTCAGAGCCAGCACGCCGGTGTTCTCGCCGTAGGTGGTATTGGCCGGGCCGCCAGCAGGCCGGCCATGGTGGTTGCCAGGCCGTCGCCAGCAGGTGCGGTTCAGGCCGGGGTCGTTGATATAGTTGTGGCCCACGGTTGCGCTGATGGCGGCGATATCGCCCACATGCTCCATCATGGTTGCCAGTGCAATGGGGATGATGGTGAACAGTGCGCTGATGAACTCAGGGCTGCCGTCGATGGCAAACAGGCCCATGGCCTCCTTGTGCAGAGGGATGCCCACCCATGCAGCCTCAGAAATGCGCTGGAAGTCCACTGCACCGGTCACCAGTGCCACTGCATAGGACACCAGCACGCCGATGAGGATGGGCAGGATCTTGACCATGCCCTTGCCCCAGATGTTGCACACGATCACGACACCCAGTGCCACAAAGGCCAGAATCCAGTTGGACTGGCAGTTTTTGATAGCAGAGGGGGCCAGGATCAGGCCGATAGAAATGATAATGGGGCCAGTAACCACCGGCGGGAAGAACCGCATGATGCGGCGGATGCCGAAGGTGGAGATCAGCAGGCTGGCCACCAGATACACCAGACCGGAAAATGCGACGGCGGCGCAGGCGTAGGGCAGCATCTTGGTATTGGCCACGGTCAGGTTGCCGTCTGCATCTGCCAGCATGGGGGCCACGATGGAGAAGCCGCCCAGATACGCAAAGGAGGAGCCGAGGAATGCAGGCACCTTCTTTTTGGTAATGAGGTGGAACAGCAGGGTGCCCAGACCTGCGCACAGCAGGGTGGTGGAAACGCTCAGGCCGGTGAGCAGCGGCACCAGCACCGTTGCGCCGAACATGGCAAACATGTGCTGCACGCCCAGAATGAACATGCGGCCTGCGCCCAGCTGGCGCGCGTCGTAAATGCCTTTGGAGTAATCGATCTTTTCGCTCATGAAGTTTTTCTGCCTCCTACAGAACTCGCAGCCCCAAAAAAAGAGGCACCGCCGTCAGCAAAACGGCAATGCCCTTGAATTTGGGAACAATGATCCCGCCCGGAAATGAGAAGTGCAATACAGCGCAGTCGATGATTCTTGTGCAGCATGGTGCGCTCCCCCTTTCATTCAGGCTCTTTCCAAACCGCCGCCAAAAGCCCCGCAAAAGGCCGCAGCGGGCAGTCCTTCCAGAGATTATAGCAGACTTTTTGCCGCCGCGCAACTATTTTGCTTAATTCTCCTGTATTTCCAGCCCGGAAGTTTGCGCCGCTTCTCTTGCAATCCGGCCCAAAGCGCACTATAATATAGCCTACCATTGTAATCTGTATTATAAGAGAATTATCAGGAGAGTTTATGATCTATCTGGATTATTCCGCCAATACCCCGGTAGACGAAGCGGTTTTACAGCGCTTTTGCGAGGTGGAGCGCAATTGCCCGGGCAATGCCAATTCCCGCCACGCAGCAGGCACTGCCGCAAAGGCTGCCATCGATGCCGCCACCCAGAGCATTGCCCGCAGCCTGAATGTGCAGCCCGCCGAGATCATCTATACATCCGGTGCCAGCGAGGCCAACAACTTTGCCATCAAGAGCATCGCCCGGCTGGAGCGCCACCATGGCAGACACATCATTTCCACCCCGCTGGAGCACTCCTCGGTGAGCGGCAGCCTGACCGCCCTGCAGGAGCAGGGCTATGAGATCGATCTCTTGGACATCCGGCAGGACGGCACGGTGGACCTTGCCCACCTGAAAGAACTGCTGCGCCCGGACACCATTCTGGTGGCCGTCACTGCCGTGGACAGTGAGCTGGGCGTGGTGCAGCCGGTGGCCGAGATCGCGGAAATGTTGAAGGCCTGCCCCCACTGCCACTTCCATGTGGATGCCACACAGGCCGTGGGCAAGCTGCCGGTCAGCTTTGCGGGCATCGACACCATGAGCCTGACCGCCCACAAGTTCTACGGGCTGAACGGCATCGGTGTGCTGGTCAAGCGGCGCGGCCTTGCGCTGGAGCCGCTCATCCATGGCGGCGAGAGCACCACCCTCTACCGCAGCGGCACCCCCACCGTGGCGCTGGCCTGTTCGCTGGCGCTGGCGCTGGAAAAGGCAGTGAGCGAGCTGCCCGCCCGGGTGGAGCACATCCGCGCCCTGAACGCCCGCCTGCGCACCGGGCTTGCCCAATACCCCAAGGTGCGCATCAACAGCCCGGACACCGCCGTGCCGCAGATTTTAAACCTGAGCGTACAGAACGTGAAGGGCACCGTGTTCCAGCGGGAGCTGGATGCCAGGGGCGTATGCGTCTCGGTCAAATCGGCCTGCTCTTCGGACGGCCTGCCCTCCCGCGCCGTGTTTGCCGTGAGCCATGACCGGCGCAACGCGCTGTCCTCGTGGCGCATCAGCCTGAGCCACCTGACCACGGAACAGGAGATCACTGATTTTATGCAGGCGTTCGATGCCTGTTACAACGCCCTGACGCAATAAAAAGGAGTATTATGAAGCAAGATCCCCCCGCCGACCAGCAGCGAGGGGATCTTTTTTACTGTTTTTGAATGCCGAACAGTCTGCGCAGAATGCCGCGCAGCGCCTTGGGGCTTCGGATCACAACTACCTGCATATGCTCCCCGCCTTTCCGTTTTCTGGCCCATCCTATGCAGGCAGGGGCCGGAACGTTCCGGCAAGGGCAGCAGCGCTCAGTCTGCGATGGTCTCCACCACCACCAGCGCACCGCTGCGGGTGGAGATGGTGATGCAGTCCGACCCGGCAGCGTACTCGTTGCTGACGCCCAGCGGGTAGCTGGCGGTCAGCTCCGCATCGGTCAGCTCATAGTAGGAGCCGCGCTCGCACACGCCCTGCGCCCTGCCCTCCATCGGGAAGGCCGAGAAGAAGAAGTACTTCTCCTTCGGGTAGCGGCGGGTCTCGCCTGGCATCACGTAGGTGATGCGGCTGCGCTCATCCAGCAGGGTGGTGCGCACACCGCGCTGTTCCAGCCCAAGGCCGGTGCACAGGTTTGCAAGGGTGTGCTCCACCCGTCTGCCGCCAAGGCCGCCCAGCAGCAGCACCTCGTCAAAGCCCTTTTCCGAGACCAGCTTTGCGGCATACTCGGTGTCGGTATCGTCCTTCACATGGGGCAGCACGATGATATCGTCGTCCTGCTGTTCCGGGCAGGGGGCGGTGTCAAAGTCGCCCACGATGATGTTGGGTCTACGCCCCAGAGGTGCGCAGTTGCGGTAGCCTGCATCACAGGCAATGATAAAGTCGTCCGGCCGCAGGGCCTCTGCCAGCTCCGGAGAAACCGGGCAGGCCGAAATGATCACACAGCGTGACATGAATCTCTTCCTTATCCTTTATACTTTCGGGCGCTGCCAATCCTTCACGTCCTTAACTTCCTCGTACATGGCGCAGTAGCTGTCGTACCGGGTCTGGGAGAGTCTGCCCTCGGCCAGTGCGGCGCGCACGGCACAGCCTTTTTCGCTGCGGTGGGAGCAGCCGGTGAACTGGCACTGGCCCAGATAAGGCCCGAACTCCGGGAACGCATGCTCCAGATTTCCTTGGGATGAACCCGGCGCGGTTCGCTTCCAGACTGGCAAAGCCCGGCGTACTCCAGCAATGCGCCCCGCCAAAAGGCTTCAAAGATCGCTCACCTCAGCGGGTGGTGTGGCGGCCGCGGCCCAGCTTCTGGCTGATGGCACTGGTCTCGCGCTCTGCTTCCGGCAGCAGATGGTTCAAAAGGGTGGATTTTCCCACGCCGGAGTTGCCGCAGAACGCACACAGCCTGCCGCTGATCCACTGCTTCACCTCGTCCAGCCCGCCGCCGGTCTCGTAATCGATGCGGATGAACGGCAGGGTCGATTTTTCGTAGGCCTTACGCAGGAATTCCGCCTCGGCCAAGTCGCCCTTGGTGCACACGATCACCGGCTGCACGCCCTTGTCCACCGCAATGGCGGCAAGCTTATCCAGCACCAGCGTGCTGGGCGTGGGCTGGGTGGTGCTGGCCACAAGGAACAGCACATCCAGATTTGCCACCGGAGGCCGCACGAACACATTTTTGCGCGGTGCGATCTCGGCAATGACGGCTGCACCGTTCTCGGTCTCCAGCGTCACCTCATCGCCCGCCACCGGCGTGATCTTCTGTTTGCGGAAAATGCCGCGGGGCTTGCATTCCACAATGCCCTCCGGCGTTTTTACATAGTAAAAGCCGCCGATGCCCTTTGTGATATATCCCTTCATGCACGCCTCCGTCAGCTCAGCAGCGAGGACCACCAGTCGGTCAGCGGTTTCTGCGAAGGGTCGCCGCTGCCCGCTGTGCCCTGTTCGGTGCCGGTCTCGGTGCTGGAAGAAGAGGAGCCGCTGCCAAACAGGCCGCTCCACCAGTCGCCGCCGGTGGTGCTGTCGCTGGGTGCTTCCGGTTCCGGTGCAGGCTCCGGCCCTGCGCTTACCACAATGTTCACGCGGCCGTTCAGCTTTGTGGTAGAGCCTGCCGCCGGGTTCTGACTGATGACAGTGCCCACCGGCTGGTCGCTGTACTGCTCGGTCTGGCTGCCAAGGCCCAGATGGTTCTGCACCAGCAGGGTGCGGGCATCAGCGGTGCTCATGCCGGTCAGCGAGGGCACCTTGGTGGTGGTTGCCACCTGCGGGCGGCTGATATACATCACCACAGTGCTGCCTGCAGCCACCTGACTGCCCGCCGCCGGGTCGGTGCGGATCACCGCGCCGGATGCCACAGAGGTATCCACAGCCTGCGTTACCAGCACCGAGACACCCAGCTCCTTGAGCTGCTGCTCTGCATCGGCCTGCACATAGTTGGTCAGGTCCGGCACGGTAACGTACTGGGTGCCAAGGCTCACAGTCAGGGTCACATTCTGGCCCTCGCGCACCGTGCGGCCGGACACCGGCGACTGCTTATAGATATAGCCCGCCGCATAGTTACTGTTGTACTCCTGCTCCCAGGTAACGCTGATCTGGCCGGAGACCACCTGCTCGGTGGCAGCAGCCTCGTCCTGCGTCATACCGATATAATCGCCCAGCGTGATATCGGCCTTGTTGTTCATCAGGTTGGAGGAATCGTTCAGGATCATCCAGCACAGCGCAAGGCACGCCAGTGCAAATGCAATGGTAATGCCGAACAGTGCCGGCAGGAAGATGGTGCGCTTTTTCTGGCGCGGTGCGGCCTTTTTGCCGCGGGGCGCAGGCTTTTCGGCCTGACGGTTTGCACGGTTCTGGTTCATGGTACGTTTCACCACCTTTTCGGGAGCATCTTCTGTAATATACTTGTACTCGAACATCACGGAGGGGTTGTGCACGTAGGTGTCCAGCGCATCCAGCATTTCGCGGGCGGATGCGTAGCGGTTCTGCGGCAGCTTTGCCATGGCCTTTTCGGTGATCTCCACCAGTGCATTCGGCACCTCCGGCGCGATCTCGTGCAAAGACTTCGGCTGATCGGAGATCTGCTTGATGGCAACTTCCACCATGTCGTCTGCATCAAAGGGCAGATGGCCGCTGAGCATCTCGTACATCATCACGCCCACCGAGTAGATATCGCTGGTGCAGTCGGTCTCATCGCCCTTGGCCTGCTCCGGGCTGATATAGTGCACGCTGCCCATGGCCTTGCCGCTCAGCAGCTGGTTCTCGGCACGGGAGATGCGCGCAATGCCAAAATCCATCATGCGCAGCTGGCCGTTGTCCAAAAGCATGATATTCTGGGGCTTGATGTCCCGGTGCACCACACCGTTGGCGTGGGCATGTTCCAGCGCCTTTAAGATCTGGGAGATGAAGTGCACGGTCTCCCGGTTGGTCAGCCTGCCGCCGCGCTGGTTAAGGTACTCGCGCAATGTCATGCCGTCCACATATTCCATCACGATATACTGCAGATCATCATTCACCGATACATCGTACACTTTTACGATGTTGGGGTGGTTCAGCAGCGAGATGGCCTTGGATTCATTTTTAAAGCGGCGCACAAGGTCCGGGTCGTGCATATACTCCTGCCGCAGCACCTTTACCGCCACCACGGTACCGGCAGGCACCGGGCCGTTGTGCCCCAGCATGACCGCCTTGTAGACGTTTGCCATGCCGCCGGAACCGATCAGCTCCCGCACCTCATACAGGCCGTCCAGCTTTTTGCCGATCAGGTTGTCCATCAGCGCACCTCCTCCACACACAGCAGCAGCGCGGTGATGTTATCCGGGCCGCCGTTCTCGTTGGCCGTGCGGATCAGAAGGTCCGGCAGGTCGTAGAACCTGCCGGTGCGCAGCAGCTGTTCCAGCTGTTCTCTGGGCACGGCATTGGTCAGGCCGTCCGAGCACAGCAGCAGGATATCCCCTTTCTGCAGCGGTGCGGTGGTGAACTCCGAGTCCAGCCGGTAGTCCACGCCCAGCGCCTTGGTGATGATGTTCTTCTGGGGGTGGTGCTCGGCTTCCTCCACGGTAATGGTGCCGCAGTCCACCAGCTCCTGCACATAGGAGTGGTCGTGGGTGAGCTGGGCAAGCCTGCCGTCCCGGTACAGGTACGCCCGCGAGTCGCCTGCATGACACAGGAACACCTTGCCGCCGCGCACCAGTGCGCACACAGCCGTGGTGCCCATGCCCGCCAGCGATTCCTCACGCAGGGCCTTCTGGAACACAAAGCGGTTGGCGCTGAGCAGGCTCTTTTTCAAAAAGGTCTCCTCTTCGCCGGGCAGGCACTTGGAAGCATACTGCTCCTGAAAGCAGCGCTCGATCACATCGCACGCGCTCTGGCTGGCTTCCCTGCCGCCGCGTGCACCGCCCATGCCGTCGCATACCAGCAGCCATGCGGCATCGCCGGGCAGTTCTCCTGCGCGATAATCGTCCTGATTATCCTGCCGGACCCTGCCGACATCCGTTTTTCCTGCAAGTTTCATAGGCTTCTCCCTTTAATATTTACGCTTTCCCGTTCATTTCGTCACGGCGCAGCTGGCCGCATGCGGCGCTGATCTCGCTGCCAAGGCGGCGGCGCACCGTAGCGTTCACGCCAAGGCTCTCCAGCTTCTGCTGGAAGCGGTGCACGTTGGCTGCATCGGTGGCCGAGTACGGGCTGCCGTCCACCGGGTTGATGGGGATCAGGTTCACATGGGCACCCATGCCCCGGATCAGGTTTGCCAGCTGTCTGGCGCAGGCATCGGAATCATTGACACCGCGCACCATGGAATATTCAAAGCTCACACGGCGGCCGGTGGTGTCCTGATAGCGGCGCACGGCCTGCATCAGCACTTCCACGGGATAGGCATCGTTCACCGGCATCATGCCGCTGCGAATTTCATTGTTGGGTGCGTGCAGCGACACCGAGAGGGTCAGCTGCAGCTTTTTCTCGGCCAGCTGGTCGATTTTGGGCACCAGACCGCAGGTAGAAAGGCTGATGTTGCGCATCCCGATGTTCACGCCCTCGGGCGAGGTGATGTTCTCCAGAAACTTCATCACTTCGTCAAAGTTATCCAGCGGTTCGCCAATGCCCATGAGCACGATGTGGGAAATGCGCTCCCCGATATCCTTCTGGGCGGTGTAGATCTCAGAGCAGATCTCGCCTGCTTCCAGATCGCGCACGCGGCCCGCCTGGGTGGACGCGCAGAAGCGGCAGCCCATGCGGCAGCCCACCTGCGTGGACACACACACCGTGTTGCCGTAGTGGTAGCGCATCACGACGGTCTCGATGCAGTTGCCGTCTGCCATGCGCAGCAGATATTTTACCGTGCCGTCCTTTGCTTCCTGCCTGCGCTCGATCTTGGGCGCAGCAATGTAGAAGCTTTCTTCCAGCTTTGCCAGCAGGGTCTTGGGCTGGTCGGTCATGGCAGAAAACTCGGTGACCAGCTTCTGATGCACCCAGTGGAAGATCTGCTTTGCCCGGAAGCCCGGCTGACCCATCGCTTTCAGTTCAGCGGTCAGCTCTGCCAGCGTAAAGGAAGAGATACAGCGATTTTTTGTTCCATTGTGTTCTCCTATTGATTTTTTACGAACAAGCCACCTGTTTCATTGCAGCTTTTCCCCGTTTTTCTGCATGGCACACAGGAAAAAACCGTCCATGCCGGTACGGGTGGGCACCGAAAGCGCGCCGTGCTCCCCTGCCGTCATCCCGGCGGGCAGCGCTGCGGCAGGCTCCACCACCGTAAACTCCGGGTGGCGGGCCAGAAATGCCGCGATCTGCTGCTGGTTTTCTGCCGGGTCGATGGTGCAGGTGGAGTACACCAGCCTGCCGCCCGCTTTCAGCAGCTGTGCCGCCGTATCGAGGATGGCCGACTGCGTGGCCAATAATTCAGCTTGGCGGGCCGGTTCCAGCTTTTTGTAGCGCAGATCCGGCTTTTTTGCCAGAATGCCAAGGCCGCTGCAGGGCACATCCGCTAAAATGCGGTCGGCCTGCGGCAGGGCCGGGTTCACCTTTGTGGCATCGTTGCACAGGGCTTCCACATTGGTAAGGCCCATGCGCTGCACTGCCGTGCGGATCAGGCCCACGCGGTTCTCGGCGGCATCGCAGCTGTAAAGCCTGCCGGTGCTGTGCATCTGCTCGGCCAGCAGGATGGTCTTGCCGCCGGGCGCGGCGCACAGGTCGATGACTGTTTCTCCTGGCTGTGGGTCCACGCAGAGCGCCGCCAGCTGGCTGGCCTGCCCTTCCACATGGAAGTACCCCTGCCGGAACAACTCATTTTCCGCCGGGCTGCCCTCGAAGCGGGCCAGCACACTGCCGGGCACAATGCCCCGCTTTGCTTCCTTTGCACCGGAAGCCAGCAGCTTTGCACAAAGCTCATCGGCACTGCCTTTCAGCGGGTTCGCCCGCAGGCTGGTCATGCCGCCGTCGGCCTTGTAGGTAAGGATATCCAGTGCTTCGTCCGGGTAGTTTTTGTGCAGAAATTCCGCCACATCCCGCCCGGCAGAGCCAAGCACCATGAGCCGTTCCACTTCGTTTTTGAAGCTTGCGGTGCTCAGGTCGTAGCTGCACGCCTTGCGCAGCACGGCGTTGACCAGACCGGATGCGCTGGATTTTTTGAAGGCACGGGTCAGCTTGACGGCCTCGTTCACCGCAGCGGACACCGGCACCTGCATATAGCGGGCCTGCGCCAGCGCCGCGCGCAATATTTCGCGCACCGGTGCATCCAGCTTGGCAAGGCCCTTGGGCAGGAACTGGCACAGGATGTAGTCCAGCGTGCCCCGGTGTTCCAGCACCGTGTAAAAGATGGCGCTGGCAAAAGCTTTATCGCGGCCTTCCAGCTGCTGGCGCTTGAGTTCGGCATCCAGAACAAGGTTGGAAAAACCATCCTGCTCCTGCCGCACCAGCGCCGCCACTGCCGCCGCGCGGGGATTCGCCGCCATCAGAGGATATCCCCCGTTTTCAGGCGCTGACCGGCCGCAAAGGCGGTGCCGTCCATGGGCTTTTTGCCTTCCGGCACCACATTCAGCAGCTGGACGGCCCCCTCACCGCAAGCCACCGTGAGCGGCTTTGTGGCCAGCACGGTGCCGGGCGCTTCGCCGTGAGCTTCCACGGCACGGCACTCCATCACCTTGAGCTTTTTGCCGCCGGAGGTGACGAACCATGCACCGGGCCACGGGTTCATGCCGCGCACCCAGTTGTGGATGTGGGCAGCCGATTCGGTCAGGCGGAACTCTGCCATCTCCTTGTTCAGCATAGGTGCAAGGCAGGCGTTCTCATGATCCTGCGGCTGGGGTTTCAGCGTTCCGGCGGCGATGGCGGGCACCACCTCGCACAGCACCCGGGCACCCACGGCAGTCACGCGGTCAAACAGCTGGCCGCTGGTCTCCTCCGGGTCAATGGCGATCTTCTCGCAGCAGAGCACATCGCCGGTGTCAAGGCCCTCGTCCATCTGCATGATGGAAACGCCGGTCTCGGCATCGCCGTTCAGCACGGCCCACTGCACCGGGGCGCTGCCGCGGTACTTGGGCAGCAGCGAAACATGCAGGTTGATGCAGCCGTACTTCGGCGCTTCCAGCACAGACTTCGGCAGGATGCAGCCGTAAGCCACCACCACGATCAGTTCCGGGGCCAGTGCGCGGATGTTCTCGTCCTCGCTGCCGTCCCGCAGGGTGCGGGGCTGGAATACCGGCGTGCCGTGGGCAAGGGCCACTTCCTTGACCGGGGGTGCGGTAAGCACCTGCTTGCGGCCAACCGGCTTGTCCCGCCGGGTGTACACCGCGCAGATGTCATGCCCGGCGGCATACAGGGCTTTGAGGCACTCTGCGGCAATATCCGGCGTGCCCATGAACAAAATGCGCATTACTTGTTTCCTTTCGCTTCGCGGGCAGCTTTTTTGCCCTCTTCGGTATCCTCATAGAAATACTCGCTGGACTGCATGATGGTAATGCCGTCCAGATGGTCGTTCTCGTGCTGGATGCAGCGGCCCAGCAAATTCTCAGCTTCCAGCTCGAACCACTCACCGTGGCGGTCCTGTGCGCGCACCTTGACCGCGACGGGGCGGGTCACAGCGCCGTTGTGGCCCGGGAAGGACAGACAGCCCTCGTAGGCGGTCTCCTCTTCCTCGGATACGGCCAGGATCTCCGGGTTCACAAAGTCGATGAACTTGTACTCGTAATTTTCGGGGATCTCCTCGGGCGCGTCGGTGGTGTCCCACACCACGAACAGACGGCGCAGCATGCCCACCTGCGGGCCGGCCAGACCCACGCCGTCGGCGGCGATCATGGTCTCGTGCATGTCGTCCAGCAGGGTAGCCAGACGGTCATCAAAGGTGGTGACGGGGCGGCAGACCTTGTTCAGAATGGGATCGCCCTCTTTTACAATATTGCGGATAGCCATTTATGGTACCTCCAAATCAGATGTCACCGTCCGAGTGCAGGTCCACCGCAACGGTGGCCTTGGACGGAAGTTTTTCCTGTTCGTATCTTTCCAGTGTGCTGCGCACGAGGTCGCGGAAGCGGCGGTCGTTGCGGCACTTGATGGTAAGTTTGTAGCGGTAGGTGTCGTTGATCTTTTCAATGCTGCCGGGCGTGGGGCCAAGCACCCGCAGCGGCAGGTCCGGCTGTTTTGCCGCCTGCTGGCCCCAGCAGGGACGCAAAGCGCGCCGCCGCCCGTGCCACCTCGATCTCCTTTGCGCCTGCAAAGCCAATGACGCACAGCCCGCAGAAGGGCGGGTACAGGCCCAGCTTGCGGTAGGCGATTTCCTGCTCAAAAAGGCATCGTAGTCCTGCGCGGCGGCAAGGTTCAGCACCGGGTTATCGGGGTCGGTGGTCTGGATGATGGCAAAGCCCGGGTCTCTGGCCCGTCCGCTGCGGCCCACCACCTGCGTGATGAGGCTGAACACATTCTCATACGCGCGGAAGCCCTGCGCAAACAGCAGCGAGTCGATGCCCAGCACGCCCACCAGCGTCACCTTTTCAAAATCGAGTCCCTTGGCCACCATCTGCGTGCCCAGCATGATATCATATTCGCCCTTTGCGAAGCGGCGCAGCATGGTCTCGTGGGCGTTTTTGCGGGCGGTCGTGTCCAGGTCCATGCGCAGCACCCGCGCCGCGGGAAACATCTGCTCCAATTCCTCCTCCACGCGCTGGGTGCCGAAGCCCGTATACTTCAGCTTGCCGCCGCAGGCAGGGCACACCTCCGGCACCGGACTGACGGATTTGCCGCAATAATGGCACAGCAAACGGCCGTCCGCCTTGTGGTACACCATGGGCACGCTGCAGGCATCGCATTTCACCACCTCACTGCAGGCGGTACACATGCCCACTGTTTTGTATCCGCGACGGTTCAAAAGAAGGATGGTCTGCTCACCCCGGGCCAGATTGCGCGAAATTTCATCCGCCAGCGCCCGGCTGACGGACGATGCGTTGCCCGCGGCCAGTTCCTCGCGCATGTCCACCAGCCGCACCTCTGCGCCGGAGGCCTTTCCCAAAACGTTGACGCCTGCTCCGCCAGCGACGATATTGGCGACCATCTGCATGGTTACCTCCTGAGGAAAGGCAGAAACGCCCTCCTCAGCAATTCCGTGGTCAGCCGCCATGGTCAGAATCATTTTTTTATCCACACAGGGGTGGATGGTCCGTTTAATTCCAGCCAGCTGGACGCCGAGTGTCAGGACCTGTCCCAGACTCCAGGGCGGAATGGCAAGTGATTCCACATGTGCGCAGGCTTTGGATTCCCAATCGGGGTCCTTTGGTTCAATATTTTCGATAACGTCCTTTAAAGTTAATGCACTCATGATAAATACCTCATTATATGAATTTTGCAAATTTCAGGTGATCTTCAAGCTTAATTATAGCACTAATCTCAGCGGTAATGAGAAAGATTTGCCTGATTTTCAGACCATGGTCAACAGATCAGGCAATACCGAAAAATTCAGCCGCGATATCCGCCGGGCATTTGCTTTTGCCGCAGGCAGCACAGCCATGGCTTTCGGGCTCAGATTTCAGCTTGCTTTCAAGGTATTCCGGATCAAGGGCATTGGCAATCTGGGCTTTTTCATCCCGTGCTACCCGCGCCTTGGACATTGCCAGTAGAGCGGTTCCACGCGTTGCCGCCCGTTTTAAAACATTGGCGGTCAATCCGCTGCGATTTTGGTCGTGCGGACGCCACTGCGTACATCATCTTCGTTTGGCAGGCCCAGATGTTCTGCCGGGGGTCAGATAGCAGAGGAAGTCTGCGCCATGCATGCCGGCAAAGGCACCGCCGATGGCCCCTGTGATGTTATCGTAGCCTGGAGCCACATCAGTGGCAAGGAAACCGAGAATATAGTAGGGAACACCGTAGCAGAGCTGCTTCTGGAGCTGCATAGTGGTTGCAATCTGGTTAAGCGGCACGTGCCCCGGCTACCTTCAATCATGACCTGTACGACCGGCCTCCAGGGCGCGTTTAGTCAGCTCACCAGCAACAACCAGACCCTGTAGCCTGGGCAGCGTCCAGAGAGTCTGCATTGGCGCCTGGGCGGATGGCATCGCCGATGGATAATACAGTATCCGTAGCTTTGAGAATTTCGAGCAGGCGGTCAAAGTGCTCATACAGCGGATTTTCTTTTTCGTTGTGGAACATCCACGCAGTCAGAAAGGAGCCGCCGCGGCTGACAACGTCGGTAACACGGCCGCTTTTTTTCAGGGCATTTAAAACCGACCAGTTTAAAGCAGAGTGGATGGCCATGAAATCCATGCCCTCCTGGCATTGTTTTTCCACTGTGTCAAAAAGGTCATCCTCGGTCATTGCAACCATGCTGCCGTGTTTTTCAATGGCTTCGACACTGGCCTGGTAAACAGGTACGCAGCCTGCCGCAATATTGGAGATTGCGAGGCTCTGTTTGCGCATGGCGTCAATATCGTCACCGGTGGATAAATCCATAAAAGCATTGGCGCCGCATTCTTCTAGAATTTGCAGTTTCTTTGCTTCCATTTCCATATCATTACGGTCAGAGGATGTGCCCATAAGGCCGTTGACCTTTATATCCAGGCCGCCTCCGATACCGCAGATTTTATTGCGGCTGCGAAACT
>ENA-OQDA01000404-OQDA01000404.1-human-gut-metagenome-genome-assembly--contig:-NODE-404-length-18056-cov-4.425010_pt1 | contig 18056 bp, 17 predicted proteins | sample MGYA00242771_ERZ504603 | MGnify/ENA primary metagenome ERZ504603 (study PRJEB26092, sample SAMD00036328) | human gut metagenome | host: Homo sapiens | study: EMG produced TPA metagenomics assembly of...
CACAAGCAAAACAGCTCAAACCACAGCTACAACTCCAAAATCAACCTGTCCGCCCGCCGTGAAATAATATATTGATACTGTTCGTGATCAAACCGACTGTAACAGTGATCATTGTTATTCCTTTTACAAGATAAACACAGTCTCCATCTGCATATGCCCAACGATATTTCTCGTTACTCGGCTTATATAAAAGCGGTATTAAAAAGATAGACGGAAGAAGCATAACGAATTCGATTCCGTCATATACACCATCCAGCAAAACAGCCTGTGAACCTGTCACTATCGCCATTACAAGCTCCACTACGACAAACATCAAGTTTCGCATACAGCGAAACAGACATTTGCCTTTTTCTCTCTTTTTGAACTTTTTTACCGATTCTCACAAAATCACCTTTATCTTTTTCTTTAGTCTATATCCATACTATATTACATCATATTCTCTCTTCTGTATATCCGGGATTTTATATTTCTTAGCGGAAAGCAAAAAAGACCATGCAGACGCTTCTCCATGATCCTTTTCCCAAATCCTATTCCTGATCTTTTTCTGACCCTGCTGCCTTGTAAAAATTGATTTACTCTACAACCACTGCCGTTCCGCTCACTGTCACCATCAGCATATTTCCGTCAGCCCCGAGAACTTCATAATCAACGTCAACTCCCACAACAGCATTCGCTCCTGCCGATGCCGCCCGCTGAGCCATCTCGTTAAGCGCATTCTGTCTTGCCGTCACAAGTTCTTCCTCGTATCCGCCTGATCTTCCGCCAAAAAAATTCGTGAAAGACGCCGCCAGATCTCTGACAAAATCCACACCTGAGACAACCTCGCCAAAAACAATTCCTCTGTAATCTACAATTCTTCTTCCCTCAATAGAAGGTGTTGTCGTAATAATCATACTTTTCCCTTTCTTTTTGTTTTTTCAATTAATAAGCAAATTATTACATATTTTCCATATGAAATCCATATGAATTTTTTCAACTTATTAAAGCGGATTTTTTCATTCTCTATCGGCTCTTCTGAATTCATGATTATATAGAAACCGTAAGCTGTTCAACATCTGCGCCGTTTTTCCATTTTCTATAGCAGATTTCTGTACACTTCCTGTATTCTTCAAAGAGATTCATTGCTGTTTGTTCATCCCCATATACTTTCCAACATCCCGAGCACTTGCTGCTAGCCGCCTTATTTTCTATAAATCCTTTGACATCTTCCGCCGGATATCCTAAAAATAAACCAATCTCATCTGATATTGGCCAATGGCCGGGTGTTCCGCGGCGTCAGCGTAGGCTGCCCCGGTACCACCATCGGTGAGGTCGTCTTTGCAACCGGTATGGTCGGCTTTGAGGAAACCCTGACCGACCCCAGCTACTACGGCCAGATCATCACCCAGACCTATCCGCTCATCGGCAACTACGGCATGAACAGTGAGGATGTCGAGAGCACGAAGATTTGGGCCAGGGGCTACATTGTGCGCGAGGCGTGCAAGACCCCGTCCAACTTCCGCAGTGAGGAAACGCTGGATGCCTTCCTGAAAAAGAACGGCATCATCGGCATTGAGGGCATCGACACCCGCAGCCTGACCCGCACCCTGCGGGAGAGCGGCGTTATGAACGGCGCGATCACCACCGAGTTCGACCCCGACGCCGAGCCCGAGAAGAAGGCCGCGCTGCTGCCCGAGATCGCCGCCTACGCCGTTGTCGACGCCGTCAAGACCGTCACCTGCCGCGAGGCCGTGACCTATGAGCCGACGGCTGCCGGTGCATGGGGTGACACACCGCTGCACGTGGCGCTGCTCGACCTGGGCTGCAAGAACAACATTGTGCGCTGCCTGCAGAAGCGCGGCTGCCGCGTGACCGTGCTGCCCGGCACGACCACCGCCGCCGAGCTAGCCGCCCTCAACCCCGACGGTCTCATGCTCTCCAACGGCCCCGGCGACCCGGCAGAGAACGTGGAAATCATCGCGAACATCCGTGAAATGCTGAGCACCGGCATCCCGACCTTCGGCATCTGCCTGGGCCACCAGCTGACCGCTCTGGCCGCCGGTGCCAAGACCTGCAAGCTGAAATACGGCCACCGCGGCGCCAACCAGCCCGTCACCAGCCCGGCCAAGCAGCGCACCTTTATCACCAGCCAGAACCACGGCTACGCCGTTATGGCGGACACCCTGCCCGAATCCGTCGGCCAGATGAGCTACTTCAACGCCAACGACGGCACCTGTGAGGGCGTCGACTACTTGAAATGGAACTGCTTCACCGTGCAGTTCCACCCCGAGGCCAACGGCGGCCCCAAGGACACCGAATTTCTGTTTGACCAGTTCGTCAGCCGTATGCTGGCCGCGAAAGGAGTAATCAACAATGCCTAAAGACCCGCGTATCAAAAAGGTACTGGTCATCGGCTCCGGCCCCATCATCATCGGTCAGGCGGCAGAGTTTGACTACTCCGGCACGCAGGCCTGCCGTGCGCTGAAATCCGAGGGCGTCGAGACCGTCCTCGTCAACTCCAACCCCGCCACCATCATGACCGACCCCGACATTGCCGATCATGTTTACATTGAGCCGCTGACCGCCGAGGTCATCGAGCGCATCATCGAGAAGGAGAAGCCCGACGCCATCCTGCCGAACCTGGGCGGCCAGATGGGCCTGAACCTGTCGATGGAGCTGGCCCGCAACGGATTTTTGGACCGCAGCGGCGTCCGCCTGCTGGCCTGCAAGCCCGACACGATTGACCGCGCCGAGGACCGCCAGCTGTTCAAGGACACGATGGAGAAGCTGCACCAGCCCATCATCCCTTCTAAGGTTGTGGAAGATCTGGACGACGCGCTGGACTTTGCCGAGGTCATCGGCTACCCCGTCATCGTCCGCCCCGCCTTCACGATGGGCGGCACCGGCGGCGGCATCTGCGAGGACCGCGAGAAGCTGCACGAAATTGCCACGAACGGTCTGCGCCTGTCCCCGATCCATCAGATCCTCGTTGAGAAGTGCATTTCCGGCTGGAAGGAAATCGAGTACGAGGTCATGCGTGACTCCAAGGGCAACGTCATCACGGTCTGCAACATGGAGAACCTTGACCCCGTCGGCATCCACACCGGCGACTCCATCGTCGTCGCGCCCAGCCAGACCCTGTCCGATAAAGAGTACCAGATGCTCCGCACCGCCGCGCTGGACATCATCACCGAGCTGGGCATCGAGGGCGGCTGCAACTGCCAGTTTGCCCTGAAGCCCGACAGCTTTGAGTACGCGGTCATTGAGGTCAACCCCCGTGTGTCCCGCTCCTCCGCGCTGGCCTCCAAGGCGACGGGCTACCCGATTGCCAAGGTCGCGACCAAGATCGCGCTCGGCTACACGCTGGACGAGATCACGAACGATGTCACGGGCGAGACCTGCGCCTGCTTTGAGCCGGCCCTCGACTATGTCGTCGTCAAATACCCGAAGTGGCCGTTCGATAAGTTCGTCTACGCCGACAAGTCTCTGGGCACCCAGATGATGGCCACCGGCGAGGTCATGGCCATCGGCAACAACTTTGAGCACGCCATGATGAAGGCCGTTTCCTCCACCGAGCTTGGCCTGGACACGATGACGCTGCCCGATTTCGAGAAGCTGACGACGGAAGAAGTCATCGAGCACCTGCATGTGCAGGACTCCGAGCGCGCGTTCTGCGTCTACGAGGCCCTCAAGCGCGGCGTGGCGCACGACGTCATTTACGACATCACCAAGATCGACTGGTGGTTCCTTGACAAGCTGCAGCATCTGGCCGACATTGAGATGGGCCTGAAAAACGGCGAGCTGACGACGGAAAAGTACCTGAATGCCAAGAGGTTCGGTTTCCTCGACAAAACGATCAAGCGTCTGGCAGGCGTGGACACCCTGCCCGAGGCCCCGAAGGCCGCGTTCAAGATGGTCGATACCTGCGCCGCAGAATTTGCCGCCAAGACGCCGTATTTCTACTCCACCTACGACGAGGACAACGAAGCGAAGCCGTTCATTGCCGAGCGCAGCGACCCCGACAAGAAGAAGGTCCTTGTTTTCGGCTCCGGCCCCATCCGCATCGGTCAGGGCATTGAATTTGACTATTGCTCGGTCCACGCGGTCTGGACGCTGAAGCAGCACGGCTGCGAGGCCATCCTTGTCAACAACAACCCCGAGACGGTCTCCACCGACTTTGACACCGGCGACCGCCTGTACTTTGACCCGCTGAACCCCGAGAGCGTCGACCACATCATCGAGACCGAAAAACCGGACGGCTGCCTTGTGCAGTTCGGCGGCCAGACCGCCATCAAGCTGGCCAAGCACATGGACGACATCGGCCTGCCGATTTTGGGCACGCCCGCCGACGCCATCGACGAGGCCGAGGACCGCGAGCGCTTTGACGAGCTGCTGGAGCGCTGCGGCATCCCCCGCCCGGAGGGCCGCGCCGTCTTTACGCTGGACGAGGCCCTGCAGGCCGCGCAGGAGGTCGGCTATCCCGTCCTGATGCGCCCGTCCTACGTTCTGGGCGGCCAGAACATGATCGTCGCCTACAACTCCGCCGATGTCATCGAGTACATGGGCGTTATCACGAAGCACGTTGACATGAGCCATCCCGTGCTGATGGACAAGTATATTCTGGGTACCGAGTGCGAGGTCGACGCCATCTGCGACGGCACCGATTATCTGGTGCCCGGCATCATGCAGCAGGTCGAGCGCACGGGCGTGCACTCCGGCGACTCCATCTGCGTCTACCCGCCGTACACCTTCAGCCAGAAGGTCATTGACACGCTGGTCGATTACACGGGCCGCTTTGCCCGCGAGCTGAAGGTCGTGGGCCTGGTCAACGTGCAGTATGCCGTCCAGAATGATCGTGTCTACGTCATCGAGGTCAACCCCCGCTCGTCCCGTACCGTGCCGTACATCTCCAAGGTCACCGGTGTGCCGATGGTCGACCTGGCCGTGCGCTGCACGCTGGGCGAGAAGCTCAAGGACATGGGCTACGGCACCGGCCTGTGGCGCAACGGCAAGAGCCCCTACTACGCCGTCAAGGTGCCCGTCTACAGCTTCTTAAAGCTGCACGGCGTTGACACGATGCTCGGCCCCGAGATGAAGTCCACCGGCGAGGTCCTGGGCATTGCGCCCTCCTTCCACGAGGCGATGATGAAGGGCCTGGTCGCGGCTGGCTACCAGTTCAAGACGCCCGGCCCCGGCTCCTGCGTCATCATCTCGGTCAAGGACAGCGACAAGGCCGAGGCCGCCGAGCTTGCCTGGAAGCTGCACGACTACGGCTACAAGATCTACGGCACGCCCGGCACCGCCAGGTTCCTGAACAGCGAGATGGTGCCCTGCAGCGTAGTGCGCCAGATGAGCGGCGCGCGCCCCAACGTCATCGACCTGCTGGAGAGCGGTCTGGTGGATTACATCATCTCGACGAGTCCGCATGGCCGCGACCCGCACCGTGACTCCGTCAAGTTCCGCCGCAAGGCAACGGAGTTGTCCATCCCGACCATCACGGCCATGGACACTGCCCGCGTCCTTGTCGATGCCCTGCGCGGTGACCATGACATCAGTCAGATGGAGCTGGTGGACATTGCGCACCTGCACCGCGAAGCGGCGAAAGGGGAATAAGTAAGCGGCAAACAAACCGCGTCCGCAAGGATGCGGTTTTTGTTTTTTCTTGGCCCTCTCTGCGAGGGGGCTCCGCCCGCAGGCGGTGGGGAAGAGAACCTTTTCCCCGGTGACTACGACTACATCAGGCAGGGCCGCGGGCACAACGTCTGCCTGACCGTCAGCCGCGACGGTGCAGAGCAGGCCGTGGACGTCTGCTTTGACCTGACTGCTGCCCCGGCGGGCGACTTCTCGCTGGCCTTTGACGGCGGGCTGACGCTGACTTATGCCGATGCGGACCGCACCTGCTGCCTGGCCTTCACCGACGACGCCATGTCCGGGGGCCGCACCAGCCGGTACGTCAAGCTGGATGCGCCCTGCCGCCGTCTGCGCGTGGTGGGCGACGCGCCCGCATGGGGCTGTAAGACTTTGCCCTCCCAGAATATTTTTGCATGGAACGTGCATTTTTTGCCAAATGTCACTTTTTGACGAGATGATCGCGAAAATTTTATAGTTTTTGCCGAAAAACGTTTGATTTTCGAAAAAACTCTTGATTCTGCGCACAATTTTCTCTATAATAATAGCGTAATAATACCGGGCAATTGTGTGCCTATAAGGATAGGAGTTAAAAATATCATGACGAGATCTCAGTTGATTACCAAGGTTGCCAACGACACCAACATGACCGCTGCTGAAGTTGAGAAGGTTATGGACGGCATCTTCGGCACCATCGGCGATGTCCTCAAGAGCGGCGACAAGGTCACCATCGCAGGCTTTGGCCGCTTCGAGATGCGTGAGCGCCAGACCAAGAACTTCACCAACCCCAAGACCAAGGTCACCAGCAAGCTGGAACCGACGGCCATCCCCGGCTTCAAGGCCAGCGGCCGCCTGAAGGAGAAGGTCTCTGGCTGATTTCGTCTGTATTGATATGATTTGGAAGGACCCGCGGAAATGCGGGTCCTTTTTGCGTCTAAGCCTCCCTTGTCAAAGGGAGGTGGCCCGCAGGGCCGGAGGGATTCCGACGGGCTTTCCGGGTAACCTCAACACCCCCGCGGCGGCATGAGGGCATGCCGTCCTACGTCTGTCCGCGGAGTATACGTAGGGCGGGGTGCCCTCACCCCGCCGGGTCGTGTGCGGCCACCGCAAGCCTCCCGGGTCGTCGAGGACGCCGACCCCTACAGCAGCAAAAAACGGAGCGCCGCATTTTCATACGGTGCTCCGTTTTTATTTTTTCAAAATTACAGATGAATATGCCGCGGCACGCCGTTGATGTAGATCGGCGACAGCTCGGCCTGGATGAGCGGGCGGGCGTAGCGCTCGAACTTCTCGTTGACGTGCATCCCGTCCTCGGTGATCCAGTCGGCGGGGACCTTCTTCTCAAAGTTCGCGACCTTCGTCACATCGACCATCTCGGTCTCTACGCGGTAGGGCTGGTCGCTCAGGCGCTTGATGGCGGCCATCTTGGCGGTCTCGCCGCGCATGGCGGCCTCCACCGCCGCGCCGCCGACCTGGTAGGCCTCGGTCACGTCAGTGCGGCTGGCCAGATGGCTGGCACAGCGCTGCAGCGTAGAAAACTCGATAGCGCGGGTCTTGCAGCCCAGTCGGACGCGGATCAGGTCCGCCAGATAGCGGCTCGTGCCGCTCAGGATGGCCTTGTGACCGAAGGCATCCAGCTGACCTGCCGTGGAGACCAGGTCGCACAGGAAAACGCCGTCCTTGTTCTTGACGCCCTCACTGACCGCGATAATAACATTGTGGCGCTCTTTTTCCAGCTCGGCCACGCGCTTGAGGAACGCCTCCTCGTCAAAGGGGCACTCGGGCAGCAGGATCAGGTCTGGGCCGTTGCAGTCCGGACCGGCAGCCAGACTGGCGGCAGCAGCCAGCCAGCCGGTGTGGCGGCCCATGATCTCTGCCACCGTCACGCTGCGCAGGTCGTAGACGCTGGAATCGCAGATGACCTCCTTCAGGATCGTGGCGATGTACTTCGCCGCGCTGCCGTAGCCGGGGGTGTGGTCGGTCAGCATCAGGTCATTGTCAATGGTCTTGGGTACGCCGATAAAGCGGATCTCGCTGTTGACGGTCTTGCCGTAGGCGCTCAGCTTGGAGATCGTGTCCATCGAGTCGTTGCCGCCGATGTAAAACACCGCGCCGATGTCGTTCTGCCGGAACAGCTCAAACAGCTGCACAAACGGCTTCTCGTCAACGGTGGGGTCGGGCAGCTTGTGGCGGCAGCTGCCCAGAAAGCTGGACGGCGTGCGCTTGAGCAGCTCAATGTCCATCTTGTCACCCAGCACGGTGTCCAGATCGACGAGCTTACCCTCAAGCACGCCCTCGATGCCGTACTGCATCCCGTAGACATGGGGTGCGCCGCAAGTCTTGGCGGTCTCATAGACGCCCGCCAGACTGGAGTTGATGACGGCAGTCGGGCCGCCCGACTGACCAACCAGAACATTTTTCATAAATTTACCTCTCGTATATTTTATTGTAATTTTACAATACGTATTTTTCTATAGCCACTGCCACACCGTCATGATTGTTGTCATCCGTCGTGACATCGGCAATTTTCCTGATGTCGTCGGTGGCGTTGCCCATGGCCACCCCCAGACCCGCCGCTTCGATCATCGCGCGGTCATTGCCGGAGTCGCCCACGGCCATCGTCTGTGCGCGGGTCAGGCCCAGGTGTGCCGCCAGCGCCAGCAGACCGCTGCCCTTCGTCACGCCGGGGGCGTTGACCTCCATGTTGCGGGGCAGGCTGGACGTCAGCTCCACGGCGGGGCAGGCGGCCTCGATGGCACGCCAGGCGGCGTCGCGCTCGGCCTCGTCGTGGTAGATCATGCTGTACTTTTCGATTTCGTGCGCGTGGGTGCGCAGCGTCGCGTGCATGTCGTCTACCTCAATGCGGGTCGTGCGGAAGTAGCTTTTCAGGTTTTCGGGCACCACATCCATGTGGTTCTCGGCGTTTGCGCGGGTCGTGTAGCTTTTGCCGCCGATGAAAATGCTCATCATGCCGCCGCCCTGCTCAAGAAGATCGTAAATTTTCAATGCCTGCTCGGTCCCGAACGGCTGGTTCACCAGCTTCTCGCCTGTTGTCAGGTCAACGACGCTGGCTCCGTTGGAGGTCAGCGCGTATCGCACGCCGGGGATGGACGTGAACGCCGCGGGGATACCGCTGGCTGTACGCCCGGTGGCGGGCAGCACCGCCACGCCGCGTGCACAGGCTGCGCGGATAGCCGCCAGCGTGCGCGGGGTGATCTCTTTTTTATCGTTGAAAACTGTCCCGTCGAGGTCCAACGCCACAAGGCGGATGTCCTTCATACCTTCACACTCCCTTATCTGATTTATTGTACCGCAAAACCTGCGCGATTGCAAGCCGCGCGCGAGTGTGCTAGAATAGTGTTACAGTAAATCTTTGGGAAAGAGGCGGTAAAATGCCCGTACTGCGCACCAAAACCAGCCGTATGTGGCTGCCCGACGCCCTGCGCGGGCTGGCGCTGCTGAATATGCTGGCCTACCACGCCATGTACGACTGGGTGTATGTGTTCGGCCACGAAAGCAGCTGGTACAACATCTGGGCCCCCGGCTGCCATGTGTGGCAGCAATATATTTGTTGGAGCTTTATTCTGCTGTCGGGGTTCAGCTTCCCGCTGGCAAAGCGGCCCGCAAAGAACGGGCTGATCGTGGCGGCCTGCGCGGCTGTGCTGACGTTTGTGACCGCGGTGTTCATGCCGTCGGAGGCGATCTGGTTCGGCGTTCTGCACCTGAACGCTGCCGCCGTGCTACTGACCTGCCTGGTCTATCCGCTTTTGCAGCGCCTGCCCGCGGGCGCGGCCTGGCGGCGTCTGCGGCGCTGTTTGCGCTGACGAACCAGCTGCCCTACGGGTATCTCGGCTTTGAGGATTGGCACCTCTGCGCCCTGCCTGCGGGGCTGTACCGGGCCAACCTGTTCTGGCTGGGCCTGCCCGACCTGACAAGGTTCACGTCGGCGGATTATTTCCCCGTAGTGCCGTGGGTGTTTTTGTTCTGGTGCGGGGTGTTTCTGGCGCGGCTGTGGCGCCCCGGCAGGGGAGAGCCGCCCGCCGCGCTGCGTCCTCTGTGTGCCATCGGGCGCAATACGCTGCTGGTCTACATGCTGCATCAGCCCGTAATCTACGGTGCACTGTGGGTGTGGCACACGGTGCTGGGGTAAAGGGTCCTAAATATGAACAATATAAAAATTTTCATTTTAGCGAAAATTGTTGTTGAGCAGGCAGGGGTCAATATAGTATAATCTTTTTACTGGTTAATAGTATTTGACCGGCAAACTCCTGTCTCAGGTCAAGGGAGGGAAGAAGATGTCGGAGATCCGTGTCAAAGAGGGCGAGTCCCTCGAGAGCGCCCTGCGCCGTTTTAAGCGCAGCACTGCTCGCAGCGGCGTGTTAGCTGAGGTCCGCAAGCGCGAGGCTTATGAGAAGCCTTCCGTTAAGCGCAAGAAGAAGTCCGAGGCTGCCCGCAAGCGCAAGTTTAAGTAAGGTATCTTACAACGAACGACTGTGCAGGTTCGCGTTACGCGCGGGCCTGCACTTTTATTTTACGTGCAGGCGTCGGTGCGGCGGGGTGAGGGCACCCCGCCCTACGTCCTGCGGAATTGTGCATCGTAGGGCGGCATGCCCTCATGCCGCCGCTGGCCGCTGCCGTAACCACTCATTACCCTTATAAAGGTCACCATCATGATTCTAACCCCTGAATACATCTTCAAAACCATCGAATGCATCCACCCGGATTTTCTCGCGGCACACGGCATCAAAGCCCTCGTGCTCGACGTGGATAACACCCTGACCGCTGACAACAGTCAGGTGCTGGAGCCCACCGTGCAGGCGTGGCTGGACGAGATGCGCGCAGCCGGCATACGCCTGACCATCGTGTCCAACAATACGGCCAAGCGCGTGCGCCCCTTGCCGAGCTGCATCGGGCTGACGTGGGTGCGCTGCCTGCAGCCAGCTTCACCATCGGCCTGCGGGTGGCGCGCCGCCGCCTGGGCTGCAAAAAGAGCGAAATGGCCATGGTCGGCGACCAGATCTTTGCGGAGCGGATGCCGCCGGGCTGTACGGCTGCCCGTGCCTCTACCTGATGCCCCGCACGAACCACGACAAGAACAAATTTGTGCTGTTAAAGCGCAAGTTTGAGCCGTACTGGATCGACAAATACTATCAGAAGGGCGGCAAGCTGTATGAATGATACCCCGCGCTTCGGCACAGCCGGTCTGGCCGACAGCTACACAGTCAAAAAGTTTGACCCCGCCGCCATCGCCGCCTACACGGCGGGCTTTGGCCTGACGGCATTTGAGTACCAGTGCGGGCGCGGCGTGCGGCTGGCCCACGACAAGGCCGCTGCGCTCGGTGCCGCCTGTGCCGAGCGGGACATTGCCCTGTCCGTCCACGCGCCGTACTACATCAGTATGTCGAGCCTCGAGGAGGACAAGCGGCTGCACAGCATCGACTACCTGCTGCAAAGCTGCGCCCTCGTCAAGGCGCTGGGCGGGCGGCGCGTCATCTTCCATTCCGGCTCCTGCGGCAAGCAAAGCCGGGAGGAGGCGCTGGAAAAGGCGCTGGATACGATGGCCCGCGCTGTCAAAGCCTGCGACGAGGCCGGGTTTGAGGACTGCATCCTCTGCCCCGAGACGATGGGCAAGGTCAACCAGCTCGGCACGCTGGACGAGGTGCTGGCTCTATGCGAGGTCGACCCGCGCATTACGCCCTGCATCGACTTCGGGCACCTGTACGCCCGCAGCTGCGGCGTGCAGTTTGCCGACGCCACCGCCGCCGCAGACTACGCCGCCCTGCTGGACACGCTGGCCGCGCGGCTGGGGGATGACCGCGCCGTGCATTTCCACGCGCACTTTTCCCGCATTGCCTACACCAAGGGCGGCGAGAAGTGCCATCTGACCTTTGCGGATACAGCGTTCGGCCCACCCCACGCACCGCTGCTGGCGCTGCTCAAGGAGCGTCATTTGGCCCCGACGATCATCTGTGAATCCGCCGGGACCCAGGCCGAGGACGCCGCCGCGCTGGCCCAAGGGTACGCAGCGCTGTAAATTGGACAAAAAATATCAATTTTCCCGCAAAAAAATCCGAACAGGACTTGCAAAATTGCTTTTCATCCTGTAAAATATAAACAGGTATGTATAATTTATTTATGGAGGAATTTCTATATGATTTCTGCAGGCGAATTCCGTAACGGCGTCACCTTCGAGCAGGACGGCCAGGTCCTTCAGGTCGTTGAGTTCCAGCACGTCAAGCCGGGCAAGGGCGCTGCCTTCGTCCGTACCAAGACCAAGAACGTCATCACCGGCTCTGTTGTTGAGACCAGCTACAACCCGACCGCCAAGTTCCCTCAGGCTTTCATCGAGCGCCGTGAGGTCACCTACTCCTACGAGGATGGCGATCTGTACCATTTCATGGATGTTGAGACCTACGACGACATTCCTGTCGGCGCGGCTGACGTGCCCGATAACTTCAAGTTCTGCAAAGAGAACGACACCTGCAAGCTGCTGAGCTACAAGGGCAAGGTTTTCAGCGTTGAGATCCCCAACTTCGTTGAGCTGGAGGTCACCGCTACCGAGCCGGGTGTCAAGGGCAACACCGCCACCAACACCCTGAAGCCCGCCACCGTTGAGACCGGTGCCGAGATCCGCGTCCCCCTGTTCATCAACGAGGGCGACAAGATCCGCATCGATACCCGCACCGGCGAGTATATGGAGCGCGTGAACTGATTAGGTTCTCTTTGCCGGGCATGGCCGTACCGCCGCGCCCGGCATTTTTTAACATTAGGGAGGATTTTGACTATGGCTATGGATCTGAATGCAAAGGCCGCCTACATCCGCGGCCTGATGACCGGTATGGATTTTGACGCAGACTCCAAGAACGGCAAGGTCATTGCCGCCATGATGGATCTGCTGGAGGAGATGGCCGCCCAGGTCACCGAGCATGACAACGCCCTGGATCAGGTGTACGACGAGCTGGAGACCCTCGACCAGGATCTGGACGACGTCGTCAGCGACATCTACGCCGATGAGGACGAGGATGACGAGGAGGACGCCGAGGACGACAGCACCATGTATGAGGTGACCTGCCCGAACTGCGGCCAGATCTCCACGCTGGACGAGGAGACCCTGATGGACCCCGAGGGCGATCTGGTCTGCCCGCACTGCGGCGCGACCTTCGACATCGAGCTTGAAGGCACCGAGGACGACTCCGCCGAGGAGACCGACAAGCAGGATCAGTAATTTTTAAAGTATGCCAAAAGGCTCGGTGGATAAGCACCGAGCCTTTTATGCTGAAATCAGGAGAATTTCAAATGCCTGAACCAATCAAAACAGCCTTATCCCTGGCAGCCGCTTTGCTGTTTCTCTGGTCTGCCGTGTGGTGCATAAGGCGCGTCTTTTCCCCGGAGCCCGCCCCGCACTATACGGAGCCTTCGTCGCGCAGCAGATGCTGGGCCGCCATTGCCGGGGCCGCCTTTATCCTTGTCCTTCATCTGATTTTTGCCGTCACGGCCCATATAAACTATCCCGAGGCTGATTTTCACCAGGCGATAGAATGGCAGTTTTACGGCAATACCGATTCTCGGCACTACCTTGACCTTTCCATCTATGGCTACGGCACGCAGGAGGCTTTCCCGGAGCAGTATCTCCAAATCGTGTTTTTTCCTCTGTATCCTGCGCTGCTGCACATTCTCCACTTCGTGACCCGTATCGACGCCTTCTGGCTGGGTTTTGCAGTGCAGTTGCCGCTCTTTGCAGCGGCCACAGCATCCTTCTACACAGTAATCGCCCGCCGTTGGGACGAGCAGACAGCCGCATTGTCGCTGGCGCTTCTATTGGCCAGCCCGGCGTCCGTGTTTTTTGCAGTGCCCATGACAGAGAGCTTGTTCCTGCTGCTTACGGTGCGGTATGTGCTGACGCTGGAACGTGAACAATGGTGGCGCTGTGCCTCGCTAGGGGTGCTCGCCGGTCTGTGCCGTGCCCCCGGCGGTCTGCTTTTGGGGCTGACCGGCCTGTATCTCTTTATGCGGTGGCGGCGCGGTACGCGGCCCACGATACCGTCCTTGCTTGCTATGTTGTCCCCGGCTGCCGGACTTGGCCTTTATTTTCTGCTGAACTACCTCGTATATGGGCGGTGGAACCAGTACCATATATACCAATGGGACAACTGGAACCAGAAGCTGGGGCTGTTCACCAATACTGTGCGCTACCACCTGGACTACATGGCGCAGTGATGGGACAGCAGCCCCAAAAGCGCCCTTGCGCTATGCCTGGCTGCGGTGCTCTGCCTGTTGACAATTTTGGCACTGCTGTCTGCCACGGTGCGCCGCCTTCCGGCGCACTGGCTCGGCTTCGGTCTTGCCTATTTTGCCGTAACGATGGGTACCACCTGGCTGATCAGCGCCCCGCGGTACGCAGTGGGGCTGTTCTGCCTGCCCGTTGCCTTGGCGCTGCTTTTGCAGGGCCGCCCACGGCTCACAAAGGGTGTACTGGTAACGCAGGTTATCGTAAGCGTTATCTACACAATGCAATTTCTATACGGCTGGCCTATCTATTAAAAAACTGCCTGTCTCCTAAATACGGAGACAGGCAGTTTTTTGATTCAGCCATTTCTTACTTTTTCTGCAGTGCGCCCTGCAGCATGATGTCGCCGAAGGACAGCGCGTTGTACAGGCCGACTTTGTTGGCCTGGCGGGCAATGCGCTCGGGCAGGGGCTTGCTCTCGTCGGTGGAAAGCAACACGATGTGGACCTTGTCGGCCACGTCGACGCCGTTTTCCTTCTTGGTCGAGAGCACCTGCAGGTAGACAACGAACGGGTCCTTCATCGAGCCGTAGTAAATATCGTTGCCGCAGCGCACCAGCGGGCGGCCCTTATAGGTCAGTTTCGGGGTATAAGCCATATCTGAAACCTTCTTTCTCTTTAGTCAATACTTTATTATAGCATAGTTTTGGAGGGAATACAAATTTTAATTTTGCGCACTCCCAAAGCCTTCCCCCAAGTGGGAAGCCTTTTTCACAGGTCCAGCTTATCCCGCTCCGCCTTTTCCTCGTTCAGGGCGACCTGCTCGGTCAGGATACGGACCTTGCTGTCGAGCTGGCTCAATTTGATGGACATAAAGAACTGCTTGGCCAGCAGCAAAAAGATGATGACAACATAGACAAAGTTGATGGGACTCATGAAGCCCAGCAGGTTTGCGGCCCAATAGGCGATGCCGGGGAAGATGGCCAGGATCAGCAGCGCCGCGCTGAACATCAGCCAGAAGATTGTATCCTCGATCTGGACCTTTGCGTGCCGCACGCGCCGCAGGATGTACCCCGCCGTGATGAAGCTGCCCAGGATCAGGCAGACACGAATCAGCGTTTGATCGAACATTTCACAGGCTCCTTTCGGGGTAGGGCGTCTCGGTGTCGCGCTTGCGGAACCACTGGATCAACAGAATCGAGATGGACATTTTGACCATATACTGCACGCTGCGCCAGAAGGTCAGGTAGCTCTGGCCCGCCAGACGTTCGCCCATTTCGACCTGCACCTCCTTGACCGTCGCGCCGTTTTTGATCAGGTAGCTGATCGTGTCGGGCTCGGGGCCGTAGTTCAGGTTCTGGGCAAACTCCTCGACCATGGCGCGGTTGAACATCCGCATGCCGCTGGTCGGGTCGCAGATGGCGCGGCCCGTCGTCAGGCGGATGGACCAGCTGATGATGTAGCTGCCCAGCATCCGCAGCGTCTTGGGCTTCTTCACGGTCAGGAAGCGGCTGCCGATGACAATGTCGTTGCCCTCCTCCAGCGCGGCCAGCATCGGGGCGATATACTCCGGCTTGTGCTGACCGTCGGCGTCCATCTGCATGGCGCAGTCGTAGCCGTTCTCCGCGGCAAAGCGCAGCCCGGTCTGGAACGCGCCCGCCAGCCCCAGGTTGACCGGCAGGTCAATGAGGCGATAGCCGTGGGCACGGCAAAGCGCCGCGGTTTTATCGCGGCTGCCGTCGTTGACGACCACGTAATCATACTGTGGATAACCGCGGGTCAGCTCCTCGACGACCTGCACGATGTTGGCTTCCTCGTTGTACGCGGGGATGACGATGAGTAATTTTGACATCTTAGCTCCTTTTGGCAGACGTTACGGCTTCCATCATTGTAGCAAAGACAGCCTGCCATGTAAAGTGGCTGCAAAGGTTTTGGCGGGTGTTTTCGGCGCGGGTGCGGGCCGCAGCGGGGTCCGCCAGCAGCGTTTCCAGCCCTGCGCGGATGGTCTCGGGCGCGGCGTTTGCCAAAAACACCGCGTAGTCGTCCCCGGGCAGCAGCTCGTCGGTACCCGCCGTGCGGGTCGTCACGATGGGGCAGCGGCAGGCCGCCGCCTCGAGCAGCGTCGTGGGGAAGCCCTCGGCGTACTCGGTGGGCAGACAATAGGCGTCCGCCTGTGTCAGCAGCTGGACGATCTGCTCATGCGGCAGTGCCCCCAGCGCATGGATACCGCCGCCCAGCGCGGCCAGAGCGGCCTCCTCGGGGCCGGTGCCCGCCACGGCCAGCGTACAGCCCGGAATGCCCTGCACGGCCTGAGCCAGCCGCAGCGCGCCCTTCTCCGGGATGAGCCGCCCGACAAAGGCGACAAGGCTGCCGCCCGCGGGCACGTTCAGCCTCCTGCGCCAGTCAACCGCGTTGTCTGCGTGGGCCAGCCGTTCCAGCTCGGCAGGGTCCACGGCGTTGGGCAGTCGACCCGCCGCCTGGATGCCGAACGTTTTCAGCCAGCGGCAGACATCCCCGGAGACACCGTAGAACGGGAACCCGCAGCGGCGGATGCTGCCGCAGGCTGCGTGCTCATACGCCTTGTCCAGCGCCCCGGCCAGCCCGCCGTGCAGCATATAGCCGGTGGAGTGGTCGATGACCAGCGCCGGGATGCCGCGCCGCTTACACTGCCGTGCGGCCCAGACGCTTTGCGTGTACATCCGGGTCTGGATGACCGCAAAGCCGATGCCCTGTGCCCAGAGGTCGTCTGCATCGGCAAGGGGCTTTAACACGGGGAACCGCCCGCCCATGACAGGCCAGGACGGCAGACGGCAGATTTCGATGCCGTCGGCATCACGCTCCCGCGCGGGCAGGCCCGGCAGCGACGCCGTGACGACAAGGGCGCGATGCCCTGCCGCCACACACCGCCGCGCCAGATTCCAGGTATACCGCTCGACCCGCCGGGGTGGGGAGGTATTGCGTTGAGAAGAAACAGATAACCATTATAGTCCCATGTTCCCGCTCTCACGCAGGTTCTTCTTGTCCTCTTCCGTGAAGATATGTCCGAAATAAGGACGGTCCAGTTCCGGTTCTTTCTGATACCGTGGATGCCCAGCATGACCTGCCCGCCGTTGGATATGAACGAAAGGCGTGCATCGAGCTTTGCGGTCAGTACCCCAGGAATGTTGAGTGTCAGCGGCATGGTTCTGTTGGTCTTGTATCCTTTCAACATGCTGTCAAGCTGTCCGGACTGCTCCAGCATTTCCTTGGATATGCCGAACTTACCCAACTCCTCCCAGTTAATCATGTTCTCGTTGTAGCGGTACGTGGGTGTCTGCTGGCGTTGCGGTTCCTGCTGTTCGCGCCCCTGTGCGGCAGCTTCCACCTGTGATACCTGTTCAGGCTGAGCCTGCGTTGTCTGTTCCTGCTTCTTTGCCATTGTTGTTTCCTCCTCTTTTGTTTGACTGTTTTTCTGATTGTTTGCCTTCGGTCTGATTTCATAGCGTTTCAGAAACTCCTTTACCGCGTCTGTCTTCTTGCCTTCGGCCAGGTCCTTGAGAGCCTGTTTGTTCTGTTTGTAATCATTGAAGGTCATACGGATAAGCCTGAAATGCGTAGGCTCCTTCAGCTGGCTCCAGAAATTCTTGATGAAGTTTTCGAGAATACTCGAATTCTTGTCGAATTTCAGGAATGAGTTTTCATTCTTCTCTTCCGGTGTAACCGTCTGATAATTGCCTTTCTCGTCCATCTTGCTGATTACTCCCAAACCTTCCTTTGGGTCATTCTTGTTATGTACCAGCAGAAGCTCGTCAATTTTGTTCCACATAAGGCTTTTCGGGTTTCTTTGTCCGGCCTTGCCTTTTTTCCTTGTCAGGACTGTTTTCTTGTGCCATATCTTTTGTTTTGGGTGACTACTTGATTTGTTTCACAGTCCAAATGTAAGTTGATAAATTGAGTAAATAACTGATTTACAAATAGATGTCATTAGATGTCATCAGATGTCATCAAATGTCATACGAAGGATAGGAAAGAACGTGGAACAACAGAAAAAGAATGAAAAGAAGTAGTAAGAGTAAAAATAAAAGCATAGTGAAGCCACCTGACTATGCAGATCGGAGGGAACTGAAATCCCTGTCTTATTTCGGGATTTGATAAGCAGTCTATGTTTGTTATTTGGGAAGGTGGATTTTCACAGTATTTGTGAGGTCATATATGGAATATAAGGATAGCCGCCTTTGATTTAC
>ENA-OQDA01000405-OQDA01000405.1-human-gut-metagenome-genome-assembly--contig:-NODE-405-length-18037-cov-6.151815_pt1 | contig 18037 bp, 13 predicted proteins | sample MGYA00242771_ERZ504603 | MGnify/ENA primary metagenome ERZ504603 (study PRJEB26092, sample SAMD00036328) | human gut metagenome | host: Homo sapiens | study: EMG produced TPA metagenomics assembly of...
GGCAAGCTGTCCTCGGCAATCCGTTTGCGGGTAATGCCCGGCAACTTCGCCCTCATCAGTCCGCTTCGCGGACAGCTTCCCCCGAGGGGGAAGCCAACCCTCGTAGGGGCGGATGCTTGCATCCGCCCGCGGGGCGTCGAGGACGCCGCCCTCTACAAGAATTGCCACCCATTTATTGAGGTACGAATCCTTTGAAACCATTTGTCACCCAGGTCTGGCCGCAGTTTACGGCGGACCAGCAGTTCTGCGCGGCGTTCGGCAGTGTGCTTGTGGACCGCGTGGAGCTTTACCGCACAAAAAGACAGGTCGTCATCTGCCTGCGCAGTGCTGAACCTCTGGATCAGGTGCTGTGCGGGCGTCTTTGTGCGTCCCTTGCTGAGGTGTTCGCCGGGTATGAGCTGCAAGTCCGCAGCTACTTTGCCTACCCGAACATCACCCCCGAGGCCGTGCGCCTGATGATCGAGGAATTGAAAGAAAAGGGAATGCCGGTCAACGGCTTCCTCGATAAGTCCGAGCCCGTCACCTTTGGCGAGGACGGCATCACGGTCCACGTCAGCGCGGGCCGCCAGATCCTTGAGAGCGTCGAGCTGCCCCGCGTGCTGGCCGAGATGATCCAGGAGCGCACAGGAAGTCTGCCTGTTGTCCGCCTGACCGATTCCGGTAAGGCGCGCACCGAGGAGGAGTTTGAGCAGTACCTGCAGGAGAAGGGCCCCGTTGTCAAGTTCGAGGCCAAGGAGACACCGCCCGACTTTACGATTGAGGGTCTCGCCCTCACGAACAAGCCGGTCAAGCTGTTCTACGGCAAGCAGTTCAAGCCCACCGACACCCGCCGCCTCAACGATCTGGGCGACGGCGGCAAGGTCACGGTCTGGGGCGACGTCTTTGCTACCGAGGTCAAGGGCAGCCGCCGCAAGATTTATTTTACCTCCATCACCGACTACTCCGGCTCCGTCAACCTCAAGGTCATGGGGGAAGAAGGCGCGGATATGTCCAAGTGGGAGGGCCTCAAGCTCGGCACGACCCTCATCGTCCGCGGCAACTATATGTACGACAAGTACGAGCATGACTTTGTCATCATGCCCTACGACGTTTTGCAGGTCGAGCGTGAGCAGCGCCAGGATACCGCGCCCGACGGCGAAAAGCGTGTCGAGCTGCACCTGCACACCAAGTCCAGCTCGATGGACGGCTTCAACGACCCCGGCAAGATCGTGCGTCTGGCTCACCGCATGGGCCACCGCGCCATTGCCATCACCGACCACGGCGTCTGCCAGGGCTACCCCGAAGCGATGCTGGCCACCGATGCCATCCACGAAACAGACCCGAACTTTAAACTGATTTACGGCTGTGAGGCCTACTTCGTCGATGACATGATCCCCGCAGTCTACGGCAGCGCCGAAATGCCGCTCTCCGGCTCGTTCGTCGTCTTTGACACCGAGACGACGGGTCTCGACTCCAACACCGAGCGCCTGACCGAGATAGGCGCAGTCTATGTTGAAAACGGCAAGATCAACGAGGAAAAGAAGTTCTGCACCTTCGTCAACCCCGGCAAGCCGATCCCGCAGAAGGTTGTTGACCTGACCGGCATCAACGATGCCATGGTCGCCGACGCCCCGACGCCCGAGGAGGCCATCCGCGCTTTTAAAGAATTTTGCGGGGACAACATCCTTGTGGCCCACAACGCCCACAGCTTTGATATGCTGTTCATCCGCAAGGCGGGGAGAAGGCGGGCGTCAGCTGGGACGAGAACACCTATATCGACACACTGCCGATGGGGCAGGCACTCTTTCCGGGTCTGCGCAACTACAAGCTGGACACCATCAACAAGCACCTCGAGATCCCGCCCTTCAACCATCACCGCGCCGTCGATGACGCCATGGCGCTGGCCCGCATCTATGAGGTCATGCTGACCGACCTCGAGGAAAAGGGAATCCATACGGTGGAGTCTATCAACACCGGCCTCGGCGGCAACAAAGAGGTGCTGAAAAAGAAATACTACCACCTTATTATATTGGTGCAGAATCAGGTGGGCTTAAAGAACCTCTACCGCATTGTCAGCGCCGCCCACACGCAGTATTTCTTTAAGAAGCCGCGCGTGCCGCGCAGCCTGCTGAACCAGTACCGCGAGGGCCTGCTGCTCTCCCCGGCCTGTGAAGCAGGTGAACTTTACAGGGCAATCGTGGCCGGTCAGCCCTACGAACAGCTGCTCCGTATTGCCGATTATTACGATTATCTCGAGGTGCAGCCGCTCGGCAACAATGAATTCATGGTGCGCAACGGGCAGGTGGACTCGATCGAGGCCATCAAAAACTTCAACCGCACCGTCATAAAGCTGGGCGAGGACCTGCATAAGCCGGTTGTCGCCACGGGCGACTCCCACTTTCAGGAGCCGGAGGACTGGATCTACCGCGCTGTTCTGCAGGCCGGCAACGGCTTCAAGGACGCGGACAATCAGGCCCCGCTCTACTTCCGCACCACGCCCGATATGCTGGAGGATTTCAGCTATCTGCCGCAGGAAAAGGCGTATGAAATTGTGGTGACGAACCCCAACAAAATCGCCGCGACCATCGACAACAACCTGCGCGCCATCCCCAAGGGCACCTACCCGCCCAGCATCCCGGGCGCGGAACAGGAGCTGCGCGACGACACGTGGAAGCACGCGGCGCGCGACTACGGCAGCCCGCTGCCCGACGTGCTGCAAAAGCGGCTGAAAAAGGAGCTGGACTCCATCTGCGGCCACGGTTACGCCGTTTTGTACGTCATTGCCGTGCGTCTGGTGGCCTACTCCAATGCGGGCGGCTATCAGGTTGGCAGCCGCGGCTCCGTCGGCTCATCCGCCGTCGCGCACTTCTCCGGCATTTCCGAGGTCAACTCGATGCCGCCGCACTATCTGTGCCCCAACTGCAAGCATAGCGAGTGGATCAACGACGGCGTACACTTTGACGGCTTCGACCTGCCCGACAAGACCTGCCCGGTCTGCGGCAAGCCGATGATCGTCGAGGGCCACGACATCCCGTTTGAGACCTTCCTCGGCTTCTACGGCGACAAGGAGCCTGATATTGACCTGAACTTCTCGGGCATGTATCAGTCCCACGTCCACCGCTACACCGAGGAGCTGTTCGGCAAGGAAAACGTGTTCAAGGCGGGCACGGTCTCCGGTCTGCAGGATAAGACCGCCTACGGCTACGTCAAAAAGTACCTCGAGGAGCGCAGCAAGACCGTCAACCGCGCCGAGGAAAACCGCCTTGTCATGGGCTGCACCGGCGTCAAGCGCACGACGGGTCAGCACCCCGGCGGCATGGTCGTTGTGCCGGATACCTTCGACATTTACGACTTCTGCGCCATCCAGCACCCGGCGGACGACGTCAAGGGCGGTCTGCTGACGACCCACTTTGAATTTAAATACCTGCACGATACGCTGCTCAAGCTGGATGAGCTGGGCCATGATGTGCCGACCTTCTACAAGTTCTTTGAGGAATACTCCGGCATTCCGATTGATTCCGTCCCGATGAACGACGAGAAGGTATACAGTCTGCTGACCAGCCCCGAGGCTCTCGGCGTGACGGAGGAGCAGATCGGCTCCAAGACCGGCACGTTCGGCATCCCCGAGATGGGCACAAACTTCGTGCGCCAGATGCTTCTGGACGCCCAGCCGAAGAATTTCTCCGAGCTGATCCAAATCTCCGGCCTGTCCCACGGCACCGATGTCTGGACCGGCAACGCCGACGAGCTGATCCGCTCGGGCACCTGCACGATTGCGGAGGTCATCGGCTGCCGTGACAGCATCATGCTGTACCTGCTGCGCAAGGGACTGGAGCCGAAGATGTCGTTCGACATCATGGAGGCTGTGCGTAAGGGCAAGGTCGCCAAGGGCGGCTTCAAGCCCGGGTGGGAGGAGGCCATGCGCGAGCACGATGTGCCCGACTGGTATATTGAATCCTGCCGCAAGATCAAGTATATGTTCCCCAAGGCCCATGCCGTGGCCTACCTGATGGCGGCCATCCGCCTGATGTGGTTCAAGGTCTACCATCCGGCCATCTTCTACGCGGTGTACTTCACGGTGCGCGGCGCGGATATTGACTACGAGGCCGCCGTGGGCGGTGTCCGTGTGGCGAAGCAGCACCTGCGCGACAACGAAAAGATCCCCAAGGACGAGCGCACCGCCAAGGACGATGACGCGCTGGTCAGCCTGCAGCTGGAAAACGAAATGCTGCAGCGCGGCTGCGAGTTTTTGCCCATCGAGCTGGGCAGAAGCTACGCCAGCAAGTACGTGGTTGAGGACGGCAAGGTCCGTCTGCCGTTTACGGCCATCCGCGGTCTGGGCGATGCCGCCGCCGTGGCGCTTGAGCAGGCCACAATGCACGGGCAGGAGTATATCTCGGTGGAGGAATTGCAGCAGGCCAGCGGTGTGGCGCAGTCTGTTTTTGACAAGCTCCGCGCCGTCGGCGCTTTGGGCAGTCTGCCCGAAACGAGCCAGGTGGATTTGTTCAGTATGATTTAAAGGTGAGGGGCTCTGCCGCTTTGCCGTTGCCGCCAACTTGCCCCCTTGACAACCTACCTGATTTGCGCTATAATAGCAGTCACTGATGCGGGATTAGCTCATCCGGTAGAGTGACTGCTTCCCAAGCAGTAGGTGGCGAGTTCGAGACTCGTATCCCGCTCCAAGATACCCCGAGGCGTTTCGCTTCGGGGTATTTTTATTTGTGCAAAAAGAGGTGCCGACCATGCTTGACGCATTCCCGATCTATCACTGGTTCCACAACGGCAACCCGTATTCCGGGGCAGAGGGCGGTATGCGCTATGTCATCACCCCCATCAAGGTGCCCGACCCGAGCGATGAGAGCGGCAAGAAAAAGCGCGAGGCCCTCTGCGCCGAGGTCTGGCCCGGCCCGTGGAGCATCGAGCATACCGCCGAGGAAAAGATCGAGACGCAGCTGTTTGACGGCGACCAGGCGGGCTTGGATAAGGCCGTCGCCTGGCTGCATGAGCGTTACACCGCCGAGGCAGACCGCTGGGCGGACATCCCGTCGATCCTCGACTGTGAGCCGGACCGCTGACGACTGATGAACACCTGCTGCACACCGCGGCAGGTGTTCATCAGTCGTCAGCGGCAGCATGGATCCGGCCATCCCGGTGCACAGCGTTGTCTTGGTGCAGCCCGCTGCACCGGAGGAATTGCAGCCCGGCGAGATCGTCGCCTACCGGAGCGGCAGCAGCGCCGTGATCCACCGCCTTGTGGAAAACCACATCGTCGAGGGCGAGCTTGTCACCAAGGACGACGCCAACGCCGAACCCGACCCGCTGAAGGTCGAGTACGCCGGCGTGCTGGGCACGGTCACGGCGGCACATCCCGTTCATCGGCATCTATGCCGGGGCTCTCAACACGCTGCCCGGCAAGCTGTACGCCTTCGGGTTTATCGTGGCCGCCGCCATGCTCTATCTGCTGGCACATATAAGTACGAAGCCGCACCCCGCGCAGAGACCGGGGTGCGGCTTTTGCGTAAAAACGTGATTTGTACAAAAGCAGGTTGCACAAGACTGGCAAAGCGCGTACAATAGTGCTGAATGAGGCGATTTGTATGTGGTTACTGTACGCAGTCGGCTCTGCGCTGTCCGCAGGTCTGACATCCATTCTGGCAAAATGCGGCATTCGCAAAACGGATTCCACCGTGGCCACGGCCATCCGCACGATTATTGTGCTGATTTTTGCGTGGGTCATGGTGTTTGTGGTCGGCTCGCAGGGGACGATTGCCAGCATCCCGGCAAGAAGTCTGGTATTCCTGGGGCTGTCGGGTCTGGCTACGGGTGCCAGCTGGCTGCGCTATTTTTATGCCTTGCAGCGCGGGCCAATCGATAAGGTCGTGCCCATCGACAAGAGCAGCACGGTCATGACGATCTTGCTGGCTGCACTGCTGCTGGGCGAGAGTGTGACCTTGACCAGGGGCATCGGCGTTGTGCTGATCGCCGCCGGCACGTTCCTGATGATCGAGAAAAAGGGCGGCGTCCAGAAAGAGGAAAGCGGCTGGATGTTGGCGGCGTTCGGTTCGGCCATTTTTGCGGCGCTGACCTCGATCCTGGGCAAGGTCGGCATCACCGGGGTCGAGTCCAATCTCGGTACGGCGCTGCGCACCGGCGTGGTGCTCATCATGGCGTGGGTCATGGTGTTTGTGCAGGGCAAGCAGGGCCAGGTGAAGGCGGTGCCCAAAAACGAGCTTGGCTTCATCTGTCTGTCGGGCCTGGCTACGGGTGCCAGCTGGCTGTGCTATTACAAAGCGCTGCAGCTCGGCCCGGCCAGCCTCGTCGCGCCCATCGATAAGCTGAGCATTCTGGTCACGGTGCTGTTCTCCTACATCGTGTTCCATGAGCGCCTGAGCAGAAAGGCTCTGACAGGTCTGGCCGTGCTTGTCGCGGGCACGCTCGTCATGCTGGTATAAAATTTATCATAACGGCAGCACCTTTTCCTGCAAAGGTGTTGCTTTTTTTGCTGTCTTTTGCCATAATAAATATATATGCAATAGGCAGGCTTATGCAGGAAAGGAGGCACAGCAGATGGCGAAAATCGCCGTGGTCGAGGACAACGACGCCATGCGGGCGCAGCTCTGCGGGTTCATCGCGCAGTATGCGCAGGAGAGCGGACACCAGCTGGACGTGACCGCCTTCTCGGACGGGGCACAGCTTGTGGAGCCGTACCGCCCCGGGTTTGACATCATCTTTCTGGATATTGAGATGCCAACGCTCGGCGGTATGCCGACGGCGGAGCGCATCCGCAGGCAGGACCCTGATGTGGTGCTCGTGTTCGTCACCAACATGGCACAGTATGCCATCCGCGGGTATGAGGTCGACGCGCTCGACTTTGTGCTCAAGCCCGTCAGCTACTACCAGTTCAGCACCAAGCTGGAGCGCGCCTTGCAGCGCATCCGGCGCCGCCACGGCGGGCAGGTGGCCTTGCAGGTCAGCGGCGGGGTGCAGCTGCTGGATACCGACGACATCCTTTATCTGGAAACGCGGGACCGCCTTTTGCACTACCACACGGCCACGGATACCTGGTCGGTGCGCGGCAGTCTGCTGAAGGCCGAAAAGGATCTGGCTGCCTACCACTTTGCGCGCTGTAACCAGTGCTATCTGGTCAACCTGCGCCACGTCAGGGGCGTGCAGGATGATCTGGTGCAGGTGGGGGAGGAGCGACTGGAGATCAGCCGCCGCCAGCGCACGGCTTTTCTGGCCGCGCTGGCGGCCTATGTCGGGGGTGCGCTGTAGGTGGATACACTTCTGACATGGGTGGTTTGTGCTGTCGGCCTGTGCGGTGCGGAGCTGGCCTACTGGCTGCCGCTGAAAAAACGCAGGAATTTTACCATGCGCACCGCCCTGAATTTTATCGCGGCAGTGCCGCTTGCGCAGGTCATCATCTGGGCCAACAGCGGCCACGCCAATCCGACGATGCTGCTGGTGATTTACGGCGGTTATTTCATCTGGGCTGCGGTGTCAACCCATCTCTGCACGCTGCTGGATTGGTCGGCCAGCGCATATTGCAGCATTTGGATCGTCCTGACGACGGAGTCGGCCTATGAGCTGTGGCGCGTTCTGATCTGGACGGCGCAGGCGCTTGGAATGCGCCATCTGCCGCTGCACAGCACGCCGATGCTGCTGGGGCAGCTGGGCTTTACCATTGCCTGCTGTGTGACGGTCCGGTATACCATGGCGCGCACGATGCCGGAGGACGGTATCTACCACATCGGCCCTCGCCAGTTGGGCAGTGCCGGACTTCTGGGCGCGATATTCGTCTTTCAGTTTTTGTCACTGCAAACCAGTCTGCGCGTCGGGCTGCAGCCATCGGCGGTAGTCGCACCGTCGATGCTGACCCAGTTTTACTGCGTGACGCTGCTCTATTTACAGACCGAGCTTTTCAAAAAAGCGGCCATGCAGAAGGAGATGGACGCACTGAACCTTCTGTATGACCGCCAGCGCAAGCAGTACCAGATCGCACGGCAGAACGTGCAGATCATCAACCGCAAGTGCCATGAGCTCAAGGTTCAAATCGCCGACCTGCGCCGCCTGCAGCCCGACGAGGCCACAACGCGGAGCCTTGACGAGGCCGAGCAGGCGGCCCGGATGTACGACGCCAACGCTGCCACCGGCAATGAGGTGCTGGACGTCGTCCTGACCGAAAAGAGCCTGCTGTGTGAGGCCCAGCGCATCCGCCTGAACTGCGTGGCCGATGGCACCTGCCTTGCGGCCATCGAGCCGGGTGACCTGTACGCGCTGTTCTCGAACCTGCTCGACCAGGCCATCGACGCTGCAGCCCAGCAGCAGAATGACCGCCGCATGATCGACCTGCTTGTATGCAGGCGGCAGGGCTTCGCGGTCATCAACGTCATCGGCCCGGCGCTGTCCGGCAGCCAGTCCGACCACGGACGCCGCCACAGCTATGAGCTGAAGGTTGCCCGCCGTGTCGTGCAGAAATACAGCGGCACCATGGCGACAGAACCCCGCGGAGAGCTGTTCGCCGTCAAGATCGTGCTGCCGCTCACCAGGGGATGAAAGAAAAAATACCGCCTGTTTTTTGTGCAAGATGTACAAAGAACGGGCGGCCTTTTTTGTACCCCAAAAACCGAATATCCCGCCAGAAATACCACTTTTCGCAAACCTATTGCCAGAAATTTAACAGTTCTGTACAATACAGATACAGTAAAAAACAACACAGGAGGGCGCAATGCGAAGCACGACCAAGCTGATGAAGAACTGGCAGTTCACCGGCCCTGACGGTAAGACCGCTGCCGTGGACCTGCCGCACACCTGGAACAACATCGACGGCCAGGACGGCGGCAACGACTACTGGCGCGGCACCTGCATCTACAAGACGCGGTTTGCGGCGCCCGCTTTTGACAAGAATACCCAACAGGTCTGGCTGCAGTTTGAGGGCGTGAATGCCAGCGCCAAGGTCACGCTGAACGGGGTGGAGGTCGCCCGCCACGACGGCGGCTACTCCACCTTCCGCGCGGATGTCACGGCGCTGCTGGCCGACAGCAATGAGCTGATCGTGGAGGCGGACAACAGCAAAAATGACCGCGTCTACCCCCAGAAGGCTGACTTCACCTTCTACGGCGGCATCTACCGCGACGTCAGTCTGCTGGTCGTCAACCGGAACCACAACGCGCTGGATTACCTCGGCGGCCCGGGCGTGCAGATCACGCCCACTGTCAACGGTGCAAACGCTGACATCGAGGTCAAGACCTGGATGGAGGGCGACGGCGAGGTCGAGTTCTCGATTTACGACGCCGCCGGTGCCGAGGTGCTGACCGGCAAGGGCCGGGACACGACGGTCACGCTGGAGCACCCGCACCTGTGGGACGGCGTCCGCGACCCGTATCTCTACACCTGCGCGGTGCGTCTGGTGCTGAACGGCGAGGTACAGGACGAGGTACGTCAGCGCTTCGGCGTGCGCAGCTTCTCGGTTGACCCCAAGCAGGGCTTCTTCCTCAATGGCCGCCCGTATCCGCTGCACGGCGTCTCCCGCCATCAGGACCGCAAGGGTCTGGGCAATGCCATCACGCGCGAGATGCACGACGAGGATATGCAGCTCATCAAGGAACTGGGCGCGAACACGATCCGTCTGGCGCACTACCAGCATGACCAGTACTTCTACGACCTCTGCGATGAGGCCGGCATGGTCGTCTGGGCTGAGATCCCCTACATTTCCGAGCACATGCCCAATGGCCGTGAAAACACGATCAGCCAGATGAAGGAGCTGATCGTCCAGAACTACAACCACGCCTGCATCGTCTGCTGGGGCGTCTCGAACGAGATCACGATCTCGACGAAGGACAACCGCGACATGCGCGACAACCATCATGTGCTGAACGATCTCTGCCATGAGATGGACAAGACCCGCCTGACGACGCTGGCCTGCTATGCGATGTGCGGCCCCTTCAACCCGGTAGCGCATATCACGGATCTCGTCAGCTGGAACCTGTATCTGGGCTGGTACGTGCCGGGCCTCTTTTTAAACGACCTCTGGATGGACTTCTTCCACCTCTGCTACCCGAACCGCGCGCTCGGTTTCAGCGAGTACGGCGCCGAGGGTATGCCGAACCTGCACAGCAGCCATCCCCGCCGCGGTGACCACACCGAGGAATACCAGGCCATCTACCATGAGTACATGCTCCGCTGCTTTGACCGCCACAAATGGCTGTGGGCGACCCACGTCTGGAACATGTACGACTTTGCCGCCGACGCCCGCGACCAGGGCGGCGAGCCGGGTATGAACCATAAGGGCCTGGTCACGTTTGACCGCAAGACCAAGAAGGACAGCTTCTACATCTATAAAGCGTGGTGGAGCGACGAGCCGTTCGTGCATATCTGCTCGAAGCGCTATGCGGACCGCACCGAGAATGAAATCGAGGTCAAGGTCTACTCCAACCAGAAGCAGGTAAGCCTTTATGTCAACGGCGAAAAGCTGGCCGAGCAGGAGGGCGAGCACATCTTCAAGTTCCGTGTCAAGCTGAACGGTGAGACGAAGGTCCAGGCCGTGGCAGGGGACAGCATCGACGATGCCGTTTTCCGCAAGGTCGATGCCCCGAACCCGGACTACAAGCTGACTAAGAAAAAGTCCACCAGCGCAAACTGGGTGTAAATTTCGCCAAGCTGTAGGGGCCGCACATGTGCGGCCCGCAGCCGAATGGCAGACGAGCATTTGCGGGAAAGCCGCGGGCCGGGCATGCCCGGCCCCTACAAACCTCCCGGAAATCGCATCGTATTCTTTTGAAACACGCCGCACCGTGCGGCTGTTTTATATAAAACAAGGAGAAAAAGGTAATGGATGATCTGAAAATGCAAAAGCAGACCTTGAAAAAGGCCTACAAAAAGACCAAGCGTAAGCACATTACGCCGTGGAAGATTCTGGCAATCATCTGCGCCGTGGTGACGATCGTTTCGATCCCGCTTAGCATCCTTCTGCAAAAGTTCGACAACACCATGGCGGCCCGTTTCGGCGGCAGCTTCTGGAAGCTGCAGAACGAGGACACTAACGCCCAGTATTACACCAGCGACTTCAACTCCGCCGAGGAGATGGTCAACTACGGTCTGGCTTTGACCCAGCAGGTCGAGGCCGAGGGCGCTGCCCTGCTGATGAACAACAACAATGCGCTGCCTCTGGCTGCCGACGCTAAGGTCAGCACCTTCTCCAGCAGCAGCGTCAACCTCGTGTACGGCGGCACCGGCTCCGGCAATATTGATGCCTCCACCGCCGACACCCTGCGCACCGCCCTGGAAAAGGTCGGTGTCACCGTCAACCCCACCCTGTGGGACTTCTACACCGTCGCGCCGGCAAGGACTACGCCCGCTCCAAGAGCGGCATGGTCGCCACCTCCAGTGAGGTCACCGCCGAGGTGCCTTGGGATGTCTACACCGACGAGGTCAAGGACAGCGTTGCCCAGTACGGCGATGCCGCTATCGTGACCCTGTCCCGCGTCGGCGGCGAGGGTGCTGACCTTTCCTACGGCGAGGTTAACTATCTGGCGCTCGACGAGAACGAGAAGGCTATGCTGCAGAACGTTGCCGAGATGAAGAAAAACGGCACCGTCAAAAAGACCATCTTGCTGATCAACTCCGCCAACGCCCTGCAGGTCGATTTCCTCAAGAACAACGAGTACGACATCGACGCCGCACTGTGGATCGGTGACGTGGGCATCTCCGGCATCAATGCCGTGGCCGAGATCCTGACCGGCAAGGTCAACCCCTCCGGCAGCCTGGTCGATACCTACTGCTACGACAACTTCAGCGCCCCCGCCATGTGGAACTTCACCCCCACCACCTACGAAGGCTATGTCGAGGGCGGCGATGTGTCCGCCAAGGCTAAGTCCTACATGATCTACCAGGAAGGCATCTATGTGGGCTACAAGTACTACGAGACCCGCTACGAGGACTTCGTCACCGGCAACGGCAACGCAGGCGACTACGCCTACGGCGACATCGTGGCTTACCCCTTCGGCTACGGCATGAGCTACACCGACTTCGACATCAGCGACATGAACGTCAGCTACAATGCCGCCGATGACACCTACACCGTCACCGTCAAGGTCACCAACACCGGCGACATGGCCGGCAAAAAGACCGTGCAGGTCTATGTCCAGAGCCCCTACACCGACTACGACAAGGAAAACGGTGTTGAGAAGTCTGCCGTTTCTCTGGTCGGCTTCGGCAAGACCGACATGATCGAGCCGGGCGCTTCCGAGACGCTGTCCATGACCGTCAACAAGCGCGACATTGCTTCCTACGATACCTACGGCGCAGGCACCTATATCCTGGATGCCGGTGACTACTACTTCACCGCTGCCACCGATGCCCACAACGCTGTCAACAACATTCTGGCTGCCAAGGGCTACACCGTGGAGTCCACCAACGGCAAGATGACCGCCGACGGCAACGCCGACCTGACCTACACCTGGACCGAGGACGCCCTCGACACCACCACCTATGCCACCAGCGAAAACGGCACCGCCATCACCAACCAGCTGTCCAGCGCCGACCCCAACCTGTACGAGGGCATTGATGAGACTGTCACCTGGCTGAGCCGCTCTGACTGGAACGGCACCCTGCCCACCGAGACCGTCAAGCTGGCCCTGACCGAGCTGCTCAAGAAGGACCTGAAGGACATCCGCTACGATCCTGCCGACTACGAGAGCGTTGATATGCCCACCCTCGGTGCCAAGAACGGCGTTAAGCTGTACGACATGATCGGTCTGGACTACAACGATCCCAAGTGGGACGAGCTGCTGGATCAAATGACCTTCGACGAGATGAACTCCCTGATCGGTGACGCCTTCCACTGGACCATGCCCGTCAAGAGCGTGGAGGCCCCCGGCACCCGCGACGAGAACGGCCCCCAGGGTCTGACCGCCAGCCTGCTGGGCAACGACAAGAGCCAGCTGACCGCCACCGCCTTCACCTCTGAGGACGTTATGGCTGCCACCTTCAACACCGAGATCATGACCGAGATCGGCAAGGTCATCGGCAACAACTGCCTGGAAGCCAACATTGCCTGCCTGTACGGCCCCGGCAACAACATCCACCGCACCCCCTACGGTGGCCGTAACTTCGAGTACTACTCCGAGGACGGCTTCCTCTCCGGCATGATGTCCGCTTACGAAGTCAAGGCAATTCAGGACAAGGGCGTCCATGTTGTGATGAAGCACTTTGCCCTGAACGACTGCGAGCAGGATCGTATCGGCCTGGGTGTCTGGGTCAACGAGCAGGCTGCCCGTGAGGTTTATCTGAAGGCCTTCCAGGCTCCCGTCGAGGTCGGCAACGCCAACGGCGTTATGATCGCCTACACCCGCTGGGGCGCTGTCTGGTCCGGCGGCAACTACGGTCTGGTCACCGGCATCCTGCGCAACGAGTGGGGCTGCGACGGCATGGTCATCACTGATAACGTTCTGACCCAGTATGTCAACGGTCCCGACGGCGTGCTGGCCGGTGTGTCCATCTACGACGCCATGATGTCCTTCGTCACCGACACCCTGCCCGAGTACAAGAACGACCCCGTCATCGTCACCGCCATGCGCGAGGCCTGCCACCACAACCTGTATGCCATCGCCAACTCCTGCGGCATGAACGGCGTGGGTGCCGACACCACTATCAAGGTCACCCGCCCGACGGTTGTCACCATGAGCATCATCATTGCCTGTGCCTTCACCTTCTTCTGCCTGCTGGGCATCGTGATGTGGATCATTGGCGGCATCAAGTTCCGCAAGACCGAAGAATACAAGGCCTACAAGGATTTCAAAAAATCCCTGAAAGCCTCTAAGAAAGCCTGATTTCTACAGAATTTCCGCAAACTCCCCGCCGGCCCCGGCGGGGACTTTTGAGTAAGATTTCTTTTTCCACAACAAGGAGCAGCCCATGAGCGAAAATGCAAAAGCGTCCAGCGTCAATCGCGCCAAACTTTACCAGCTGGTACTGTTTCCGCTGAACAACGGTGCCACGAATGTTTATTACGTCCTTGTGCTTTCCTACATTGCCACCTTTGGCAGCAATGTACTGGCGCTGGGCACTCTGTTTGCCTCGGTCATGGTCACGGCCATGCGCCTGTGCGATGCCATCACCGACCCGATCATCGGTGCGCTGATGGACCGCACGAACGGTAAGTTCGGCAAATTCCGCCCGTTTATGGCCATCGGCAACCTTATCATGGCCGTCAGCATTCTGGTGCTGTACGGCATCACCCCGATGATCCCCGATACGATGATGTGGGCACGCTATGCCGCGTTTGTGGGCCTGTACTTTGTCTGGGTCATCGGCTACACCTTCCAGACCAGCTGCACCCGTTCCGGTCAGACGGTTTTGACCAACGACCCCAAGCAGCGCCCTCTGTTCACGATCTTCAACACCGTCGGCAGTCTGCTGGGCATGGGCGTTATGCAGTTCCTGGCTCCCATCCTTGCCAAAAACTATGAGGGCGGTTATTCCTCCGCGGGCTTCTTCCGCACGCTGGCCCCCGTGGGCATTGTGATGTCCATTGCGCTGACCATCCTGGCCATCATCGGCATCTGGGAGAAGGATCAGCCCAAGTACTTCGGCATCGGCGGCGAAAAGACCGAGAAGGTCAAGGTCAGCGAGTATCTGCAGATCATCCGGGAAAACAAACCCATGCAGCGTCTGATGATCGCGGGCGCTGGCACGAAGCTGGCGCTCTCCATCGCCAACAACACCACGGTCCTGTGCATGCTCTACGGCTGCATGATGGGTGCTTACGATGGGCTGTACCTGCCCATGATGGTGCTGGGCTACGCCTGCAGTGTGCCGTTCTTCATTCTCTCTGTGCGCACCAGCCAGAAGAAGGGCCAGAAGGCCAGCCTGACGAAGTATGTAAGCGTGGCGCTGGCCTGCTATGTCGGCGTGCTGGTCCTGCTGCTGCTGTGGGGTCACGGTGATGCATTCCATCTGAGCCTGCTGGGCGAGAATGGTCTGTCCATCAACCTGTACACGATTCTGTTCATCCTGTTCTTCGGCATCGGCTACGGCGCATACTACGCTACTGCCGACATGCCCATTCCGATGGTTGCCGACTGCTCCGACTACGAGACCTACCGCTCCGGCAAGTATATTCCGGGCATCATGGGTACGCTGTTCAGCCTGGTGGATAAGCTCGTTTCCAGCCTGTCCGCCACCGTCGTCGGCATTGCCGTGACCTTCATCGGTCTGAACAACCTGCCCACCCAGTATGACCCGTACACTCCGGGCATGAATGTGGTCGTTATCGTCCTGTTCTGCGCCATCCCGATGGTCGCCTGGGCGGCCACTCTCATCGCCATGAAGGGCTACAGCCTGACCGGCGAGAAGATGAAGGAGATCCAGGCCGTCAACGCCTGCCGCCGCGACGCGGTTGCGAACGGCATGAAGCTGGAAGATGCCATGGAAAAGTGGCAGACCGTCGACCAGCTGCCCGCGGAGTACCGCGCCTAAGCTTTAACCCTGCGATTCTCTTTGTCCTTCCATAAACGCAAAGCCCCCCGGCATTCGTGAGGATGCCGGGGGCTTTGTTTAGTCTGCGTGGCAGGAAAAAAGAGAACCCCATGGCGGGATACGCCATGGGGTTCTCTTTTGGTGCGGAAGATGGGACTTGAACCCACACGTCATAGACACACGCACCTCAAACGTGCCTGTCTGCCGATTCCAGCACTTCCGCTTGTTGCATTGACTGCAAGAGATATTCTAGCACAAACACCCCGGAAAAGTCAAGGCTTTTGCCGAAAAAAGATTTTGCAAAATCCCTGCCTTGTAAAGACTTGTTGGGAATGGTAGAATAAAGGCAGCAAAAAAAGGGGAGAGCTGCCATGCAAAATTTAATTTTCAGCCTGAACGCGACCCTGCCGGTGTTCCTTGTCATGGTGGTGGGGTACGCGCTGGGGCAGCTCGGCTTTCTGCCGCCCGCGTTCTGCAAGGCGTCGGACAGGCTGACCTTTAAGGTGACTTTGCCGCTCATGCTGTTTCTGGACATGGGCAGCGTGGACATCCTGCACGACTTCCGGCCCAGGTTTGTGCTGTTCTGCTTTGCCGCCACCCTCGTCGGCATCCTGACCGTCTGGGCGGTGGCTAAACGTTTTTTGAAGGACAAGACGCTGGTGGGCGAGTTCGTGCAGGCGGGCTACCGCAGCAGCGCTGCCGTGCTGGGCGTGGCGTTCATCCAGAACATTTACGGCAGCGCCGGCATGGCCCCGCTCATGATTTTGGGCAGTGTGCCGCTTTTCAACATCTTTGCAGTGCTGATCTTGATGCTGGAATCGCCCGAGCAGCGCGGCGTGCCTGAGCCGAAGCAGCTCTTGCGCGGCGTGGCCACAAACCCGATCCTGCTGGGCATTGTGTTCGGCACGGTCTATGCGCTGCTGCCGTTCACGCTGCCGCAGATCGCGACCAAAACCATCAGCAGCATTGCGTCGCTGACCACGCCGCTGTCGCTCCTGTCCATCGGAGCGTCGTTTGAGGGGACAAAGGCCATCAAAAAGCTCGGCCCCACGCTGGCGGCGGCGTTCATCAAGACCGCGGGCCTTGCGGCGGTGTTCCTGCCCTGCGCGGTAGCGCTGGGCTTTCGGAATGAGGAACTCGTCGCACTGCTCATCATGCTGGGCAGTCCCACGACGCCGAGCGCTTATGTCATGAGCAGGAACATGGGCCATGAGGGCGTGCTGACCTCGAGCTGCATTGCCCTGACGACCCTTCTCTCCGCCCTGACGCTGACAGGCTGGATCTTTGTTCTGCGGAGCGGGGGATACTTATAACGGAAAAAGGCTTCCCCATCGGGGAAAGCTGTCCGCGAAGCGGACGGATGAGGGCCGCGTTGCCGGCAATATCCCGTTTACGGGAAACAGCGCAAGCTTCGCCCTCATCCGACCACGCTTCGCTCGGCCACCTTCCCCCGATGGGGAAGGCTTTTTGTTTTTTATTGCTTCTCCTCCGGCTCGGCTACGGGCACGCCGCGGTGCTCCACGGGCGTCGAAAAGACGATCTGCGTCCGGGTGCGGCCAAACTGCTGCAGGTGGTTGATGAACTGATCCAGCTCCTGCGTCGTACCGAACAGCACCTCGATCAGCATACTGTAATCGCCGGTGACGCAGTTGCATTCCACCACATGGGGGCAGCTCTGGATATAGGGGTAAAACTCCGGCTTGCGCTGGGGGTCCATGTCCAGATTGATGAACGCCTTGACCATGTAGCCCAGCTTCGGCGCGTCGACCTGTGCCTGGTAGCCGGTGATGGTGCCGGAGCTTTCCAGCCGGGCCATGCGGGCCGACACGGCGGGGCTGGACAAAAACACATGGTCGGCAATTTCTTTTAACGGTGCGCGGGCGTTGTTTTGCAGAAGGTCGATGATTTTACGGTCAATGTGATCCATGGTAACACCTCATTTTAGGCAAAAAGCTCCCGTTCGTGTGCGCCATTGCACCTGAACGAGAGCTTAATCAGCTTTACTATGCAAAGAATTTTACCATACGGAAAGCAAAAAGTAAAGCGATTTGCAAAATAAATTAAGTCGACAACGCGGCAGCAGCCCGTCTGCCTTGTGCCTCACATATCCGGGAACACATTCCGCGCACTGATAAGTGCATTGTTATAGTACATCTCAAAATGGCAGTGGGGACCCGTGGCAGCGCCGGTGGCCCCCACATAGCCGATCAGCTGCCCCTTTTCCACGGTCTGCCCGGCCTGCACGACAAAGGACGACATGTGGGCGTACAGCGTTTTGTACCCGTTGCCGTGGTCGATCTCCACATAGTAGCCCCAGCTCATGGTGGGGTGGTTGTGCCACTGGGCGGCAATGACCGTGCCCCGCGTCGGCGGCTAGATCGGCGTGCCGTAGGGGGCCGTGATGTCCACGCCGCGGTGTCCATAGGGCAGACTGGCCCACCGGCTGATGCCCGAATACCCCGGCACTGGCCAGAGAAAGCTGCCTGTGCCCCAGCCTGCCGATCATGCCGCTTTTTCAGCCGCGTGCCGCGGTGGATGACCTCCGGCACGGAGGCCGCACAAGCTGCACATCCACCACTGC
>ENA-OQDA01000406-OQDA01000406.1-human-gut-metagenome-genome-assembly--contig:-NODE-406-length-18030-cov-2.851254_pt1 | contig 18030 bp, 22 predicted proteins | sample MGYA00242771_ERZ504603 | MGnify/ENA primary metagenome ERZ504603 (study PRJEB26092, sample SAMD00036328) | human gut metagenome | host: Homo sapiens | study: EMG produced TPA metagenomics assembly of...
GACCCGCACGAAAGGCGTAATGATTTGAGCACTGTCTCGACAATGCATCCGGTGAAATTGAAGTACCAGTGAAGATGCTGGTTACCCGCGCCAGGACGGAAAGACCCCATGGAGCTTTACTCCAGTTGATACTGGGATTCGGTACTGCATGTACAGGATAGGTGGAGACGGAGAAGGATGGACGCCAGTCTGTCCGGAGTCGCTGTTGGGATACCACCCCTGTAGTACTGGGTTCTAACCAGTTGCCATGAACTGGCAATGGGACAATGTCAGGCGGGGAGTTTGACTGGGGCGGTCGCCTCCGAAAGGGTATCGGAGGCGCTCAAAGGTTCCCTCAGAATGGTTGAAACCATTTGCTCCGCTTTTCCCCGCGCGGACGCGCATCCCAGCCCGCGTAGATCTCTTTCGGGATCTCGAACGGAGGATATTTCCAGCCAAGCTGCTGGCGGGCCAGCGCTACCTCTTTTTCGCCCAGCGCCGCCCCGTGAGACTCCTCTGAGCCGGCTTTGTTGGGCGAACCGAAGCCGATGATGGTCCGGCAGATAATCAGTGACGGTTTATCTTTCACCGCCTGCGCTTCCGTTATCGCCTGTTTGATAGCCTGCGGATCGTGGCCGTCGATATCGCCTATGACGTGCCAGTGATAGGCGCGGAAGCGTTCCGCCGTATCATCGGAAAACCAGCCTTCGGTTTTGCCGTCGATGGAGATGCCGTTGTGATCGTAAAAACCGATCAGCTTGCCCAGTCCGAGCGTGCCGGCCAGCGAACAGGCCTCATGGGAGATCCCCTCCATCAAACAGCCATCGCCCATGAACACCCAGGTGTGATGGTCAATGATCTCATGGCCGGGGCGATTAAATTGCGCCGCCAGCGTCCGTTCGGCGATGGCCATCCCAACGGCGTTCGCCAGCCCCTGGCCCAGCGGGCCGGTGGTGGTTTCCACCCCAGGGGTATAGCCATGCTCCGGGTGGCCGGGCGTTTTAGAGTGCAGCTGACGGAACTGCTTCAGTTCAGACAGCGGCAGATCGTAGCCGGTCAGGTGCAGCAGACTGTAGAGCAGCATCGACGCGTGGCCGTTGGACAAGATAAAGCGGTCGCGGTCCACCCAGTCAGGGTTCTGCGGATTGTGCTTGAGAAAATCGTTCCACAGCACTTCGGCGATATCGGCCATCCCCATTGGTGCTCCAGGGTGGCCGGAGTTTGCTTTTGGACGGCATCCATACTTAGCGCACGAATGGCATTGGCAAGCTCTTTACGGGTCATAGGAAATACTCCTTGAAAAGTAAAGTGTTAGATGCGTGTTGTGATTCACACTTTTGGGAAAATTGCGGCCGTTGTCAGCAAAAAGCATAGCAGACAAGCATGGTATTGCTGGATTAAGCAGGTAACATGGTTGTTATAAATTGATAACAAATTCTTTCTTTGAATGGTGAGAGTTTGGGGACCTTCAAAGTTTGTACCGTTGACTGAGGTGATAATGTGCGGCTCAGTAGAATGGTTACCCGCGCCACTTTTTTGATAGATACGTGAAAGGAACAACAAGATGGATGACCAGTTAAAACAAAGCGCCCTCGATTTCCACGAATTTCCGGTACCCGGTAAAATCCAGGTTTCTCCAACCAAGCCTCTGGCAACGCAGCGCGACCTGGCGCTGGCCTACTCGCCGGGCGTGGCTGCACCGTGTCTTGAAATTGAAAAGGACCCGCTGGCAGCCTACAAATACACCGCGCGCGGCAACCTGGTTGCGGTTATTTCCAACGGCACAGCGGTGCTGGGTCTCGGCAACATTGGCGCGTTGGCCGGCAAACCGGTGATGGAAGGTAAAGGCGTTCTGTTTAAGAAATTCGCCGGGATCGACGTGTTCGACATTGAAGTCGATGAACTCGATCCGGATAAGTTTATCAATGTGGTTGCGGCCCTGGAACCCACGTTTGGCGGTATCAACCTCGAAGATATTAAAGCGCCAGAGTGCTTCTACATTGAGCAAAAACTGCGCGAACGCATGAATATTCCGGTCTTCCACGATGACCAGCACGGTACGGCAATCATCAGTACTGCCGCAATTCTGAACGGTCTGCGGGTGGTTGAGAAAAATATCTCTGACGTGCGCATGGTGGTGTCTGGTGCAGGTGCGGCGGCGATTGCCTGTATGAACCTGCTGGTAGCGCTGGGTATGCAGAAACACAATATTGTGGTCTGTGACTCCAAAGGCGTGATTTACAAAGACCGCGAACCGAACATGGCGGAAACCAAAGCGGCTTACGCGGTGGTGGATGATGGTAAGCGCACGCTGGATGATGTCATTGATGGCGCAGATATTTTCCTCGGCTGCTCCGGTCCGAAAGTGCTGACGCAGGAAATGGTTAAGAAGATGGCGCGTGCGCCAATGATTCTGGCACTCGCCAACCCGGAGCCGGAAATCCTGCCGCCGCTGGCAAAAGAGGTGCGTTCCGACGCCATCATCTGTACCGGTCGTTCAGACTACCCGAACCAGGTTAACAACGTCCTGTGCTTCCCGTTCATCTTCCGCGGTGCGCTGGACGTTGGTGCGACGGCCATCAACGAAGAGATGAAACTGGCGGCGGTGCACGCCATTGCTGAGCTGGCGCATGCCGAGCAGAGTGAAGTGGTGGCCTCTGCTTATGGCGATCAGGACCTGAGCTTCGGCCCGGAATACATCATTCCGAAACCGTTCGACCCGCGTCTGATCGTCAAAATCGCCCCTGCTGTAGCGAAAGCGGCGATGGACTCCGGCGTGGCAACGCGTCCGATTGCCGACTTTGACGCTTACATCGATAAGCTGACCGAGTTCGTCTACAAAACCAACCTGTTCATGAAGCCGATTTTCTCCCTGGCACGCAAAGCGCCGAAGCGCGTGGTGCTGACCGAAGGGGAAGAAGCGCGCGTACTGCACGCTACCCAGGAGCTGATCACGTTAGGGCTGGCGAAGCCGATCCTGATCGGTCGTCCAAGCGTTATTGAAATGCGCATCCAGAAACTGGGTCTGCAGATCAAAGCGGGCGTCGATTTTGAAATCGTCAACAATGAGTCCGATCCGCGCTTTAAAGAGTACTGGAGCGAGTACTACCAGATTATGAAGCGTCGTGGGATTACCCAAGAGCAGGCGCAGCGTGCGGTGATCGCCAACACCACGGTGATCGGCGCAATCATGGTACAGCGCGGCGAAGCGGATGCGATGATCTGCGGTACGATTGGCGACTACCATGAGCACTTCAGCGTGGTGAAAGAGGTATTTGGTCATCGCGACGGCGTGCATACTGCCGGGGCGATGAACGCCTTGCTGCTGCCAAGCGGTAACACCTTTATCGCCGATACCTACGTCAACGACGATCCTACGCCTGAGCAACTGGCGGAAATCGCCGTGATGGCGGCAGAGACCGTGCGTCGCTTTGGTATCGAACCGAAGGTGGCGTTGCTGTCGCACTCCAACTTTGGTTCCTCTAACTGTCCGTCGGCCAGCAAAATGCGCGACGCGCTGGAGCTGATTAAGGCGCGCGCGCCAGAGTTGATGATTGACGGCGAAATGCACGGCGACGCCGCGCTGGTGGAAAGCATCCGTAATGACCGCATGCCGGACAGTCCGTTGAAAGGCTCAGCGAATATTCTGGTGATGCCAAATATGGAAGCGGCCCGTATTAGTTACAACTTACTACGCGTTTCCAGTTCTGAAGGCGTAACGGTTGGCCCGGTGCTGATGGGGGTTGCGAAACCGGTTCACGTATTAACGCCGATCGCCTCTGTTCGTCGTATCGTTAATATGGTGGCGCTGGCGGTTGTAGAAGCCCAAACGCAGCCGCTGTAATTTCACTTTAATTTATTTCCGGCGCGGGTTTCTCCCGCGCCTTTTTATTTTCCCTTTCTTAGTGATCTACTTCACCTTTTAAAACCTGGTTGCCGAATTTTGTTATTTACTCTGACAAAAATTGCCACGATGAGGGCAGTTTTAGCGGAGGCGGTGAGCAATGGAAAAAGAACGCATTATTCAGGAATTTGTGCCGGGGAAACAGGTCACACTGGCGCATCTCATTGCGCACCCCGGCGAGGAATTAGCGAAAAAGATCGGCGTTCCCGAAGCGGGCGCTATCGGCATCATGACGCTGACGCCAGGCGAAACCGCGATGATTGCCGGTGACTTAGCCATGAAGGCGGCGGATGTACATATCGGTTTTCTCGATAGATTCAGCGGCGCACTGGTGATCTACGGTTCGGTAGGCGCAGTAGAAGAAGCGTTATTACAGACGGTAAGCGGTCTGGGTCGATTATTAAATTTCACTTTGTGCAACCTGACAAAAAGTTAATCAGAGGCGGCGATGAAACGTATTGCATTTGTCGGTGACGGTGGGGCGGGGAAAACAACGCTCTTTAATGCGCTACAGGGGAATTATTCCCTCGCCAGAAAAACACAGGCCGTGGAGTTTAATGAAAATGGCGATATCGATACGCCAGGGGAATATTTTAGCCATCCGCGCTGGTATCACGCCTTAATTACCACGCTGCAGGATGTCGATACGTTGATTTATATACACGCGGCAAATGATAAAGAAAGTCGCTTACCTGCCGGGCTGTTGGATATCGGCGCCAGTAAACGACAAATCGCCGTTATCAGTAAAACGGACATGCCGGATGCCGACGTCGCCGCAACGCGACAACTACTTCGCGGGATGGGGTTTCAGGAGCCGATTTTTGAGCTCAATAGCCATGACCCGCGCAGCGTGCAGCACCTGGTGGATTATCTGACTGAGCTCAGCCAAAAGGAGGAAAGGGCAGGTGAAAAAACTCATCACAGCTAATGATATTCGTGCGGCCCACGCACGCGGCGAACAGGAAATGTCGGTTGTTCTGCGCGCCAGCATCATCACCCCGGAGGCGCGCGAAGTTGCGGAGCTGCTGGGCGTTACCATCAGTGAATGCGAGGAATCCGCGTCAACTGCTGCTGTACCGGCGGCGGTTGATGATGGCAAAACGGAAAGCCAGCGCATTCGCGAAACCATCATTGCGCAGTTACCGGAAGGGCAGTTTACCGAAAGCCTGGTCGCCCAGCTGATGGACAAAGTTATGAAGGAGAAGCAGTCGCTGGAACAGGGCGGAATGCAGCCGAGCTTTAACTCGGTAACCGGCAAAGGCGGCGTCAAAGTCATCGACGGCAGCAGCGTGAAGTTTGGTCGTTTTGACGGCGCGCAGCCGCACTGCGTGGGCTTAACCGATCTGGTGACCGACCAGGACGGTAGCAGTATGGCCGCCGGGTTTATGCAGTGGGATAACGCCTTTTTCCCATGGACGCTGAACTACGACGAAATCGACATGATTCTGGAAGGCGAGCTGCACGTTCGCCACGAAGGCGAAACCATGATTGCAAAAGCCGGGGACGTCATGTTTATCCCGAAAGGCTCCAGCATCGAATTTGGTACGCCATCGACGGTGAAGTTTCTGTATGTGGCCTGGCCTGCGAACTGGCAGTCCTGCTAAGGCGGATGTATGAAGGATTTCATTACCGAAGCATGGCTCAGAGCGAATCATACGCTCAGCGAAGGGGCTGAAATTCATCTCCCCGCTGACGCTCGCCTGACGCCGTCTGCCCGGGAATTACTGGAAAGCCGACATCTGCGTATTAAGTTTATCGACGAGCAGGGCAGCCTGTTTATTGATGACGAAGAACAGCAGCCGCAGCCGGTGCATGGATTAACCAGCAGCGATACGCATCCACAGGCCAGCTGCGAACTGTGCCATCAACCGGTGGCGAAGAAACCGGACACCCTGACGCATCTGACGGCGGACAAGATGGTCGCCAAAAGTGACCCTCGGCTGGGATTTCGCGCCGCGAAAACTGGACAGCACCATCGCCCTGGCTGTGTGGTTGCAGATTGAGATGGCAGAACCGTGGCAGCCGTGGCTGGCGGATATCCGCTCGCGCCTGGGCAATATTATGCGCGCTGACGCCATGGATGAGCCGCTGGCAGCACAAGCTGTCGTGGGTTTAAGTGACGAAGATTTACACCGTCTTTCGCATCAACCGCTGCGCTATCTGGACCACGACCATCTGGTGCCTGAAGCCAGCCACGGACGTGATTGCGCGCTGCTTAATCTGCTGCGTACCAAAGTCCGTGAAACGGAGACGGTGGCGGCCCAGGTGTTCATCACTCGCAGTTTTGAGGTTATGCGACCGGACATTATGCAGGCGCTCAACCGCCTTTCCAGTACGGTCTACGTGATGATGATTCTGAGCGTTGCGAAGCATCCGCTGACGGTTAACCAAATTCAACAGCGACTGGGGGAGAAGCAATGATCATTGAACGTGCTCGTCAACTCGCCCAACGCTCACCTACACGGGTGGTGTTCCCGGATGCGCTGGATGTCCGGGTGCTGAAGGCGGCGAATTACCTGCATCAGCACGGTCTGGCACATCCCATTCTCGTCGCCAGTCCGTTTGCGCTGCGCCAGTTTGCCCTCAGCCACCGGGTGGCAATGGATGGCATTCAGGTTATCGATCCGCAAAGCAATCAGCCAATGCGCGAAGAGTTTGCGCTGCGCTGGCTGGCCCGCGCGGGAGATAAAACGCCTGCGGATGCGCTGGAAAAACTCAACGATCCGCTGATGTTCGCCGCTGCAATGGTCAGCGCGGGTAAAGCTGACGTCTGTATTGCGGGCAATCTCTCATCAACAGCGAACGTGCTGCGTGCCGGATTACGCATTATCGGGCTACAGCCTGGCTGTAAAACGCTGTCGTCAATTTTCCTGATGCTGCCGCAGTACCTTGGGCCGTCATTAGGCTTTGCCGATTGCAGCGTCGTACCGCAGCCCACCGCCGCACAGTTGGCGGATATTGCGATTGCCAGCGCACAGACATGGCAGGCGATCACTGGTGAAGAGCCGCGCGTGGCCATGCTGTCGTTTTCAAGCAATGGCAGTGCTCGCCATCCTAACGTCGCTAACGTGCAGCAGGCGACCGAGATCGTTCGTGAGCGTGCCCCGCAGCTTACCGTGGACGGAGAACTGCAATTTGATGCCGCCTTTGTTCCGGATGTCGCTGCGCAAAAAGCGCCCGCCAGTCCGTTAAAGGGCAATGCCAATGTGATGGTCTTCCCATCGCTGGAGGCAGGCAATATTGGCTACAAAATCGCTCAGCGTCTGGGAGGGTATCGCGCAGTGGGTCCGTTGATTCAAGGGCTTGCCGCACCGCTTCACGACCTCTCTCGTGGCTGTAGCGTACAGGAAATTATCGAACTGGCGTTGGTGGCAGCAGTGCCGCGCCAGACTGACGTGAGTCGTGAAAACGCCTCACAAACACTGGTTGTTTAGGTCCCGTTCTGGACCCCTTAATGAGAGGAAAACACAATGGAAGCATTAGGAATGATTGAAACCCGGGGCCTGGTTGCACTGATTGAGGCTTCTGACGCAATGGTTAAAGCGGCACGCGTGAAACTGGTTGGCGTGAAGCAGATCGGTGGCGGTCTGGTCACTGCCATGGTCCGTGGCGACGTAGCGGCATGTAAAGCTGCAACGGACGCAGGTGCTGCGGCAGCACAGCGTATTGGCGAGCTGGTTTCAGTACACGTGATCCCACGTCCGCACGGCGATCTGGAAGAAGTGTTCCCGATCAGCTTTAAAGGCGACAGCAACGACATGTAAGTCGTCCATGTGACGCCACAGACTTCATTGCTGGCGTCACCCTCTCTCCTTTTCACATTACCTTCTGCGGAGGGTAGGGGGAGGTTTTACCTGAAATATGCCACGGAGGCGCGTATGAAACTGGCAATCGTTACAGGACAAATTGTTTGTACCGTACGCCATCAGGGGCTCGCGCACGACAAGTTGCTGATGGTGGAAATGATTGACGCCCAGGGAAATCCCGATGGGCAATGTGCTGTTGCTATCGACAGCATCGGGGCGGGAACCGGAGAGTGGGTGCTGCTGGTCAGCGGAAGCTCCGCCCGTCAGGCGCACCGGAATGAATCATCGCCTGTCGATCTGTGCGTGATTGGCATTGTCGATGAAGTGGTGGCAGGTGGTCAGGTGATCTTCCATAAATAAGGCAGAAAATCATGAATCAACAGGATATTGAACAGGTCGTGAAAGCGGTACTGCTGAAAATGAAAGACAGCAGCCAACCCGTCAGTGCCGTTCAAGAAATGGGCGTTTTTGCCTCCCTGGATGACGCAGTGGCGGCAGCAAAACTAGCCCAGCAGGGGCTGAAAAGCGTCGCCATGCGCCAACTGGCTATCACGGCCCTACGTGAGGCGGGCGAAAAGCACGCCAGAGAATTAGCGGAACTTGCCGTCACTGAAACCGGCATGGGACGCGTCGAAGATAAATTTGCCAAAAACGTGGCGCAGGCGCGCGGCACGCCGGGTGTGGAATGCCTGTCTCCACAGGTTCTGACCGGCGATAACGGTCTGACGCTGATTGAAAACGCGCCGTGGGGCGTGGTGGCCTCGGTAACCCCATCCACCAACCCGGCCGCGACCGTCATTAACAACGCCATCAGCCTGATTGCCGCTGGTAACAGCGTGGTTTTCGCACCGCATCCGGCGGCGAAAAAAGGTCTCTCAGCGCGCTATCACTCTGCTTAACCAGGCGGTGGTTGCCGCAGGCGGTCCGGCAAACCTGTTGGTGACGGTTGCCAACCCGGATATCGAGACTGCCCAGCGTCTGTTCAAGTACCCAGGTATCGGCCTGCTGGTGGTGACCGGTGGTGAAGCCGTAGTGGACGCCGCGCGTAAGCACACCAACAAACGTCTGATTGCCGCTGGTGCGGGTAATCCGCCAGTGGTGGTTGATGAAACGGCTGACCTGGCACGTGCGGCGCAGTCGATAGTCAAAGGTGCATCGTTTGACAACAACATCATCTGCGCCGACGAAAAAGTGCTGATCGTGGTCGATAGCGTCGCTGATGAACTGATGCGTCTGATGGAAAGCCAGCATGCGGTGAAACTGACCGCTGCTCAGGCCGAACAGCTGCAGCCGGTGCTGCTGAAAAATATCGATGAGCGCGGTAAAGGCACGGTCAGTCGTGACTGGGTCGGACGCGATGCCGGAAAAATCGCTGCGGCGATTGGTCTGAACGTACCGGAGCAAACCCGTCTGTTATTCGTCGAAACCTCAGCGACGCATCCGTTTGCCGTTACCGAACTGATGATGCCGGTGCTGCCGGTCGTACGGGTTGCCAACGTCGATGAAGCCATTGAACTGGCGGTCAAGCTGGAAGGCGGCTGCCACCATACGGCGGCGATGCACTCACGCAATATCGAAAATATGAACCGTATGGCAAACGCCATTGATACCAGCATCTTCGTTAAGAACGGACCGTGCATTGCCGGTCTTGGACTGGGCGGTGAAGGCTGGACCACGATGACCATTACCACACCAACCGGGGAAGGGGTGACCAGTGCGCGTACGTTTGTGCGTCTGCGTCGCTGTGTGTTGGTAGACGCCTTCAGAATTGTATAAGGAGTAAATGAGATGGCGCACGACGAACAACGTTGGTTGACACCCAGACTGCTAAAAGCGGCAACGCTATGTAACCAGACGCCCGCAAAGAGCGATTCACCGCTGTGGTTGGGCATTGATTTGGGAACGTGTGATGTGGTGTCGATGGTTGTGGACAGTGACGGACAACCGGTCGCGGTTTGCCTGGACTGGGCCGATGTCGTGCGCGATGGCATCGTCTGGGATTTCTTTGGTGCGGTGACCATCGTTCGTCGCCATCTCGATACGCTCGAACAACAGCTGGGTTGCCGTTTTACCCATGCTGCAACCTCGTTTCCACCGGGAACTGACCCACGCATCTCTATTAACGTGCTGGAGTCTGCCGGGCTTGAAGTGAGCCATGTCCTCGACGAACCAACCGCGGTGGCGGATCTGTTGCAGCTTGATAACGCCGGCGTGGTGGATATTGGTGGTGGCACTACCGGGATTGCAATTGTTAAACAGGGAAAAGTGACTTACTCCGCTGATGAAGCGACCGGCGGGCACCATATCTCTCTGACGCTGGCCGGGAACCGTCGTATCCAGTTGGAGGAAGCCGAGCAGTACAAGCGCAGCAATGGCAAAGAAATCTGGCCGGTGGTGAAGCCTGTCTACGAAAAGATGGCGGAAATCGTGGCGCACCATATTGCCGGACAGAGTGTCGCTGATTTGTGGCTGGCGGGTGGCTCCTGTATGCAGCCAGGCGTTGATGAACTGTTCCGTAAGCGTTTCCCGGAACTGCAGGTGCATTTACCCCAGCACAGCCTGTTTATGACTCCGCTGGCGATTGCAAACAGCGGAAAAGAAAAAGCGGAAGGAATCTATGCAAGCTGAATTGCAGACCGCGCTCTTTCAGGCATTCGATACCCTGAATCTGCAACGCGTAAAAACGTTTAGCGTTCCCCCGGTTACGTTATGTGGACTGGGAGCGCTCAGTACCTGCGGACAGGAAGCACAAACGCGCGGACTGACGCATATGTTCGTCATGGTTGACAGCTTTCTGCATCAGGCGGGGATGACCGCCGCACTGGAGCGCAGCCTGGCGATGAAAGGTGTGGCAATGACGCTGTGGCCATGTCCGGTAGGTGAACCGTGCATTACGGACGTCTGCGCGGCAGTCGCGCAACTGCGTGAATCAAAGTGCGACGGTGTCGTGGCTTTCGGCGGCGGTTCCGTGCTGGATGCCGCCAAGGCAGTGGCGTTGCTGGTGACCAATCCTACCCAGACGCTGGCTGACATGGACGAGCGCAGCGTGTTACGCCCGCGTCTGCCGCTGATTGCCGTACCGACTACCGCCGGAACGGGTTCAGAAACCACGAACGTCACGGTGATTATCGACGCCGCGACCGGACTCAAAAAAGTGCTGGCCCACGCAACCCTGATGCCGGATGTGGCGATCCTTGACGCCGCATTGACGGAAGGCGTGCCTGCACACGTAACGGCGATGACCGGGATTGATGCATTGACGCACGCCGTTGAAGCGTATAGCGCACTGAACGCGACGCCGTTTACCGACAGCCTGGCGATTGGCGCGATAGCGATGATCGGTAAATCGCTGCCGAAGGCCGTCGGCTACGGTCAGGATCTGGCGGCGCGCGAAAGCATGCTGCTGGCTTCCTGTATGGCCGGGATGGCGTTTTCCAGCGCTGGGCTTGGCCTGTGCCATGCGATGGCGCACCAGCCGGGGGCGACGTTGCACATTCCACACGGACAGGCTAACGCCATGCTGCTTCCTACGGTAATGGGGTTCAACCGCATGGTGTGTCGTGAGCGCTTCAGCCATATCGGACGCGCGTTAACCAACAAGAAATCGGACGATCGTGATGCTATCAACGTGGTCAGCGAGTTGATTAGCGAAGTGGGCCAGACCAAACGACTCTCTGACGTTGGGGCAAAGCCCGAGCAGTACAGCGCATGGGCTCACGCCGCGCTGGAGGATATTTGTATTCGCAGTAACCCACGCACCGCCACGCAGGCACAGATCATCGACCTGTACGCGGCTGCTGGGTAATGCCTGTAGGCCGGATAAGGTGCTCGCACCACCATCCGGCAATAACACGGCGTTAATGCCGGAGGCGACGTAAACGTCTTATCCGGCCTACAAATCACAAATGACAGGGAGTAGGGGCTATGGGAATTAACGAAATCATCATGTACATCATGATGTTCTTTATGCTGATTGCCGCCGTGGACAGGATCCTGTCGCAGTTCGGCGGTTCGGCACGCTTCCTCGGTAAGTTTGGTAAGAGTATTGAGGGATCGGGCGGCCAGTTTGAAGAAGGTTTTATGGCGATGGGCGCGCTGGGCCTGGCGATGGTCGGGATGACCGCCCTGGCGCCAGTGCTGGCTCATCTGCTTGGTCCGGTGATTATTCCGCTGTATGAGATGCTCGGCGCCAACCCGTCGATGTTCGCCGGCACGCTGCTGGCGTGCGACATGGGCGGTTTCTTCCTCGCATAAGACTCGCGGCGCGACGTGGCGGCCTGGATGTACTCAGGCCTGATCCTCGGCTCTATGATGGGGGCCCGACCATTGTGTTCTCCATTCCGGTGCGCTCGGCATTATCGAACCAACCGATCGCCGCTGCTGCGCTCGGCGTGCTGGCGGGCATTGTCACCATTCCCATCGGCTGTATCGCCGGCGGTCTGGTGGCGATGTATTCCGGGGTGGAGATCAACGGCCAGCCGGTAGAGTTTACCTTCGCGCTGATCCTGATGAATATGATCCCGGTGATCATCGTCGCCGTGCTGGTGGCGCTGGGGCTGAAGTTTATTCCGGAAAAAATGATCAACGGCTTCCAGATCTTCGCCAAATTCCTCGTGGCGCTGATCACCATCGGCCTGGCAGCAGCGGTGGTTAAATTCCTGCTCGGCTGGGAGCTGATCCCAGGTCTTGATCCTATCTTCATGGCTCCGGGCGACAAGCCGGGTGAAGTGATGCGCGCCATCGAAGTTATCGGTTCTATTTCCTGCGTACTGCTCGGTGCGTATCCAATGGTACTGCTGCTGACTCGCTGGTTTGAAAAAACCGCTGATGAGTGTCGGTAACCTGTTAAAAATCAATAATATTGCGGCTGCTGGTATGGTCGCGACGCTGGCGAACAACATTCCAATGTTCGGCATGATGAAGAATATGGATACCCGCGGCAAAGTGATCAACTGCGCCTTTGCGGTCTCCGCGGCCTTGCTACTGGGTGACCTAGCTTAGGGCTTCCGCCGTCTGGCCCTAATACTGAACGCAGATGATCTCCCGATGATTCGTCGGCAAGTTGATTGGCGGCAGTGACGGCGATGTGTGGCTGATCTGTTAGTACCGAAAGATGAAGATGTGCCAGCAGAAGTAGAAACCAACCCGGAGGCGCAATCGTGAATACTCGCCAGCTACTGAGCGTCGGTATCGATATCGGCACCACCACAACTCAGGTCATTTTCTCGCGCCTTGAGCTGGTCAACCGTGCGGCAGTGTCGCAGGTGCCGCGCTACGAATTCATCAAACGCGAAATTAGCTGGCAAAGCCCCGGTGTTCTTTACCCCCCGTTGATAAGCAGGGCGGGTTAAAGAGGCCGAACTTAAGGCGCTAATCCTCGCCCAGTATCAGGCGGCGGGTATTGCGCCTGAGACTGTCGATTCTGGCGCGATCATCATCACCGGAGAAAGTGCCAAAATCCCGTAATGCGCGTCCGGCGGTGATGGCGCTCTCTCAGTCTCTGGGGGACTTCGTGGTTGCCAGCGCCGGTCCGCATCTGGAATCGGTGATTGCCGGTCACGGCGCGGGGGCACAAACCCTGTCCGAGCAGAAGTTGTGCCGCGTACTGAATATCGACATCGGTGGCGGTACGTCGAACTACGTTCTGTTCGATGCCGGAAAGGTCAGCGGTTCGGCTTGCCTCAACGTCGGCGGACGACTGCTGGAAACGGACGGCCAGGGGCGAGTAGTGCATGCGCATCAGCCGGGGCAGATGATTGTTGATGACGTATTTGGTCCGGGCACTGATGCCCAAACTCTCAATGCGGCGCAGCTTGTTCAGGTAGCCCGACGGATGGCGGCGCTGATTGTGGAGGTGATCGACGGCACGTTATCACCGCTGGCACAGGCGCTGATGCAAACCGGCCTGTTACCGGCGGGCATGAAACCGGAAGTGATTACGTTGTCCGGCGGGGTGGGCGAGTGCTACCGCAACCAACCCGCCGACCCGTTCTGTTTTTCCGACATTGGCCCGCTGTTAGCGACGGCTCTGCATGAACATCCGCGCCTGCGTGAGATGAACGTGCAGTTCCCGGCGCAAACCGTGCGCGCCACGGTGATTGGCGCTGGTGCGCATACGCTGTCGCTTTCGGGCAGCACTATCTGGCTGGAAGGTGTGGCGCTTCCGCTGCGCAATCTGCCGGTGGCGATTCCGGTTGATGAGGCTGATTTGGTGGCCGCCTGGCAACAGGCGCTAATGCAGCTCGATCTGGACCCGCAAACAGACGCCTACGTGCTGGCGCTGCCCGGTTCACTGCCGGTGCGCTACGCCGCGCTGTTAACGGTGATTGATGCGCTGCTGGCCTTCGTCGCGCGCTATCCGAATCCGCATCCCCTGCTGGTGGTAGCCGAGCAGGATTTTGGTAAGGCCCTGGGCATGCTGTTACGCCCACAGTTACAGCAACACCCGCTGGCAGTCATCGATGAGGTGGTTGTCCGGGCGGGGGACTATATCGACATTGGTACGCCTCTTTTTCGGCTGGATCGGTTGTGCCGGTGACGGTGAAATCACTCGCATTTCCTTCCTGAGGGAACGACTTATGAAACTAAAGACCACATTGTTCGGCAATGTTTATCAGTTTAAGGATGTTAAAGAGGTGCTGGCAAAAGGCCAACGAACTGCGTTCGGGGGATGTGCTGGCAGGAGTGGCTGCAACCAGTTCGCAGGAGCGCGTGGCGGCCAAGCAGGTACTGTCGGAAATGACGGTGGCGGATATCCGCAATAACCCGGTGATTTCCTATGAAGAGGACTGTGTAACGCGTCTGATTCAGGATGACGTCAACGAAACGGCCTATAACCGTATCAAAAAGCTGGAGTATCAGCGAGCTGCGCGAGTACGTGTTGAGCGATGAAACCTCCGTTGATGACATTGCGTTTACGCGTAAAGGGTTAACGTCGGAGGTTGTCGCCGCGGTAGCAAAAAGTTTGCTCCAACGCGGACCTGATCTACGGCGGTAAGAAAATGCCAGTGATCAAAAAGGGCCAATACCACCATCGGTCTGCCGGGCACCTTCAGCTGCCGTTTACAGCCGAACGACACCCGTGATGACGTGCAGAGTATTGCCGCACAAATCTACGAAGGTCTGTCCTTTGGCGCGGGCGATGCGGTGATTGGTGTTAACCCGGTTACGGATGACGTGGAAAACTTAAGCCGCGTACTGGATACCGTGTACGGCGTCATCGACAAATTCAACATCCCGACCCAGGGCTGCGTACTGGCACACGTGACTACCCAGATCGAAGCGATTCGTCGCGGCGCGCCGGGCGGGCTGATTTTCCAGAGTATCTGCGGTAGTGAAAAAGGCTTAAAAGAGTTTGGCGTTGAGCTGGCCATGCTGGATGAAGCGCGTGCAGTGGGCGCGGAGTTCAACCGTATCGCCGGGGAAAACTGCCTGTACTTCGAAACCGGGCAAGGGTCTGCGCTTTCCGCGGGCGCGAACTTCGGCGCCGATCAGGTGACGATGGAAGCGCGTAACTACGGGCTGGCGCGTCACTACGATCCGTTCCTGGTGAACACCGTGGTGGGCTTTATCGGGCCGGAGTATCTCTACAACGACCGTCAGATTATTCGCGCGGGTCTGGAAGACCACTTCATGGGCAAGCTGAGCGGCATCTCAATGGGCTGTGACTGCTGCTACACCAACCATGCTGATGCTGACCAGAACCTTAACGAAAACCTGATGATTCTGCTCGCCACCGCTGGCTGCAACTACATCATGGGCATGCCGCTCGGTGACGACATCATGCTCAACTATCAGACCACCGCCTTCCACGATACCGCGACCGTGCGCCAGCTGCTGGGCCTGCGGCCGTCGCCGGAGTTTGAACGCTGGCTGGAAACGATGGGCATTATGGCAAATGGTCGCCTGACCAAACGGGCGGGCGATCCGTCACTGTTCTTCTGATGACGCGGGGATGACACATCATGGATCAAAAACAGATTGAAGACATTGTACGCAGCGTAATGGCGTCAATGGGACAACCACAGTCGCAGCCGCAGGCCCCCGCAGCGTCGACGCCGGCCTGCCATGCCGCCTGCGCCAGCGAAGCGGTGGTGGAAAGCTGCGCGCTGGACCTGGGCTCAGCGGAAGCGAAAGCCTGGATTGGGGTACAACATCCGCACCGCGCCGAAGTACTGACTGAACTGAAACGCAGTACCGCGGCGCGCGTTTGCACCGGCCGCGCCGGCCCGCGTCCGCGCACTCAGGCGCTGCTGCGCTTCCTGGCCGATCACTCGCGCTCGAAAGACACGGTGCTCAAAGAGGTGCCGGAAGCGTGGGTGAAAGCGCAGGGGCTGCTGGAAGTGCGTTCCGAGATTAGCGATAAGAACCTCTACCTGACGCGTCCGGATATGGGCCGTCGCCTCAGTCCGGAAGCGATTGATGCGCTGAAGGCGCAGTGCGTGATGGATCCGGATGTGCAGGTGGTGGTCTCCGATGGTCTGTCGACGGATGCCATCACCGCCAACTACGAAGAGATCCTGCCGCCGCTGCTTGCCGGCCTGAAACAGGCGGGTCTGAAGGTCGGGACGCCGTTCTTCGTGCGCTATGGCCGCGTCAAGATTGAAGATCAGATCGGCGAGATCCTCGGCGCGAAGGTGGTGATCCTGCTGGTTGGCGAGCGCCCGGGGCTCGGCCAGTCGGAGAGCCTCTCCTGCTACGCGGTGTACTCCCCGCGGGTGGCGACCACCGTCGAGGCCGACCGGACCTGTATCTCCAATATCCACCAGGGCGGCACCCCGCCGGTAGAAGCCGCCGCGGTGATCGTGGATTTAGCTAAACGCATGCTGGAGCAGAAAGCCTCCGGCATCAACATGAGCCGTTAAGGAGGCATCATGCCAGCATTAGATTTGATTCGACCCTCGGTTACCGCGATGCGCGTGATTGCCTCGGTGAATGACGGTTTCGCGCGCGAGCTTAAATTACCGTCGCATATACGTAGCCTCGGACTCATCACGGCAGATTCTGACGATGTGACGTATATTGCCGCCGACGAAGCGACAAAGCAGGCGATGGTGGAGGTGGTCTATGGCCGCTCCCTCTACGCCGGCGCGGCCCATGGTCCGTCGCCTACCGCCGGCGAAGTACTGATCATGCTTGGCGGCCCGAACCCGGCGGAAGTTCGCGCCGGGCTGGATGCCATGATGGCGCATATTGACGATAACATTCGACGCACCCTGAATCGTCGTCTCAAGCAGCGGACTCGCAACAGCTTCTTTTACCGCCTCAAGAGCCTTATCGTCTCCGCGTCCTGCACCGATACCGATATGAGCAATGCCTTTATCCTTCATAACTGTCTGAATATCCGCAAAGTCAAGGTTGATCAGTGACGGAACATTGATCAAATCTGTGATACCTTGAATACCCTGCTGAAGAACTTCATCAGCTTTCTTAAGAGCTTCCGGCATTGTTGTGCGTCTGTCAACAACCTCAAGAAGCTTGTCATTCGGAATTACGATAATCGTATCTACATTTTCTTTTAATTTATCAATTCCGCTCAATGCATTCTGCATTCTTGTTTTCGACTCAAAACGGAAAGGTTTTGTGACAACTCCGACTGTAAGAGCTCCCTGCTCTTTTGCAATACGTGCAATAACAGGTGCAGCACCTGTACCCGTTCCGCCGCCCATACCGCATGTTACGAACACCATGTCCGCACCTTTGAGCGCTGCCGAGATCTCTTCTGAACTTTCCTCTGCCGCTTTTTCTCCTACTTCCGGCTGTGCCCCTGCGCCGAGCCCTTTTGTAAGCTTCTCACCGATCTGCATTAATGTCGGTGCTTTACAAAGCTGCAGTGCCTGCTTATCTGTATTCACTGCGATAAATTCCACGCCCGCGATCTGTTCGTCAATCATCCGGTTTACTGCGTTGTTTCCGCCTCCACCGACTCCGACTACAATAATTCTTGCGGCCGCTTCTGATTCGTTGGTTTTAATTTCTAACAAGAGTACTTCCTCCTTCGTCGTCTTACTAATTTCTTATACATCCCTTAATATTGAACGATAGAATTCAATAAGTATATAATAAAGTCTTTTTAGCAAATAATCAATAGATTTTTTGCTATTTTTCTGAATTATTACACTTTTACAGATGATCCGCCGCCGCTATGCCGCCGGAACAAACGGAATCGACTCCGATTCGGCATCGTAATTCTCTAAATGCAGCACGCCCGCCTTTCCGGGATATAATTCAGTCAGTTTTTTAAGAATCGGTTCTACCTGTCTAAGCTTTTCTTCATAATTCCCGTTTCCAAGGCTGACCTGTACAATTTTCAAAATATATCTGTACGCCTCCATCTGTACA
>ENA-OQDA01000409-OQDA01000409.1-human-gut-metagenome-genome-assembly--contig:-NODE-409-length-17889-cov-7.141031_pt1 | contig 17889 bp, 10 predicted proteins | sample MGYA00242771_ERZ504603 | MGnify/ENA primary metagenome ERZ504603 (study PRJEB26092, sample SAMD00036328) | human gut metagenome | host: Homo sapiens | study: EMG produced TPA metagenomics assembly of...
CCGCTGATACAAAGTCCATGCCCTCCACCTTGGTCAGATAATCAATGGCGTTGTTGCCGCCTACATTACGCGAAAACCAGTGGAAGAATCCATTGGCAGGCGTGATGATCAGGCTATCGTGCGTCCGAGTGCAGTACTCGCGATCCGTTTTGCGCACAAGTTCGCCGGGGTGATAGGTTTCCAAATACTGCATCACGGTAATTCGGCGGGCAGCTTCGATGTTCTTTTGGTATTTTCCCATGGGGGGTGACCTCCGTTTCTGTATGAAAAAAGCACCTTGCCTACAAAATAGGTAAGGTGCCAAGGATACGACTATTTGTTTTTAGCTGGCTATTTGTCATTTCAGCCAGCTGAGAGGGGGTTGTTAGGGGGAGAGGAACCTCCCAAACCCATTCCTGAAAAAAGTTACACTTCCCCCTTGCTTTGATAAGATGGTTTCAAAAGGATACGGATACACGCAAATTAACCGTCCCGCATTGTCGGATGCGGTAAGATGATTTTGTTCAGCATATTATCGATAACGATCCTGGTTTTGATATATTCTCTTTCGAAGGCTTTAGGCCTACGTTAGAGATAATCAAATCAATCGTAGAAGATGCAGATCGCAACTAATAATTTGATGAGTGGCCGCTAAAGTTAATAATCAAAACACTGATGCCCGGGGAGCCTTTCGGCCCTCCGGGCATCGTTTACATTAGTGGCGGCGCTATACATAACTGCGGCTGATGTGCAGCGCCTGCGCCGTCTGTTGCTGGGTCTTGGGCGCACCGTCAAATCCATACCGCTGCCGCATAATAGCGCGTTCCCGGGCAGGCAGAGCGTCCACCAGCGCACGCAGCCGGGCGGCGTCGGCGCGGCTCTCGCAGCCGGCCTCCATGTCGGCTTCATCGGGCAGGGTGTCCGCCAGCGTCAGCTGCCCATCCGCCTCGAGCGGCTCCTGCAGCGACAGCGTCACTCCCGTCCGCCGCCCCCGCCGCAGGTCCATGCGAAGCTCATTCTCAATACATCTGCTCGCATAGCTGGCAAAGCGCTTGCCCTTGGCGGGGTCGAAGGTATCCACCGCCTTGATAAGCCCAATCGTGCCGATGGAGATCATGTCGTCCTGTGCGCTGTTCCCGGCATAGTATTTTTTGCAGATATGCGCGACGAGCCGCAGATTGTGGCGGATCAGCGTATCCCGCGCCTGTGCGGCGGCTGCCCCGCCCTTTTGCAAATCGGCAAAGGCCGCGCGCTCCCTGTCCGGCGGGAGCGGACGCGGGAAGGACCCGCTTTCGAGATGCAGCGCCAGATACAGAATATGCCCTGCCGCCGCCTGCAAAAACAAACCAAAAATGCCCAGCATACACACCACCTCGCGGAAGTGTATGCCGGGCATGGAAATTCTATTCTGTCTTTTGGGTGGCAAACGCCGGGTTGGCGGCGCACGTCGGCGGGGACGTCCACATGAGCGATGAAGCCTTTTTCTTTACAGCGTAAACTGCACCGCGCAGAAGGCGGCGTAGATCGCCAGAAGCAGGATACCCTGGGCGCGGTTCAGCTTGCCCTTGACGAGGGCGGGAACCGTCAGGATCAGCATGACGGCCAGCATGACCGGCAGATCCAGCACAAGGCTGGAATTGATGCCAAACAGCGTGGCGCTCTGCGGGATGGTGAAGGGTGCCAGCGTGATCGACATGCCGCTGACCAGCACAAGGTTAAAGACATTCGCACCGACGATGTTGCCCAGCGACAGGTCGCTGTGGCCCTTGACCAGCGAGGTGACGGCCGTGACCAGTTCGGGCAGCGAGGTGCCGAGCGCGACAAACGTCAGGGCGATGACGCTCTCGGGCACGCCGAGGGCCTGCGCGATCAGGGTGCCGTTGTCCACGAGCAGGTTTGCGCCGACGGCGATCAGCACCGCGCCCAGCACAAGCAGGATCAGCGTCTTGGCGAGGGGCATTTCCTCCTCCTCGGACGCCTCTTGCTCACCGGCGGGGGTGTTTTTCATCTGCAGCACGTTGACGGCCATGTACGCCACAAACGTTGCCAGCATGATGATGCCCATGACGCGGGTGAATCTGCCGAAAACATAGGCCGCAATGCAGTAGATGGCCGCCGCCGCGAAGAAGAAGGCGACGGGGGTTTTCAGCGTTTTGGGGTCTACCCTGCCGGGGCGCACCGCAATCGTGATGGCCGCGATCAGTGCCGCATTGCAGATGACCGAGCCGATGGCGTTGCCGTAGGCGATCTCGCCATGGCCGGACAGCGCGGACATCGTGGAGACCATGACCTCCGGCAGCGTCGTGCCGATGGAGACCACCGTCGCGCCGATGAGCAGCTCCGGCAGGTGGAAGCGGCGGGCCAGTGAGGACGCGCCGTCAACAAACCAGTCGCCGCCCTTGATCAGGAACAACAGACCGACAATAAAAAGCAGCACAGGGATGAGCATATTGATTCCTCCGTTAAAAATGCACGTTATGTGTCGGAATTCACATTATACCACGGCAGTCCGGGCGCCGTCAAACGGGGCGGGGTTTAAAATGTAAAAATGCAGCCTTTCGCGCGCATGGCTTCCCCCCGGAGGGGGAAGCTGTCAGTGGCCCCGACCACTGACTGATGAGGGTCGATCTTGCAGATGCTGCCCGTTTACAGGCTACTGCCGTGCACACGCCCCTCATCCGGCCCTGCGGGCCACCTTCCCCCGCGGGGGAAGGCAAAAAGCCCCCCAATTCTTGCACACCTTCCCGCATTGTGTCCTGCCAACACAAACACAAAACCCCGCAGGGGATACCTGCGGGGCTCTGTGCATAGAGGGGTGGGAAAGTATATAAAGGTCAGTGAATGTCTTGATTGATTACAAATATTATTATAGCAAGTTTTCTTAAAATGTCAAATGTCAGACTTGCATTTTGGTTTTCAAAAGATTATAATAAGGTCGTTCCCACTTAATTTTATTTAGCAAGCGCACAAAAAAGCATATTTTTCCAATTTTGTTAAAGATAACAGTGATTGTATACTTCACTTTATTTTTTTGTGCGCATTACACAAAACAACGACAAGGAGTCACTCCATGGACGATTTGGACCACAAAATCCTACAACTGCTGGCGGAAAATGCGCGTATGCCCGTTAAGGACATCGCCCAGCGGGTCAGCCTGACCAGTCCCGCCGTATCCAGCCGCATCCACCGCCTGGAGCAGGAGGGCGTCATCGGCGGGTACACTGTCGTGCTGTGCCACCCCGACGCGCCCGCCCGGGTCGAGGCGCTGATCTCGGTACTGGTGGACGCAGCGACCCGCGCGAGCTTTCTGACCATGATCGAGCAGGAGCCGCAGGTCTTGCAGTGCTTCCGTGTGACAGGCAGCTACAACTTTATAATTAAGGTAAGCTGCACCGACATTGACGCGCTGGAGCACCTGCTGACCAAGATGCAGAAGATGGGCTCCACCAACACCCAGATCATCCTGAACACCCAGCTGGACCGCGGTCTGGCATTCGACGAATAAACGAGGTTTTTATGGCACATTTTTGCAAAAACTGCGGTCTGCTGACTGCCCCGTACGACGAGCGGTGCCCCAAGTGCGGCACACCGCTGCCGCATATCCCGCTGGGCGAGACCCTGCCGGGGGCCATGCGCCAGTCCCCGGAGGGTACCGTTCAGACCGGCGAGCCGCTGTACGAGCAGGACCTGGAGGAGGACCGCATCGACGCCATGAGCCAGGGCGCGACGACGGCGGCCATGCTGCTGTTCGCCATCCCCATCGCCGGGTTCGTGCTGGCGGTGGTGTGGAGCTTTGGCGGCACGCAGGACCCTGCCCGCAGGCGGCTGGCCCGGGCGTACCTGATCCGTGCGCTGGTCGTGGCGGGGCTGGTCATCCTGTTTGTGGCTGTGGCCGCGATGGTGTTTACCGCCGCGCTGCACAGCCAGCTGGCCTACTACTATTACCGTTGAGGAGGCGCCATGAAAGCATCTGTCATCATCCCGAACCTGAACGGCGCAGGCTGGCTGCGGGATTCCATCGAGTCCGTCTGGGCGCAGACCGAGCAGGATTTTGAGCTGATCGTCATTGACAACGGCTCCACCGACGAGAGCCTGTACATCGCCCGCAGCTACTGCGGGCGGGACCGCTACACTTTAATTGAGAACGCCGGGAACACCGGCTTTTCCCATGCGGTGAACCAGGGCATTGCGATTGCCAAAGGCGAATACATGGCGCTGTTCAACAACGACGCCTTTGCGGAGCCGGATTGGCTGGCAGAGCTGATCAAAACCGCCGACGCCGACCCGAAAATTTTTGCGGTCAGCAGCCTGATGCTGCGCTACTATGAGCCGGAGCTGGCCGACGACGCGGGCGACTACGTGACGATTCTGGGCTTTGCCTGCAAGCGCGGCGACGGCTTAAAGGCCAGCCGCTATACAAAGCCCTGCCGTGTGTTCAGCGCGTGCGGCGGCGCGGCGCTCTACCGCAAGTCGATTCTGGACGAGATTGGCGTGTTTGACGAGCTGTTTTTCGCGTATTACGAGGACGTCGATTTGAGCTGGCGTGCGAACAATTTCGGCTACAGGAACGTCTACTGCCCCACGGCCCGCTGCCGCCACATCTGCGGCGCGACCACCGGCGCGGTGCGCTACAACCCGTTTAAGAGCATCCAGAGCGGGCGCAACAGCATTCTGCTGCCCTACAAGAACCAGCCGATTTTGATGTTGGTTTTGAATTTTATCCCGATGCTGCTGGGGTATCTGCTCAAAGTGCTTATGTTCCGGCTGCGCGGCTTCGGCGGGGATTACGCGAAGGGCTTCCGCGAGGCGTGGGCGGCGCTGCCGAAGATCAACAGACCGAAATTCAAGTGGCGGAACCTGCCCAATTATGTCTGGGTGGAGTTCAGTCTGATTGCCGGGCTGTTCAAGTACATTGTGTACCGCGTGCAGCGGGCGTTGAAGATCACGTGATGGGGGCCTTGCCTTTCATTTTGCTGCGCTGTAGGAGCCGGGCAGTTTCCGCAGACTCCCTTTTCTCTTACTTTCTTCGAGAAGAAAGTAAGCAAAGAAGCTTTCAATATCTCAACCAAAAAGCACCTGCTGACCGGTCACACGCATACCGGTCAGCAGGTGCTTTTATTTTACTTGTTCAGAATTTCTTTGGTTCTTTCTTTGCAAAGAAAGAACATCTCTCGTTTAATCCTCATCCGCAAAGTTGCCCAATGCCTTTGCCTGCTCGATGACCTTGTTCTCGAGCATCTGCGGCAGGGTCTCATACCGGACGAACTCGAACGTGAAGTAGCCGCGGCCCTGGGTCAGCTGGCGCAGGAAGGTGGTGAAGTCCTGCATCTCGGCCACGGGGACCTCGGCCTCGACGACCTGCTGGCCGTCGTCATCGGGGTTCATGCCCAGCACGCGGCCGCGGCGCTTCGTGACCTCGCCCATAATATCGCCGGTATTGTCGGCGGGGACGTGGGCTTTCAATGCGCCGATGGGCTCAAGCAGGACGGGGCCGGCCTCGGGGATGGCGGCCTTATACGCGAGTTTGGCGGCCATAATGAACGCCATTTCGCTGGAATCAACAGGGTGGTAGCTGCCGTCCAGCAGCGTGGCCTTCATGCCGACCATCGGGTAACCGGCCAGCACGCCGTGCTCGGCGGCCTGACGGACACCCTTCTCGACTGCCGGGAAGAAGTTCTTCGGCACGCTGCCGCCGAACACGTTCTCGGCAAACTCGATGCTCTCGCCCTCGACGGGTTCGAACTGGATCCAGACGTCGCCGAACTGGCCGTGGCCGCCGGTCTGCTTCTTGTGGCGGCCCTGCGCCTTGCAGCTCTTGCGGATGGACTCACGGTACGGCACGCGCGGATTCTCGAGCGTGATCTCGACGCCGAACTTATTCTTCAGCTTGGCGAGCGCGACCTCCAGATGCTGGGTGCCCAGACCGCTGATGATCTGCTGCTTCGTCTCGGGGTCGACCACGAACCGGATGGCGGGGTCCTCCTCGATCAGGCGGGCCAGCGCGCTGCCGACCTTACCCTCGTCACCCTTCTTGGCGACCTTGACGGCCATGCGGTAGCTGCTGATGGGGTACACAGGTGCGGGCAGCGCCACGACGCGGGCGGGGTCACACAGGGTATCGCCGGTCTTGGCGGTGGCCAGCTTGGCAACTGCGCCGATGTCACCGGCGGCGATTTCGGGCGTGTCGGTCTGCTTTTTGCCGCAGACGGTCAGCGTCTTGCCCAGGCGCTCTGGCTGGCCGGTGCGGGCGTTGACGGCGTTGCTCGTCGCGGTCAGCCTGCCGGACAGCACTTTAATAAAGCTCAGCTTGCCGACAAACGGGTCGGCCACAGTCTTAAAGACGTAGGCGCACAGCGGGGCGGCGGGGTCGGCGGTGATCTCCACCGGCTCGCCGCCAGACTCGCCCACGGCGGACGCGGTGTCCGCGCCGGGCAGCAGCACGTTCATGTTGTAGAGCAGCATATCCAGCGCCTGCGCGTTGACGGCGGAGCCGCAGAACACGGGCGTGATCTGGCCGCTGCGCACGCCGGAGGCCATGCCCTGGACGATCTCCTCTGTGGTGAAAGCCTCACCCTCGAAGAACTTCTCCATCAAAGCCTCGTCGGTCTCGGCGATGGCCTCGCTCATGGCCTGGATCAGGCCCTCAAAGCGGTGGCCGATGTCGGGCAGGTCGATCTGGACCTGCTTGCCGCCTTCGTATTTGAAGGCCTTCTGGCTGAACAGGTTGATGTAGGCGACGGTGCCGTCGTCCAGACGGACGGGCACGACGCAGGGGCAGACACTGGGGCCGAACTTGATCTTCATCTGCTCCAGGATCTTAAAGTAGTCGGCGTTTTCCAAATCAGCCTTGGTGACAAAGATCATCCGCGCCTTGTTGTTTTTCAGCGCCAGCTGGTACGCCTTCTCGGCACCGACAGTCACGCCGGAACGCCCGGACACACAGATCAGCACGCTCTCGGCGGCCATGATGCCCTCGGCAGCGCCGGTCTCAAAATCAAACAGACCCGGTGCGTCGATCAGGTTGTACTTGATGCCCTCGTACTCGACGGGGACAACGCTCGAGTTGAGCGATGCCTTGCGGCGGATCTCCTCGGGGTCAAAGTCGCTGGCGGTGGTGCCGTCCTCGACACGGCCCATACGCTCGGAAGCGCCGCTCATGTACAGCAGTGCCTCGGTCAGCGTCGTTTTGCCGCAGCCGGCGTGGCCGGCCACCAGAATGTTGCGGATGTCTTTGCTTGCGTAGCCCATGGATCGTCAAACCTCTTTTCGCGCCGGGGCTGCTTCCGGCAGCCCTGCGGCGTAGAATTTCATTGCGGCGCAGTGATTTTTGAACACTCCCGCCTGTTTGATACTACTTTACCACATTGTTGTGGAAATTTAAACAGTTTTTTCGGATTTTTTGTAAAAATTTTTAGGCAAAAGATTGTGGAAAGTGTAAAAAATCGTTCCTCGACATACAGCGAGTGTAGGAGCGAGCATTGCTCGCCCGCCAACTTGGCGCAGCATCGTCTTTTCGGGGAAATTTATCACAGGGCAAACGGGCACGGGCGGGCAATGCCCGCCCCTACCAATCGTTTCTTTGCCGGTCCGTGCAGCAAAAAAGCCGCACAGCTTTCACTGTACGGCTTAACGGCTCGCTTATTTTTCCTTCTTCGCCGTCTTTTTGCGGCGGCGGGCGCGCCCGTTGTCGGCCTTGGCCTCGGGAACATAGAGGCTATAGCTCAACAGGTAGCGGCCATGGGCAGGGATGCGGTAGAACGCGGCCTTGATGCGCTCCATCGGGCCGGTGCCGCTCTCGGCGGTGCTGCCGCTCAGCATAACAACATACTGCATATCGGTGTAGCGGGCGGCCACATCGCACTGGCGCAGATTCATGTGGATCAGATCACCCAGCTGCTCCACCATCAGAGCGGTCTCGGCAGCATCGGTGTTCTGGCTGGGAGCCATGGTCAGGATCGCCAGGAATACCTGCAGACCGTAGCGGGCCTGCACGCCGCGCTGTACGCGGTAAATTTCCTTGAACGTCTCAAAGTCGCAGATACAGGCCCCCGTGTTCTCGGTATCCGGCAGAGCAGAGATCAGCTTGGAGACATCGCTCTCCATATTGCGGTCTGCCTGGCGCATCTGGCGGTAGGCAGAGCCTGCGCGGCCCGGCTCGATGGTATGATGCAGGCAGCCCATGGCGCTGCCGCGGCGTGCCAGATCCTGCGCCTCCTCGTGGCGGCCCAGCGTCTCCAGCGCGACGATCTTTTCCAGATAAAGGCGCTCCTCGTAGGGGTCCAGCTCCAGCGCGCGGGTACACAGCGCAACGATGCGGGTGCTCTCGCCCCATTTTTTGCAGAGCTCCAGCAGGTTTAAAATGGCTGTGCGGTACTGCCCGTGCAGACGCACGCTGACGCTTTCGACCCACGGCTCGGACGCAGACCGCGGCAGCAGGCGCCCGTCATACAGGTTGACGATCTGTTCATAAATGCGGCTGCGCTTCTCGGCGTCGCCCTCCTTGCGGGCCAGCTCCGACAGGTCGTTGACCTCAAACACATCCACGCTGCAGTCCAGATGGGGGTTCCACTGGTAGTAGCCGCGGCTGGTCACGATGCAGCCCTTCATCTCATCCAGACCCTCCGCGTCGATCATATTGCGGAAGCGATGCAAGATGGCGCGCAGGGCCATGTCCGGGTTGGTGGACCGCTCCCCTGCCCACAGGGTATCGGTCAGTACCTTGTGGGAGACGCGCTCCCCGCGCCGCAAAACGAGATACTGCACCAGCGCCGTTGCCTTGCGGGACTGCGCCAGCTGTGCCAGCACGGGCTTGCCGTTCACACGGATCTCAAAGCCGCCCAGCATTTTGATTTCAATTGTTGCCATCCTAGTCATCCTCTCTTCTCTGATGCCCATGACGTTCCTGCATTTTTGTCCGGCACACAGGTATTCATGTTTTAAAGTATAACTAGTCCATTTGAATTTGTCCAGTACATCCGCCGGGATTGTAATAAACTTTTCAAAAATAGTCCCGGAGGGCACCGCTCACGACTCCGACGATGCCTTGCCGTCCCAGGTACCGGGTTCATACAGGATGACCGGCTCACCGGGCAGCTGCACAATGGCTTTTTGGGTGCACAGCGGCACGATCTGGTCGTTGGCGTCCCGCTTGGCCACAGTCAGCACCACCGTCATAGCCGTAATGCGCGGGGTCTTGGTTTCGTCGCCGTCCTGCGTCCAGCTGCGGGCGTAGAAATGCAGTTCGCTGATGAACAGCCCCATATAGGCATCCCGGGGATAGGCCGTTGTGTAGCCGTAGGCAACATAGGGCCGTGTGACTGTCACGGTACCGTCCTCGGCCTTGTTCTCTTTTGTGTGCTGCGGGTTGCCGTAGTGCCCGGCGTCATTCAGTTCATCGCGGTAAAAGCGCATGTGCAGGTAGCCGTTCAGCGCATTGGCCTGATCCGCTGTCAGCAGTGGTGTGCCGTCTGTCTTTGTCAGCATCGGCACACAGTCCTTGTCGATCAGCTCAATGTGGTTGGGGTAGACGCTGAATTCCAATGCCGTGCCCTCGCTGTAGTCGTCACCCTTGGACGCAAAAACGCTGTCCAAATCATTAAGGTCCGTTGCGCCGTCGGTGAAGCGGATATAGCCGTTCGCCTCGAGCACCTCGCCGCGGATCGTCTCAATGAGCGCGTCGGCCAGGTTCTGGGCGCGCGTCTGCTGCTGGATGTCCATGTACGCCTGTGCGCTGGGCTGTATCAGCGTGACCGCCGCCAGCGTAAAGATCGACAGCAGCACCATGCAGACGATCAGCTCCACCAGCGTTGTGCCGTTCTGGTTTTTCAAACGCTGCTTCATGGGTTGGTCGTCCCTTCTGCCGTGCTCTTGCTGTAGCGGTAAAACTTGTGCTGTTCCGTCGTTTTTTGGCCGTTTTCCGTAACTTCTGCTCTTGTCTCCACGCTGTCCAGCTCGACGCCGTTCACCGTAAATTCACCGTAATCGCCAAAGGAGAACGCCAGCCCATCCTGTTCCTTCTCCCATTTGGGGGCCGCGTTATTGGCCGGGTACAGCCCGGCGCAGAAAGCATAGGCTGTCTCCCGCAGCGTTTCGGCCTTTTGGGACATGGCGCGGGCGTACCGCAGCGAAACGACGAACATCGACGTAAAAATCATCAGCAGCAGGAACGACACCAGCACTTCCACAATGGTCTCGCCGCGCTGACTTTGTAAAGTATGTTTCATAGCGGGTCACTCCTGTGTTGTGCCGGTGCTCTGTTTGGCACCGCGGGTGTAGGTGATGGAATCGGGCTGCTGGCTGGTGTCGCAATGGAACGTCAGGCGGTAGCTGCCAATGTTGTCGTCAGTAATGGTCAGGTCAGGACTGCCGGGGGCGTAGAACGTCAGGGCTTTAATGCGGTAATACTTTGTTGGACCGTCGTTTATTGTGTAGTACACCTTTGGTAATTTTTTGCTTTTTGCCTGGCTGCCGTCGCTGTCGTACTTCACTGTGCGGTCATAGGTCCGCGTGAAGGCAAAGCTCTCGCCGTTTTTCGTGACTGTCACTGTAATATCCAGCTGTAAATCGACGATCTCCATGCCCTTGCGGTTTTCGCCTTCCAATGTGTCGAGCAGGTTGCGCAGGTCTGTGGCACTGGTGCTGTTCGCCGTCTGGTTCAGCTTGTCGGCACCGTCGCCCGGGCGGCGGCGTAGTGTTACCGTGATGGCCTCGGCCCCGCCATCAGGCTGGCTGCCGTTCGGTTTCCAGGCGAACTCCTTGGGCTGGGATTCCAAATCATAGATGTCCTTGCCGTAGCTTTGGGAGAACATGAACTGCCCATTGACGAACTTGGCAAAGCTGCTGTCCTTCTTGTTCAGCTCCCCTTCCAGCACGTCGGAAAAGCTGGTTGCCAGCTGGTAGGCTTCCTGTTCCGGCAGCTGGCGGTTGGCATTGGCCGTCAGCACGGAGGCCGCATAGACCAGCGCTGCCGACAGCGCCACAAACAGCGCGCCGATGCAGAGGACCAATATCATCGAAAGCCCCTGCTCCCCGCGCAGAATGCTGCGTGCCCTGCGGTGCATAATGCCACCTCCTTTCCTGAAATAAAATTACGATGCGTCGCTTGTTTCCGTCCGTTCCGGGGGCGCGGTTTCCGCCGCGTCCGTCTCATCCGGGGCAGCGGCGGTCTCCGGGGTCGCCATGGGCAGTGCCGCACGGGCCCGCATCAGGACCGGGGGCACACTTGCGGGGGCGCTTTCCGCCGCCGTGCTTTCTGCAGTCTCGGCAGGCGCGACGCTCTCCGTGGAGTCCATGCTCTGGGCATTCTCCGTCGCATCGGCGGTGTTCGCCTCGTTGACGGGGACCTTGACCGTGCCGGATTCGACGGTCTTACCTTTGTTATCCGAGTGCGCCAACGTCTGCAGCGTCACACTTGCGGTGAACTTTTGCAGCTCGAGCGAGTCGTCCTGCACCTTTTCCTGCAGCTCGGGCAGGGTGATGCGGTAAACAGGCTCGGTGCCGTCCTCCTGCACCAGCTCCAGCATGGGAACCGTCTTTGCCTTGTAGTACAGCGTACCGCCGTCCTTTTCCACCGTGCCGGTGACGTCATAGGGTTGCGATTCCCAGTCTGTCACTTTGCCGTTCTCGTCGTACACAGGCTCAACGCTCAGGTCGTACCAGATGCGGGTGACTTCGCCAGCCTCATTTTTGACGTTGGTCGGGGCGATTTCGGTTGTTTCATCGCCAATCGTCTTGGTGACGGTTTTGATTTCACCGCGCGGGTGAATCGTGCCGTCGGGGGCCGTCTCGTCCCTGTCGTAGGTCGTCACCGTAATGCTGTAGGGCGTTTTGTCCTCGCCCAGCGGCGTGACGGTAAAGGTATAGCTGTCGGTCAGGTTGCGCACCGTGCCGTCGGCCTGGGTGTATTTGTTCACCGCGGTCCACTCCACCGTAAAGCGGCGCAGCTCCAGCGGGGCCGTACCGCGACTGGTCTTACACTCGGGGTCGTTGTACAGGTTGACCTCCTGCGTGTAAACGGCATTGCCAAGCGCGCGTTCCGGTTCGGCAGCGTCCACGGGGGCGTCCAGCGTGATGGCCGGCAGCTGTGCCGCTTCGGTATCCTTCTGCAGGATGTAGAACCAGTTCGACGCTGTCGTGCCGTCGGTGGGCATAACGCGCACCGCGGGCAGCAGGTATTGTTTTGCATGGTCGGGCGTCAGCGTAAAGCCGTTGCCGTCGGGCACAAAGGTATAGCTGGCGGTTTTGTCGTTGACGCTGGCGCTCCCGCCCACCGTGCGGCTGTCCTCGGTATGACGACGCTCGGCGTCGCCATTGTTCAGCATCTCGTCCAATGCTTTGGTCAACTCCTGCTGGGCCGTGTACTTGTCCTGTCCGGTGCCTTCGCCCTGCCAAGCCTCGGCCAGTTTGGCAATTTTTATATAGTTGGCCACATCGCTGAAGATATAGCCGGTAAAGTAGACATTGCCCTGTGCGGCTGCGTCCAGCGTCATGTTGAGCTTGAGGTCGTTCAGGAACGTCTCCTGATCCGGGCTGGCGGGCGCAAAGCTGCTGGCCGTAACCTTGGGCGCAGCGGCGCGGCGGACGATGGTCTCGGGCTGGCTCAACGCGCCGTCCGGGCCGTCAAAGCAATTGCTACCAGTCTTGCGGCGGGCAATGACGCGGAAGCGCATCGCGACGCCCTGATACTGCTCCAGATCCAGCGTCAGGCTGCCGACGTTGCCCGTGGTGGGCAGCGTCAGCACAGTTTTGCCGTTGGTATCGACAGCGCACAGCTCATAGTGGTCAATGCGTGCGTTGTCGGAAGGCGACCAGCTGACCGTGTAGAGCAGGGCATCCGCATTGTCGGTCTCGCCGTTGACGCGGGTGATGGAGCTCGGCGCGCTGATGCCGGGCAGGCGCTGCTTAACGCTGTAATCCGCCACAGCGGACGCGCCGATTTCGGTGGTGTCGGCTGCCGCCACGCGGGTTACCTCGAGCCGGACCTTGTTATAGCGCCAGCTGTCGCTGCCGTTGGCCAGCATGGTATCCACGTTGACAGGCAGGGTAAAGCTGTTGCCGCTGCGCCGAACCTCATTGGCCAGATTTACGCCGTCCTTCAGCGCAATTTGCTCCTGACCGGTCACCTTGCCGTCCTCGTCCGTCAGCAAGCCGTAGAGCCTGATCTGGTAGACGGGGGCTGCGTCAGTGGCCTGCATGTCGTCCTGTGTCCATTTGAACGTGTAGGTCAGCTGATTGTTGTCCGGGTTCACCTTGCCACCGTCGGTATCTTCCGCCAGCGTCGGGGCTTTCAGAACATTCAGGTTCAGCTGCTTGAAGATGATCTGCGGGGTCGTCTGCGTGGCCTGTATAGCCCAACTCTTGTCATCGGTGCGGTTCACGTCGGAGAAGCAGAGCGGCGTCAGATGGGCATAGGTATAGCTGTGCTCGCCCGTGCGGACGATCTCATAGCCGTTCTTCCACCAGATTTCTTTGTTGGTGTCTTTTGTCTCGTTCGCATGGCTGGCGATGGCTGCGGACACTTCCTCCGCCGTGGCATCCCAGCGATACTTCATATCGCCCTTGCCGCTGGTAACGGGCACCGCGACAACGAGGAAGTCGGTGTAGTTGGACATAGCATCCGACGGCAGGCTGTTCAGGTTGAAGGTGACGGGAGACTCTGTCACAATGCTTTCCCGCGCGGCCAGCGTGATGTACTGGCCGTTCAAAGATACGCCGTTGACTTCGTCATTGCCCAGATATTTTGCCAGCAGCATGACGCGGTAGGTCGGGCTGCCGTGCTCGCTGCCGTTCTTGACCTCGGGGTAAAGCTAAACTTCACGGTTGCTTCAAAGCTCTCCGCTGTCTGGCCGGTGTAGGTCACATACTCCGTGTCGCCGTCCTTGTTCAGCGTGCCCAGCGGCAGACCGTCCTCGTCCTTGCCAGAGTCACCGTTGTGGTCTCGCCACTGGGACGGGAGATAGGTCTCTGACTTGTACTGGGCCGAGCGCAGATACTTTGTGCTGTTGCCCGGGGTTGCCAACGCCGTAAGCGTCAAAGCGCGTTCCAAATTTTTAGTCAGGCGGATGTACTGCTTTTTTTCTAGGCTTCTGAAATTATAATTGTGCGTTCCATCGGTCAGCGTGACGGTCCATGCCTCGTCTGTCGGGTATTCGGTGTAGTTTTTCAGCACCGCGACAACCTCATACTTGAATGCGGCCCACTCGTCATGCGGCGTCTTGCACTGATTCCAGTCAAAGCCGCCGTTCTCGCGTTTGACCAGCCGGAACTCAATCTCCGGTGTCGGCAGGGCGTACATAAAGGTCTGCACGCCGCTGGTCCGGGGGTTGACGGACTGCGTCGGGTCGTCGTTGGTATTGTAGGGCGTTACACGCACGACGAAGTTACCCGTCCACGCTTTATCAGCCACAAAGGTATAGCTGCGCTGGTAGACGTCAGCTTTGAGATAGGGATCTGCATCCGGTGCGACAGTACCCGCATCGTTGCAGGGCAGAATTTCAACACGGTAGTAAGCGGCGGGGCTGGCTGTCTTGTCGTTCGGCTCGTCCCACGTCACTTCATAACGGCCATAGACGTTGTTGTCCGCGTCCTGCACCTGGCTGGCCTTGACGTGGATTTCTCCCGGCTGGGCGGGCTTGGTGCTGTCCAGCACGTACTTATAGTAGTTCTGGATAACCTCGTCGGTGATGTCGGTAATATCAACGTCGTTTGTGACCTTGCTATTCGCAGCTTCGCCGAATCGCAGCATCACAGTCGCTCTCTGGTTGCCGGGATTGGTATCATCGTAAATGTAGGCTTTCTGACCGACGGTCTTGATATAGGCGGAGTTTGGTTGGGCAGTCGGGCCCGCAGATGTAAGACCGCTAATCCACCACAGACTGTACGCTGCACCGTTCTCATCCTCTGCCAAAGTGGGCAAGAACGCAATATAAGGATCGGTTGCTTCATCAGTGACGTTATAACCTATGTACAGACGGTGTGCTCTTACTTTTTTCGAGGACGAGTTCCAATCTGTCTCGTTGTAGGCCTCGTCACTTCCTTGCTTATCCGCTTTCTCCCAGTTACCTGTTGTACTGTTCGGTTTTTCTGTGGTCAGTTTACGGGAATCTTTCTTAAAGAAGCTCTTGCCTGCACTTTCGGAATTTTCAATATAATAGTTGCCGTGGCCGGTGACATTCTCGTAACTCTGGCGCAAATAGGCAATGGGATACCAACCTGTACCAACCGTGGCAAAGCAGTTTGTGACATTGGTTGCTTCTTGCGACCCAGAGCCATCGCCGCGGCTGCCGACAATTCCGATTTTTCTGCCACACGTAAAGTCTGTATTAAGGTTTCGGCAGCGGTCAATATTTACCGTAACATTATCAATGTTCCCCTTGTTGTACGGGCCGATCCATGCCAGAATGCCGACTGCCTGCGACGCTGCCTTGATTGCACCGCTATTGACGCAGTCGATGATGTTCAGCGTCATAATATCGGCGACCTGCTTCATCTCGATTTTACCGATAATGCCCGCGCAGTCATTTGCGCCGTTTGATTTATACCAAATCTGACCGTAGTTACGGCAGGAAAGCACATTTGTAGTGCCGCCGGAAATAGGCTGGTCAATAATGCCGACAACACCGCCGACTGCACCGTAACCGCCTAAAGCACTGTTTCCGTCGTTCGTGTTTGTTGTCATTTTGCCAAAATTGAAGCATTTCTGCACGGTTCCGCCGTAGTCCAGCCAATAGGCGATCACACCGCCCACATTGGCCGAGCGGCTGTTGAACACACTGCCGCAGTTGACTACCTTGCTGACAGACCACCGGTCATCGCTGCGGTTCTGCTGCTGGCCAATGACACCGCCCACATGGACAACTACACGGCTGCCGTTCTTGTAAATGTTGTCATTGTCTGTATCGTCTTTATTTTGATTTCCAATCCATGCCCACGTTTCAAACACGCGCGTAAACCGGCGCACGGCGGCACAGTTTACCACAGTGTCCAGCACGCTTTTGTCTGTGACGTTGGATTCGTTCTGGCCGACAATACCGCCGACGGTGGATGCCGTTGTCGCATTGTCAGAATAGACAAACCACTGGCCGGTGGCAGAAGTGTCGATTGTACCGCGGAGAGAGTTAAAGCCTGCCAGACCGCCCAGATAACCGGCGGCACGGACGGTCTCGCTCTTGTTGCTGCCGCGCAGGGCGACAAGCAGATCATTGGCGGCAAGACCGCTTTGACTATAGACGTTCCCATAGCCTTGTACAGACACAGTGTCAACACCCATGAGATTTGCGTAGGTCTTGCCTGTGGTCAGCTCTGCCGCCATGCTGTTGATGTCGGCATTGGCATCTGCCGCACCCAGCCAATTTTTAACCTGTGCAACAAGGGCGGGTTTTGTTGTGTCGCCGCTGACCAGCGCTTTTTTGCTGCCGCTGCCCTTGATAGTGCCGTTGTTGGAGCCCGCGACGCCGCCCACAAAGCCGTAACGCGCCGTGATGATGCTGCCCGCGCCGCTGCTGCTGCTCTCGGTGGCGACATAGCTGTTGGCGATTTCGGCATTGTTGCGGCCCGCAATGCCGCCCACATGGCTGGCACTGGCGAGCTTTTCGTCTGCGGTCTGGGTCGTGGTGATGTTGCTGATACCGCTGACCTGCAGTTTGATGTATTTGACCTCACAGCCGGTGATTTTGCTGTTGTTCAGACCGGCAATGCCGCCCACCGTGCTGCCGGTGCTGCGTGCACCGACGGAGACAAGGCCGTCCGCGCCTGCGTTGCCGCCCATCGTGCCGGAATAGGTGCACTGATCCAGGGTACCGTCGTTCTGGCCTGCGACGCCGCCCAAATTTGTATATTTATCAAGATTTTGTGTAAGATCCAGCAGAACGTCGGTGCTGCTGACCGTGCCGTCCTTCGTGGTGCGGCCCACCGCGCCGCCCAGCGTGACGGTGTTGGTGCCCGCGCGCAGGCCGTCGTTCAGCGACAGCGCATCGTTTCCGACTTGACAGCCGATGACGGTGCCCTCGTTCATGCCCGCAAGGCCGCCGATGGTGACCGCCGGGGTGCTGAACCGCACGTTGGCGTTTGCCGCCAGCTGCACATTGCGGATGGTCGCGTCCTTGCCGTTGTACGCCGCAACAGCGCCGATGCTCTCCGACGTGCCGGTGATCGTGCAGTTGCTTACGCTGCTGTTGTTTTCCGGCCTGCTGTCTTGGCCGATGGTGCCGAAGTTCGTGGCCGTGACGCCGCCCGCCGTGCCGTTGGCCGCGGTGACGTCGGCCTTGACCTGCACATTCTCAATCAGCGCGTCTTTATTATTATTGCCCGCGATGCCGCCCGCCTCGCCGTTGGTGGCGTAGACCGCGTCGGCATTGCCGGACGCATGGCTGCAATGGCTGATCGTACCGCCCGCGTCGTTCACGCCCGCAATACCGCCCGCATATTTTGTGCTGGCGCGCACCGAGGCGTAGTTCTCCACACGGGTGATTTCGGCACGGTTCGTACCGGCCACGCCGCCCGCATAGTTGGCGGCGGTAACGCTGCCGCTGACCGCGCCGTTGGCGTTTTCAGTGCCGTAGACGCGGCCTGTATATATGCCGTTCTTCGTATTGATACCGGCCACGCCGCCCGCATAGCCGGTGGCGGTGACACTGCTTTGCAGCTGGCCGGACAGCGAAATGCTGCCGACGTTGGCACCGGCCACGCCGCCCGCATACTGGTTGGCCTCCACCGTGCCAGTGCTGTCGTTCTCTGTGCAGATGATGAGGCCCTTGCTTGCCGCAGCGTCACCGCCCAGGTTGACGCCCGCAATGCCGCCGACATAGCTGTCACCGCGCACGGCGCAGTCTTTAGCCGGGTAGGCAGACTGAATACGACCGCCGTTGACGCCCGCAACGCCGCCCAGATAGGTATACCCGGTTTCACGGTTGC
>ENA-OQDA01000410-OQDA01000410.1-human-gut-metagenome-genome-assembly--contig:-NODE-410-length-17887-cov-6.345946_pt1 | contig 17887 bp, 16 predicted proteins | sample MGYA00242771_ERZ504603 | MGnify/ENA primary metagenome ERZ504603 (study PRJEB26092, sample SAMD00036328) | human gut metagenome | host: Homo sapiens | study: EMG produced TPA metagenomics assembly of...
ATGTATGTTCCCCAGTGACATACAGATACCTTTTTAAGGATGGAATGTAACATTTGTAGTATGCTTTGAAACAAAAAAGATAGTCTCCTGCTGCTTGGTGGCGTATCTTTGCATGCTAGAAAAACATAATTAATTTAATACCAACAGAAACATGATTCATTTAAAAGACTTTTGGCGGACAATCAGAAGGACGCTTACCGTATTTATATTAGGAACTACCGTGGCTGTCTTTACATGCCAGGCCATAAATCCTCCTTTCGTGATTAAACATCTGGGTGACGGACAGAGTATCGTCCAAATTGACGAGCAGAAGAAGTTTTTGCTGCTGCCGGTGGAAGAGGCTTCTCCGGAGGCAAAATTGTATATGATAGCGGACAATGATGTTGTACGCAGTATGAACGTGCGATTGGCAGTCAATAAGGTTGACTATTTTGTTCCGGTCGATTTGACCGGCTTCGATAATAAACATCTCTCTTTCAACTTCCAGCTTATTCCGGATTCGGCCTTATGCTGGGAAGAAATGAAACTGTCGGATGAATTCGATGTTTCGAACCGGGAGAAGTACCGTCCGGTGTATCATTTCAGCCCGGCTTACGGTTGGATGAATGATCCTAACGGAATGTTCTACAAAGACGGGGTCTACCATTTGTTCTACCAGCATAATCCCTACGGCTCCATGTGGGGGAACATGCATTGGGGACATGCCACCAGTACGGACCTCGTCACTTGGGAGCATCACGGAGATGCCATTTCGCCCGATGCGTTGGGAACAATTTTCAGTGGCTCTTGTGTTGTCGACAAGGATAATACGGCCGGGTTCGGTGCCGGTGCCGTCATTGCCTTCTATACATCGGCAAGCGACCGTCAAGTGCAGAGCATGGCCTATAGCCTTGACAACGGAAAGACCTTCAAGAAGTATGCGCGAAATCCCATCCTGACTTCCACGCAGCGCGACTTCCGTGACCCTAAAGTCATTTGGCACGAAGATACCAAGAAATGGATTATGGTTCTTGCCGTAGGGCAGGAAATGGAAATATACTCTTCTGCCGACCTGAAGAGCTGGACGCTGGAGAGCAAATTCGGTGAAGGACAAGGTGCTCACGGCGGAGTCTGGGAGTGTCCCGACCTGCTTGAACTGCCGGTTGAAGGTACGGAACTGAAGAAGTGGGTACTCGTCTGTAACCTCAATCCGGGCGGACCGTTCGGTGGCTCTGCCACACAATATTTCGTGGGGACATTTGACGGAAAGAGATTCGTGAACGAGTCTCCCGCAGTGACGAAATGGATGGACTGGGGAAAAGACCATTATGCAACTGTCACTTGGAGCAATGCTCCTGCAGGACGTACCATTGCATTGGCATGGATGAGCAACTGGCAATATGCCAACGATGTGCCCACCCGTCAATACCGCAGTGCCAACTCCGTGCCGCGCGACCTTTCGCTCTATACCTCGGAGGGTGAAACCTATGTAAAGGTAACCCCGTCTCCCGAATTGCTGAAACTGAGGGATAAAGGCAGCAAGAAGCGTGCTTTCAAAGTAGACCGCACGTATAATCTGGACAAACTGCTGAATGACAATTCCGGAACGTATGAAATCGAAATGACCATCAAGAACAAGGATGCGGATGTGATAGGATTCCAGCTCTTTAACTCGAAAGGCGAGGAGGTGGAGATGTACTATAACCTGGCGGAAAAGACGTTCACCATGGACCGTACCAAGAGTGGCGAGGTGACGTTCAGCAAGGACTTCCCTGCAGTGACCGTGGCTCCTGTCGAGGGTGGCAATGAAATGAAACTCCGCTTGTTCGTGGACAAGTCGAGCATTGAAGCGTTTGGCAACGACGGACGTTTTGCCATGACAAATCTTGTATTCCCGTCGGAACCTTACAACCGCATCAGTTTCTATGCTAAAGGTGGAAGCTGCAATGTCACCTCGTTTACTGTGTACAAACTCGGATTAAAATAACAGATAATAATCTTCAGCATGGAAAATACTAAGAATTCTTCCTTGGCAAAGCTCTTTCCGGTCATGCTTTGCTTCTTCGCCATGGGCTTTGTGGATTTGGTGGGCATCGCCTCCAACTACGTGAAGGCCGACTTGAACCTGACCGACTCGCAAGCCAACATATTCCCGTCTCTGGTGTTCTTCTGGTTCCTCATCTTCTCCGTACCTACGGGTATGCTGATGAACCGCATCGGACGCAAGAAGACGGTGCTTCTCAGCCTTGTCATCACGTTTGCCTCTTTGCTTCTCCCGGTTTTCGGAGACGGCTATGTGCTGATGCTGCTCTCGTTCTCATTGCTGGGCATCGGCAATGCGCTGATGCAAACGTCGCTCAACCCGCTGCTTTCCAATATCGTAAGCGGCGAGCGGCTGGCAAGTTCGCTCACCTTCGGACAGTTTGTAAAAGCCATTGCTTCGTTTCTGGCTCCATACATCGCCATGTGGGGAGCTACGCAGGCCATTCCGTCTCTGGGCATGGGCTGGAGGGTGCTGTTCCCGGTCTATATGGTCATTGCGGTGATTGCCATTCTCTGGCTGAGCGGTACTTCCATCCGCGAGGAAAAGGAAGAGGGACGCCCTTCCACCTTCGGGGAGTGCCTCGCCCTGCTGGGCAAGCCGTTTATCTTTCTCTGCTTCCTGGGCATCATGTGCCATGTGGGCATTGATGTAGGTACGAATACCACAGCGCCCAAAATCCTGATGGAGCGTCTGGGCATGACGCTGGCCGATGCCGGCTTTGCCACCAGCCTTTACTTCATCTTCCGCACGGCGGGTTGCTTTCTCGGAGCCTTCATTCTTCAGAAGATGGCTCCCCGAACCTTCTTCGGCATCAGCGTGTTATGTATGTTGGCTGCGATGGTAGGGTTGTTCGTTTTCCATGAAAAGACAATGATATACATCTGCATTGCCCTTATCGGTTTCGGCAATTCGAACATCTTTCCGGTTATCTTCTCCCAAGCGTTGCTTGCTATGCCACAAAAGAAGAACGAGGTTTCCGGCTTGATGATTATGGGGCTCTTCGGCGGTACGGTATTTCCGATAGCAATGGGCTTGGCAAGTGATGCTGTAGGACAAAGCGGTGCCGTGGCTGTAATGACGGTGGGGGTAGTGTACTTGTTCTTCTATATGCTGCGTATGAAGCGGTAATCTTTGTTCGCAGGCTGCGGACACATATCCCAAGGCTGCGGATATCTGTCCCAAGGTTGCGGATGTCTATCCCAAGCCTTGGGATAGAGATAATCCTTAGTTCTTAGAGACTTTTTAATAGATAATTGGCAACTTTTCATTCTATAGTTAGGAACTTTTTTATTAGGTTTGCAGCGGGTAGGACATTGAGTTTGCCGTGAATAAAATATATCATTCATTAAACAATATAATATTATGAATAAGATAATAGTAGGTATGGGCGAGGCTCTGTGGGACTGCCTCCCCGAAGGAAAGAAGATAGGCGGTGCTCCGGCAAACTTTGCTTACCATGCATCGCAGTTTGGTTTCGACAGCCGTGTGGTCAGTGCCGTAGGTGTCGATGCGGATGGGGACGAGATTCTGGATGTGTTCGCCCGGAAGGGGCTGCGCACGCAGATTGAGCGCGTGCCTTACCCCACGGGAACGGTGCAGGTGACGCTTGATGCCGTGGGCGTGCCGTGCTATGAGATAAAAGAAGGCGTGGCCTGGGACAACATTCCCTTTACCGACGAACTGAAGCGTCTGGCACTGAACACGCGTGCCGTATGTTTCGGCTCTTTGGCGCAACGCAGTGAAACAAGCCGCATCACCATCAACCGTTTTCTCGACACGATGCCCGATGCGGAGGGGCAACTGAAGATATTCGACATCAATCTCCGCCAAGGGTTCTATACCAAAGAGATACTCTGCGAATCCATGCGCCGCTGCAACATCCTCAAGATAAACGATGAGGAGCTGGTGACCATCAGCCGTATTTTCGGCTACCCGGGCATCGACTTGCAGGACAAATGCTGGATTCTGCTGGCCAAGTATAACCTGAAGATGCTTATCTTGACTTGTGGAACGAACGGCAGCTATGTGTTCACTCCGGGAGTGGTTTCCTTCCAGGAGACGCCCAAGGTACCGGTGGCGGACACCGTTGGAGCCGGTGACTCGTTCACGGCAGCCTTCACCGCTGCCATTCTCAGCGGGAAGCAGGTGCCCGATGCCCATAAACTGGCGGTGGAAGTCTCTGCCTATGTATGTACCCAGAGCGGTGCCATGCCGGAATTGCCGGACGCCTTGAAAGAAAGGCTGGCATAGATTTTTCTTATTCTTTTCACATTTTTCGCTATCTTTGCTCATCTGCAATCTTAAATCAGAGGAAAGTGAAGATGAGACAGCATAACCTTCGGATTTTATTCTTTCTGCTCGTGCTTTGGGGAGTGGCGGTTGCCTGCTCCCGGCGCGAGGCACGTTTCCGTATCGGCGTTTCCCAATGTAGCGAGGATGAATGGCGGCGCCAGATGAACAGTGAGATACTCCGTGAAGCCCATTTCTACGAAGATGTGGAGGTGGACATCCGTACTGCCGTCGACGATAATGACCGTCAGGCAAAAGACATTCGTGAGCTGATAGCCGAAGGGGTGGATCTGCTGATTGTGGCCCCTAATGAAGCCACTCCGATAACTCCGGTTGTGGAGGAGGCATACAACCGGGGCATTCCGGTGATTGTAGTGGACCGTAAAATCCTTTCGGACAAATACACGGCCTACGTCGGTGCAGACAACTACGAGATAGGGAAAGCTGTGGGAGAGTATGTGGCCAATGTGCTGCATGGGCAGGGAGATGTGGTGGAAATCTCAGGTTTGGTGGGCTCCACACCTGCCGTAGACCGTCATCAAGGATTTGTGAAGGCTATATCCGCTTATCCCGGTATCCGGTTGCTGGCCGTTGAAGACGGTGCCTGGTTGCAACTCAAGGCCGGAGAGAAAATGGATACTCTGCTGAGCCGCTTTCCGCATATCGACCTGGTGTATGCGCAGAATGACCGTATGGCGGCCGGAGCCTATGCTGCCGCTGCCCGAGAGAGGCGGGAAAAGGATATGCGGTTCATCGGCATAGACGCCCTGTCCGGCAAAGACTATGGAGTGGAGAAAGTGCTTGCCGGCGAACTGGATGCCACGTTTATATATCCTACCGGTGGCGACCGCGTGATGCAGATTGCCATGGATATCCTGAACAAGCGTGATTTCCCCCGTGAAACTATCCTGGGCACTTCCGTCGTCGACCGCGACAATGCTCTCATCATGAAGATGCAGACCGCCCACATCGGCACCCTGGATGGAAAGATAGAAACCCTGAACGGAAAGATAAACCAGTATTTAGCCAGTTATGCCACGCAGCAGGTTGTCTTGTACGGCAGTCTGTCCGCCCTATTGTTGCTGGTCGGTTTGTTGGTGGCTGTCTACCTCTCCTTGCGTGCCAAGAACCGGTTGAACCGTGAACTGTCCATGCAGAAAAAGAAACTGGAGGAACAGAAAACCCAGTTGATACAGCAGAAGGAACTGTTGGAAGTACAGAAGTCGCAGTTAGAACAGCTTTCCCATGAACTGGAGGAGGCTACGCACGCCAAGCTGGTGTTCTTCACGAATATTTCACACGATTTCCGTACTCCGCTGACGCTGATAGCCGATCCCATAGAGCAGCTTCTTGCCAACCGCACCCTCGACGGACAGCCGCGCCAGCTCCTCGAGCTGATGAAAAAGAATGTGCATATCCTGCTTCGCCTGGTCAACCAGATACTTGATTTCCGGAAGGTGGAGAACGGGCGCATGGAGCTCCATCTCGAACCTTTTGATTTGCTCGACAGCTTCCGGGGCTGGAACGACTCTTTCCGCATGGCGTTGCTGAAGAAACATATTGCTTTCAGCTTTGAGGCATCTCCCGATACGGACTTCCGGATGATGGCGGATGCGGAGAAGATGGAGCGCATTTACTTCAATCTCTTCTCCAATGCCGTGAAGTATACGCCGGAGAACGGGAAAATCACCGTACGGTTGTTAAAGTCGGAACAGAACTACAGTCTGTCCGTCTTCAATTCCGGCAGCTACATTTCTTCGACCGATGTGGAAGCCATCTTCGAGCGCTTCTATCAAGTGGACGGGCATCAAGCCGGTACCGGTATCGGACTGGCGCTGGTACGTGCCTTTGTAGAGATGCATGGCGGTAACATTACGGCACGCAGTGACGAGAAAGGCACTACTTTCATCGTTACTTTCCCGCAGCAGGATGTTTCGCAGTACCATCCCACCATAGTGACGTTGCCTGCCGAAGAGAAGGACGTGTCGTCCACCCTGATAGATACGGAAGTGAAGGCATGCGAAGAGGTGGTTGAGGCTGATTGTCCTACTGTGCTGGTAATTGACGATAATGCGGATATTCGCAACTATGTGAAGTCACTTCTGTCGAACGAGTTCCGTGTATTGGATGCTGCGGACGGGACAGAGGGTATCCGGCTGGCCATGAAGTATGTGCCGGATGTGATTATCTCCGATGTAATGATGCCCGGTATGGATGGTGTGGAATGCTGCCGCCGCTTGAAGGGGGAGTTGCAGACATGCCATATACCGGTGATTCTGCTGACGGCCTGCTCGCTGGACGAACAGCGTATCCAGGGCTATGATGGCGGTGCCGATTCTTATATTTCCAAACCATTCAATTCGCAGCTGCTCTTGTCTCGTGTCCGCAATCTCATTGCAAACCGCCGTCAGTTGAGGCAGTTCTTCGGAGATAACCAGACTATTGAGAAGGAAACCATCAGTGATTTGGATAAGGGTTTCGTCTCCCGCTTCAAATCGCTTGTCGAGGAGAGGATGAAAGATGCGGAACTCAATGTGGAGGATTTGGGACGGAATATGGGTATGAGCCGTGTGCAGCTTTACCGTAAGCTGAAATCGCTGACCAACTATTCGCCGAATGAGCTGCTGCGCCAGATGAGGTTGAAAAAGGCTGCCTCACTGCTTGCCTCCTCTGACATGACGGTAGCGGAGATTGCCTATGAAGTGGGCTTTTCGTCACCTTCCTATTTCACGAAATGCTATAAGGAACAGTTTGGGGAGAGTCCTACCGAGTTTCTGAAAAGAAGGGGATAGCTGTTGTCTATCCCCCTTGTTCTTAATACACGTCTGTTTACTTCTGTAAATGATACTGGAACTTATTTCAGTATTTGAGGCAGGTTTTCCCTTCCCCAGAAGTAGTAAACACAGATTCCAATCCAGCTTGTGAGCAGGATGATAATTGCAACTAATAGTTTCTTCACGCCGTCTACCGGCCACTTCATGATTTCAAGTACGGCTTTGACACACAGAACCACACCGATAATCCAAATGATAAATCCAATCATAACCTGTGATATTTAGTATTGTTAATTAAAAACAAATAGAGACTACGCCTTATTCAGGAGCAGCCTCTATTCTTTATTTAGTAATCGGAATTACTCTGTAACTTCAGCGCCCCAATTTTCTTTGGAAAGACGCTTGTAGCTGTTGTAACGCCATTTAGCGTTTTCTTCAGCAGCCTTGAACAGCTCGTCGGCCTCCTGCGGATATTGCTTCATTACGGATGCGTAACGAACTTCACCCTTCAGGAAGTCTTGGAATCCGCTCCAATCCGGTTCCTTGCTATCCAGCGTGAACGGATTCTTGCCTTCAGCCTCCAGAGCCGGGTTGTAACGCCACAAGTGCCAGTAACCGCACTTAACGGCCTTTTCTTCCTCTGCCTGGCTCTTGCCCATACCTGCCTTCAGACCGTGGTTGATACACGGAGCGTAAGCGATGATGAGTGACGGACCGGGATATGCTTCTGCTTCACGGATAGCCTTCAGGGTCTGAGCCTGGTCGGCACCCATAGCGATTTGGGCAACGTATACGTAACCGTAAGTAGTAGCCATCAGACCGAGGTCTTTCTTGCGTACACGCTTACCGGCAGCGGCAAACTTGGCGATAGCGCCTACCGGAGTAGCCTTGGAAGACTGACCGCCTGTGTTGGAGTAAACCTCAGTATCCAGTACGAGGATGTTGACATCCTTACCGCTTGCGATTACATGGTCGAGACCACCGTAACCGATGTCGTAAGAGGCACCGTCGCCACCGATAATCCACTGGCTGCGTTTTACCAGGTATTGAGACAGACTGGCGATAGTCTTGCAGCTGTCGCACTTGTCTTTGGCAGCTTCTACCATCGGAATAATCTTTTCAGCCAGTTCCTTGCTCTTGTCTGCATCGTACATGTTTTCAATCCAAGCCTGGAATACTTCTTTGTATTCGGCCGGAGTTCCTTCTGCTGCGATGGCATCTTCCATAGCCTTCACGATACGTGCGCGCATCTTTTCGTTGGCAAGCTCCATACCCAGACCGAATTCGCAGAAGTCCTCGAACAATGAGTTTGCCCAAGCAGGACCGTGACCTTTTTCGTTCTTGGTATAAGGAGTAGAAGGTACTGAACCGGAGTAGATGGAAGAACATCCTGTTGCGTTGGCTACCATTTCGCGGTCACCGAACAACTGGGAAATCAGTTTAACGTACGGAGTTTCACCACAACCGGAGCAAGCACCTGAGAACTCGAACAACGGAGTGGCGAACTGAGAGTTCTTTACGTTGGCCTTGATGTCAACCAAGTGTTGTTTGCTCTTCACGTTTTCAGCACAGTAAGTCCAGTTGGCAGCTTCCGGCAATTGGCTTTCGAGGTGCTTCATAGTCAGAGCCTTGCCACCCTTCTTCGGGTTGCCCGGACAGACATCGGCACAGTTGCCACAACCCAGACAGTCGAGAACGTCTACCTGAATACGGAATGTCATACCGTCGAATGCTTTACCTACAGCCTTCAGTTGAGTGAAGTTGGCACCCTTCTGCTCTTCAGCATCGAGTACGAACGGACGGATGGAAGCGTGAGGACAAACGTAAGCACACTTGTTACACTGGATACAGTTCTCAGCGTTCCATTCGGGAACGAATGCGGCTACACCACGTTTCTCATATTTGGCAGTGCCTTGTTCCCAAGTACCGTCTTCAATACCCTTGAATGCAGATACCGGCAATAAGTCACCGTCTTGTGCGTTGATAGGACGAACCACTTCGTTGATGAATGCAGGATCGTTGTTTTCAGCCTTGGCGTCGTCTGCCAGATTGGCCCAAGCCGGGTCAACGGTCAGTTGCTTGTATTCGCCGCCACGGTCAACTGCTGCGTAGTTCTTGTTGACAACGTCTTCACCCTTCTTGCCGTAAGACTTAACGATGAATTTCTTCATCTGTTCTACAGCCAGGTCAACCGGAATAACGCCGGTGATACGGAAGAATGCGGATTGCAGGATGGTGTTGGTACGGTTGCCCAAACCGATTTCTTGTGCAATCTGAGTAGCGTTGATATAGTAAACAGTGATATTGTTCTGTGCAAAGTACTTCTTCACCTTGTTGGGCAGGTTCTTGGCAAGCTCTTCGCCTTCCCAGATGGTGTTCAGCAAGAAAGAGCCGTTCTTACGCAAGCCGCGGGTTACGTCGTACATGTGCAGGTAAGCTTGAACGTGGCAAGCCACGAAGTTAGGCGTGTTTACCAGGTATGTAGAGCGGATAGGAGTATCACCGAAACGCAGGTGTGAGCAGGTGAAACCGCCTGATTTCTTGGAGTCGTAAGAGAAATAAGCCTGGCAGTGCTTGTCGGTATTGTCACCGATAATCTTCACAGAGTTCTTGTTGGCACCTACTGTACCGTCAGCGCCCAAACCGTAGAATTTGGCTTCGAACATGCCTTCGCCGCCCAATGCGATTTCTTCTTCCTGGGGCAGAGAAGTGAAGGTAACGTCATCTACGATACCGATAGTGAAGTGGTTCTTCGGCATCGGCATAGCCAGGTTCTTGTAAACGGCGAGGATTTGCGCGGGAGTAGTGTCCTTGGATCCCAAACCGTAACGGCCGCCTACGATAACCGGAGCATTCTCTGCACCGTAGAAGCAGTCTTTTACGTCGAGGTACAACGGTTCGCCGTTAGCACCCGGTTCTTTCGTACGGTCCAGTACGGCAATCTTCTTGGCAGTCTTGGGAACGGCGGCAAGGAAGTGCTTGGCAGAGAACGGACGATACAAGTGAACGGCAACCAAACCAACCTTTTCGCCATTGGCAACGAGGTGGTCGATAGCTTCGCGGGCAGCTTCCGTTACAGAACCCATGGCGATGATAACGCGTTCTGCATCTTCTGCACCGTAGTAATCGAACAAACCATACTTGCGGCCTGTGATTTTGGAAATCTCGTTCATGTATTCCTCAACGATAGCCGGAACTGCTTCATAGTAGTTGTTGCAAGATTCACGGTGTTGGAAGAAGTGGTCAGGATTTTCGGCCATACCACGGGCAACCGGATTCATCGGATTCAGCGCACGTGCACGGAATTCGGCAAGCGCTTCCTGGTCAACCAACGGAGCAAGGTCTTCATTTCCAGCATTTCGATCTTCTGGATTTCGTGTGAAGTACGGAAACCATCGAAGAAGTTCATGAAAGGAACACGGGCTTTGATTGTGGCAAGGTGTGCAACACCGGCCAAGTCCATCACTTCCTGTACAGAACCTTCAGCCAACATAGCGAAACCTGTCTGGCGCGCAGACATTACGTCCTGGTGGTCACCGAAAATACACAGTGCGTGAGAAGCCAGTGTACGAGCAGATACATGGAATACGCAAGGCAGGAATTCACCGGCAATCTTATACATATTCGGGATCATCAAAAGAAGACCCTGAGAAGCAGTGTAAGTAGTAGTCAGTGCACCGGCCTGAAGAGAACCGTGAACAGCACCGGCTGCACCACCTTCAGATTGCATTTCCTGTACCAATACTGTTTCGCCGAAGATGTTCTTGCGACCTGCGGCAGCCATTCGTCTACGTATTCAGCCATCGTAGAAGAGGGGGTGATGGGGTAGATGGCAGCTACTTCGGAGAACATATACGAGATATGTGCAGCAGCCTGGTTACCATCACAAGTAATGAATTTCTTCTGTTTAGTCATAACTAAATTGAATTATTTATTTAAGTAAAAAAATCTCTCTCTTAATACAAGAAACCGAATAACCAGAGAGGTATTTGGTTGCCTCGGCCTATTTCTGCCTTATGCAGTACATAAGTAACTCCCGGATTATTCTTTATCTTTGTTCCTTCCGGACAAATCTTGAAAGGCATCACCTCATCTACCATGAACGAGATGTTCTTGTCGCCCTTGTTCACCTTGTGGTCCTTCCACATTGTGTTGGCAAAGAAAGTGTCCAGTACGTCTTGCTCTTCCACCTTGACGGGATAGATGGAATACATCAGATTTGAATTGTGCATCATTATCTTCGACGGCTTCTTGGGGAATTCTTCTCCCTTCGGATAGACCATATTGATGAGTCGTGCGTCTGCCAGATACTTGATGTAATTCATTACTGTGGCGCGGGAGGTCTGTATGTCGTTTGCCAGTTGGCTGACATTCGGCGCTTTCGGCCCGTCCACGGCCAACAAATATAGTAATTTCTTTATCTTCGAAAGGTATTTCAGCTCAATTTGTTTGATGAGCAGGATATCCACTTCCACCATCATGTTCATCGTCTTGAGCAGATTCTCCGAAAAGTTACGCTTTTCAAGGAAGAAAGGGTAGAAGCCGTGGTGCATATAGTCTTGTATGTAGTCCAATGGACGTACTTTGGAGAGGATGCCTTTGGCTATCTGTTCGTGGTTGCTCAGGATTTCTTCCAACGGATAGGCATGGAACTTCATGCCCGTCTGCAGGTTCAGGTATTCGCGGAAGGAGAAGCCGCGCAGGTTGTAGCTCTTCACGATGTCGCGCAACTCCATATTCTCCTCTTTCAGACGCATCACGGACGAGCCGGTGAACACGATTTTCAGGTTGGGGAAGCGGTCGTAGCACATACGCAGTTCCTTGCTCCATTCCGGGTACTTGAATACTTGGTCTATCAACAGCACTTTTCCTCCGCGGCGCTGGAATTCGGCGGCGAACTCCACGATGCCATGTCCGGAGAAGTAGAAGTTGTTCATGTTGATGAAGAGGCAGGAGCGGTCTGTGCCGAATTTCTCTTTGGCATATTGCAGCAAGAAAGTAGTCTTACCTACGCCTCTTGTGCCTTTGATACCGATAAGACGGTCATTCCAGTCTATTTCGTCCATTAGGTCGCGGCGTACGGGGGCATTGGTATGCTCTACGAGATAAGCGTGTGTACGGTAAAATGCTTCCATGCTTTAAATTCGGTTTATCGGGCGACAAATATACGGCTTTTTTATAGATTTGCAAAGTAGAGATGGCAAAATATTATATAACTTTGCACTCTCATACAAAACGTGAGTAATTGGTTAACATTTGAAAGATGAAACTTTATGTGTTCAATCCTGATGCAGATATGGCATTGGGAAATAATGAAGAAAATTATATGGCGCCCGCTACCATCCGCCGTATGGCTGAAGACTTGGCTTTGTTGCCGATTTGGTATGCCCAGCCGGGTAGTGGGGTACTGGCCTCTTCCGCCTATAATGCAGATTATCTGAAACAGATGCAACAGTTGTTCCGGCTGGATGTGCATTTGGTGACAGAGCCGGAGCTGCCCGATTATGCTGATGTGCGGGTAATGCCTTGGGGATGGAACCCCGCTATCCGTAAACGGATGTTGAAAGGCGGTGTTCTGGAAAAAAATCTTCCTACGCCGGATGCTTTGGATAAATATCGTATGAAGGCTGCCCGTAGTAACGCTTTGGCTTTTCGCGCACTTTTCTATTTCAATAAAATAGATTATACTTGTGGTGACGGTTGTTGCTTGGTGGAGGCTGATGGTAGAATGACGGATATCTCTCCGGATATTGTTGATCGTTACAAGGAGGGATGTGTGTTCAAATCACTTTGGTCGGGAAGTGGAAAGGGATTGTGTTGGTGCCGTCATGGCTTTACGAAAAATGTTTCCGATTGGTGTAGTAGGGCGCTGAAAGAAAATAGAGGTTTTGTGATGGAGCCTATATTTGATAAGGTGGAAGACTTTGCCATGGAATTTTATTCGGATGGTCGGGGAAAGCTTCTTTTGTCGGCTATTCCCGTTTTGTTACGGATGACAAAGGGGCATATCGTGGTAATATCCTTACTTCGGATGAGCAAGTGGAGGAATGGATTCAGCAATATGTACCCTTTGAAGCATTTGTACGCATACGCAATATGATGCAGAAAGCATTGGAAACGAGTTATGCTACATCTTATATGGGTTTCTTGGGTGTGGACATGATGGTCTGCCGTCAGAAGGAAGGGCATCCGTATGCCATCAACCCCCATGTCGAAATAAATCTACGGATGAATATGGGAATCGTTTCCCATGTGCTTAGTGATCATTTCATTGTCCCCGGTGGGGAGGGACGTTTCTCCATTGATTGTTTTCCGACCCATGAAGCTTTGATGGAGCGGCATGAGCAGGATATGCAAAGCTATCCGCTGGTGGTGAAGGACGGCAGGGTTGTTTCCGGCTATCTGCCTCTGGTACCGGTCACTCCGAAGAGCCGTTACCGGGCTTTTGTCTGTGTCACTGCTGCTGAATAGCTTCGCTTTCGTTTCCGCAACGGTCTATGGCTGTCACGGCAAAATATTTTCGGGCAGTCCACGGGCGGATGGGGGCATAGGTATATTCCGTGCCTTGTACTCGTTGTGCCAGGATATTCTCCGGATTGGAGGTATCTACGGGATAGGTGTCCGAACCGTAGATTACATACATCGGAGCATTCCGCTTGTCATTGTCCGTGGCGGGTTGCCAGCTTAGTTTCCAATAGCCGTTTTCCGGTGTTTCCACCGTGAGTCCGGAGGGAGGTGTAGGAGCTGCATTGTCTATCCACGGCATGGCGGGTTGCAGGGCCGGGGCGGTATAGAAGTCTTCTTCCAGCGCATCATAAAGCCCTTGCGTATTGTCCATCAGATACTTCACACGGTAGTGTGCCTCCCCCGCCAGACCGTGGGCGCGGATAAAGTGCATCTGCCGTTCAATCTCGTCCAGCGTCCAGTTCCCTTCGCTGGGGTCGAGGAAGTAGATGCCCAGACCGGGAATGATTTGGCGTCCGTTACTTTGTTCCTGCCAGTCGAGGGCAAAGGGATAGAAATGATTGCCACGGAAATAGAGCATCGGATAAATCTGGTCCTGGATGCCCTCGCCCAGCCAACCCTGCACGTCTTGATAGACGGTGTGGAAGGCATTCCAGCCACGGGAGGGGTAGCGGGAAGTGTCTTTGTATTTTCCTACCGGGCAGGTGCTGACCTTTACCCAGGGTTTCATGGCTTTTACACCTTTATATATATAGCGTACTATTTCCGTCAGGTTGTCTCTGCGCCATTGGGCAAGGCTGCGTCCTTTGCTGTATTTGCGGTAGTCGTAGCTGTCGGGAAAACGGGGGGCGTTTTCCGGATAGCGCAGGTAGTCGAAGTGTATCCCGTCTACATCGTAGCGTTCCACCACTTCGCGGACAAGGCTCATCAGGTACTCTTTGGTTTGCGGATGTCCGGGATTCAGGAAGTATTCGCGTTTGTAGGGTACGCAGATGGCGCGTTTCTTTTTGGTGACGGACTCTTTACCGAGGGCGGCTACATGCTTGCGGTTGCCCAGAGGGATGGTCACCATCCAGGCATGGCACTCCATACCGCGCTTGTGGCATTCGGCTATGGCAAAAGCCAGCGGATCGTAGCCGGGGTCGCCGCCCACCTTTCCGGTCAGTATGGAGTTGTAGGGCTCGATGGCTGATTTGTAGAGGACATCTCCCCGTGTACGGGTCTGGAACAGTACTGTGTTGAAATTGGCGGCTTTCAGTCTGTCCAATATTTCAATCAGTTCGGCCTGTTGCTTGCGGATGCCTTCGGGCGAAGTGGTGCGTGTCTGCGGCCAGTCCAGGCCATAGACGGCAGTTATCCAGGCGGCACGCACTTCATGCTTGGGCGGTTGCGCAGCCAGTGGCAGCAAGACGGCCATATATAGTAAAATGGAAATAATTCGTTTCATTTTTCTCATTTTCTTCTTTATTTCTGTCATATTTCTCGGCGAAGATAAGACAAACACCGATTATTTTGTGCTGTTTACTTGGAAACTGTTACATTTGCATACATTAAAGATATTAACACGCCATGATTACATTTACGCTTTGCCTGCTGGCGTTGATAGCCGGCTATTTTATCTACGGACGCTTCATAGAACGCGTCTTTGGTCCCGATGACCGCAAAACACCCGCCCTTACCAAAGCCGATGGTGTGGATTACATTCCACTGCCTACTTGGAAAATCTTTATGATACAGTTTCTCAATATTGCCGGGTTGGGACCTATCTTCGGTGCCATCATGGGAGCTAAGTTCGGTACGGCATCCTATCTGTGGATTGTACTTGGCAGTATCTTTGCCGGTGCAGTGCACGACTATCTTGCCGGTATGCTCTCCTTGCGGCATGACGGGGAAAGCCTGCCGGAAATCATCGGACGCTATCTGGGGCTGACCACCAAGCAGGTGATGCGCGGCTTTACCGTCATCCTGATGATATTGGTGGGAGCTGTCTTTGTGGCAGGGCCGGCCGGACTGCTTGCCAAGTTGACCCCGACAGCTTGGATACCACCTTCTGGATTATTGTTGTTTTCGCTTATTATATCTTTGCCACTTTGCTGCCGGTAGATAAGATTATCGGTAAGATATACCCGCTGTTCGCCGTTGCCCTGCTGTTCATGGCGGTCGGTATTCTGGTAATGCTTTACGTCAACCATCCTGCATTGCCGGAGATATGGGACGGATTGCAGAACACGCATCCCGATGCGGTTGCATTGCCCATCTTCCCCATCATGTTCGTCAGCATTGCCTGCGGTGCCATCAGTGGCTTCCATGCCACGCAGAGTCCGCTGATGGCACGTTGCATGACAAGCGAGCGCCACGGACGCCCCGCTTTTCTATGGGGCAATGATAACCGAAGGCATTGTAGCTCTGATATGGGCTGCCGCCGCCACTTATTTCTTCCACGAGAACGGGATGGGGGAGACGAATGCCTCTATCATTGTAGACGCCATTACAAAAGACTGGCTGGGTGCCGTAGGTGGCGTATTGGCCATTCTGGGTGTTATTGCCGCGCCTATTACCAGTGGCGACACGGCTTTCCGTTCAGCGCGCCTCATTGTGGCGGATTTCTTGGGAATGGAACAAAAATCCATGCGTCGCCGTTTATATATATGCATCCCGATGTTCCTGGTAGCCATTAGCTTGTTGCTTTACAGCCTGCGGGACAAGGATGGATTTGATATGATTTGGCGTTATTTTGCCTGGGCTAATCAGACTCTGTCCGTCTTTACGTTGTGGGCCATTACGGTCTATCTGGTACGCGAGAAGAAAGGACGTTATTATTACGTCACCTATTTCCCGGCATTATTCATGACGGCTGTGTGTACCACTTACATCTGCATTGCTCCCGAAGGTTTCGGGCTCGGTCCGAATTATGCGCTGGGCATAGCCTTGATAGCTGTTGTGCTGGCTGCTATTTGGTTTAATATTTGGTATTTTAAGACGACTAAAAACTTTGGTAATGAAGAAAATCAAGAAATCTACCGGGCTCACGTTGGCCCTGCTTATTTACGTTTCTGCTACTGCCGCTTATTTCCTTCCCCGCAATACGGAAATCAGCGATACTGAGAAGTATGTCACCGTAGCTGCTTCGTACCTCATTGTATTTGTGCTGTGGCTGGTGCTTCGCAAGAAGGAGGCGCTGCAACGCAAGCGATTCGAAGAAGACAATAAACAACATTGATTATTTACTCAAAAAACAGAACAAGATGAAAAAACTGGCATTATTCGTTTGCTTGCTTGTTGTCACAGTGGCAGCTCAGGCACAGTTTGAAAAAGGTAAGTGGATTTTGAACCCGTCCATCACCGGTTTGGAATTTTCTCATGACACGGGAACCGACAAGACAAGTTTTGGCCTTGAAGCCAAGGGAGGTGCTTTCCTGCTCGACAACATCGCCTTGCTGGTGCATGCCGGGGCTGCTTGGAATACCGGAGGGTCTGACCTCGATGTCTATACGCTGGGTGTAGGTGGACGTTATTATTTCGACAAGATTGGCGTGTATCTGGGTGCCGATGTCAATGTGGACCGTTGGGATTGGGGACATGATTTGGATGATACCAAGTTCTCTTTCGGTCTGGAAGCCGGTTATGCGTTCTTCCTGACCCGCACGGTGACCATCGAACCTGCAGCTTACTGGAACGTCAATAGCGACCGTTCTAAATTCGGTCTGAAGGTAGGTTTCGGATTCTATTTCTAATCTTATTTTCCTGCTACTGCAAGTTTTTTTGCAGTGCCGCTGTAAATGTGTTGCAGTGGCACTGCATAAATGTTTGCAGCAGTACTGCAAAAGATATGCAGTGGTTTTGCAGTAACGTTTTGCTTAGAGCAATGCTGCATATTTTCTAACTTGTTTCAAGCGCTCCATGAGTGTTTGGTCACTTTCAGCCAATTGCATGTTATAGTCTAGCTGCATTCGCATCAGCAAGCCGGCACTGATTCCCAAGGCTGCTTCAAAGAGCAATGCTGTAGATGTTGTGAGGGGACGTCGACAGTTCAAGATGTCGTTTAGTACCTTATATGAGATGCCGGTTTGTGCAGCAAGCTTAGTTTGGGGTAATTTTCTATTTCCCACCTCTTCTTTGAGTAATTCACCCGGATGTATAGGGCGTTGACATTTATAATTTCCCATATTCATAATCATTTATAGTGGTTCGATAATTCCAGGATATTACATATTGTCACTACGGTTTCAGATGTACTCTGCTTTACTGTGAATTCTATGCGGTATTGGTCATTTACTCTAATGGAAGAAATACCTGCTTTATCTCCTTTCAATACTTCGTAATGAAACGACCGAAT
>ENA-OQDA01000414-OQDA01000414.1-human-gut-metagenome-genome-assembly--contig:-NODE-414-length-17825-cov-16.153690_pt1 | contig 17825 bp, 12 predicted proteins | sample MGYA00242771_ERZ504603 | MGnify/ENA primary metagenome ERZ504603 (study PRJEB26092, sample SAMD00036328) | human gut metagenome | host: Homo sapiens | study: EMG produced TPA metagenomics assembly of...
ACGGTTAAACCGGAATGGGTTTGGTTTGGTTCGCAGCCCGACTCGGGAGTGAATGAGACCTGGCACGGGATCCTGTCAGGTCTTTTCGTACTATTGAGTTGCCTGTGTGATGTGATACAATAAGCGTAGCTACTGTAAACGATGAAGGAGAAAGAAGATGAATGAAAGTTATACCAGTTTTGCCCAGGTATATGACATGTTCATGGACAACGTGGACTATCCTGCCTGGAGCAAATATCTGATTCAGCTTTTAAAAGAATATCAGGTGGAAGACGGACTGGTGCTCGATCTTGGCTGCGGAACGGGAAACATGACCGAGCTGCTCGCCAAAGAGGGCTACGATATGATCGGCGTGGACAATTCTGAGGATATGCTCGAGATTGCCAGTGAAAAACGCGCCGAGTCCGGCTTAAACATTTTATATCTGCTTCAGGATATGCGGGAATTTGAGCTCTACGGAACCGTGAAGGCGGTTGTGAGCATCTGCGATTCTATCAACTATATTCTGGAGGAAGACGATCTGCGGGAAGTCTTCTCGCTCGTCAACAATTATCTGGATCCGAAGGGCATGTTTATTTTTGATTTGAATACAAAGTATAAATATGAACAGATGGGTGAGACTACGATTGCGGAAAACCGCGAAGAGGCAAGCTTCATCTGGGATAATTACTATGACCCGGAGGAAGAAATCAACGAATATGAGCTCGCCATTTTCATCCCGGAGGGAGAAGATTCCGATCTGTACCGTAAATTTGAGGAGGTACATTATCAGAGAGCGTACGATCTTGCGACGATCTGCCGCTTATTGGAAGAGGCAGGCATGGAGTTTGTAACGGCTTACGATGCATTCACAAAGGATGCGCCGAGACCGGAGAGCGAACGTATTTATGTCGTAGCAAGAGAAAAAGGAAAAAGTGAGAAATAGGAGAGAAACATGGATTATATTGTAAGAGCAACAGCGGCAGACGGACAGATTCGTGCGTTTGCAGCGACAACAAGAGAAACCGTAGAGACAGCACGCCAGGATCACAACACGAGCCCGGTTGCAACCGCAGCGCTGGGCCGCCTTCTGACAGCAGGTGCAATGATGGGCGTTATGATGAAGGGAGATAAAGACCTTCTGACCTTGCGCATCCATGCCGGCGGACCGCTGAATGGCATTACTGTAACAGCAGATTCCAAAGGAAATGTAAAAGGTTACGTCGGAAACCCGGACGTCGTGATTCCGGCCAACAAAAAAGGAAAACTTGACGTGGCAGGTGCTGTCGGCGTCGGATTCATGGATGTCATCAAAGACCTGGGACTGAAAGAGCCGTACGTCGGACAGTGCGTTCTGCAGACGAGTGAGATCGCAGAGGATCTGACCTACTATTTTGCAACGAGTGAGCAGGTTCCGTCCAGCGTCGGACTCGGTGTGCTGATGAACAAAGACAATACCGTCCGTCAGGCCGGCGGCTTTATCATTCAGCTGATGCCGTTCTGCGATGAGAAAGTCATTGAAAAACTGGAGCAGCGTCTGGCAGAAGTCAATTCCGTTACCGCATTCCTTGACGAGGGCCTGACTCCGGAGCAGATTCTTGAAAAACTGCTTGGAGACATGGACCTTGTGATCAACGATACCGTGCCGACCCAGTTTTACTGCAACTGCAGCCGTGAGCGTGTATCGAAAGCGCTGATAGCGGTCGGAAGAAAAGAACTGAACGAGATGATTCAGGAAGCAAAACCGGTGGAGCTGAAATGCCATTTCTGCAACAGCGCCTATGAATTTTCTACCGAGGATCTGAAAGAATTATTGCGTAAGAGCAAATAACAGTACTGTTTCAGGCGAAACGGAGGCTGTGAGAGCTTCTGTTTGCAGAAAATCTGTAACAGGGAACCAGATAGTGGAGGAAGAAAGAGATGAAACAGGGATTCGTAAAAGTTGCCGCCGCTTCCTGTGCGGTAGTGGTAGCGGATGTCAGAGAAAATATGAGAGTCATTCTGGAAACGATTCATAAAATGGAGGGCGAGGGAGCAAAGGTGATGGTGCTCCCGGAGCTGGCTCTTACCGGCTACACCTGTAGTGACTTATTCTGGCAGAGTCAGATGATTGATGCGGCGAAAGAAGGATTAAAGGAAATTGCCGATGGTACGAAAGAGACCGATGCGCTGATTTTTGTCGGACTGCCGTGGGAACAGGGCGGAAAGCTGTTCAATGTAGCCGCTGTGCTCTGTCACGGAGAGCTTCTCGGCATTGTGCCGAAAAAGTATCTGCCGAACTACAATGAATTTTATGAGCTGCGTCATTTTACGCCGGGAAAAGAAGCGGTGACAACAACGGAATTTTTTGGAAAAGAGGTTCCGTTTGGCATGAATCTGCTCTTCCAGTGTGAAAAAATGCCGCGTCTTAAGGTTGCGGCAGAGCTCTGTGAGGATCTCTGGACCCCAAATCCGCCGAGTGTGGCGCATGCGCTGGCCGGTGCGACAGTGGTCGTAAACCTTTCTGCCAGTGATGAAATGGTTGGAAAAGACAGTTACCGGAGAAGCCTTGTGAGCGCACAGTCGGCGCGTCTGATCTGCGGCTATATTTATGCGACAGCAGGTGAGGGCGAGTCGACGACAGATCTTGTCTTTGGCGGACAGCATCTGATTGCTGAAAACGGAACCATTCTTGCCGAGGCAAAACGATTTGAGAATCAGATCATTTGTGCAGATCTCGATGTGGATCGTCTCACAAGTGAGCGCAGAAGGATGACCACGTATCCGGAGCAGAGAAACGATGGGTATCAGGTCGTTCGATTCTCCTTGTCAATAGAAGAGACAAAGCTGACCCGTTACTTCGATCCACGGCCATTCGTACCGTCGGATAAGCATAACCGCGATCAGCGATGCGACGAAATTTTAAATATTCAGGCTATGGGACTGAAAAAACGTCTGGCGCATACCCATTGCCAGAGCGCAGTTATCGGTATTTCCGGTGGACTTGACTCGACGCTGGCATTGCTTGTAACGGCAAGAGCATTTGATCTGCTCGGGATTCCGAGAAAGCAGATCCTGTCTGTAACGATGCCGTGTTTTGGAACGACAGACCGTACGTATCAGAATGCATGTGAGCTGACGAGATGCCTTGGCGCAACCTTAAAAGAGATCGATATCAAGGAGGCTGTCAATCTTCATTTCCGTGATATCGGACAGAATCCGGAGAAACACGATGTGACGTATGAAAACGGACAGGCGCGTGAGAGAACCCAGATTCTGATGGATCTTGCCAACCAGTCCGGCGGTATGGTTATTGGAACTGGTGATCTTTCCGAGCTGGCACTTGGCTGGGCAACGTACAATGGCGACCATATGTCGATGTATGCCGTCAATGCGTCCGTACCGAAAACCCTGGTGCGCCATCTGGTGCAGTATTATGCGGACACCTGCGGGGAAAAAGCACTTTCCGATATCCTTCTGGATGTGCTCGACACGCCGGTCAGCCCGGAACTGCTGCCGCCGAAAGATGGTGTCATTTCTCAGAAAACAGAAGATCTCGTCGGACCGTACGAGCTTCATGATTTCTTCTTATACTATATGCTGCGTGTGACGTACGAACCGCTCAAGATTTACCGTGTGGCAAAACTTGCATTTGCCGGTGTCTACGATGATGCGACGATCTTAAAATGGCTGAAAACGTTCTACTGGAGATTTTTCGCGCAGCAGTTCAAACGCTCCTGCCTGCCGGATGGCCCGAAGGTCGGAAGCGTTGCGGTATCCCCGCGCGGCGACCTGCGTATGCCGAGTGATGCGTGCGTGAAGCTCTGGAGAGAGGAACTCGACCAGCTGTAAAAAACAAAACAGGAAATACGGAAAGAAACAAAGATAATCCAAATTGGTGCAGACAATCAAATTTTGAGATGCACGACAGAAAAAAGGCTTCGGAGCAGAAGAATGCTTCGAGGCCTTTTTGCATGGAAAGATCAGGATTCTGAGGAGGAAGGATTTTGAGCCTGTTCGAGCGCCTGATTGATCGCGGAGACGAGCAGTTCGGAGGTGTAGCGGTCGTCCTCTCCGTAGATGAGGCCTTCCGTCGTCTGATTCACATAGATCTGGCTTGCGATGGAATCGAGCGCGGGCTCCATGAGCGGATACATGGCGGCGGTGGTTTCACTTAAGTTATTCAGTGAAATCGCGGTGATGCGGTCCTGCTCAACATTGACCTGCACATCGAAGGTCTGGTCGCCGAGGGAGATCGTGGAGGTGTAGATGCCGGGAATGTAGCGTGCATTTTCGGCGGAAGCAGCAGTGGTGACAGAAGGTTTTTTCGCAGAATCCTTCTTCCCGGAGAACATGATCAGAAACACCACGAGAAGAATCAGCGCGAGAGCAAGAAAAACAGCGGTGTAAACCACTTCTTTCATATGTAGTACAACAATTTTCGTTTTGGAACTCATGGGCGGGCACACTCCTTTTTGAAAAGCCGTCTGCGGGGCGGGAAGCGGGGGCGGAACAGGCGGGCGTTTTTACTATAATGTATGTGGGAAGAATGGTTTTTATGAAGGTTGTTCTACAGCAGGTTGATTGCATCAAAAAAAAGAGTCTGCTATACTGTAGCTATGTTTATTTTGGGGCAGAAATGGATCAGAACAGGAGGAGCAAGGTATGAGTCTGCAGTTTATTATGGGAAATTCGGGGGCCGGAAAATCGCGGTATGCGTATGAAAAAATCCTGGCGGAAGCGGCGCGCCACCCGGAGAAAAATTATCTGATCGTCGTGCCGGAGCAGTTTACGATGCAGACGCAGAAAGAACTCGTGTCTCTGCATCCGGCGGGCGGAATTTTAAATATTGATATTTTAAGTTTTCAACGTCTGGCCTACCGTATTTTTGAGGAGACCGGCGGAAGCCTGTATCCGGTGCTCGAAGAGACGGGAAAAAGCCTCGTGGTGAAGCGCGTTGCGCAGGAAAAGAAAAAGGAGCTGACAATTCTTGGCAGCACGTTAAAAAGAACCGGTGCGGTTTCGCAGATGAAATCGCTGATCTCCGAGCTGAAGCAGTACCAGATTGCGCCGTCCGAGCTTGATGCGTGGGCGGAAGAGACGGGGGAGAAAAAGCTGCTGGCGGCAAAACTGAAGGACACCGGTGTGATCTACCGCGCGTTTGAGGAATATCTGGAAAACCGTTATGTGACGGCGGAGGATGTGCTGGAAGTTCTGGCGGGGAAGCTGGAAGAATCGGCGTTGATCAAAAACAGTGAGGTGCTGGTGGATGGGTTTACCGGATTTACGCCGGTGCAGATCGGTGTGCTTGGAAAACTGTTCCGGCTCTGTGCGAAGGTTTATGTGACGATTATTATGGATGAGCGGGAGGACCCGTATAAAAAGGCGATTCCGCATCAGCTTTTTGCGATGAGCCGCCAGCTTGTCCAGCAGCTCATGAAAGCGGCAGATGAAGCAGGGTGCCCGGTGGAGCCGGAAATCTGGGTCAGACGCTCGGGACATGGCCGTTTTCAGCCGGCAAGCACGATGGATCAGCTGGAGCAGAGACTGTTCCGGTATGGAAAGAGAGGATTTTCCGGAAATGGAATAGAAAAAAGACCAGAATCAGGAACGGAAGCAAAGACAGGAAATCCGGCAGCAGGATACGAGGCGAAACAGCAGGGCATCTACATCAGCGTCGCGCCGAATCCGCGTGCCGAGCTGGAAGAGACGGTGCGTCTGATCCGCCGCATGGTGCGCGAGGAGGGCATGCGTTACCAGGATTTCGCCGTTCTGACCGGAGATCTTTCTGTTTACGGCACGTATGCGCGGGAAATCTTTGAAAAATGTGGTGTTCCGTATTTCGTGGACGAAAAGCATTCTGTGCTGATGAATCCGTTCGTGGAATTTCTGCGTGCGGCGATCGAGATGGTGGTACAGAGTTTTTCGTACGAGAGTGTCTTCCGCTATCTGCGCTGCGGTCTTTCGAGTCTGGACCGCGAGGAGACGGATGCGATGGAAAACTATGTGCTCGCGCTTGGTATCCGCGGGCTGAAAGCGTATGGGGAAACCTGGACGAGGGGCTACCGCGGCATCAAGCCGGATGAAGTGCCGCAGCGCAATCTTCTGCGGGAGAAGTTCTATGCTGAAGTGCAGCCGTTTGCGGAGCGGATGAAGAAAAAAGATGCCACGGTGCGGGAGCGGACGGAGGCCCTGTACGCGTTGGCGGTACAGAATCAGATGCAGGAAAAACTCGAGGAGCGGCGGCAGCAGTTTGAACAGCAGGGCCAGGAGGCATTTGCAAAAGAATACAGTCAGATTTATGGCATCGTCATGGAGCTGCTGGACAAGATCGTCGAGGTGCTGGGTGAGGAGAAGATGACGCTGGCAGAGTATCAGGAAATTCTGGAAGCGGGATTTGCGGAGGCATCTGTCGGTATTATTCCGCCGACGGCGGACCAGGTACTGATCGGTGATAATGAACGGTCGCGTCTGAAGGACATCCGCGTGCTGTTTTTCGTCGGCGTGAATGACGGGCTGATTCCGCGCCACGACGCGGGCGGCGGCATTCTCTCGGAATATGACCGCGAGGAGCTGGAACGGGCGGATGCGAAGCTGTCCCCGACGGCGCGGGAGACGATGTATCAGCAGAAATTCCATCTCTACCGAAATCTGACAAAACCGTCGGAGCGGCTGTACCTTTCCTTTGCGAAAGCGGGCGCGTCCGGCGAGGCGCAGAATCCGTCGTATCTGATCAACGAAATACGAAAACTCTTCCCGGAGATTCCGGTGCGGGATATTGAAAAAGAGGAAAAACCGGAGGAAAAACTGGAAATGCCGCGTTCCGGCGAGGCACTGTTTCTGGAGGAGCTTGGCAGAGCGGCGGAGGGAGAGATCGATCCGCTGTTTGAGGAGCTTTACCGCTGGTATGCAGCACATCCGGAGGCGGGAATTCCGGCGGAGACGTATCGAAAAGCGGCGTTTCTGCGCTGTGCGGACGGTGTAATCGGAAAGAGTGCGGCATCGGCACTGTACGGAGATACGTTAAAAAACAGTGCAACGCGGCTGGAAAAATATGCGGCGTGTGCGTTTGCCCATTTCATGGAGTTCGGCCTTCAGATCCGCGAGCGGGATCAGTATGAGCTGAAAGCGGCGGATATGGGAACGGTCATGCATGAAGCGCTTGAGAAGTTTTCGAAAAAACTGCAGGAGAACGGTGAGACCTGGAAGACGGTGACCGATGACACGCGTGACCGTCTGATTGAGGAGTGTGTCGAGGAGACGATGGCGGACTATGGAAACACAATTTTTCAGAGTTCAAGCCGGAATCAGTACCGCATTATCCGCGTGAAGCGGATCCTGAAACGAACTGTCTGGGCACTGCAGCAGCAGATCCGGCAGGGAGAATTTGAGCCAGGGGAATTCGAGGTTTCGTTCTCGATGGAGGACTCGCTGTCGGCGATCAACATCGATCTGTCGGAGCATGAGAAAATGCGTCTGCGCGGACGGATTGACCGCGTGGATCTCTGCGAGACGGACGATAAGGTCTATGTGAAAATTATCGATTACAAGACGGGAAATACGTCGCTCGACCTGGTGGCGCTCTATTATGGACTGCAGCTGCAGCTTGCTGTTTATCTCGATGCGGCGGTGGAACTGGAGCAGAAAAAGCATCCCGGCAAGCAGGTGGAGCCGGCGGGCGTGTTCTATTATCATATTGATGATCCGATGCTCGATCAGGAGGAGGATGAGACCGACGAGGCGTGGGGCCGGCGGATGCTGAAAGCGCTGCGGATGGACGGTCTTGTGAATGCGGACCGGAAAGTTGTGGAGCTTCTCGACCGCGTGCTTGAGGACGGAACGACATCCGATGTGATTCCGGTTGGAAAGAAGAAGGATGGAAGTTATACGAGCTATTCGAAAGTAGCATCGCCGGAGCAGTTTGATGTGATCCGCACGTACACCAGGAAGAAGGTGCGTGAGATCGGCGAGGGCATTTTTTCGGGCAATGTAAAAATTTCCCCGTATCAGCGGGACGGTGCGACGGCGTGTGCGTACTGTGAATATCAGGGAATCTGCGGTTTTGACCAGAAAATTCAGGGATACGAGTACCGCAAACTGAAGGGCATAGACACGGAACTGCTGATGAAGGCGATGCAGGAGATAACACAAAATGATCAAAAGGAGTGACTGCCTTTCGGAAAGGAAAGAGAAATGCAGTTTTCCATGTATGAGAAAGTAATCAGCCAGAAAGAAGAGGGAGAGATAAATGGCAGTAAAATGGACAGCGGAACAGCAGAAAGTCATTGATACGAGAGACCGGAATCTTCTGGTCAGCGCAGCGGCAGGTTCCGGAAAGACGGCGGTTCTGGTAGAGCGGATCCTTGCGATGGTGAAAGATCCCGTGCGCCCGATTGATATTGATCAGCTTCTTGTCGTGACCTTTACGCGTGCAGCGGCGGGAGAGATGAAAGAGAGAATCGGCCGCGCCCTGCAGCAGAGCCTCGAGGAAAATCCAGAGAATGAGCATTTACAGCGGCAGCAGACCCTGCTTCACCATGCACAGATCAGCACGATCCATGGCTTCTGTTCGTATGTGATAAAAAATTATTTTCAGATGATCGATCTCGATCCGGTATACCGCATGGCGGATGAGGGAGAGATCCGTCTGATGAAAAGTGACGTGATCCAGAAGGTGATGGAGGAGCGGTTTGCGGAAAAAGATCCTGCGTTTACACGGTTTGTGGAGAGCTACGCGGCGGGAAAACAGGATGACGGACTCGACGCGCTCGTGCTGAAGCTGTATGAATTTTCCATGAGCTATCCGTGGCCGGAGCAGTGGCTCGAAGAGTGCCGGGCGGCGTACCAGATGGATTCACCGGAAGCAGTGCAGGAGAGTATCTGGGTACAGGAGCTGATGAGCGAGGCGAAAAAGCGGCTCTCGAGTATTCTGGAAGGGATTCAGGAAAACCGGAAAACAGCAGCAAGCTCTGGAGGACCGTATTTATATGATGAGGCGCTGGCTTCTGACCAGCAGATGGTGGAAGAACTGCTGGAAACAGAATCGTTTGATGAACTGGTGTGCGCGATGGCCGGAATGAAGTTTAAAGCACTTTCGCGGAAAAAGGCAGACGATGTGAGTGAAACGCTGAAAGATCAGGTAAAGGCGGAGCGCGATGCATGCAAAAAGGAGCTGCAGAAGTTAAAAGAGCAGTTCTTTGAGAAGGACAGCGCTGCGATTGCGGAGGAGATTGCCGACTGCCGGGAGCCGATCGGGGTGCTGATCGACCTGACGGAGCAGTTCGCGAAAGCGTTTGCGGAGAAAAAACGGAGCAAAAATATTCTCGATTATGCCGATCTGGAACACTTTGCGCTTGAAATTCTCGTGCAGCAAAAAGACGGCTGCCTGGTGCGGACCGATGCGGCGCGGGAGCTGTCGGAGCAGTTCCGGGAAATTATGATCGATGAGTACCAGGACAGTAACTTTATCCAGGAGGCGCTCCTCTCTGCCGTGTCCGGCGAGGAGGACGGCAGATGGAACCGGTTTATGGTCGGCGATATCAAGCAGAGTATCTATGGTTTCCGTTTGGCGCGGCCGGAGCTGTTTCTGGAAAAATATCACACGTATCAAAAAGAGGGAGAAAGTCAGCAGAGGATTGATCTCGACAAAAACTTTCGAAGCCGGCAGGAGGTGCTTGCGACGGCGAATTATGTATTCCGGAAACTCATGAGCCCGGAGCTCGGCGGCATTGCGTATGACGAGGCGGCGAGCCTCCATGCGGGTGCGGCGTTCCCGAAAAGAGAAGAGGGAAAGACGGATCCGTGGCAGACGGCATACGAAACGGAGCTTCTGCTGCTGGACGACCAGGCGCCGGAGCTGGAAGATGATAAATCCCGCGAGACGAAGATGGAAACGGAGGCGGCTGCCGTTGCGGCGCGCATCCGGGAAATGGTTGGAAATGAGGAAGTTGTGGATAAGGAGACCGGGGAATACCGGAAAATCCAGTACCGGGATATCGTCATTTTGCTCCGTGCGGTCAGCGGCTGGTCGGAGACGTTTTCGCGTGTGCTCCAGGCGGCTGGAATTCCGGCTTACAGTACATCAAAAACAGGGTACTTTTCCACGCAGGAAATTGTTACGGTGCTGAATTATCTGCATCTGTGTGACAATCCATGTCAGGAGATTCCATTTACGGCCATTCTGCGTTCCCCCATCTGCGGATGCACAGACACGGAGCTTGCAGCGGTGCGTTGTGTGGATAAAGACGTGAAAATTTACGAGGCATGTGGAAAATATGCGGCGATGGGAGATGATGAAGCACTTCGGGAGAAGCTGAGGAGGTTCCTTGCACAGCTCGAAACGCTGCGAAGCCGCGTGCCGTATACGCCGATCCATGAGCTGATCACACAGATTCTCGAGGAGACGGGCTACGGCGGCTATGCATCTGCAATGCCGGGCGGTGTGCAGCGGCGGGCAAATCTGGAGATGCTGGTGGAAAAGGCGGTGGAATTTGAGGCGACGAGTTACCGTGGACTGTTCAACTTTATCCGTTATATCGAGCAGCTTCAGAAGTATGAAGTCGATTTCGGCGAGGTGAATATTTACGGGGAGAGCGCAGACACGGTGCGTATCATGAGTATTCACAAGAGTAAAGGACTGGAATTCCCGGTTGTGTTCCTCTCGGGCATGGGCAAATCGTTTAACCAGATGGACAGCCGTGCGGCGCTTGTACTCCATTCCCGGATGGGCATCGGCGCGGATGCGATCGATCCGGAGCACCGCGTCCGTCAGGCGACACTGCCGCGGCAGATCATCCGGCAGAGCATGAAGCTGGAAAATCTGGCGGAGGAGCTGCGGGTGCTTTACGTTGCCATGACGCGCCCGAAGGAGAAGCTGATTATGACGGGCATGGCGTCGAAGCTGGAGAGCCGCGTGAAGCAGTGCGCGGCACATGCGGGGCGGCAGGATGAGCTGCTGTCATATCAGACATTGAGCAGTGCATCCGGGTATCTCGACTGGATTTTGCCGGCATTTTCGAGAAACCGGTGTTTCGACGGGCTGTATGAACAATTCGGTCTGGCAGGGAATGCGGACAATCCGCTGTATGCAGAGAAAATTCCGGTAACGATCCGCCTTGTATCACCGGCAGGACTTGTTGAGGGAGAAGTGCTGCATCAGATGGAGCGCGCGGTGAATGAGCAGAAGATCATGGAAATTCCGAAGCAGCCGCCGAGAGAAGCGGCGCTGAAGGAACTTGTGGAGGAGCGGTTTGCCTACCAGTATCCGTATGAGAAGGAAAAACAGATTCCGGTAAAGGTTACCGTTTCACAGCTGAAGAAGGCCGGGATGGAGGAATCCGAGATCGGAAAAGAGCTGTTCGCGCAGGAAGAACTCGTACCAATTGTGCCGGGCTTTCTGAAAAAGGATCATGTTGCGGCTCTGACGGGCTCTGACCGCGGAACGGCGTACCACCGCCTGCTGGAATGTCTCGATTACCGCAGAGCGTACAGCATCACAGAGCTGATGGCACAGACGGAGGAATTGATTGCAGAAGGAAAGATGACGAAAGAAGCAGCGGAATGCATTTATTTCAAATCGATCCTCGCTTTCGCAAAAAGTCCGGTTGGAATGCGGATGCGGAATGCCTTTTTGAATGAAACCCTGAAACGGGAGCAGCCGTTTGTGATGTCCGTTCCGGCAAGTGAGGCAGATCCGTCCTATCCGGAAGACGAAACCATTCTCGTGCAGGGAATCATTGACGCATGGTTCCCGGAGGGGGATGAGATTGTTCTTGTGGACTACAAAACGGATCGTGTGAGAGAAGCCGGGGAGCTGAAAAAGAGGTATGAAAAACAGCTCGCCTATTACCAGCAGGCACTGGAGCGGACGACAGGGAAAAAGGTGAAAGAGAAGATTATTTATTCGCTGGCTCTGGATGAAGAGTTGGTATTGTAGGAAAAAACTACTAAAAAAAACAACTGTCAAAACAGGGATAAAGTATGATATCATGGTTGAGAAACAAACAGGTATTGAGAAACAAAGAGAAAAAAGGAGATTCAGTGATGATTCGAAAAATTGTTCAGATAGAGGAAGACAGATGTACAGGATGCGGGCTTTGTGCGCATGCCTGTCATGAAAGTGCGATTGCGATGGTTGACGGGAAGGCAAAGCTGATCCGGGATGACTACTGCGACGGATTCGGTGACTGCCTGCCGGTCTGTCCGGCAGATGCGATTTCGTTTGTGGAGCGGGAGGCGCTGCCGTACGATGAGGAGGCGGTAAAAGAGAACCAGCGGAAGGCAAAAGAGGCGGCCGGACAGGAGAATACCGGAGCAGGAAAAGCAGGTGAAAACAGCTGGGCGATTGACCGTGCAGATGCGCAGGAAAATTCTGCAGCAGTTCCGTCCCGGCTCCGCCAGTGGCCGGTGCAGATCAAGCTGGTACAGGAGCGGGCTTCGATGTTTGCAGGAGCAGACCTTCTCGTTGCGGCGGATTGTACAGCGTATGCGTATGGAAACTTCCACCAGGATTTTATTCGGGATCATGTCGTTCTCGTAGGCTGTACAAAACTTGACGATATCGATTATTCCGAGAAACTTGCGCGGATTTTCATGCGGAATGATATTAAGAGTATCACGGTTGCACGCATGGAGGTTCCGTGCTGCGCAGGAATGGAGCGTGCCGTGAAGATGGCACTGAAAGAGAGTGGAAAGAAGATTCCGGTGAAAACCGTGGTGATTTCTACGGAGGGGGAAATTTTGTAGAAAATCAGATATAGTAATTAGCGTGTGCCCTTAAAAGTATTTTTACAATTGGTACATTCTGCTTTGTGGAATATGTAAGACGAAAAAAATGAAAAGCTCGGTAAGAGGTATTAGAAAAATGAGTATGACGAAGATACAAAAGGAGCTTCTTGGTGCGCTGATCGGTCTGGCCCGGTCGGTAGATGGAAGAGGAGAAGCAGCAAAAGGTGAATCGCAGGAGTTTTCCAGCGGTGACAGCAATGGTCACCGCCCGGACAAAGCCACGCATGAGATTCTGCTTGGCGGAATTTGTGCGGCAAATCCGGAAAAAGAGCTGAGGGAAGAAGAGGGGAAATCCTGGATTGTACGCGTGGAGGCAGAAAAGAACCGTCTGAATCCGGATTGCGCAGTGTGCAAGGGAAAATGCGGCAGAACAGATAACTATGATCTCGAAGAAATGGAGACAGATGAACCGTCGGACCGGGCACGAAAAGAGCAGATTCTTGCGGAATTGTTTCCGATGGCAGAAAAACTGCAGCAGCTTCGGAAAGAAACAAAAGAGCAAAACGAAGAATTGCAGGGGGCGGTTAATTTTTTGTATAAGGCATTGTTTGCGATTGGAAACTATGTCGGGGAAAAGAGTCTGCAGAGTGTGGTGCAGGAGATGAATAACCTTTTTGTTAAATTGGAAAATGTATTGAAATAAGTAGAAAATAAGAAAAATCCTCTGTCCGGAGTGTATAAAAAACCCCCGGAAACAGGGGATTTTTTGCGTTCTGCGCCAAGTGCATAAAACGTATTATCGCGTTTTCACAAAGTTTTGCAAAAGCAGACAAAATTGCAGACAGGCGCTTGCAACAGAAAAATGAATAGGTTATAACATTATAACAAGGCGGCAGGGAGAGCCAATACAAAGAAATGAGATTCTATTGGCATATAAACAGAAAAAATACAGGGGAAAAGATGAAAAGGGACGGAAGCGGGATGGAGCAGAAAAAATATATCCTTCTGGATGTTGGCGGAACGGAAATCAAAGGAAGTGTGTCGGACAGAAATGGAGTAAGAACGAAAATCCGGAAATTTCCAGCACAGGCGCAGAAGAGCACAGAGAGGATTCTGGACAATTTTGCAAAGATCTGCCGGGAACTGATGATAGAAGCAGACGGAAGTGTTGTTGGAGTCGGGATGGCGATTCCGGGTCCGTTTGATTATGAAAATGGAATCAGCCGGATGCAGGGACTGAATAAGTACGATGCCATTTACGGGATTCCACTGGAAAGAGAAATCAAGGCGCGCGTGCCGGAACTTGGATCAGCACGATTTTTGTTTTTACATGACATTGAAGCATTTGCACTGGGAGAAAGCTGGTACGGAAACTGTCGTGATGCGGATAAAATTCTGTGCGTCTGCATCGGAACCGGCGCCGGGTCGGCTTTTGTAGAAAACGGGAAAACGGTGAAAACAGGAAAAGGTGTGCCGGAAAATGGATGGATTTATCAACAGCCGTTTGGAGATTCCATTTTGGACGATTATCTTTCTGTGCGCAGGCTGGAGCAGATTAGCCTGGCTGTGACAGGAAAAGTGTGGAGTGGAAAAGAATTGTATGGTCTGGTAAAAGCGGGAAACATGGAGGCAGAAGAAGTCTGGAGAAGATTTGGAGCAGATGTGGCGGCTGGCCTTCTTCCTGTGCTGGAGAAATATCAGCCGGATCTGCTGCTTCTGGGCGGACAGATTGCAAAAAGTTTTTCCTGGTTTGGAAAAGAACTGGAAAGAGAGTGCGAGAAAAGAAAGATTCGGATTCAGATAGAAACGGAAACATCCGGCCGTGCCATGGAAGGCCTGTTGTCACAGTTTCCTGAAAAAACACAATAGAGCAAAAATATTTTCAGAAACAAAAATATAATGCTATGGAGAGAAAAGAAGAAGGAGAAACTGCAAAAATGGATAGAAATCCGGGAGCACCGCCGCTGTATGCGCAGCTGGAACAGATTCTGAAACAGCAGATCGAATGCGGTACGTACAAAAAAGGAGATTTTCTGCCAACAGAAAAAGAGCTGATGGAAAAGTACGAGCTTTCGCGTGTGACAGTACGCCAGGCGATGGCGAATCTGGTACAGAGCGGTTACGCACGTGCACGGCGTGGCATCGGAACAGATGTTGTCTACGAGAAAGTCGAAGAGCAGATGGAAGGTGTCATCAGATTTCACGGAAGAAATGAAAAAGCATCATATCGAAATGCAGACAACATACTGCAAGATGGAACTGATAAGTCCCGGGGAAACGGTAGCAAGAAGTCTGCAGATTCCATTGACGGAGCCATGTTATTGCCTGAAACGTGTGAGGAATGCTGTGGGAAAACCCATGGTCTATACCATTACGTATCTGAAAAAAATCTGCGAACTGCCAACAGAGCCGGAGCCATACATGGAATCGCTGTATCAGTATCTGCGGGAGGAACATGGAATCTATATTGAATCCGGCCGGGATACGCTTGAGGCGGCACTTCCATCGGAAGAGGTGCAGAAAGCACTGAAAATTGATGCGCAGATGCCTATTTTTATCCGGACACGGCAGACATTCCTGAAGGGCGGCGAGGTTTTTGAATATTCGATCTGCTATTATCCGGGAAATCGTTATAAGTACACGGTGGAACTGTAAACATATGACATGTAAAAAAACGAAACCGGACAGAAGTGCGAAATCCGCCAGATGCGAAAGCGTTGAAACAAAGATGATAGGTCTGATCGGCGCAGGAAACACCCCAATGGATGGAAGAAAAATTAAGAAAAGGAAAAGAATCCAAATGAATTTAAAAAAGAAATATGGAAACTACGAATTACATCCGCAAATGAAAATCACAGGATATGAAAATGAAATCTGGGATGAAAAAAAGGAGATCATTGAAGAATTAAAACGGGCGGTTCAGGAAAAACAGAAAGAAAAGAAAACCTGTATTCTTTCCTTTGATCTGTACCCGGGTGTACGAAAAGAAGAAATAATGGAACTGGCCAATGCGCTGCAGCCAGACCGGATTTTTGATATCGAAGACTGTGCCAAAGACGAAGAAACGCTGTTAAGAGAATTTAAAGATTACATCACCGATGACCGTGTTTTCGGCATTATGTGTCATAAAACCATAGACACCTGGTTTGAGAGCGAAAAGCTGGAAACCATGAAAAAAGCAATTGAGACAGAATGTGCGGAAGAAAAAGATACAAACGGTGGTCTGATCGTGATCGTTGGTACAGCGACAGAGCTTCTGGCCGAGGCAGATCTACTTGTCTACTGCGATCTGACCCGCTGGGAAATTCAGCTCCGCTACCGGAGCGGCATGCCAAACTGGCACAGTACCAATTATAATGATCCGATCCTGACGAAATATAAACGGGGATTTTTCATTGAATGGCGTCTGGCGGACCGCTATAAAAAAGAGCGGTATGAAAAATTCACGTATCTTCTGGATACGGAGAAAGAAAATGCGCCGGTTCTTACAACGGGAAATGCCTTCCGAGGCGCACTGCAGCAGCTTGCCAGACAGCCATTTCGTATGGAGCCGTATTTCGACCCTGGCGTATGGGGCGGTCAGTGGATGAAGGAAAACTTTGGTCTGGATGCATCGAAGGAAAATTTCGCGTGGAGCTTTGACGGAGTTCCGGAGGAAAACAGCCTGAATCTGGAAATCGGCGGAAAAGTCTTAAAAGTACCGGCACAGGATCTTGTCTTCTATGCGCCGCATGAACTGCTGGGTGAAAGAGTCCACGGCCGGTTCGGCGCAGAATTCCCGATCCGTTTTGACCTGCTGGATACGATGGGCGGTCAGAATCTTTCCCTGCAGGTACATCCGCTGACCGAATATATCTATGAAAAATTCGGCATGCCATATACGCAGGATGAGAGCTACTATCTTCTGGATGCCGATGAAGACGAGGAAACGTATGTATACCTCGGCCTCAAAGAAGGCGTGGATAAAAAAGAGATGGAGCGGGAACTCCGTGCAGCAGAAAAAGGAGAAGAACTTTTCCCTGCGGAAAAATATGTCAACAAAATCCCGGTCAAAAAACACGATCATGTGCTGATTCCGGCAGGAACGGTGCACTGCTCAGGAAAAAACACGATGGTGCTGGAGATCAGTGCGACACCGTATATCTTTACCTTCAAACTCTGGGATTGGGGCCGCCTTGGCATGGATGGACTGCCGCGTCCGATCCATCTCGACCACGGTATGAAAAATATCCAGTGGAACCGCGATACCAAATGGGTGTACGACAATATCGTCGGCCAGACCAGAACGCTGGAAAAAACAGAAAACTGTGAAGTAGAGCGCACCGGACTGCACAGCCGCGAGTTTATCGACACAATCCGCTATACACTTTCCGGGCCGCACACCGTCTCGATGGATGACACGGTTCATGTGATGAATCTCGTGGAGGGACGAAGTGCCCGCATCGAGAGCATGGATGGCAGCTTTGCACCGTTCACGGTACATTACGCAGAAACCGCCATCGTTCCGGCAGCGGTCGGAACATACCGGATTGTACCGGAAGAGGGCGAAATGATTAAAATGCTGGTAGCATCTGTGGGGTAAAGAGAGATAAAAATTTTGAACAACATAGAACAGGAAAAGGAGAAATTATCATGACACACAAAATCAGAGAAGTCTACATTGTACATCATTCCCATACCGATGTGGGTTACACCGATCTGCAGGAACAGGTTATTTATAACCAGGCAAACAACATCCGCAGGGCGGTCGAACTGATTGAAAATGGAATCAAAAACAACACACCCCAGAAAGATCTGAAATGGAACTGTGAGACATGGTACTGCGTGGAGCAGTTTTTCAAAATGGCAACGGAGGAAGAAAAAGAAAAGTTTTTCGATCTGGTAAAAAAAGGAAACATTGGTTTGTCTGCCAATTACCTAAACTTTAATGATCTTGCCGACTGCAAATATCTGAAAGAAAAAATCCATACGATGCAGGAAATCTGCGGCGAAAAAGGAATCCAGATCAAAACAGCCATGATTGCAGATATTAATGGTATCTCCATGGGACAGCGCGATGCCCTGCTCGAAAACGGAAGTAGAATTTTTGTATACAATATCATACCCATCACGGCATGTATCCGCTGTATCAGAACCAGAAA
>ENA-OQDA01000415-OQDA01000415.1-human-gut-metagenome-genome-assembly--contig:-NODE-415-length-17825-cov-5.875014_pt1 | contig 17825 bp, 16 predicted proteins | sample MGYA00242771_ERZ504603 | MGnify/ENA primary metagenome ERZ504603 (study PRJEB26092, sample SAMD00036328) | human gut metagenome | host: Homo sapiens | study: EMG produced TPA metagenomics assembly of...
AGAGGACTTCGATTTTTCCCGGTGGACAATTACCTGGTATTTTACAAGATAGATGAAGAAAACTGAAATGGTATACGTAGTGCGAATTATGTATAGCGGACGTGATATCCATAAACTGTTACGGCAAACGGAAGATGCTTTAGAAACCTAAAAGAGGAGGGCGCATGAACAAAAAGTGGCTTTTAGTAATCCTGTTGATTGCATCGGCATCGTTTAATTTTGTTTTGTTAACGTTGCCGGAATCCCCGAAGGAAAACGTGTTGACGTTGGATGGTAATGCCAAAGACAGAATGTACCATTCTGATGAGGACATCATTTATAATCTCGATAAGAATAGGTTCGCAGCACAGACAGACAAGCAGACCCGTGATTTCGAAGTTCGAAGTCGTGGGTCTACTTTTACTTTTTTCTGTGGTACAATATATGTATTGCGAAAGGCAGTGCAGCATTATTGAGAGCAAAGGCTTGGATGAAGTAATTGAAAGAAGGACGGCCATGGAATCCATTGAACAAAACAGCCTTTATGGGCGGAAATTTTCAATAGCAAAAGAGAACCCATCGATTCCCGGATGCACAATTTCAAAATGAAATTCATAAGCGGCGAGAATTATATTACCGTTTTTTCTACTGGCGAAGAACACGGACATTAGCGCCGAGATTTACCCTTATTATAAGATGATCGTTGTTGCAGCCGGAAGTCTGGAGGTGTATGGAAACAATGGTTTTACCCGAAACCTGGAAACCGGGGACAGCATCGTGACACTGACAGACACGCCGATGGGCATGCGAACGTCAGAAGGAACCGTTTATACCGAAGTAGCAGTAAGAAAGGATGATATATGAACGAATTAATTAAAGCCGGAGAGGTTTTCGTTTGGCAGAACTTGTACCTTATGCGGATGGCAAAATTGTAAATATGGATGTGGTGCACAACGATAAAATGAAATTCGTTGTCATGGCATTGACGAGGGAACCGGGCTGTCGGAACATGCCGCTCCCGGGGAGGCAATCATATCGCGCTGGATGGCGAGGGGGTCATCGGTTACGAGGGCGAGGAACATCCGATTCAAGCCGGTGAGAACTTCCGCTTTGCGAAAGGCGGGCTCCATTCAGTAAAAGCAACGAGGAAATTTAAGATGGCACTTCTTCTTACGTTGGAATAGGGAGGTGCGAATATGGGGATAGACCCGTTTAAGGAGTATTTGAGAGAATCTGAACCGGATAAGGTGTACAAAGGATATGCTTGGAGCACAGCAATCGGGCTTCAGGCGGTGGATGGACTCAAGCCATCTAAATACTTGATTGAGACTGCCATTCAAAATATTGAAGGCAAGATTACAATGAAAGAAGCGCAGAATCTTATCGACAGTTACTATGAAGAACGTCCGATGCACTTGATGGAGGGGGAACGTACGGAAGAAGCGGATAAGGTTTCTTCTCGTATTGCGGAAATTCTCTCCGAAACAGCGTTCTCGTTTTCGCCCAATGAATATATTTCTATTCACCGTAAACTATTTCAGGGAATTTACGAACACGCCGGAAAGATTAGAGATTATAATATTACAAAGAAAGAGTGGATCCTTGATGGAGAAACTGTTGTGTACGGCAGTGCTTCCGAACTGATGGCAACCCTGGAATATGATTTTTCACAGGAGAGGAATTATAGCTATAGAGGGCTGTCGATGGATGAAATCATTCATCATTTGGCGGTTTTTATCTCGAGGTTATGGCAAATCCATATTTTCGGCGAAGGAAATACGAGAACAACGGCCGTGTTCTTCATCAAGTATTTGAGAACACTGGGCTTCTCTGCAACCAATGATATTTTTGCGGAAAATGCGTGGTATTTCCGAAATGCACTTGTTCGTGCAAACTATACGAACCTTCAAAAAGGTATTCACGAAACAACAGAGTATCTGGAAACGTTTCTCAGAAATCTGCTTTTGAACGAGAAAAATGAACTTCATAATCGAGATCTTCATATAGGTGAAACTTTGAATAAAGAAAAAGTGGACATTCGAGTCGCTAAAGTGGACATTCAAGATAAAAAAGTGGATATTCAAAACAAGAAAGTGGACATTTTAAGTGTACTTGCCGAGAGAGGAGGGAGCTTTTCGATAAAAACAACGGTTCATATCCATAGGCTTTTCGACAAATATGGTTTTGATGGAGTATTCGGAAGAAGTGCAGTTATGGAGATTCTTGAGCTAAAAGAGTCAGGTGCATCAAAACTTCTTTCCAATCTGATGCAGGCAGATATTATCGAGCCGGTATCCGGTCACGGAAAAGGAAAGTATAAATTCAAGAAGTAATTAGAAATTCCAAGGAGTGACACTATGAACAAACAAGAAACCTATCAATATCTGAAAGATCACAACATTCCGTTTGAAATCACGGAGCACCCGGCGGTGTACAATATGGAAGAACTGGAGTCCATCGATCTTCCCTATCCGGAGGGGGACGCCAAAAACCTCTTCGTCCGGGACGACAAGAAAAAGAATTATTATCTGATCACGGTAAAAGGTGACAAGCGCGTCAACCTCAAGGATTTCCGGAAAACCCACGGGCTGCGGCCACTTTCTTTTGCCTCGCCGGAGGATTTGAAAAAATACATGGATCTGACGCCGGGAGCCGTGACACCTTTGGGATTGCTGAACGTGGAAGAGGCACCGATTACCCTGTATTTGGATTCGGAATTCAAAGACAGCATCATCGGCATTCACCCGAATGAAAACACGGCAACGGTGTGGCTGAAGGGAGACGACCTGGTGGCGCTCCTTCGCGAAAACGGATGCGAAGTGGAAATTGTGGAAATATAGGAGGACAGATGGTACGAGAAATTATGAAAGATCCCTTTTTCCTGGGACAGAAGTCGGAGCCGGCAACGAAAGAAGATCGGACAATCGGCCGGGATTTGATGGACACCCTGCAGGCGCACCGAGACGGATGCGTGGGCATGGCGGCCAACATGATTGGCATCCGAAAGAACATCATTATCGTAAACATGGGCATCATGGACATGGTCATGTTCAATCCGAGAATCCTCTCGGCAAAGAAACCCTTCGAGACGGAAGAAGGATGCCTCTCCCTTACCGGTGTCCGCAAGACTACCCGCTATGAAGAAATCGAGGTGGAATTCCGGGACATGGATTGGAAGCTGCAGCGGAGAGCGTTCACCGGCTGGACTGCACAGATTATCCAGCATGAAGTGGACCACTGCAACGGCATTGTCATCTAGTTTTCCTTGGAGATTATAATCGTATCTCCCACAAGCGCCTTCTTGACAATTGGAGCTTATCGAGCAGATGCAATGAAATACGCCTAGAATTTCAGAGCGACTTCACGCTGCTTTTCCAAATTAAGCTAATTAGCGTGAACGTTATTTCTGTGATACATGGTTTCGCCATGGTATTTCATGTGTGAAAGTCAACCTGATAAGAACGGTTCACGCTTTTTTGAAGGAAATCAGCGTTCTGGCGTGAATTGTCAATGGCAATCCGACACTCCAAAATTAGAATTTTGCAAAAGCAGCGAATTGCGTTCACGCTGAATTCGCATTTTCAGTCAAAAAGCGTGAACTGTCTTTGAAATTCTAGGCATATGAGATTGCGCGGGCAAAGCATAGATGATGCAATTAGAACAGCGCTTTTGACCTTGACTTATATCAAGTCGAAAACGGAAAGGACTTCACAGCCACTCTGCGAAGTCCTTTTCATATACCTTATTTTTCATCTTCCGAATCCGAAGCTTCCAATTCAATCGGCTTAATCGGGTATTCCTGAATCACCTGTTTCAAACAGCGAATAAAATCATCCACCAGCGGGCTTCGGCCCGCATTTTTCTTTCTCGAAAGTCCGATTTCCCGGCAAGTCTCCGGCTCAATCGGCAGGATTTTCGGCTGCAATTCCGGAATTTCCGCCACCACCCGGTTGGAATCGATCATCAGACCGGTGGAAATCGAATATCCTCTTCCCACTGCCACGTTGGTATTTACCGACATCATGCTGATGGTGTTGTCGTTCGGCACCTGATAGGAAATGTCGTACTTATCCAGCAGATTGGTAATATCCCGGTTTCCGTATGGGTTCGGGATGAAAATATATTTGTCCTCGAAATCCTGCACCGAAACGGAATGCTGATGCGGGTCGTTTTTCGGAAGCAGTCCGAAGAAACGATCCTGAATCAGCGGCGTCCAACTGTAATCCGGATCGGTCCAGGAGCGAACCGTCAGGCCCACGTCCGCATCGTCGTCCCGAAGCCATCCGTTAATCTGGAACGGATCTCCGGTAAAAACATTCACCGGGACGTCCGGGTGTTCCGCAGAGAAGCGGGAAATGGTCAGCGGAATCCATTTGATGGAAGCCGACTCGATGGCGGCAATGTTAAGTCCCGCCGCCATGCTGCTTCGCCCCAATGCAATGGAATGCTCCAGTCGTTCCATGGAATCCAAAACATTCAGGATGTCCGGCAGAATTTTTCGGGCATTGGCGGTAGGAATCCGACTGGTTCCCTTTTTCTCCAGAAGGGAAAAGCCCACCTCATCTTCCAAGCTTTTAATCATGTAAGAAATTCCGGCGTGGGTATAGCCGAATGATTTGGCAACCTTGGTATAACTTCCGCTGTTGCACACAGCCACAAAGGCCTTCAATTTATTAATATCCATAGTCAAACTCCATCATTCTGATGTAAAGAACTAATCATTTTCATTATAGAATTCAATGAATATTAATGCAATATATGAAAAAAATTTATCAAACGATAGATAGTTAATAGAAAATATCGATAAAAACTTGACAAGATAAAAGCCTTTAAAATCAAGGAAAATTTAGATAAAAAGAATTCCTTGCAAAATGAAAGTAAAACCAATTGTTAAAACACTCACAAAATCGCCCATGGATATTGACGAAAAATTAACGATTGGTATAATGGAATTGCATTAAAGAAAACACAAAATGTCAGGGGTGGAAAATGATCACACTGGGAATTGATATCGGATCGACAACATCGAAATGCATTCTCCTTCGGGATGGAAAAGAAATCATCGGAAAAAGTCTCCTTGTGGGAGGTATGGGTACGGACAGTCCCAAGAGAGCGATGGATACCGTCCTGAAGGAGTGTGAAATAACACCCGAGGACGTTGCAAGAACGATTGTAACCGGATACGGAAGAAAAAATTTTGAATTCGGCGACGGCGAGGTCAGCGAGCTGACCTGTCACGGACTGGGCGGACGGTTCGTTTTTCCGGAACTTCGAAGCGTCATTGACATCGGAGGACAGGATGCGAAAGTCATCGTCTTGTCGGAGAGCGGCAGAATGTCCAACTTCGTCATGAATGACAAGTGTGCGGCAGGCACAGGACGTTTTCTGGATGTGATGGCAACGATTCTCCAAATGGACATTGGCGACTTTGATGCCTGTGCAGCAAAATCCAGCGATCCGGCCTCGATCTCAAGCACTTGCACGGTGTTCGCTGAATCGGAAGTCATCAGCCAGCTGGCAAATGGGGTGAAACGAGAAGATTTGATTGCAGGAATCTGCAGCAGCGTGGCAGCCCGGGTGTCCGCACTGGCAAGGAGGGCTGGCGTAATGCCTATGGTGTGCATGTCCGGCGGAGTGGCAAAGAACGGTGCTGTACGAAGAGCATTGTCCGAAAGCTTGGACATGGAGATCGCGGTGGATCCGCTGGCACAGTACTTCGGTGCTATCGGCGCAGCGCTGTACGCATATCGACAAGCGATAAAATAGCCGGAAGAGCTATTGAAGAGAATATTATTTTTACAACACATTACTGAATTGCGAAAGAAAGCAGGAGGTTCTTATGGCAGAAGAAAAGAAAGCCCGCCGTCCGGTGGATCCGAATTCGGCGAAGTACAAACTCGGTAAAATCGCTTCCGATGCATTTGCGGATGCCATCGAGGCGAAGAAGGAAGGAAAACCGGTTGCGTGGGTATCCAGCAACTTTCCGGTAGAAATTCCGGAAACTTTGGGACTGGCAACTGCATATCCGGAGAACCAGGCAGCGGGAATTGCTGCAAGAGGTGCCGGCGAAAGAATGTGCGAAGTGGCAGAAGCGGATGGATATTCCAACGACATCTGTGCGTATGCTCGAATCAGCATGGCGTACGCGAAGCTGAAGGAATGTCCGGAGCAGGATGTGGCAATGCCGGATGTACTGCTCTGCTGCAACAACATCTGCAACTGCATGATTAAATGGTACGAAAACCTGGCCATTGAACTGAATATCCCGATGATCCTTCTGGACATTCCGTTCAACCCGGATTACGAAGTGTCCCAGGCGGAAATCGATTATGTATCCGCTCAGTTCTGGGATGCGGTACACACCTTGGAGAACCTGTTCGACCTGAAGTGGTCCGACGAGCGGTTCAAGGAAGTGACCGGATTCAGCTGCCGCTCCAGCAGAGCATGGCTGGATGCAACGGCACAGGCGAAGTACACACCATCTCCGTTCAACGGATTTGACCTTCTGAACCACATGGCGGTAATGGTAACCGCAAGAGGCAAGGAAGCGGCCGGAGAGGCGATGGAGCAGCTCCTGAAAGAATACAAAGAAAACCACGAGAACGGCACCAGCACCTATCGCGGCGAAGAGAAATACAGAGTGATGTTCGAAGGAATCGCTTGCTGGCCATATCTGAGAGCGACTTCTCACGGCCTGCGGGACAGAGGCATTAACATGGTAACTACCATTTATGCCGATGCATTCGGTTTCGACTACCACTCTTTCGATGAGATGATCGCCGCATACTGCAGCGTACCGAACGCCATCAACCTTGAGAAATCCAGAGACAAGAGAATCAAGCTCTGCAAGGATAACAACGTGGAAGGACTTCTGGTTCATACCAACCGTTCCTGCAAACTGTGGAGTGGATTCATGAGCGAGATGAGCCGTCAGATCGGCGAAGCTTGCGGAATTCCGGTAACCAGTTTCGACGGCGACCAGGCAGATCCGCGGAACTTCTCCGAAGCACAGTACGATACCCGCGTACAGGGCTTGATGGAAATCATGGAAGCGAACAAAGAAGCGAAGGGAGAGTAACGATGGTAAACGAAATTTTCGATCAGTTTCATAAGATAGCAACAGCACCGCGTGCTCAGATGGATTCCTATCTCCAACAGGGTAAAAAAGTCGTTTTGACTTCCCCTGTCTATACTCCTGAAGAAATACTCCATTCAATGGGATTCGTGCCAATGGGCGCGTGGGGTGCTGATGTTGAACTGAACCGTTCCAAAGAATATTTTCCGGCATTCCTATGTTCCATCGTGCAGTCCATGCTGGAACTGGGAATCAACGGAGCCTATAAGGGTGCCAGCGCAATCGTCATTCCGTCTCTGTGCGATACACTGAAGACGCTGGGAGAGAACTGGAAATATGCCGTGAAGGATATTCCGTTCATTCCGATGACTTATCCGCAGCACAGAAAGCCGGCATACGGCATTGCGTACACAAAGGCCGGATATGAAAGAGTGATTCACGATCTGGAAAAGCTGGGTGGCAAGTTCGACGCAGCCGCACTGGCAGAATCCAATCGAATCTATAACAGACACAATCAAGTAATGCGCCGGGCAGAAGAAGTTCTGGCGAACCATCCTGAAATCACAGCGGCACAGCGTAGCGACCTGTTCAAGAGTGCGTTCTTCATGCTAAAAGAAGAGCATACCGCACTGGTAGAGCAGCTCATTAAGGAACTGGAAGGCACCGCACCGGCAGCGGAAAAGCTTCCGGTTATCGTCTCCGGTATCCTGACAGACGCACCGCAGCTGAATGCCATCATGGATGAGCTGGGATTCCACATCGTGGCCGACGATGTAGCGGCACAGTCCCGTCAGTATCGGACCGATGTTCCGGAAGGCGAGGATGCCCTTCAGGCACTGGCAGAGAAGTTCGGAAACATGGACAACTGTTCCGTTCTCTACAATGTGGAAAAGCCAAGAGTGCAGTGGATTGTGGACACAGCAAAAGAGAGAAACGCCAAAGGCGTTATCGTGGTCATGACGAAGTTCTGCGATCCGGAAGAATTCGACTACGTGATGATCAAGAAGGCATGCGAAAAGGCGGACATTCCGGCGACATTAATCGAAGTAGACCGTCAGATGAAGCAGTTTGAACAGATTCGAACCAATCTCGAAACATTCCGGGATATGGTGAATATGTAGCTTAGAAAAGCAGGAGGTTATGAAATGAGCGAAGTAAGACTCCCCCTGGAAGGGGTGAAGGTTGTAGAGTTGGCAACATTTATTGCCGCTCCTTGTACCGCAAGATTCCTCGCAGACCTGGGTGCAGACGTTATCAAAGTGGAAGCTCCGAAGGGAGACCCGCTGAGATACACCGCTGTAAACGAAGGTCGTCCGCTGGATCAGAAGGAAAACACATCCTACGACTTGGAGAATGCCGGCAAGAGATGTATTTCCTTGAACACGAAATCCGAAGAAGGAAGAGAAGCTCTGGAGAAGCTGATTGCCGATGCGGATGTATTTATCTGCAACTGGCGTCAGGGACCGCTGAAGAGAGCCGGTCTGGATTGGGAAACCCTCCACGCAAAGTATCCGGCACTGGTATTCGGTTATGTTTCCGGATACGGCGAAGTGGGACCGGACAAAGATCTGCCGGGATTCGATTTCACCGCATTCTATGCAAGAGGCGGAATTCTGGGACCTCTGAGAGATAAAAAGAGCCTGCCGATGCTCACCGTACAGGGCTTCGGAGATCACCAGGTGGCAATGAACCTGGCGGCCGGCGTGCTGGCAGCACTGTATCGTGCAAAGACTACCGGTGAAGGCGATCAGGTTGTTGTATCCCTCTTCCACAGTGCCGTATGGGACGTATCCCTGATGCTGCAGGCCAGCCAGTACGGCTCCGACAGCTGCAAGTTCCCGATGGAGAGATGGGAGAACGGAAACCCGCTGACTCTGGCATATCAGACCTCAGACGATCAGTGGCTCCAGATTGCGATGCCGCAGTATGACAGACATTATCCGGTTCTCATGAATGCCATGGGACACCCGGAAATGGCAGAGAATCCGAAGTTCTATCCGCAGAAGAATCTGGTTCCGAACAGAAAAGAATTCTCGGAATGGATTACCAACGAGTTCCGCGGAAAGACCTGCGACGAGTGGTGCAAGATTCTGGATGCGGCCGACCTGCCTTACGCAGTGGCACAGAACTGGGATACCCTGCTGGAAGACAAGCAGGCATGGGCTTCCAACATCTTCTATGAAATGCAGTACAGCAACGGAAACAAGCGTACGCTGGTTAGACCGCCTGTAATGTTCAAGGAAATGGGCCTGCCGGAATACAACAGAGGACCGTATCTGGGTGAACAGACCGAAAGCATTCTGAAGGAATACGGATATTCCGATGAAGAAGTAGCAAAACTTCTGGAAGAGGGCGCTGCCATTCCGATGGACCCGGCACTGAGAGATTAGTGGGAATATCGGAAACGTGTAGATCGTGAAAATGTTTTTACACCAGCTGCTATAGAGTTAGGGACTGGAAACAAATTAGTGATCAAAACAGGACCCGGCAGAGGGTCAAAAGTAAAGGAGAAGAAGATATGAAAATTGCTGCTTATGAAGTCCGTCCGGACGAAAAACCGGTTATTGAAGCTCGCTGCAAGGAACTGGGAATCGAACTGATTTCCACCGGATCGATTCTGGATTCTTCCACCGTAGAGATGAGCAAGGGCTGCGACGGCGTGACCACACTGGGACAGAGTGATTTCTCCAAGAGCATTCTGGACACCATGGTAGAGAACGGCGTAAAGGTTCAGGCATTCCGCTGCGTTGGATACGACTATATCGACGTTCCTTACGCAAGAGAGCTGGGACTTCGGATTACCCACGGAAGCTACGCTCCGAACGGCGTTGCGGAATACACCGTAATGGCAATCCTGATGAGCATCCGGAAAGCGAAGAAGGCGCTGTACAATACAAACGACAACGACTTCACTCTGAAGGGTAAAATGAGCCGGGAACTGCGTTCCCTCACCGTGGGTGTTATCGGTGCCGGCAAGATCGGATATACCGTTATCAAGATTCTGTCCGGATTCGGATGCCGTATCCTGGCATACGATATGTACCAGAACGATGCAGTAAAAGAATATGCAACTTACGTGGATCTGGATACCCTGTACAAAGAATCCGATGTTATCACACTGCACACCAACCTGTCCGAGAGCACAGAGAATATGATCGACGGAGAGGCGCTGTCTAAGATGAAGAACGGCGTGGTTCTGGTGAACAATGCCCGCGGCGGTCTGATGGATATCGATGCCATCATCGACGGCGTGGAATCCGAGAAAATCGGCGCACTGTTCATGGATGCATTCCCGGGCGAAGAGGGCATCATCCACATCCCACACGATGAGGATATCATCCGCACACCTGGAATGCCTTACTTCAAGCTGAAGTATCTGCGGTCCTTCGTGAACGTAATTCACACACCGCATATGGCATTCTTTACAGAAGAGGCCAGCAGATCCATGGCACTCTCCGGTATCGACGGAATTTACGAAGTGCTGACCAAAGGTTCTTCCGCACACGAAATTCCACAATAAAATGAATCGGTAAGGCCGGGAGGGGGACTTACTCTCCCGGCATTTTCAAAGCAAAAATCAAGGAGGAAAACATGATTCTTGACAAAAAGCATGCCCTGCAGCAGAAGCTGTTCCGTCAGTTTGCAGAGACGGAATTCACCAAAGAACTGCAGGACGAACTGGATCTCACCGGGGAATTCAACTGGGAGATGCATAAAAAAATGGCTCGATACGGCTTCATGGGAACAAAGATTCCGGCAGAATACGGCGGAGCCGGCGGTGATAGCCTGTCCTATGTACTGATGGACGAAGAATTTGCTCGTCAGGACCTGGTACTGGCAATCTATGCAAACACATCCAACTCTCTGGGCGGCGGCCCGCTGATGCTGGCAGGAAGCAAAGAGCAGAAGGAAAAATACCTGCCGCTGGTTGCAAGCGGTGAGAAAATCATGGTATTCGGATTGACCGAGCCGGGTGCCGGCTCCGATGCCGGTGGTACCACCACCACCGCAATTCCGGATGGTGACGATTATATCATCAACGGCCGTAAGTGCTTTATCTCCGGCGCACCGATGGCAGACTGGATTATTATTTTCGCAAAGACCGATCTTAGCCTGAAGGGTTCCAGAGGAATCTCCATGTTCATCGTGGACATGCACGCCGATGGCGTTTCCCTGGGCGCTCCGGAGAAGAAGATGGGGATCAAGGGTTATCCGACTTGCGACGTTGTATTCGAAGATGTTCGCGTTCCGAAGGAAAACCTGGTAGGACCTCTGAACAAGGGATTCCAGTATGCGATGAAGACTCTGGACGGCGGACGTCTGGGCGTAGCCGCAATGGCAATCGGTCTGGCACAGGGCTGCCTGGACGAAGCCGTGAAGTATTCCATGGAGAGAAAGCAGTTCGGACACAGACTGGCAGATTTCCAGGCTATTAGCTTCAAGATTGCTAAGATGCAGACCGAACTGGAAGCAGCTCGTCAGCTGACCTATCACGCAGCGGTTCTGAAGGATGCCAACCATCCGGATGCCAGCAAGGCGTGCTCCGAAGCGAAGTTCTTTGCCGCAGAGATGGCAAACAGATGCGCATACGAAGCCGTTCAGATTCACGGCGGATACGGATACATCGAAGAGTACAGAGTGGAAAGAATGTACCGTGACGCTCGTATCCTGAGCATCTTCGAAGGAACCAGTGAAATCCAGCAGGTGGTTATCGCCAACAGCCTGCTCAGAAAGTAAGGAGGTAACGGAAATATGAAAATTTTGGTAACTGTAAAGCAGGTTCCTGATACCTCCGGCAAGGTAGCAGTGAACGATGACGGTACGCTGAACCGTGCATCCATGCAGACAATCATCAACCCGGATGACCTGAATGCGGTGGAAGCGGCTCTGGCGCTGAAAGACGAATATGGCTGTGAGGTAGTTGCATTCACCATGGGACCGCCTCCGGCAGAAGGCATGCTGAGAGAGCTGATGGCAATGGGCGTGGACGAAACCGTGCTGATTTCCGCAAGAGAATTCGGCGGCTCCGATACGTATGCTACATCTCAGATCATTGCAGCGGCAATCGACACCTACGGACTGGGCGACGAAGACATCATCATCGCCGGACGTCAGGCAATCGATGGAGATACGGCACAGGTTGGACCGCAGATTGCGGAAAAACTCCATCTCCCGCAGATTACATATGCCGGAAAGATTGAGAAAGACGGAAATACACTGACCGTTCAGAGAATGCTGGAAGACGGCTACATGGTAGTAAAAACACACACACCATGCATGATTACCTGCATCAAGGAGCTGAACGAGCCGAGATACATGTCCGTAGCAGGAACCGAAAAGTGCTTCGACATGCCGGTTAAGGTAATGGATTACGAAGCGTTGAAGGATCACCCGCTGATCGACAAAACCACCATCGGTCTGAAGGGATCCCCGACCAACATCTTCAAGTCCTTCACTCCACCGAGAAAGGGCGCCGGAATGATTTTGGACGGCTGCGGAAAAGAAACAACAGACGAGCTGGCAGGTATCCTCACCGGCAAGCACATCATCTAAGAAAGGAGAAATATTTATGGCTTACGATAGTGCAGATATTGCTGCTTTCAAGAATGTATGGGTTTTCTGTGAGCAGCGTCAGGGCGTAATGATGCCGACAACTTTTGAGCTGATTTACGAGGCCGGAAGTTGGCAGACGAATTGGGAGTAAACCTGTGCGGTATCCTCCTGGGAGAAAACGTAGAAGGAATTGCAAAGGAATTGGGCGGTTACGGTGCCGATCAGGTCATCGTATGCGACAGCCCGCTTCTGAAGAACTACACTACAGATGGATACACCAAAGTCATCTGTGACATGGTAGAAGAATACAAGCCGGAAATCATGCTGTTCGGCGCTTCCAACATCGGAAGAGACCTGGCACCGAGATGTGCCGCAAGACTTCACACCGGTCTGTGCGCAGACTGCACCCACCTGGATGTAGATCTGGGCGGATACATCGACTTCCTGAAGACCGGTTCTTCTCTGGATGTGGAGAACACCAAATTCGAAAGCAAGCTCTTCGATGTAAATACCAATATGAAGATGACCCGTCCGGCATTCGGCGGACACTTGATGGCAACCATCGTGTGCCCGAGATTCCGTCCGGCAATGGCAACGGTTCGTCCGGGCGTTATGAAGAAGAGACCGTTCGACGAAGCAAAAGCAAATGCGGTTGAACTCGTTCATCCGGAATTCAAGCTGGAAGCATCGGATATCGAGACCGAAGTAGTAGATATCGTGAAGGCTGCTAAGAAGATGGTAGACCTGATTGGCGCGGACTTCATCGTATCCGTTGGCCGTGGTATCGCGAAGGATGTAGACGGCGGAATTAAGCTGGCAGAAGAACTGGCAGACCTGCTGGGCGGCGTCGTTGGCGCATCCCGTGCGGTGGTAGATGCCGGCTGGATCGGTGCGGATCATCAGGTTGGTCAGACCGGAAAGACCGTACATCCGAAGGTATACGTAGCACTGGGAATTTCCGGTGCGATTCAGCACAAAGCCGGAATGCAGGATTCGGAATGCATCATCGCTATCAACAAGGCAGACAATGCACCGATTTTCGAAGTGGCAGATTACGGCATCGTTGGCGACCTGTTCAAGGTTGTTCCGCTGCTGATTGACTCCATCAAAGAGGCGAAAGCGCAAGCCTAGCCTGCATAATAACTACCTGCTTGGATTGCCTGCGGCCGATGGCTGCAGGCAATCGCTTGAGCAGAAGGACACCGAATGAAACGCAAAGGAGACCGAGATATGCAAATCGTAGACGGCAAAAAGATCTTTACGATTGTAACGATCAACCCGGGATCCACCTCTACAAAAATCGGGGTATACCGGAACGATCAGAAGGTATTTATAGAGAACATCTATCATACCAAGGAAGAACTGGAGCAGTTCGACTGCGTCCAGTCTCAATTGATGTACCGGGCAAAGCTGGTAGAAAATGCCTGCCGGGTGAATCAGGTGGATTTGGATGATGTGGACTCCTTTGTGGCCCGGGGTGGCGGGATGGCATCCTGTGTTTCCGGCGTGTATTCGGTAAATGATCAGCTGATTTATGACTGTCAGACCGCACGAACCGGTGTCTCCCACCCGGCGATGCTGGCCTGTCAGATTGCCCGTTACCTGGAATCCAGATACGGCGGGAGAGCACTGGTATTCAATCCACCGGATGTGGATGAGTTTCAGGATTTGGCTCGCATCAGCGGAATTAAAGGAATGTATCGGGACAGCCATGTGCACTGTCTGAATCAGAAAGAGGCGGCACATCGATACTGTCTGGAGAAAGGCATTCGATACGAAAATCACAATTTTGTGGTCGCTCATATCGGTGGCGGAGTTTCTTTTACCGCCCATCGAAAAGGAAAGATGATTGACAGCAACGATAATCTGGCGGGAGACGGTCCGATGACGCCGACCAGAGTGGGTTCTTTTCCAACGGTGAAAATCATCAAGATGGCGTATAGCGGAAAGTACACCTACAAACAGATGGAGGAACTGCTTACTCGAAAAGGAGGTCTGTACAGTCACCTTGGAACGGACGATATGCGTGAAATTGTGTGTCGTATCCGGCACGGAGATGAGTATGCAAAGCTGTGCACCGATGCCATGGCGTACCAATTCGGAAAGGCCATCGGATCCTGTGCAGCCGCCTTGCAAGGAAAAGTGGAAGCGATTATTATCACCGGTGGCGTGGCGCATTCAACCTATGTGATCGATCAAATCCGTCCGTACGTGGAATGGATTGCGCCGGTGTGGGTTCTCCCGGGAGAATACGAGTTGGCGGCGCTGGCGAGAGGCGCATGGCAGGCGCTTACCGGGGAAGCGGAAGTGCTGGAGTATACCGGAGATCCGGTGTTCAAGGGATTTCACGCAGCCCGTTACGGCCTATAAAGAAGAAAATATCAACAATAGCGATAAAGCATTCACCCGAAGAAGCATGCAGTTTCTATGGGTGGATGCTTTTTTTCCTTGGAATTACACTTATTATACTGTACAAAATAATACAAGAATTAAACTAGAAGAACTATTTACAACACAAATGGTAGAGAATAAACTATACTGTGGAGAAAAAGAATAGTTACTCTCGGTAGTATTGTTTTTTTCAATGTATTTTTTCTTTATGTTTTTTTTACGTATTTTTTCTTTGAGGTGTAACAATGGGGAACAAAATTCTTAGGAGGGCGACCTTATGGTTGCTGGTTTTATTTGCTGTGTTTTGTTTTGCACCATTTTCGTCATCTGCGGACGATGGTTATGATGCACATTTTTTTATTCGGTATGACAGCAGTACGCAGACGGAGGATGGTACAACGCAGTACAGTCCAAAGCACTACTTCCCGGTAGGTACTACTGCGCCGGATTATGTGTACGGAAACAGCGGAAGTGATTACACTTCTGTGGACGGAAAGGTGCTGACCAAAGTCGCATACGTGCCCGGTGCTGAAACGGTAATTACCGGCGGTAACGTGAATCTGTACGATTCTTTCGGTACAGAAGCCAATACGGAAGCACTGCACAAGTATTTCAAGACCGTATACGACAACATCCTTCAGGAACCTTCCAGAGATGTTATTCAGGCATCCATTGAGAAGGCACTGGGAGCCAAATATGCAACGCTGTATGCGAAAGGAGAAATCGACGTCCTGTGGTACGTATCCAAGGCGGAAAGCTCCTATGTTAACGTGGACGGTGTTGTGTACTACGTGAAGACCGGACAGGTCGTAGATAAGCCGGAAACGGACAGCGGTACGGTGGAAATTGATGGTATTAAGAATCTGAAGGGGCGGAATTTCAAGAAGGGAGATTCCTGGAATTTTGCCATTCAGGCGGATACGAACGACGCACCGATGCCGGAAAAGACAACCGCCCGCATTCAATCGGAAGACGGCGCGGTGGAATACTTCACCTTTGGCGAAATTCATTTTACCCGTGCGGATTTGAAGGGATCGAACTCGAAAACCTTTAGATACACGATTACCGAGAGCGGAAGCGTGGCCAACGTAACCAACGATTCCGCATCGCATACGGTAAACGTGACCGTTTCGTATGACCGAAATAAGAGCAAGCTGAGCGCGAAAGCAGAATATCTGAACGGCGGTAAAAGCGGCAGCTCGGCAGAATTCAATAACGAATATCATAAGCCGGTGACCCGCGTTCAGGTAGAGAAGGTTTGGTCAGATTCCAACGACCGGAGCCGGATGCGCCCGGAATCTATTACGATTCACCTTCTCCGAAACGGCGAGGAAATCAAGACCAAGACGGTCACCGAAGCGGACGACTGGAAATGGACGTTCGACAATCTGGATAAGTTCGATGCAAACGATAAAGAATATAAATACACGATAAAAGAAGATACGGTACCGTTCTACACTTCCGCAGAGAGTACGGATGCGGATGGAAATACGGTAATCACCAATACATACAAGCCGGAGAAGCTAGAACTGAAAGGCGATGCCGCACTGAAGGTTACAAAGGTTGTAATCGGAAAGAAATCCACAGAACCGTTCACCTTCAAACTGACTGCAGCGGAAAATTACGGGGATGCGGTGAAGATGCCGGCGAATACGGAAGTGAAGACTTCCGACAGTATTCCGGCAGACGGTGCGGAAACAAAATCCTTCCAGCCGGTGGAAATCACCAAGGCCGGAACATATAAGTTCAAAGTAAAGGAAACGACAACCACAACTGCAGGCGGTTGGAATTACGATAACCGGGAACGCACGCTTACCGTAAAGGTGGCAGACAATAAGGGTCATTTGGAAGTGGTTGATGCAGACAGTACATTGTCCGCAACCGTAACGAATACCTTTACCCCGGCAGTGATGGACGCTGATACCGCCATCACCGGACGCAAGACGCTGGTTGGCCGGAATATGCTGAAGGACGAAGAATTCAACTTCACGCTGAAGGCCGGCGATGCGGCCACTCGGAAGGCTATCGACGAGAAGGATATCGTGCTGGGAAGCACCAATGCAAGGGTAAGCACTTTGGCGGACGGATCCACTACGACCTTCATGTTCGGCAGAGCGGAATTCTCCAAGGAAGGAGAATATACCTTTATCGTAACGGAGAAGGATGGCGGAAAACCGGGAATGAAATACGACACCGAAGGAAAAGTCCTGAAGGTGAAGGTTTCCAAGGAAGATGGCGTCCTGAAAGCGGTTCAGATGAATTCGCCAAGCTATAAGAACGTCTATGAAGCCGCCGGAGAATACACACCGGCAGGAACCAAGACTCTGCTGAACGAGAATGGAAACAAGCTGTCGGTGAAAGACGGTCAGTTTGAGTTCAACGTATACTATGCCGGTCATGAGGATCGGGAACCGGTGACCACCGGAACCACAGGAAGCGGCAAGGATGCACCGATCCACTTCGGAACCCTGTCCTACACCATCTCCGACCTGGAGAAGCTGGTGGCAAAGGGATATGCGGACAAGAAGGTGCTGGCAAACGGCGCCGAATACAGCATTAACTACGCGGTAACCGAGAAGGAGACGGGCAACAGTGCGCTGCAGCAGAATACGCAGACTCAGACCTTCCGGGTAGTAGTGAAGGATAACGGAACCGGAAAGCTGACCGTGGAATCCGGAACCGGAAAGAAACTGAATTTCGGGTTCTTCACTTTTTTCTCGGGGATTGTCTTTTGTATACGGTAAACATTCTTTTCTTAATGATGGACATGAGCGTGTTGGCGCGGGCATGCCCGCAAACACTTGGAGCACCGCCGGTCCACGCCAAC
>ENA-OQDA01000417-OQDA01000417.1-human-gut-metagenome-genome-assembly--contig:-NODE-417-length-17808-cov-5.292687_pt1 | contig 17808 bp, 17 predicted proteins | sample MGYA00242771_ERZ504603 | MGnify/ENA primary metagenome ERZ504603 (study PRJEB26092, sample SAMD00036328) | human gut metagenome | host: Homo sapiens | study: EMG produced TPA metagenomics assembly of...
AAAACAAAAAAGGCCTTCCCCCTGCGGGGGAGCTGTCACCGAAGGTGACTGATGAGGGCGAGTTTGCGCAGCAACCCTTTTACGGGCAATCACGGCAAGCTCGCCCCTCATCCGGCCTACGGCCACCTTCCCCCAAGGGGGAAGGCATGATACGTTTCAAATAAATTTCCCCGTCCTGCTTTCCGGGTTCCGCTTCACCTCGGCGGGGGTTCCGCAGGCGACGACACGTCCGCCCTCCTCACCGCCGCCGGGTCCCATGTCGATGAGATAGTCCGCGCTGCGGATGACGTCGAGGTCATGCTCAATGACGATGACCGTCGCGCCGTTTTCGATCAGGGTTCGGAACACGCCCAGCAGCGTGCGCACGTCCAGCGGGTGCAGGCCGATGGTCGGCTCGTCAAAGACAAACACTGTGTCATGCTGGGCCTTGCCCATCTCGCTGGCCAGCTTCAGCCGCTGTGCCTCGCCGCCGGACAGGCTCGGCGTTTCCTCGCCCAGCGTCAGGTAGCCAAGGCCCAGATCCCGCAGCACTTTTAAGCGCTGTGTCACCAATTTCAAGTCTGTACAGACGGTCAGCGCCGTGTTGATGTCCATGTCCATGAGCTGCGGCAGCGTGCAGGTCCCGCCGTGCCTGTTCTCGTGCCGCACGGCGTCGGCGTCGCGGCTGTAGCGGGAGCCACGGCACCCGGTACAGGGAATTTCCACATCGGGCAAAAACTGCACGTCCAGACTGATGACGCCGGTGCCGTCACAGACCGGGCAGCGCAGCTTGCCTGTGTTGTAGGAGAAGTCGCCCGCCTTGTAGCCCAGCCGTTTGGCATCGGGCGTGCGGGCAAAGACCTTGCGCAGCTCGTCGTGTACATTGGCGTAGGTCGCCACGGTGGAGCGCACGTTGATGCCAATCGGCGTTGCATCGATGAGCTTTACCTGCGCGATGCCGTCGGCCTCGACGGCTCTTACGTGGGGCGGCAGCGGCTTGCCCGCCGTCTGCGCCGCCAGCGCCGGGACAAGGCTTTCCAGAATCAGCGTCGTCTTGCCGGAGCCGGACACACCCGTGACAACGGTCAGCCGCCCCTTGGGAATGTCCACCTCCAGCGGCTTGACCGTATGGATGGCGTCCGTCGAAAGATGGATGCGCCCCTCGGCAAACAGCTCCGCCGCCGGGCGGTTCCGGGGCGCAGCACTCCCCTGCCCGCCCAGAAACGGGCCGATTTGGGACGCCGGGTTCCCGGCCAGGTCGGCCACCGTGCCCTCGGCAATGACGTCACCCGCCGCCGCACGGCCTCAGGGGGCCCATCTCGATGAGCCAGTCCGACTCCGCCAGCACCTGTGTGTCATGGTCAACGAGCACCACCGAGTTGCCGTCGGCGATCAGGTCGTGCATGACGCCGTTCAGGCCGACGATGTTGGAGGGGTGCAGCCCGATGGACGGCTCGTCCAGCACGTACAAAACGCCCGTGGTGCGGTTGCGCACGGCGCGGGCCAGCTGCATCCGCTGGCGCTCACCGGTGGAAAGCGTTGACGACGCGCGATCCAGCGTCAGGTAGCCGAGTCCCAGATCCAGCAGCCGACGCGCGGTCTCGCGGAACGAGGCGCAGATGCTCTCGGCCATGGGGCGCATCTCGGGCGGCAGGCTGGCGGGCACGCCGTCCACCCAGCCGCAGAGTGCTGTCAGTGTCATCCTGCACGCCTCATCCAGCCCGATGCCCCGCAGCCGCGGCGCACGGGCGGCCTCTGACAGGCGCGAGCCGCGGCAGTCCGGGCAGGTATCCACGCGCAGGAATTTTTCCACACGCTTCATGCCCTTCTCGTCCTTGACCTTGGCCAGGGCGTTCTCCACCGTGTAGACCGCATTGTAATAGGTAAAATCCAACTCCCCGGCCTCGGGCGTGCTTTTGGCTTTGTAGAAGATATGCTTTTTCTCCGCCGGGCCGTTGAAAACGATGTCCCTTTCCCTGTCGGTCAGTTCACGGAACGGCACATTGGTGCGCACGCCCATGGCGCGGCAGACGTCGGTCATGAGCGACCACATCAGGCTGTTCCACGGCGCGACGGCCCCGTCGTCAATGCTGATGCTCTCGTCAGGCACAAGCGTGGCACGGTCCACGGTGCGGACCAGGCCCGTGCCGTCGCAGGTGCGGCAGGCGCCCTGGCTGTTGAAGGCCAGCTCCTCCGCCGACGGCGCACGCACAAGTGCGCCGCATTCCGGGCAATAAATCGGCTGCTCGGCGGCGACGTTCAGCGTTGGCGGCACGTAATGGCCGTTGGGGCAGCGGTGGCTGGCCAGGCGGGAGAACATGAGCCGCAGACTGTTCAGCAGCTCGGTACCCGTGCCGAAGGTACTGCGGATGCCCGGCACACCGGGCCGCTGGTGCAGCGCCAGCGCGGCGGGGCAGCGGTAAAAGCCACCTCATCCACCTGTGCCTTGGCGGCCTGGGTCATGCGGCGGCGGGTGTAGGTGGACAGCGCGTCAAGGTAGCGGCGCGAGCCCTCGGCATACAGCACACCGAGTGCCAGCGACGATTTGCCCGACCCGGACACGCCTGCAATGCCGACGATTTTGTTTAAGGGGACATCGACGTCGATGTTTTTCAGGTTGTGTACCCGCACACCGCGGATTTTATTGCGTCTATCATAGTACCTCACACAAACAGCTCGATCACAAACACCAGCACACAGCAAATGACCGGCACAGGGAAAAGTCCTAAATCCCCGCGCAGAACACCTTGCGGCAGAGCTGTGTTGTTTTCCCTGTTCCGATAGCTTCCCTGTACTTCATTATAGCGCAGGCACAGGGCAAAAGAAAGGGCGATCCGCAAAAATGTTGCCGTGCCGCTGCAATCTTGACGCCCGCTCCCTCGTACTTTACAATGAATACGAAAGGGGTTTTTACCATGTCCCGTGATTCCATCAAGATGGTAGCCATGCTCACCATGCTTATCAACCACATTGCGAACGTCTTTCTGCCCGCCGGGCAGCCGCTGACAAATCTGTGCCTCTGCATCGGCTACTTTACCGCCGTGACGATGTGCTTTTTTCTCGTCGAAGGCTACGGCTGCACCCGCTCCAAACGTCGCTACGCCGGGCGGCTGCTGGGGTTTGCCGTGCTGGCACAGTTGCCGTATCAGCTGGCCTTTCCGGCAAACGGCATCGCCGGGTTTGTGCAGTTCAACATGCTGTTCACGCTGCTGCTCTGCTTTCTGGTGCTGCTGGTGCAGGAGAAGATTCGGAATCGCGTGCTGCGCGGCGTCTGCATCGTGCTGCTGATCTGCGCATCGCCTGTTTCTGTGACTGGGCGCTGCTGCGGCCCCGGTGTTCACGCTGCTGGCTTGCTTGGCCGGGGCGGGGAACCGACGCGGCAACGAACGCGTTGCGGCGCGGCGGCGCTGCTCTACGGCGGCATGGCCGGGCTGGGCAGCGGGCAGGTGTGGGAGGCCGTCGGCTGCGCTGTGCCGATCCTTGTCTCCGCGTTTGTGATCCTGTACCTGTACAACGGCCGGCGCGCCGCCCGCGGGCGCACGTTTTACAAGTGGTTCTTCTATGCCTTCTACCCCGCGCACCTGCTGGTGCTGGGGCTGCTCCGCCTGGCTGTATGATTTTTGCCGCGCCGGGACTTGACGCCCGCACCGCTTGTGTATTATAATGGATAAGTTATAAGAACGAGGTGTTGCGCAGTTGGTAGCGCGCGTGGTTTGGGACCACGAGGCCGCAGGTTCGAGTCCTGTCACCTCGACCATCGGAATGCGCCGCAGATTCATTGAAATCTGCGGCGCTTCTGTTATTCGGTACACACTTAGGGCAATACCGCATAATTCTAAGTGCCGATACGGCGAGCGAGGTGCGGCAGCTGCTAAGCCAAAAGCGCGATAATACTGGATGTCTTATCGAGCATTTTGGCAACGCAGATGCCGTGCCGCACACCGAGCCGCAGCGAGGCGCTTCGGAGCGCAACCGCCGCTTGCGGCGGTTGCGCTCCGAAGCGGTGCTTAAGCCGTAAGGCGGGAATTATGCGGTGTTGCCTTAGGAATGTTCTTCGGTTTTCTCTGCCAAAAGGCGCTGCCTCGGTTCATTTTTCTGTTGTCTTTTCCCCACAAAAAGGCTATAATAATCTCAAATTTTGCATAGCATAGGAGGGGTCGTCTTGGAGCGGATCAAACGGCATCTGCGCAGCGGGGCGGGGTATCTGGCGGTGTGCGCCAAGTGGCTGGTGCTGGCGGCGCTGGTGGGCTGCGTGGTGGGCCCGTTGGGCGGCGCGTTCGGGCTGGCGCTCAACTGGGCCAACGCCACCCGCGGCACGCACCCGTGGCTGCTTTACCTGCTGCCCGTTGCCGGTCTTGTTATCGTATTTTTGTATCACCGCTTTGACCCGGATGGCGGCGGCTCTACGAACCAAATCTTCGTATCCGTGCGGGAGCACAAGCCACTGACACTGCGCACCGCGCCGCTCATCTTTTTTTCCACCGTCGCCACGTATCTGTTCGGCGGATCCAGCGGACGCGAGGGCGCGGCTCTGCTGCTGGGCGGCAGCGTATCCGGGCAGCTCGGCAGGGTGCTGCGCTTAGAAAACCGTGACTGCCGCTTAATGACGATGTGCGGCATGGCGGGCGCGTTCTCGGCCATCTTCGGCACGCCGCTGGCCGCAACGATCTTCACGCTGGAGGTCGTCGATGTCGGCTCCATGCAGTACGCGGCACTACTCCCCTGTCTGGTGTCGGCGCTGCTGGGCGTTTTCATCAGCGGCAAAATGGGGCTGGCACCCGAGGCGTTCGTCTTACAGGCCGAGGCTGCCCCAACGCCGGACAATCTCGTCCGCGTTATCATCCTGGGTGCGCTGCTGGCCGCGCTGAGCATCTTCTTCTGTGAGCTGCTCCACGTCACGCCGAAGCTGTACCGGAAATTCTTTCCGAACATCTACCTGCGCGTCGCCGCGGGCGGCGTGCTCATTATCGCCTTGACAAAGCTGCTGGGCACCACCGACTACAACGGCGCGGGCGCGGCGGTCATCGAGGCCGCCATCGACGGCGAGGCCGTTCCCTACGCCTTCCTTTTAAAGATGCTGTTCACCGCACTGACCCTGGGCGCAGGCTTCAAGGGCGGCGAGATCGTGCCGATTTTCTTCACCGGCGCGACGTTCGGCTGTGTGGCCGCGCCGCTGCTGGGTCTGCCGCCGCAGCTGGGCGCGGCGCTGGGCATGGTTGCGCTGTTCTGCGGCTGCACCAACAGCCCGCTGGCGTCCATCTGCCTTGCCATCGAGGTATTCGGCGGGCAGTGCGTCTCGCTGTTTGCGCTGGCATGCGCAGTTTCCTACATGCTGTCGAGCTATTTCAGCCTTTACCGCGAGCAGCACTTCCTGCATTCCAAGCTGCGCATCGTCGGCGTGCAGCGGGTACACGGCCACTGGTCCGAAACGGACGCCGCACACCTGACCACAAACGGCGACGGCGAAAATTAGAAAATCAGAAAATTGGTTGCAGGAACGCTGTTTTCATGCTATAATAAACTGTTACGGAGGAAATGGCGCACTATGAATACACTTACCTTGGAAAAGCACTGCTGGGCCGAGATCGATTTGACGGCCCTGCGTGAAAATTATGAATATATCCGCCGCACCGTAGGCGGGCCGGTCTGCGCCGTCGTCAAGGCGGACGCCTACGGCCACGGCGATAACGTCATCGCCCGCGTTCTGCAGGAGGCCGGTGCTGCGGGCTTCGCGGTCAGTTCCCTTGGCGAGGGGCGGCACCTGCGCCGCGGCGGCATCACAACGCCCATCCTGATTCTGGGCTACGCCGACCCCACCTATGCGGCTGTGCTGGCTGCCAACGACCTGATCACCACCTGCTATTCGACCGAATACGCACAGGCGCTCTCCGCTGCCGCCGTCAAGGCGGGCGTCAAGGTTAAGGTCCACCTGAAGATCGACACCGGCATGGGCCGCATCGGCTTTGCGGTGCGTTCCGGCTTTGCGGAGACCATCCGCGAGCTGGAGGCTCTCTACGCCCTGCCCGGGCTTGACATCTGCGGCGTCTTTCAGCACTTTGCGGTGGCGGACAGCGTCGAGCCCGACGACGAGCGCTACACCGACGAGCAGCACGCGCTGTTCGCGCAGGTCGTGGAGCGGCTGCGTGCGGACGGCTACCCTGTCGGCACGGTACACTGCGCCAACTCTGCCGCACAGCTGCGCCACCCCGAGTGGCGGCACGACATGACCCGCGCGGGCATCATCCTGTACGGGCTTGACCCCAGCAATGAGGTACGCTTCCCCGCCCTGCAGCCCGTCATGTCGCTGAAATCCGTCGTGACCTTTGTCAAGGAGCTGCAGCCCGGCCAGAGCGTCAGCTACGGGCGCACCTTTACCGCCGATAAGCCGATGCGCGTCGCCACAGTCTGTGTGGGCTACGCTGACGGCTACCCGCGGATGCTGTCCGGCGGGCCGGACCGGGGCGTCATGGCCATCCGCGGCCAGCGGGTCCCCGTGGTCGGGCGCGTCTGCATGGATCAGACAATGGTCGATGTGACGGACATTCCCGGCGTGAAGATGGGCGACGAGGTCACGGTCTTTGGCCCGGACGGCGGCGACACGGCTGACACGATTGCCGCCAAGACACAGACCATCAACTACGAGGTCGTGTGCGGCCTTGCCCGCCGCGTGCCCCGCGTATATAAGGAAAACGGCAAGATCTGCGAGATCTGGAACAATTTGGAGGAAACCTGATGGCCCGCAAGAACATCCGCAATTTTTGCATTATTGCCCACATCGACCACGGCAAGTCCACTCTGTCGGACCGTATGCTGGAACTGACCGACAGCGTCGACAAGCGCACCATGACCGACCAGGTGCTGGACGACATGGACATCGAGAAGGAGCGCGGCATCACCATCAAGGCCCGCGCCGTCACGATGCGCTACAAGGCCGACGACGGCGAGACCTATGAGTTCAACCTCATCGACACCCCGGGCCATGTGGACTTCCAGTACGAGGTCAGCCGCAGTCTGGCCGCCTGCGAGGGCGCAGTCCTCGTCGTCGACGCCAGCCAGGGCGTTGAGGCGCAGACGCTGGCGAACTGCTATCTGGCGCTGGACCACAATCTGGAGGTCGTGCCGATTTTGAACAAGATCGACCTGCCCAGTGCCGACCCCGACGCCGTGGCGAAGGAGGTCGAGGACGCCATCGGCCTGCCCTGCATGGAGGCACCGCGCGTCTCGGCCAAGCTGGGCATCGGCGTCAAGGAGGTGCTGGAAAGCGTTGCGCGGGATATCCCCGCCCCCACCGGCGACCCCGACGCACCGCTGAAAGCGCTGATCTTCGACTCCATCTACGACAGCTACAAGGGCGTCATCGTCTACGTCCGCATCTTTGAGGGCACGGTCAAGCCCGGCGACACCATCCGCCTGATGAGCACCGGCGCGGAGTTCCAGCTGGTGGAGGTCGGCCACATGGGCGCGACGAGCCTGACCCCCTGTGACAAGCTCGAGGCCGGTGAGGTCGGCTATCTGACGGCCAGCATCAAGACCGTGCGCGACACCCGCGTCGGCGATACCGTCACGCTGGCCGCGAACCCCACACCGGAGCCGATGCCCGGCTTCCGCACGGTCACACCGATGGTGTTCTGCGGCATCTACCCCGCCGACGGCGCGGACTATCCCGACCTGAAGGACGCGCTGGAGAAATTGCAGCTCAACGACGCGAGCCTGACCTTTGAGCCGGAGACGAGTGCCGCGCTGGGCTTCGGCTTCCGCTGCGGCTTTCTGGGCCTGCTCCACATGGAGATCATCACCGAGCGTCTTGAGCGCGAGTTTGACCTTGACCTTATCACAACGACGCCGGGCGTCCAGTACCGCCTGACGCTGACCGACGGCACGGTGGAGGTCATCGACAACCCCTCCGCCTACCCAGACCCGACCCGCATCGTCAAGCAGGAGGAGCCGTTCGTCAACGCGCACATCTACACGCCGAACGATTACGTCGGCCCGCTGATGGACCTGTGCCAGACGAAGCGCGGCGTGCTGGTCGACATGAAGTATATGGACGAAACGCGCGTTGACCTGCATTACCTGATCCCGCTGGGCGAGATCGTCTACGACTTCTTTGATGCCATCAAGTCCCGCAGCCGCGGCTATGCCAGCTACGACTACGAGTGGGAGGGCTGGCACGAGAGCAAGCTCGTCCGTCTGGACTTTTTGCTCAACGGCGAGGTCGTCGATGCCCTGTCGATGATCGTCTTTGCAGACAACGCCTACGCGAAGGGCCGCCGCATCTGCGAGAAGCTGAAGGAGAACATCCCCCGCGCGCTGTTTGAGATCCCGGTGCAGGCGGCTGTGGGCGGCAAAGTCATTGCCCGCGAGACGGTCAAGGCCATGCGCAAGGACGTGCTGGCCAAGTGCTACGGCGGTGACATCACCCGTAAGAAGAAGCTGCTGGAAAAGCAGAAAGAAGGCAAAAAGAAGATGCGCCAGCTGGGCAGCGTGACCCTGCCGAGCGAGGCGTTTACCGCGGTGCTGAAGCTGGATTCGGATTCTTAACGGGGGTTTGTTCCTTCTTTGCAAAGAAGGAACCGAAGAAATTCCAAACAAAATCACAATATTTGTAGGGGCCGGGCACGCCCGGCCCGCGGCTTTCCGGTAAAATTGCTTTTGCCGTAAGGTTGCGGGCCGCACATGTGCGGCCCCTACCCTGCTTGTAGGGAGGGGTCTTGACCCCTCCGGGCTGTTTGCGGCCATCGTCACGTTCCCGGAGCGGTCAAGACCGCTCCCTACGAACTACCCATAAACGACATCGCAGCAAAAAAGAGGGTACCTGCCATTTCAGCAGATACCCTCTTACATTATGTAATGCTAAATTACATCAGGCTGCGGTACAGCTCCTTGATCTCCTCAACGCTGGTGTCGCGGGGGTTGCCCGGGCAGCAGGCGTCGGCAAAGGCGGACTCGGCCAGGAACTGGACGTCCTCCTCCTTCAGGATGCCCTTCAGATCGGCGGGGATGCCCACGTCGGCGCTCAGCTTCTTGACGGCGGCAATCGTGGCATCGGCGGCCTCGACGTCGTTCATCTCATCAATGCCGGTCACGCCCATCGCCTTGCCGACGGCACGGTAACGCTCGCCAGCCACGGTCTTGTTGTACTCCAGACCGGTGGGCAGGATGATGGCACAGGCAACGCCGTGGGGGGTGTCATACAGGGCGGACAGGCCGTGGGCCATGCTGTGGACGATGCCCAGGCCGACGTTGGAGAAGCCCATACCGGCAATGTACTGGCCCAGAGCCATGCCCTCGCGGCCTCCGGGGTGTTCTGCACGGCGCCGCGCAGGTTCTCGGAAATCAACTTGATGGCCTCGAGATGGAACATATCGGAGATGGTGCAGTGGCCCTTGGTGATGTAGCCCTCGATGGCGTGGGTCAGGGCGTCCATGCCGGTAGCGGCGGTCAGGCCCTTGGGCATGCTGGACATCATATCGGGATCGACAACGGCGATCTCGGGGATGTCGTTGGTGTCCACGCAGACGAACTTGCGCTTCTTCTCGACGTCGGTGATGACGTAGTTGATCGTGACCTCGGCAGCGGTGCCGGCGGTGGTGGGCACCGCAATGGTGAACACGGCGTGCTTCTTGGTGGGGGCAACGCCCTCCAGGCTGCGGACGTCCGCAAACTCGGGGTTGTTGATGATGATGCCGATGGCCTTGGCGGTATCCATGGAGGAGCCGCCGCCGATGGTGACGATGCAGTCAGCCCCGGCAGCCTTAAAGGCGGCAACGCCGTCCTGAACGTTCTGGATGGTGGGGTTGGGCTTGATCTCGCTGTAAACGCTGTAGGCAAAGCCAGCGGCGTCCAGCAGGTCGGTGACCTTCTTGGTGACGCCGAACTTGATCAGATCAGGGTCAGAGCAGACGAAAGCCTTCTTGTAGCCGCGGGCGGTCAGCTCGGGAACGATGTTCTCGATTGCGCCGTGGCCGTGGTAGGAAATAGTGTTCAGTACAATACGACTTGCCATAGAAATTCTCTCCTTTTATTGTATCGGCTGTTTGCCGACGATTCCCATGTTCTACCTTTATTATACCGTTATTTTTTTGACAACGCCATTTAGAAAAGTGGCGGAGTGTTTGGGAAAATTCCACAAACAAAAAAGCTTCCCCCGAGGGGGAAGCTGTCATCGAAGGTGACTGATGCGGCAAAGTCTGTCATTGCAGCCCTTAAACGGGCAAATCGCCACGGGCGGATAGAGAATCCGCCCCTGCGGTGCCCCCCACAGACGGGCAACCTCCATAAGCTCTCCCCTCATCCGGCCCTGCGGGGCCACCTTCTCCCCAGAGGGAGAAGGCTTGAAGGTCACGCTTCTTCTTTCTCTTTTTGTGCCTTGATGACCTTCAGACGGCTGAATTCCTCGCGCTCACGCTCGCTCAGGACCTCGTCGATGGACTTGATGGTCTTTTGCATCTGGGGGATCTGCACGTTGCCCAGGGCGTTGGCGCGCTTCTGGGTCTTTTGGATGGCCTCGGCCAGACGGATGACGCTGGTCTCGACCTCGGCCAGCTCGACGGTCAGCGTCTTGACCTCATTGAACTTGAGGTAGGCTCCATCCAGCGTGCCGTTGGTGGATTCCAGGTCATAGTACAGCCCCATGGGCGAGGTGGTGTTCAGGCGCAGCGTGGGCAGCTCAACGCCCATGACGCTGCGGGTGGACATCTGCACGCCGCGCTCCACCGGCACACCGGCAGCATAGCCGCCGACAGAACCCAGCATGATGTTGGCCTTTTTCAGCGCCTCATACGCCTCGGCGTAGGCCGCGCTGATGCGGTCCTGAATGCCTGCGGCGCGGTCAATCAGCTGCATCATCTCGCGCACAAGGATGTTGCGCTTGCGGTCCATCAGGTCATAGCCCTGGGTCGCCAGCGCCAGACTGCGCTTTGTCGCCATCAGGTTTGATTTTGTGGGAAAAACCTGCTGTGCCATTGGGTACTCCTTTTATACTGCTTTGGCTTCCCCTGCGGGGCAAGCTGTCACCGAAGGTGACTGATGGAGGCCAAGTATGCCATTGCCTCCACTTCACAGGCAATCGCGGCGCACTCTCCCCTCATCCGGCCCTGCGGGGACACCTTCTCCCCCAGGGGGAGAAGGCTTTGGGATTATTTTTACTGATTCTCGCCTTCGCCGGTTCGTAATACTTATCCAGCGTCGCGGCGTCGCAGCGGTCCAGAGCGTTGCGGGGCAGGGTCGCCAGCAGCTCCCAGCCGAGGTCGAGGGTCTGCTCCATCGTGCGGTCGGTGTTGCCCTGGCCTATGAACTCCTGCTCAAACGCGCGGCCAAAGGCCATCAGCTGCTTATCGCTCTGGGACAGCTCCTCCTCGCCGATGACGCTGGCCAGCGCCTTGGCGTCCTGCACCTTGGCGTAGCAGGCGAACAGCTGGTTGGACAGTGTGACGTGATCCTCGCGGGTGTAGCCCGCGCCGATGCCGTCCTTCATCAGACGGGACAGGCTGGGCAGCACGGACACAGGCGGATACAGGCCGGTGGCATCCATGCCGCGGTCCAGCACGATCTGCCCCTCGGTGATGTAGCCCGTCAGGTCGGGGATGGGGTGGGTAATGTCGTCGCCGGGCATGGTCAGGATCGGGATCTGGGTCACAGAGCCCTTGCTGCCCTTGATGATGCCGGCGCGCTCGTACAGACTGGCCAGATCGGAATACAGGTAGCCGGGGAAGCCCTTGCGGCCCGGGATCTCGCCCTTGGAGGACGAGAACTCGCGCAGGGCCTCGCAGTAGCTCGTCATATCGGTCAGGATGACCAGCACATTTTTATTCAGGTCAAACGCCAGATATTCCGCCACGGTCAGCGCGGCACGCGGGGTGATGATACGCTCGATGATGGGGTCGTTGGCGAGGTTCAGCAACATGACGACGCGCTCCATCGCGCCGCAGCTCTCGAAGCTCTCGCGGAAGTACGACGCAACGTCGTTCTTGACGCCCATGGCGGCGAACACGATGGCGAAGTCCGACCCGTCGGCCACGCTGGCCTGACGGACGATCTGGACGGCCAGCTCGTTGTGCTTCATGCCGGAGCCGGAGAAGATCGGCAGCTTCTGGCCGCGGATCAGCGTGGCCAGGCAGTCAATCGAAGAAATGCCGGTGTGGATGTAGTTGCGGGGGTAGACACGGCTGACGGGGTTGATGGGCGCGCCGTTGACATCGCGGCGGGCGACGGGGTAAATGTCACCGAGGCCGTCGATGGGGCGGCCCAGACCGTCCAGCACGCGGCCCAGCAGCTCGGGGCTTAAATCCATCATCATCGGGTGGCCGGTCAGCACCGTGCGGTTGTTGACAAGGCTCAGCCCGCGGGTGCCCTCAAACACCTGAATGACGCAGCGGTCACCATCGACACGGACAACACGGCCCACGCGGGTCGAGCCGTCGTCGAGATGCAGCTCTGCCATTTCGTCATACTGGACGCCCTTGACGCCGTCCAGCACGACCAGACTGCCGTTGATTTGGGAAAGTCCGATATGTTCCAGAATCATGTTGTTCCCTCCTCATCAGCCCTGGGCCACGGTGGCCAGCTTGGTGTCGATTGCTTTTTGCAGCTCGTCCAGCTTGCTCAAATCGTCGTTGGGCACGGTATACTTCATCTGGACCAGCTCGTCAAACAGGCCGGTGGCCAGCAGACGGCTGACAGGCACCTGCTTGGCGACGAGTGCGGCGCACTTGTCGTACAGGTACAGAATGGTTTCCATCATTTTCAGCTGCTTTTCCAGCGGGACGTAGGTGTCAACCGCGTGGAAGGCGTTCTGCTGCAAAAATCCGACGCGGATGACGCGGGCGATCTCAATCGTCAGCTTCTGGTCGTCGGGCAGCACGTCAGAGCCGATCAGCTTGACGATCTGCATCAGATTGTTCTCCTGCAGCAGCAGGTTGGCGATGCGCTCACGGCAGGACATGAAGTCGTGGCCGACGTTGTCGTAGTACCAGCCGCCGAGGTCGCCCAGATACTCGCTGTAGGAGTCGTTCCAGTTGATGGCGGGATAGTGGCGGGCGTAGGCCAGCGACTTATCCAGCGCCCAGAAGCAGCGGGTGAAGCGCTTCGTGTTCTGGGTGACAGGCTCGGAGAAGTCGTTGCCCTGCGGGCTGACAGCGCCGATGACGGAGACAGAGCCTTCCGCGCCGTTCAGCGTCCTGACGTAACCGGCGCGCTCGTAGAACTCGGCCAGACGGCTGGGCAGGTACGCGGGGTAGCCCTCGTCGGCGGGCATCTCCTCCAGACGTCCGCTGATCTCACGCAGAGCCTCGGCCCAGCGGGAGGTGGAGTCGGCCATCATGGCGGCGTGGTAGCCCATGTCGCGGTAATACTCAGCCAGCGTGATGCCGGTGTAGATAGAAGCCTCACGGGCGGCGACAGGCATGTTGGACGTGTTCGCAATCAGGACGGTACGGTCCATCAGGCTCTTGCCCGTGCGGGGGTCGACCAGCTCGCTGAACTCCTGCAAAGCCTGCGTCATCTCGTTGCCGCGTTCGCCGCAGCCGACGTAGATGATGATGTCGGCGTCGCACCATTTTGCGATCTGGTGCTGGGTCATCGTCTTGCCGGTACCGAAGCCGCCGGGGATGGCCGCAGCGCCGCCCTTGGCCAGCGGGAACATCGTATCAATGACACGCTGACCCGTGATCAGCGGGCGGGGCGAGGTCATGCGCTCGGCAGACGGGCGCGGGGTGCGGATAGGCCACTTCTGGCAGAGGGTCAGCGTGTGCTCCTTACCTTTGGCATCGGTCAGCTTGACGATAGGCTCATTGACGGTGTAGCTGCCGTTGTCGGCCACCCAGGTGACCGTACCGGAGACCGTCGGCGGCACCATGCAGCGGTGCTCGATGGCCGGGGTCTCGGGGCAGGTGGCGTAGATCTGGCCCGCGGTCAGGGTGTCCCCTTGCCGTACGGTCACGGTCACGTCCCACTTGGCGGCCTCGTCCAGAGACGGCTCATGCGCACCGCGCTCAATGAAGCTGCCCATGTGCTGCTCAATGGCGGGCAGCGGGCGCTGGATGCCGTCATAGATATTGCGCAGGATGCCGGGGCCGAGGGTCACGGACAGCGGGCCGCCCGTGCTCTCGACAGGCTCGCCTGCCTTCAGGCCGCCGGTCTCCTCATAGACCTGGATGGTGGTTTCCCTGTCGTTCATGCGGATGACCTCGCCGACAAGGCGTGCCTTGCCGACATAGACCATCTCCATCATTTCCAGATCGGTCTTGCCCTTGATGGTGACAACGGGGCCGTTGATGCTGTAAATTGTGTTTTTCATAGCTTTGCCCCTCAAATGTTAATTTCCAGACCGGCGTTTTCCAGGAACCAGTCGTGCTGGGCCTCCAGACGGGCCTCCAGCGTATCGTCGGCAGCCACACCCTTCGCGGGGTTTGCGCCCTTCAGGCCGCCCAGCGTGATGCTGCCGTCGGCCTCCAGAACGGTGCCTGCGGGCAGTTCGACGTTTTTCAGCAGCGGCAGGTCGGCGGCGCGGGCCGTGATCTTGGCGTTTTCGCCTAAGGTCTCCACCAGAGAAGCGGCCTCTTTCTGCAGCCAGGCGGCGTAGTCCTTGCCGGCCACAAAGGCAGCCAGCTGCTCACGGGCCTCGAGAAGGTCTCGTCGGCGATTTTCTGGCGCTGGGCTGCCAGCGTGGCGCGGGCGGCATGCGGGCCGCGCTCAAATCGCGGTTGGCGCGGGTCTTGGCGCGCTCGGTCTCAAAGCGCAGGGTGCGCTCCACGCGGGTGTTCTCTGTCCTGCGCGTCTCGTCCAGCTGGGTGTTGATCGCGCGCTCCGTCTCCTCACGGATGGCGGCGCAGGCAGCCTCGCCCTCGGCGCGGATGGACTCGAGGAATCGCTCGGCGCGGGTATCTAATTCGTTCATGGTCACACCTCTTAAATCTTGACGCCGATGGCCTCGCGGATATAGCGGGTCAGGCGGTCCTTACCGGCAGCACCGCCGCCGGTGGAGGGCACCGTGATGAGCAGCGGCCCACCGGCAGCGCGGGCGCTGTCCAGCGTGGCCGTGTAGGTCTCGGCGATCTTCTCGGTCACGAGCAGCACGGCGATGTCGGGCTGCTGGGCTGCCATTTCCAGCGCGTTGCGCAGGTCGGCCTCGCTGCGGGCGACGGTGCCCTCAATACCCGCAAGGCGCAGACCGTTCATGGCGTCGGAGTTGTCGCTGATGAGAAAGAACCGCATGGCGTTACACCAGCTTGGACAGGATCATGATGGAGATGACCAAGCCGTACAGAGCGATGGACTCGCCCAGGGCGACGAAGATCAGGCTCTTGCCGAAGGTCTTTTCGTTCTCGCTGTTGGCTGCGATAGCGGCAGGCGCAGCGGAAGCGACGGCCATGCCGCCGCCGATACCGGCAAGACCCGTAGCCAGAGCGGCAGCGACCAGACCGATGCTCAAAGAGCTGTTGTGGTCATTGTCGGTGTTGACGGTCTCGGAAGCGGTGGTGGCAGCGGTGGTGTCGGCCTTGGCATCATCCGCGGCAAAGACGCCCAGTGCGCCGCAGCAGGTCACAGCGGCCACGATCAGGATGGTAACGAACAGTTTGCTGAACTTGGTTTTCATAATGGAACCCTCCGTAATTTTTTGTTTTATTCCGCGCCCCTCTGTCAAGGCGCTTTTGCAGGGGCCGAGCATGCCCGGCCCGCGGCTTCGATTCTATCGTCCGATTGTGAGATGGTTGCGGGCCGGACATGTCCGGCCTCTACGGCGCATCTTACGCTTTTGCTTTCTTCAAATCAAAGGCTACGAACTTGCGGCCGCCGCCCTTGTAGCAGCGGCTGAACATCTCGTAGAACTCCAGACGGATGCCCTGAATGGCGGAGAGCAGTGCCTCGAGGCAGATGACCACGAGGTTGCCCAGGATGACCACAACAATGTTGTTCGGCGTACCGGCCAGCGTAAAGACGACCATCATCATGCTGGCGTGGACGATGACGAACGCACCGACACGCAAGAACGAGATCGTGTTGGACAGGTAGCTCAGCACCGTTTCCAGCAGCTCAAATACGCTCTGCATCAGGTAGTTGCCCATACCGCCCGCAGGCTTCCAAGGCTTGCCCTCGACCATCGGGGCCAGCAGTTCCGCAAAGAGCAGCAGCACCAGACCGACGACCATGCCGACCACCGCCAGCACCTGCGGCATAAACGTGACAGCACCCATATAAGCGGACGCCAGATCAACGCCGCACAGGTAGGTCACCATGCCGACAAGGCCGTTGGGCGAGAAGATGAACTCGCCCCACTCGCTGTGGCGGGCGTGGGTGTACATATTCAGTACCATGGCGGCCAGCACCAGCACAATGCCGATGTAGACAGCCACCATCAGGATGCCGGTGATGGAATCCATAACGGAAACGGGCTTGCCTGCCATGCCAAGCGCATGGTAGAGCGGGTCAAGGGCCTCCTCGTAGCCAAAGAGAGAACCGTAGACCAGGCCGAAGATCGTGCTCGAAATGCCGCAGGGAATCATCAGATGGAACAGGTCATTGTGCTTGACCTTCCACATGAACGTGCTGAACAGTGCCAGCACGATACCCTGCCCGACGTCGCCAAACATCATGCCGAACAGCACGGTGAATGTGATCGCTACAAAGCCGGTGACATCTGTCTCGCCGTAGGCGGGCAGACCGTACATTTCGACGAAAAACTCAAAAGGGCGGCTCCACCAGGGGTTTTTCAGCTTGGTGGGGGGCGTCATCTTACCGGCGGATTCCGGTCCGTCCACCGTGACGCGCAGCCCATGGATGCCGCGGGCCTGCCCGCGACCTCGTCCACCTCCGACGCCGGGACCCAGCCCGACGCAGAAGAAGTGCTCGCCCTTGACCCTGCCGGCCATGCGGCGCGAGGTCGGTAGACCGCCGCGTAGTAGCAGGCTGTGTTGTACAGCAGCTGGACCTTGTCGGCGTTTTGCTGCCACAGGGCGGCAATGCGGGCGTTGACGTCCTCGACGCTCTTGTTGACAACGTCGAGGTTCTCTTTAAAGTGCTCGATGATCTCGGCGGGCGAGCCAGCCGCGCCGGGCACATGCACCGGCTCAAAGTAGAGCATCGAGAAGATGCCGTCGGTCTCCAGCGCGTGCTCCCGCGGGGTCATGTAGACGCCCCAGTAACCGGCCTTCGTCTGGTTGCAGGGGGTGAACAGGATGTACGGGTCGTCGCCGTAGTTGTTCATCAGCTTGTTGTAGCCCTCCGTCGGCAGGAAGCCGAAGCGGATCTTGACGTGGGCGCAGTCGAGAATGTCGTCCACGTTGACCTTCAGGCCGGTAAAGTGGCTGTACTGCTCGATGCCGTCCTCGCAGAGCTTCTTCTGGTCCAGCAGGACCTTGCGCTCGGCGCAGAGGTCGTCGATCTTTTCCAGCAGGTCGCTCAGATAGCTGCGGCCCTCGGCATCCACCGGGTCGCTGTGCTGCTGCCCCTCGTGCAGCTCCATATTGGCCTCTTTGGCCATCGTCTCGATCTGGTCGCGGATCGCGGTGTGGGGGTTCTCCTCATTCAGAGCGCCGTATCCCAGCGATTCCGACATATATCTGGTTGCGGGCTCAAGGTCAAAGCGTCCGTCCATGCAGCACGAGCCGATAAACTCGTTCAGCTGGGGCATCGTGCCCTGCACCCGCACCAGTTTCATCTTTTCAACCAATCAGTTCACACTCCTTGTTTCAGCTTGCCTCCCTCGGCGAGACAGACTCCCCCGCACACGGGGAGGGTGGCGGCTTGCGCCAGAGGGGGACGGTGCCCCGCAGGGGCGGAGGGAGCGAACCTTGCCATCACCCGAAATATTTCGGGCTGCCGCGAAGCTCT
>ENA-OQDA01000418-OQDA01000418.1-human-gut-metagenome-genome-assembly--contig:-NODE-418-length-17782-cov-5.695270_pt1 | contig 17782 bp, 9 predicted proteins | sample MGYA00242771_ERZ504603 | MGnify/ENA primary metagenome ERZ504603 (study PRJEB26092, sample SAMD00036328) | human gut metagenome | host: Homo sapiens | study: EMG produced TPA metagenomics assembly of...
CAGCCTCCACTACGAGGCAAATATCCGCGACGCCAAGCAGTATGTCAACGAGCATTTAAATCAAACCATTCGTGTCGGCGATCTTGCTCAGGCAGTCCATATGAGCCCCTCGCATTTTCTCTCGGGTTTTTTAAACAACAAACCGGTTTTCTCTCCCTATGATTTATGTGTTGGTATCCCGGCTAAACCGTGCAAAGGAATATTTTGCAAAAAACAAGCATGACTGTTTCCGAAATTGCATATGAGGTCGGATTTAACAGCGATACAAACTTTATCTTCTTTTTTTAAAAGCAATACCGGGCTTTCCCCCGCCAAATTCCGCAAGCTGAAATTTTTAATATCCCCCAATCGGGCAATGCTTTTGAGCGCTTTGCCGGTTGGGGGTTCTTTGATTGATATCCGCATACGCAGCGGCAGGGCGTCCAGCTAAGAGCAGGCGCTCAGGGAGTGATCAGCCGCGCCATTCTACTGCATCTGCCATGCTTTTTCTCGGCCTGGCGGGAGGCGCCTCCTGCGCATATCCCACGGCCATCGCCGCGAGCAGTTCCCCATCAGAGCCCAGCCATTCGCACAGCTCCGGATAGGCAAAATAGGTATCGCAAATCCACAGGCTGCCAAGCCCCAGTTCTGTGGCCGCAAGCGCCATATTTTCAACCGCGGCCCCAACAGATTGCGCGTTACAAAGCTCGAACACCCGCTCTTCCAGCGTTAAAGCGGCATGGAGAGCACGGCCCATCGGGTTCACAATAAAAATCAGCACAGGAGCCTGCCGCATAATACCCAACGTATGCACAGCGCCGCCGAGGAAACATGCGCTGCCCGGCAGAAGCGGGCTGTTTTTTCTCGCTGCAAGCCCCGCTCCATCGCCTGAAGCGCTGCGTCTTTCGCTGCTCCGGTTGCCACGATAAAACGCCATGGCTGCCGGTTTTTGAGGAGGGGGCAAGCAGGCCCGCCTGCAAAATTTCTTCTACCATATATTTCGGAACCGGCCGCTCCAAATATTTGCGGATGCTCCGTCTTTCCCTGATCTCCGGCAGCATGGCAGCATCTCCTCTCCCGTTTTATGCAAACACAGCCGATGGAACCAGTCATTTGTGTTGTTCCACCTTCTCCAACTTCTCCCGCTTCTCCATCGGTTTGATATAGCGCATCAGGTATTTTTCCGAAATGGCCAACAGCGGATACATCACTGCGGTGACCAATGCACCCTTTACCGCATTGAGCGCCGTGGCTCCGCCCACCGCTGTGAGCAACACGGCTCCCGTTAGCTCGGTATGCAGGAAATAGCGGAAGAACAACGGTGCGATCAGGTAATTTCCCGCCGCGCCAATCACAATCATAATGAGCGATGCGATCACACCCGCCAGCGTTAGGCAGGCAGCCCGGGAGCGAAAGCGGCCTAAAAAGCGTTTATAAAGCAAGGCAAACGGCACCACATAAGCGCACCCCACCAGAAGATTCATCAGATTGCCGAAGCCCATCTGTGAGCCGATCCCACGCACGAGCAGTTCCAAGAGGTTTTTGATGAGCTCCACCACAACGCCGACGCCGGGCGATAGCAAGGCACCTGCAAACGCGGCCGGTACATCGCCGAAATCAAGCTTCAGGTGCTGAAGCCCCGGGATTGCGGCAAAGATTGGAAATTCCAACATCATCAGGACGAATGCGATCGCCGACAGCAGGCTAATGAGCACGAGGCGGACTGTTTTCTTTTGCATAGCAGACAACTCCTTTTTTCCGCTGTCAACGAAAAAGCCCTGTATCCGCAGATACAGGGCGCTCAGACGCAAAAATGACTGCGCCGCTTCTTTCATCCGGACTATGACCGTCGGCTCCGGGATCGCACCGGAATCGGCCTAACAGCTTTCACCGTTGGCTCGCGGGCTCGAAGCATTTTGCTCCATTACCGCCGGTGGGGAATTACACCCCGCCCCGAAGACAGCAATTTACTTTATCTCTATTGTATGCACACAATCACAATTTGTCAACAGCAGGAAGAAAATTTTTCCGCTCACTGGCTTTTGCCCTCCTAGGCATTATCATCCGCCTCCAGTTGCTCCTGTAGCTGCTCCCACTGTGCATACAGGCGCTCCTGCTCCTCATGCAGGGAAGCAAGCTGCTGCGTCAATTCCAGCACTTTTGCATAATCCGCCGCAATTTCAGGCCGCTCAAGCTGTGCGTTGAGCGTTGTGATTTCCTCATCCATCCGGGCAATTTTCTCTTCACAGCGGGCAATGCGTCCGGTGAGCTTACGGCGCTCGCTTTCACGCTCCTTACGCAGCTTATAGGCATTCTGCTTCGGCTTTTCCTGCGCCGCCTTTGGCGTGGGTGGCTGCTCCTCCAACGCCTGCACATAATCATCATATCCTCCGAGGTATTCCTTCACCCCATCATGCGTCAGGTGGAGCACACGGTTTGCGATTTTATTAATAAAATAACGGTCATGGGAGACGATCAGCATGGTGCCCTCATAGCCCGCAAGCGCATCTTCCAGCGCCTCGCGCGAAGAAATATCCAGATGGTTGGTCGGCTCATCCAGCAATAAAAGGTTTGCCCCGGAGAGCATCAGCTTGAGCAGCGCCGTACGGGCCTTCTCCCCGCCGCTCAAATCCCACACCAGCTGATACACATCGTCTCCCTGGAAGAGAAACGCGGCTAAGGCGGAGCGCACTTCTGTCTGCGTCATCGCGGGGTAGGTATCCCAAATCTCAGCGAGCACCGTTTTCTCCGGATGCAGACCCCCGAGGCCCTGGTCAAAATAGCCAATCTGCACATTCGTCCCAAAGGTGAAGCGGCCGCCGTCCGCCGGCGTTTTGCCTAGGAGTACGCGCAATAGCGTCGTTTTGCCGCAGCCGTTTGGCCCGAGGAGGAAGGCGCGGTCGCCGCGCCGGATATGCAGCTCCACACCGGCAAACAGCTTCTTTTCATCAAACGACTTTTGCAGCCCAGAGGCCAAGATTACATCGTTCCCGCTGACCATACGCGGCAGGAATGCAAATCGGAGGCTCTCCAGCTCAGCTTCAGGCGCTTCCAGCTCCGCCTTCATGCGCCCAAGCATCTTCTCCTTGCTCTCGGCGGTGCGGATATTTTTTTCGCGGTTCCACTGCCGCTGCTGCGCAATGATCCCCTCAATCCGCTTGATTTCCCGCATGGAATTCTCATAGTGCTTTTGCTGCACCTCGCGCTCCTGTTTTTTAAACTGTTGATATTCCGTATAATTCCCTTTCAACAGTTTCACATGCCCGTGCTCCATTTCCATGGTGCGGTTGGTAACGCGGTCAAGAAAATAACGGTCATGCGAAATAATCAGCGCGGCGCCTGTGAAATCGCGCAGGAACCCCTCCAGCCACTCCACGCTCTCAATATCCAAGTGGTTCGTCGGCTCGTCGAGCAGCAAAAGATTGGCCCCTGAAAGCAGGAGCTTGCCGAGGCTGAGCTTTGATTTTTGTCCGCCGCTGAGATTGCCGCAGGGCTGACCGAACTCTTTTTCCGCAAAGCCGAGCCCCATCAGAGCCGCGCGCGTCCGGCTGCGGTAGGTAAGGCCGCCCATGCGGTCGAACCGCTCATTCAAGGCCTGTTGCCGGTCGATCAGCTCATTGAGGCTTCCCTCCCCCAATTCCAGCTGACAGGTTGTTTCATTCAACTCCCGCTCAACCTGCATCACATTCTGAAAAACGGAAAGCATTTCATCATAGATGCTTCGCGTTTCGTCTGCGCAGGCATGCTGCTCCAGGTAGCCGATGCGCGCCTGCTTGGAGAGGAAAGCCTCGCCCGACGTTGGCTCCATCTCCCCCGTAATCAAGCGAAACAGCGTAGTTTTGCCCGCACCGTTCACGCCGATCAGGCCGATCCGATCATGCTCGCCTACCTCAAAGGAGACATTGTCGAACAGCTTTTTTTCGCCGAAGCTGATGCTTAAATTGTATGCGTGTAAATATGCCATCGATTTTAACACCATTTTCATTTCAAACTGTCTGTTATCATAGCATGTTTCCGCCATTCAGGCAAGGAACAAAGCAAAAAAGCAAAGCGGCGCAATGCACCGGGTGCATTGCGTCGCTTTCTTTGTTTATGCCGGATCAGCTTGATCGCTGCAAATCGCTTTTGTTATGCAAGCGCCAACAGGTCCACCGTCTGTGTTTTGCCCTCAATCTTCGTGCTGAACACAGCCTTCAGGAGATACTTGCTGACGGTGATATAGGTTTCCGGCCTGCCGTTCTGAATATCCAAACGGTATGCATTTGCCGCAGAAGCGCTAATGACAGCCTTGAGCGAACCGCAACCGGCAAGCTTTGCCCAGTCGATCGCCTTGAGGGTGATCGTCGCGGTGGCGAAATCGCCGATGTCGAAGCTAATCGTTTGGCCCGCGATCATCGCGTTGATGCCGTCGGCCGTCAGGTCAATATTCAGGTCGCCGAGCATACCGGATACCAAGGAGCTCATTTCATCCAGCAGCGCATGCACCTGATCGTTCAGCGAACCGCTGCTGATGGCGCGCGCAGCGCGCGGCAGCAGGTCGAGAATGGTGTTGAGCGGATGTTTCATCAGGTCTTCCACCAGGTTGACAATCGGCGTCAGCAGAGCGCTGAACGTTGTATCGGATGCGCCGTTTGCCTTATCGTTTTCTTTTGCCTGCGTGTAGCGAGCAGTAAACTCCTCAGAAGAAATAACACCCTTCAGCCCAAGGCTCTCAAAGATCGGGATAATCCGCTCATATGCGCCATAGATGTAGTCTCCCTTAGCGTTCGTCTTGTTCTCCATGGTAAACACCATAGAGATCAAGCCGCCCAGCGGACGGAACAGGGTGATCAACGCATCGCGGAAGCCCTCCTTATCGCCATCCTGGCAATCCCCAGTCGCCATTGGCAAAGGTGATTGCGTCATAGGCGTCGTAGGTATCATTCTCAGCGGCAAGCGCGGCAATTTTTTCACGTGCGCCGGTAAACTTCTCTTCCGGAATCATTGCACAACGAACGGAGGGCGCATTTTCGCCGCCGCGCCAGAACCAACAATCGCAATTCCCTCCACCAGCGGGCCGAGCACGCCGAAGAGCTTGAGCAGCAGGCTCATATTCTGGTTGCTGAAGAAGGAATATTTCGCAACGCCCTTCAAAGAGCCATTGGCGTTGTAGGCAAGCGCCGTCTTAAGCAGAGAGGCTAGGAGCGCGTCTGTCGCGGCAATATTAGCGCTCAGCAGGGGGCGCATGCCCGGCACCTTCAGCTCCCAAACATAAGTGGGCTGATACGCGGCGATTTCATCTTCAAACATATCGCGAGACGGCACCAGCGGCTTGATCGGATCATACATATTCTGGATCATGGTGTACTTCTCCATGGCTTCGCCTGAAATCTGAGGCCTCAGGCTAGAGGGAAGCGCGTTATACCGCTTTGCCGACTCCGCGACCACGTCGTTGTTCACTTCGTCAAATTTGATGCCCGCGATGTATGCTTCGAATTCGAGAACCTTTGCATAGTCGGCATAGTCCTTGCACTGCTTGTAGAGATTCATAACTGAAACATAGGAGGTGGAATAGCCGTTCGAAGCATTTGTGACAACATAGCGGAACGCCTGAATGCCATCGAAAACATCCTGGATGGCCGACAGCTCGTTTTCATTCAGCTTGTCATAAGCCGCCACGGCCGCTTCCGCCTGGGAGGAATCCTTCGTCTCATTAAACACAACGCACGCCAGCCGCATCTGCTCGATCACCTGCGGGGCGGCGCCAGCCTTCAGCTCAGTGGCATAGGAGGCTGCTTCCTCGATACCCTTCATGCAATTTGCACTCAAATGGTTCTGTATTGCCGCATCCGCTTCGCAGTACGCTTTGATCGCCGCGAGATATTCTGTGTTCGCTACGCCGCCCTCATAATTATTCTTGTTGGGCTTTTCGGGCAGCACCGTTTCGCAGGGGTTCTGCGCCGTGTAGCAAAGGCCTATCATCTTGGCCAAATCGGCCGCGCGCGTCCCCCGCTTTGCGTTATAGGAGCCATCCGCATACACATAATAGAAGTAAACGCTCGTGCCGCTAATATAAAGGCCATCCGCATACATCCGCACCAATTCCGGCGCGGCTTTGAATGCGTTGATATAAGCCTCCAGCGCCTGCTGCTCTTTTTCATCTGTAAACTTAGAGCTGGTAGAAATTTTAGGCTTGCCTTCATGTAGGGGAGCAACCAAGGCAACGGCTGCATCACGCGCTGCATGCGGCCCAACATATGCGGAAAGGTTCTTCGTGACCTTCATCTTATTGGCGGCGCCAGTGCCTCCATCAAGGAATGATTCGCGGTTCACCACTTCACGCAGGAACCACAGCATCAGGTCGATATCCATCGCATCCTTTTCCGCCTCGGTCAGGGCTTTACAGGCGTTCACGGCCGTTTCATAAAGCGCAAGCTTTTTGTTATACGCTTCTAATTTTGCAGCATCCGTAGGCACTTTTGTAGCAATGTTCGTACTATCCGCTTTCAAGGCGGTCAAGGCTTCCTTTGCAGCCTTATAAGCATCGCTCTCGCCGATCTCTGCAATTGATTCCTGAAGGCTCTCCACTTTCGCTTCCACTGCGGCGGCCGCGGCCTGCGCCTGCTGTGCAGCTGCTTTGCCATCTCCCGCTGCAAATACGGGGGACATGGAAGAAACGGCCATTAAACCGGCCAACAAGGCGCTTAACAGCTTCTTACTCTTTTTCAACGTTTCTTTACCTCCCTTATTCTAATGCCGGACGTCCGTGCTGAGAAAACCTCCTTTCTCCAAAAATCCGTCTGATTCGGACATATATCCGCAGCTTTCATCGATCCATAAGGATGACGCACGATGATGAGGATGTCCGAACAGATTTTACGGTCGTTTTCATTCTAAAATGTTAACTCAGCATTGTCAAGATGAATATAAATGAAAAATAATCGGTATTATTTTATATACAATCTGCCGTCATGCATAAAAGAGATACAATTGATCGAATGAGGAGATCTGATCACCCAGTTTTTTTGATTCAGCGGCTTGGGCCAACGTAACGGACGCCGCATAGGCGTTGGGCAGTTTCTACGATCAAACAAGGCCCCCTGCGGCACAAGCCACAGGGGACCTCTCTCATTTGTTCTGTTTCACAGAAGGGCGTTCGCCTTATTTCTGCCAGTCGTAGTTATAGAAGCGAACCTTCACCGGATCAGAGGTTACAGTGTTGCCATAGATATCTTCCACTGTTACCTGAATCCAGCAGGAATGCGCGCCGATCACGCTGTTTTTCGCACGAATAACCGCAGTCATACCGTCCGCAGCGGGCTCGATATCCGCCTCCGGATCGTCCACAGACCAGTTGGCATACTGCCAGGTGATGCTCTTAACCGTTGCGCCATCGTTGATGGCAACGCCGAGCGTAACAGGCGTGCTGTTCCACCGCTTCGTCCAGGAAACCTTCTGATAGACTACTTCGCCAACGGCTGCGCCGTTCTGCGTGATAGCTACACTAGTGACTGCTGTGCCGAGATCAAGCGCACGGAAGGCTGCCGTCAGCGCCTCGCACGCCGCGTCAACGCTTGTCTGGTTAGCAAGCTCAGAAGCAGCAATCATTTCGGCCTCGGCCAGCACTTCGCTGATCTGAGCCTGCTGCTCTGCGGTCAGCTCTGTGCCCTTCACAAGGGCAATCGCCTCATTGAGGGCCGTCTTATCCGCGCGCACGCGCACCACGCAGCTCACAGTGAAGCCGCCATCCTCTGTGGTGGCGGTGATCTCCGCATCGCCAGGGCCAACCGCTGTGACAACACCGTTCACCACGGTTGCCACACGTTCATTGGAGGAGGCCCAGGCAGCATTCTTATTCTTCACCGTGACCGGTTTAAAGCTAAGGTTCAGCGCGAGCTGCTCGCCCTGAAGCATGTTGGCAGAGGTGCGGTCGATGGAGACATCCGTCACCTTGCCTTGGAAGAACGCAATCAAGCGCTCGAAGAAATCGATCAGGCCGTTTGTGCCAACACCGTCTCCAGTGATGAACCCGAAGGACAGGAAGTCAAGCACGCTGTCGGCCCACTTGGCAAGATCGATCAGATCCTGGTTGCCGCTGTCATAGAGCTTCTGGAACACAGCGTTCCACCGCTCGTTGAAATCCTTCAGCGAGCCGATCGCGCCGTCCGCTGCGCCATCCGTGCCTTTGAAGATGGTGTAAGCCGCGCCAAGAATCTTGTCAACGCCGTTGTCTTCCTTATACATCTTCGCAAAGGTATTCAGCACGTCGCGCAGGCCCTTCTTGAGATCCTCGCTCATGCCCATCTTGTTGGCGATCAGGTCTGCCACGATGTTGATGTTATCCTCATAGAACGCAAGCTCCACAACGTTGCGCAGAATCACGGTGACGAAATCCGCCTGGTCGATGTTTTCGAGACGGTACGCCTTCTCGCCGGACTTGGACGTATATGGCGTGACCGTGCCCACTGTGAGCATGTTGAAGTCATAGAGGAACGGGATCTTCAGGTTGACCGGCTCGCCGTTGATCTCAAGGCCTGCCAGCGCATCAATGATGATCTGGGTCAGGTCAAGATTAAGGCTGAATTCAAGGTCGTAAATCGGGCGGACCGTGTCGAGCAGGACAAAGATTGCCTGCGCGGTGTTTTCAACACAGACCTGGAGGCCGCCGTTATTGATGAAATAGAGAATATTCGGCAGGATCTCAAAGACTTTGTTCACCGGATCGGTATAAATCTCCTCAAGAAGGTTGAGCACCGGCGTGAGGATCGCGCTGAGCGCAACGCTGCTATCTTCCTTGACTGCCGCGGCATAGTCATCATACGACATAATATCGTCCGGGTTGCAGCCGAGGCTTTCGAGGATCGGGATGACGCCGGTCTTGTAGCCCGGGTAGCCATTAGCCTTCACCACACCGAGAACCTCCAGATCCTGATCCGCGAGAACGGTTGCGAGGATCGGCGTGAACGGTGTGAGCGCCTTGGTCAGCGCCGCGGCGAAGCCGTCCTTGTCGCCGTCTTCAAAGCCCCAGTTGTAGCCTTCCGTGACCTCATCCCAGGAGGAGAGGTCGATGCCGACAATGCCGAGAATCGGCTTAAGGTCGACGCCCAGTCCGCCGAGCAGGTCCTTCACCATCAAAACAAGAGAAGTGAGCGTCTCGTTGGTGTAGATGCCCGTAATATAGGATTTAATGAGCTCGCTGAGCTTCAAGGTATCCTTGCCGCCCAAGATGAGCATCATATTGTCGATGAAGTCCGGCAGGCGGTCGGAGATGTACTGCGCCTGCTCTTTGGTCCAATCCTCACTATAAGTCACGTTGTTGATCACAGCGCCGGCCTCGCCGTTGGCAATGGCCTCGTCGGCCGCATCGGAGAACGCATAGCTCATCTGCTTAGAGGCATACTCCTGCGGAACGAACAGCTCAGTGACCGCCGCGATCACGTTATCCGGGTTGTTGCCGAGGTTCTTGAGGATGCCCATGATATCATCGCCAAGTTCGATCTCGGAGCCCGTCATCGACCCAATCAGCGCGAAGAGGGAATCCATGAAATCCTGATCGCCCAGCATCGGCAAGATATAGCGAAGAACCGCCAGCAGAGTAGCTTCTTTGTCAACAACAAGCTGGCGCCGCGTGCCGCCCGTGCGGCCGCTCGGCGCTTCCACCAGCGTACCCTGGCTCGCAAGCATCGCCTGGTTGATGGTCGGCAAAACAAGGTTTGCTTCCGGTGCAACCAAGCCAAGGACTGTGGAGAGGAGGACGTTCAGATCTGTGAACATCGCATCGCTGAGGTTAATCCCTAAATCCGGGATCAGAGTGGGCAGGCTCATCACCAGATCATACAGATTATCGGCGTTCAAGCCAGCCAGTGAGAGCAGAGAGGTTTTATAATACGATACCCAGTTGCCGAAGAAGGAATCGCCGATATCCAGAATCGGATTGAGCTTAGTAGCCTTGAGGATCTCCCCAATGATGCCGAACTCCATGATGTAGGCAAACTTCGGCAAAAGCTCCAGCACGGTTGAAACCGGCTCTACCGCAACTGTATCCTCCACCCAGCTGAGCAGCGGCAGCAGGATCGCACTCATTAACTGCTCTGTGGTGGTGTAGGTGTTGTAGGTAGCTGTTGGTACGATATTGTCGCACTCCAGCATCTCAAGCAGTGGAAGAACAGCATTGTTGTAAAGGTTGACAGCGTCCATCCTGAGATACGCGTCAACAATAATGGTGGTATGCTCCGACATTGCTTGATTGGTCAGCACAGAGCGCAGGATGGGAGCTAAGCCGCCCAGCGCCTGGCCAAGCGCGGCAACAAAGGTCTCCTTATCATGCACGCCCCAGGAAACATCTCCGTTTACATTAAACTGGGACCAATCATTACCGGCAGCGTTGAGCGCCGCAATGACGCTGCCATACCTGCTGCTGTCAAGAACTTTCGACAACGTATTGGGGTAAACGTTGAGATTTAAATCGCTAAACCTATCCAGGATCAACTGACCGGTAAGCTTTATGCCTAAAATTTCTGTAAGCTCCAGATCCTTCAACGCATTCACAAGCATTGGATAAATAGCTGTGACAATGGTATTCACCATCGCATCTGTATACAGCCCGGTCTCCAACGCCCCTTGGATAGCCTCTTGCAGCGTCCCCTCAATCCCGAGCAGACCAGTAACCTCTTGGTTCTGCATGAGGGAATCGATCTTTGTGATGGTTTCGGAGAGCTTCTCCTTTGTCACATCGTATTCCTCGCCCTCGGTGCGGGCGATATCGCCGGGCAGGATGTCGCGCGTTGGGTATTCCGGCTCATACTTCTGCCAGCCGGACATGCCCTTTGTCTCCACAAAGCGGTTATACTCTTCGAGCATTGGGGCCAGACGATCATACTTTGCCTGAAGCTCGGCGGAAACGGTAATGTGCTCGAGGATATTGGCCTCCACACCGCCGATGGCCTCTTTGACCGCTTTGTAGTTGAGCAGCGTGATTTGGCCAAAGTCGCTGTAGTTATCAATAGCTTTATCAAGCTGCGCTTCTACGCGATCGGTCAGCGTTGTGTCGATGCGGGCGGCATAGCTTTCAATCGCAGCCCACTTCTCCTCGCCAAAAACACGGTTCAGCGTATCAGCATCATATTGTGCAAGCTCGGCCAGCTTCGTCTTTGCGTTGGCCTGCCGATCATTGATGAGCTCATCCGTGGTGAGCGTGGTCAGATCGGTGTTCAGGAGATCGTCATTAAAATAGACCAGATACTCCTCCACCTCAGTGGAAAGCTTGCGGGCCTCAATTTCGACCTTCGCGTTGTGGATAAACTCCGTCACATACGCCGTGCCCTCCGTGAACACACGGCTGACTGCGGCGGGCTTGCGGGCCGTCACCATATTATACTGGGCAGTGGCCTCCGCCCAGGTTTTGGTGAGGTCTTCATCGGAGATGGTTGCAAGATCCGTTGCCGCAATCAGCGCGTCGATTGTGGCCTTGATGCCCTGCAACTCGATAACCTGCTTTTCCACCTCGACAGAATCAATAAACGCGTTGATCTGTTCCATCTTGAGGCCGGTTTCACCAAGCGCATAGGCAATCGCCTCGGCGGTGCAGCCGTTGAGATTCGCCCTGAGGGCGTTCATCTCATCGAGCAGCGCTACAAGGGCGTCATACTCCATCGCGGCAGGGTCGTTCTTCATCTTTTCCGCGATCTGCTGCGCAAACTCCAGCGCAAACTTTTTGTCGCGCGCGGTAGTCGCATCGCTGATGAAAGCTTTAATCGCGGCCTTGTCGAAGAAGTGGTTCATCACCGCGTCGTTGCCCCACAGGGAGCAGGCGTCCACGGCGGCCTGGTTTGCATTCACAAGCGCCACAAGCTCTTCCGACGTCATTGCGTCGAGATCACTCTTGAGCAGCTCTTCTGTGAAATAAGAGCCAAAGGCCTTGAGCTGCGCCGGGATCTCTGTATTGGGAGCCGTTTCCGTGCGGCTCCAGCCATTCGGCTTGAGATAGTTACAGGCGTTTCTGGTGGCGTTAGCAAAACCTGATCTCCACTCATGACGGCCGTGCGCCCACAGATATTCCACCGCTGTGGGAATAGAATCCGGCAGCTTGGAAATGTCGCCATCCTGTGCAAGCAGGAGATCCGCTATGTCGCGCACGATCCGAATGCCATAGGTACGTTCCTGCGGCTGATCAGGTTGGCTGAAATTTTTCCAATCAGCATTATTCCCGTTCATCCCACCAACAAATGCTTTGATGGCTGTGCGGGCATTCGCCAACTCGTCGCCGACAACGCCATATTCGTTTTGCAGCTTTGTCAGCACAGCCTCGGCAACGCCGTGCGCGGTATTGGCCGCGTTGTCGTTCTTGCTGGTGTGATTAGGAGCTTCCGCCGCTGCCACCACCCAGAAGGCTTCGGCTGCCGCCTCAATCTCCCCGGTCGGGTCGTTCACGACCGTGATGTAGTTCTGCGGGCTGCCCCAAGACGCATGGCGCACCCCGTCCGCCTTCAACGCCGCCGCCAGCGCATCATAAGGATCCGCCGCCAGCGCCGTCAAGCCAACGCTCAGGCTTGTCATAACCATCAAAACAGCCATGAACACGCTCAGCGCCTTTTTGGAAATTTTCATGTGCATACCTCTTTTCTTTTCACGATTCCTGTGCATCACCTTCCTGTGATCCCCGGCCCTTTGCACAGGCCTTCTGCAAACGTTTGCAGGGAAGCCGGTTCATATTCCTCTGGTCGTTCCAAAAAAGCCTATCACATCCCTTTTTTTGTTGGAATTCTCTAAGGTGCTAGAGTCTTCCTTAATTATTAATAATAAATGAATATTCGAATTTATTATTGCCGTTCAGAACTTAACAATTTTTTAACATACTCAATAAAAATCCTGTATCTACAAGCTTCTTATTGTTTATATGCCTTTTTCTTTCCCTCAATTTTCTTCTAAACCCATATTTTGTTTTTCTACATAATGTCGAAATAAAATTCCATTTTCACAACGTATTGTCGATTTTAGTTTAACATATAACGCCCCTCCTACTTTGTGCATTTTGCACAAAACAGACTAGGATCGGATTTTTTAACAAGACGCCCCCATTGGTAATTCCTTGCTAAATAATTCGCATCGTTTCATTGAAAAAATGCCTTTCATTTCCCATCGATATGCCATTTTACAGACTGGCATGAAAAAAGCGGAGGAAAGATGAGCCGTCTTTCCTCCGCTTATATTTTATTTATTGCCTTTGAAAATGCTTAAAATATCAAAATAGCCGTCGTCATCCGGGCCATAGGGGTTCTTTGCAGGTGGCGCTGTCGACCGCTTCGGCTCTGGCGGCAACTCAAAAGAAGGGCGATCCGCCTTTGGATCTTTTCCCTCCGCCTCCACAGCGGCGGCGCCTTTTTCCATCGCCTCTTCAAATGGGGATTTTGCCGCTGCCGGTTTTGCAGATGGCGCCGCCTCGGTATCCCCCCGCGCCCCATCTTCACCGAAGCCGGTTGCAACCACGGTAACAACCATTTCATCATCCAGCATATCGTCAAAGGAAACGCCCCAGATGATCGTTGCATCCGGATGAGCCTCCTTAGCGATGATTTCAGACGCAACCTCCACATCCTCCAAGCCGATATCATCAGAAGAGGTGATGCTGATAATCACACCGTGCGCGCCGTGGATGGAGGTTTCCAACAGCGGGCTGGAAACTGCCGCATTCGCAGCGGCTTCCGCTTTATCCTTCCCACTGGCATGGCCAACGCCCATATGCGCATGGCCCGCATCTTTCATAACAGCGGTAACATCCGCAAAATCCAAGTTGATGAAGCCCGGCACCTTAATCAGCTCCGAGATGCTTTTCACACCCTGAAGCAGCACGCCATCCGCTTCGTCAAACGCGTTTGCAAGCGTGATCTTTTTGTCGGAAACGTATTTTAACCGTTCGTTCGGGATGATGACAAGGCTGTCCACATGCTCCGCCAGCTCCGAGATGCCCTGCTCAGCCTGCGCCATGCGGCGGCGGCCTTCAAAATGAAAGGGCTTTGTAACGATACCGACGGTGAGAATCCCCATCTCCTTGGCAAGCTGTGCAATCACCGGCGCTGCACCGGTGCCGGTGCCGCCGCCCATGCCTGCGGTGATGAAAACCATATCCGTGCCTTTAAGCGCATCCGCGATCATATCATGGCTTTCCTCAGCTGCGCGCTGGCCCACCTCAGGGTGTGCCCCAGCGCCCTGGCCATGAGTCGTTTTCTCACCGATCTGGATTTTATGGGTAGCCTGGGAGTGATTGAGCACCTGCCTATCCGTATTCACGGAGATAAATTCCACGCCCTGCACACCGGAGCGAACCATACGGTTCACGGCGTTTCCGCCGCCTCCGCCCACGCCGATGACCTTTATTTGTACTACATTTTCAAAGTCGTTATCAATTTCAAACGGCATTCATACGTCCCCCTATTGAACAATCTATGTAAAACAAACCGAAAAAAGCCACTGCAAATGGCGCCGCCTCCGTGAGCCGCGCACCGTATCCTGCCATCTTGGCATAAAGATACAGGATGATTAGTAATATACTAACACGGCGGGGGGTAAAATTCAATATGGTAGAAAAAGAATTTGGATATTTTTTCGTTCCGCCCGCCTTTCCATCATGCTCCGGCCTGTGTTGCCGGCTGGGAAGCCTTGCTTGTCTGGGCTGGTTCAATCGTTTCACTAAAAAAGGCTTTTTTGGGGATTGTCAGATTAATGCTGCCTTTTTTATCCGGATTACTCTCCTCCTCGCGTGCAATCACCTCTTGGCCGAGCTTTAGCTTCTGCGCAAGCTGATCATCTTCTCCCAGCAGCATCTCCATACGTCCCTGGTAGACCACCCGGATATCCCCAAGATCAGATAAATCGATCCGCGTAATTCCGGAAAGCCCTGTCTCCTGCACAGCATCCAGCAAATGGTCAAGCACCGTTTTTTCCTGCGATTGGCCGTTTGCCTGCTGCTCACCCACGGTTTCACTTGCCGCGCGCGCGCTTTCGCTCTCTTGTTCCTTTGGCGGGAAGCTCGCCTGTTTACCGGGCGAGGCGCTTTTCACCTCAACGCCCTTGAGCAGGGCAGCTCCCTCGGGCAGCTCTGTCGCACCGATCTCCAGCACTTTGCCGCTGCCTGTCATGATGAGATAGGAATTTCCCTGCTGCACGGCGAGCTTGAGCTGTGCCTCCTTCACGGTAATCACCAGCTTGTCCGGCAGCTTACGCTTGATGGTGACAGATTCCACATAAGGGAGCTTTTCTGCAATCCGTCCGGCCGCCTGCTCTGTTTTGCATAGGAAAAGGTTTTCCCCTTTGGCAATGCCAGAAGCCTCTATGACCTCTTGTGCCTGATAGCGGCTATTTCCCTTCACCTCAAAATCCGCAATATGAAAAAAACACCGTGAACGTCAGCACCGCGCCCACGCAGAGAAGCAGCAAAAACAGCACAAGATAAAGGATTGCCTTTTTCCTGCGCCGCTTCTTCAACGAACGCAATTGCTGCTCGCGCCGGATCTCATCGCGGGAACGCGGCGTCTGATCCGCCTGTGCAGGCGCAGCCGGCCTCTTCTGCGGGCCGGCTGCCCGTTTTAAATTAGAATTCTTCTTCTGTTTCATCGCAGATCTCCCTCTTGATTTGCGCCCCAATCGCCTGGAGGCTTTCCTCAATCTTTTCATATCCCCGGTCGATATGCCGGACGCCGGTGATTTCCGTGTTGCCGCGGGCAGACAGGCCTGCAATCACCAGCGAGGAACCTCCCCGCAGATCGGGAGCCACCACCGGCGCGCCCGATAAAAACGGCACGCCCTCCACAACCGCAACGCGCCCCTCCACCTTGATATGCGCGCCCAATCGCATTAGCTCACTAACGTGCTTATAACGGCTTTCAAATATATTTTCAATAATAACACTGGTGCCGTCGGCAATTGCGGTCATCGCCATCACAGGCGCCTGCGCATCGGTTGGAAAACCCGGGTAGGGCATCGTCCGCACCGTGTGCACCCGATGGAGCCGGGGCGGTGCGCTGATCGTCAAATCCCGCGCGCAGATGCTGATATCACAGCCAGCCTCCTCCATCACGGGAATGACCGGCCCCAAATGCGCCGGAATAATATCCCGCAACGTCAGATGGCCGTGCGTCACCGCCGCAGCGGCCATATAGGTTGCGGCCGTAATACGATCTGGAATCACTGTGTGTTCTGTGCCGGACAGGGCCTTTACGCCGTTTATGACGATTGTTCCCTCACCCGCGCCGTGAATACGCGCGCCGCACCCGTTGAGAAAATCGGCAAGATCGCTGATTTCCGGCTCCCGCGCCGCATTGACAAGCACCGTGCGCCCCTGTGCCGTGGCGGCGGCCAGCATGATGTTTTCCGTAGCGCCTACGCTTGGAAAGGATAGCGCAATCTTCACGCCCTTCATCGGCTCCGGACAAACACAGTCGAGCCTACCGTGCTCCTCCTGAATCTCCACGCCAAATTGCCGCATAGCGGAAAGATGCAGGTCGATCGGCCTCAAGCCAATTTCACAGCCGCCCGGTGTGGACAAGCTTGCCTTGCCCATCCGCGCCAAAATCGGGCCGAGGAACACCACGGAAGAGCGCATCTCCCGCATCAGATGATCTGGGATATCGGAGCGTTCAATGCTTGTGGCATCTATCGTGACCGTGTTGCCCTCCCGCTCCACCTTACAGCCGAGATAGGTCAGAATCCGGATCGCCGCGTCTACATCTGTCAGCCTGGGGCAGTTATGTATGACGCAAGGCTTATTGGTCAAAACGGCAGCCGCAAGAATCGGCAGGGCGCTATTTTTAGAGCCGTGTACCCTCAGCTCCCCGCTCAAGCGCTTCCCGCCTTCAATGACGATTTTCTCCATTGTCGCACACCCTTTCGCATAAAAACACAAGCGGGCCGTTTTGCCGCCCTGCAATATACTATGCATGGGGTGAAATATGCGTGAAAAGAGAAAATGCGCCGGAGTGGATTGAGCGATCTAAATTTAGGAATGTTGATCCTTCTGGGCCAAGCCTGCAATCACTGCGTAAATCCGCTCGTTTGCATCTGTAATCGCAAGGGCCTTTGCGTTTGCCTCAAGCTGCCTGCGGCGCTGTGGGCTGCTCAGCAGCCGATCAAGCTCCTGAGCCAGGCGCTCTCCTGTCAAATCTTTTTCCTCGATGAGCACTGCGGCATCTTTGCTGACAAGCGCCATTGCGTTGTGGTATTGATGATTTTCCGCTACATTGGGGGAAGGGATCAGGATGGACGCCTTCCCCATCGCCTCAACCTCGCTCAGGGAGCTTGCGCCGGAACGGCAGATCACCACATCTGCCGCCGCCATGCAACGATACATATCGTCAATATATTCCCGGATAATCACATGCTTTTCGAGGTCAGGATCCACACCCCTTTCCTTAAGCGCATCCTGCACCCACAAACCGTACTGCCCCATGGCATGCATAAAATAGCAGTCCGCCTGCTGGTGTCGCCCGGCGATTACCTCTACCATCGCACGGTTAATTGCTTCCGCACCCAGGCTTCCGCCCATGGAAAGCACCAGCGGACGATCGTCGAGCCCCAGCTCAAAGCGGGAAAGCGTGCGATCTGCGCGCAGCAGCTCGCCGCGCACGGGAAGCCCCGTCACGGTGCATGGGTTTTTCGCATTCAGATATTGCTCCGCCGCGGGAACGGCGAGCATCACCTGATCTACCTTCCCAGCAAGCACCTTGTTTGTTTTGCCTGGAAAAGCGTTTTGCTCATGAATCGCGGTTGGAAAGCCGAGCTTTGCCGCCATGCGCAGCACCGGCCCGCTGACATAACCGCCAAAGCCCACCAC
>ENA-OQDA01000419-OQDA01000419.1-human-gut-metagenome-genome-assembly--contig:-NODE-419-length-17782-cov-2.818635_pt1 | contig 17782 bp, 19 predicted proteins | sample MGYA00242771_ERZ504603 | MGnify/ENA primary metagenome ERZ504603 (study PRJEB26092, sample SAMD00036328) | human gut metagenome | host: Homo sapiens | study: EMG produced TPA metagenomics assembly of...
GGATATTCCTTGACGTAAAATCAAGAAAAAAAGGTTTCATGAGAATATTACGTCTGAAAGTATGCATCTTTCAGGAATATCGCGTAACTTTGCATTGTCTTAAAACAAGAGACGATATTGAAAGCATCGTGAGATGCAGATAAATTAGGTATTAGATTGAGGTAAAAAAGATTGTTACAGTATAATGTTGAGCATAGGACTGCGTGAAGCAGTAGTTTAATAGGAAAAGCAAACGAATAGTTCGTTTATTGTTTATGAGAAAAATTTTGAGAGATTAAAGATTTGTTTGTCGGGGCTTTCCTCTTGTGAGCTGAGGGTTGTCCCGTTTTTTGTATCTTGTAGAAAAACAGAATCATCCGTTTCAAATCAGAAAAATAATCGTATTTTTGTGGTTGATTCTAAAAAGTTAACGATTATGGCAAAAGAAGGGTTGACCCCGATGATGAAGCAATTTTATGATTTGAAAGCGAAACACCCCGATGCGATCATGTTGTTCCGCTGTGGGGATTTCTATGAAACTTATTGTGAGGATGCTGTCGTTGCTTCTGAAATATTGGGTATTACCTTGACAAAACGTAGCAATGGCGGAAGGAACGGCGAACCGGTGGAAATGGCCGGCTTCCCTTACCATGCTTTGGATACGTATTTGCCTAAACTCATCCGGGCAGGGCGGCGTGTGGCCATTTGCGACCAGTTGGAAGACCCTAAGCTGACCAAGACATTGGTGAAGCGGGGGATTACGGAGTTGGTGACTCCCGGAGTTTCAATGAATGACAATGTATTGAGTTACAAGGAAAACAATTTCCTTGCCGCCGTACATTTCAATAAGAATGTTTGCGGCGTAGCCTTTTTGGATATCAGCACGGGAGAGTTTCTCACGGCAGAGGGCACAGCCGAATACGTAGACAAACTCTTGGGGAATTTTTCGCCGAAAGAAGTGCTTTTCGAGCGTGGAAAACGGAATCTGTTTGAGGGTAATTTCGGAACAAAGTTTTTTACGTTCGAGTTTGGACGACTGGGTCTTTTTCCGTAACGTTCGGCTACGGAAAAGTTGCTGGAAAACTACTTCGAAGTGAAAAAATTCATGAAAAGGGCTTTCGGGCATCGACCATTTTGAAAATGCGGCATCGTGGCATCAGGCGTGATTCTGCAATATTTAGAGATGACCCCAGCACAGCCAGATCGGGCATATCACGTCCATTTCGCTATCGAAGAAGAACGTTACGTCCGTTTGGATAAATTCACGGTGCGCAATCTGGAGTTGTTGAATTCCATGGTAGACGGTGGTAATTCTCTGTTGGGCGTGATAGACCGTACGATTACCCCGATGGGCGCTCGCTTGATGCGCCGTTGGATATTGTTTCCGTTGAAAGACGAAAAACCGGTCAACGAGCGTTTGGATGTGGTGGATTACTTTTTCCGCGAACCGGAGTTTAAGGAACTGATTAGCGACCAGTTGCATCTGATGGGCGATTTGGAACGCATCATTTCCAAGGTTTCCGTAGGACGGGTGTCGCCGCGCGATGTGGTGCAACTGAAAGTGGCCTTACAAGCCATCGAACCGATTAAGACAGCTTGCGAGCATGCTTCGGACGAGACTTTGAAGAGGATAGGGGAGCAGTTGAACCTATGTGCTTCCATCCGCGACCGCATAGCCCGCGAAATACAGAACGACCCGCCTTTGTTGGTCAACAAAGGGGGAGTGATAGCCGAAGGAGTAGACAGGGAATTGGACGAGCTTCGCCATATAGCTTTTGAAGGTAAGGATTATCTGCTGAAGATACAGCAAAGGGAAACGGAACTCACCGGAATCCCGAGCCTGAAGATTTCCTATAACAATGTCTTCGGGTATTATCTGGAAGTGCGGAATACGCATAAGGACAAAGTGCCTGCCGATTGGATACGCAAGCAGACGCTGGTAAATGCCGAGCGTTACATTACCCAAGAACTTAAGGAATACGAGGAAAAGATTATGGGCGCACAGGATAAAATCCTGGTGCTCGAGACGAAATTGTATAATGACCTGGTGTTGGCCTTGGCCGAATTCACACCGGCCATTCAGATTAACGCCAATTTACTGGCACGGTTGGACTGCTTGCTGTCTTTTGCCCAAGTGGCACAAGACAACCGTTATATCCGTCCGGTGATTCAAAACGACGATGTGCTGGACATCAAACAAGGGCGTCATCCGGTGATTGAAAAGGAGTTGCCGGTAGGGGAACAATATATTGCCAACGATGTCTATCTGGACACGGAGAAACAACAAATCATTATCATTACGGGTCCGAACATGGCCGGTAAGTCAGCCCTGTTGCGCCAGACGGCCTTGATTACGCTTATGGCCCAGATAGGTTGCTTCGTTCCGGCCGAATCTGCCCATATCGGATTATTTGATTAAAAAGTCCTTGACAATTTGTCTCTGGAAAGACCGCAAAATCCATCCTCATTTCCTGCGGTGCCCGGCTTGCGCCCTTCGACATCCAAGAGCTGCGGGACCTCACCATGTACGATGAACTGCAACTGGACACGCTGGGCGATAAGAAAACAGCGCTGTTCCTCATCATGTCGGACACGGATTCTACCTTTAATTTCCTCATCAGCATGGTCTACACCCAGCTTTTCAACCTCCTGTGCGACAAAGCGGATGATGTGTACGGCGGCAAACTGCCCATCCATGTGCGGTGCCTGATCGACGAGTGTGCCAACATCGGGCAGATTCCCAATCTGGAAAAGTTGGTGGCCACCATCCGCAGCCGTGAGATCTCAGCTTGCCTTGTTTTGCAGGCGAGAAGCCAGTTGAAAGCCATCTACAAAGACAATGCGGACACCATCGTAGGCAACATGGACAGCCAGATATTTCTGGGCGGCAGCGAGCCTACCACTCTGAAAGACCTGTCCGAAATGCTGGGCAAAGAAACAATTGATTCGTTTAACACTTCGGACACCCGTGGCAACAGCCCCAGCTATGGCACTACGTTCCAAAAGATGGGGCACGAATTATTAAGCCGGGACGAACTTGCGGTGCTGGACGGCGGCAAGTGCATCCTGCAACTGCGTGGTGTCAGACCGTTTCTTTCGGACAAGTACGACCTGACCCAGCACCCCAATTACAGGCTGACCTCCGACTATGACCCCAAAAACACCTTCGATATTGAAAAATATCTGAACCGAAAAGAAAAGATCCACCCCGGTGATGAGTTCATCGTGGTGGACGCTGATTCGCTCCCGTCTGCCTGATTCGGTAGGCGGCTTTATTTTTACCCGGCCAGAGAGGTACACCAGCAAGTCAACTCCCACCGCAGCTTGCGGCTCAACTATTATGGCTTCAGGTGTGTACGGACGGTCTACAAGTTTTCAATTATAAAGGAGAAACGACTATGGAATTCTTTAACTCTGCTATCGAAGTTCTTCAGACTCTGGTTGTCGCTCTGGGTGCTGGCCTCGGCGTTTGGGGTGCCATCAACCTGCTGGAAGGTTATGGCAACGATAACCCCGGCAGCAAGAGCCAGGGTATGAAGCAGCTGATGGCTGGCGGCGGCGTCGCGCTGGTCGGCATTACCCTGATTCCTCTGCTGAGCGGCCTGTTCGGTTAAGAACAGCGGGCGGATTTATTCCGCCTGTACATACGCAATCGCTTCAATCCTCGCTGTGGATAACAGCCCCTATTATAATAGGAAGTGAATTGCTGCAAGACCATCCACCCATCAACGAAAGGCGGTGCTATTATGCAGCTTCTGACCCACATTATTTTTGTTCTGAACCTTCTCAAGACCCTTATCAACCACTTCACCTAAAGGACGGTGACTGCTGAATGGAAACCGTTCTCAAAGCCATAGCCGACTGGATAAAAGGCATCTTGACGGCTGGCATCATGTCCAATCTCAGCGGATTGTTTGACGATGTGAACACGCAGGTCGGCAATATCGCTCAGCAGGTCGGCACAAAGCCATCAGCCTTTGAACCGCGTGTTTTCGCCATGATCGAAGCCCTTTCCCGGAATGTTGTGCTGCCTATCGCGGGCGTTATCCTCACATTCATTGCCTGCTATGAGCTGATTGAGATGATAACCCAGCACAACAACATGGCACAGTTTGAGCCTGCGCTCATCATGCGCTGGATCTTCAAAACGGCAGTGTCCGTTTGGTTGATTTCCAACACATTTGATATTGTGATGGCGGTGTTCGACCTGACGCAGAAAGTTGTGTCCGATTCCAGCGGTATCATTGCCGGAAACACCAGAGTGAACGACATTGGCCTGTCTATGTTGGAGGCCAGCCTGATGCAAATGGATGTTGGCCCTCTGTTCGGCCTTTTCCTGCAATCGTTCTTCATCGGCATCACCATGAGAATCTTATCCATCGTCATTTTTGTCATTGTCTATGGCAGAATGATCGAGATTTACTGCATGGTGAGCCTTGCACCCATCCCGATGGCAACATGGGGCAACCATGAACAGAGTCACATGGGGCAGAACTATCTGAAATGCCTGTTCGCACTGGGATTTCAGGGCTTTCTTATCCTCATCTGCGTGGCGATTTACGCCGTGCTGATACAGTCGGTAGCGATTTCTGGCGATGCCATCAACTCGATCTGGGGCATTGTCGGCTACACCGTCCTGCTCTGTTTCAGTCTGTTCAAAACCAGCTCCGTGACGAAATCTGTTCTCGGAGCGCATTAAAGGGGGTGCTTTATTGGCTACGTATATTTCTGTTCCTCGCGATTTGACCAAGGTGAAGTCAAAAGTGGCTTTCAACCTGACAAAGCGGCAGCTCATCTGCTTCGGAACGGCGGCACTGATTGGAGTGCCGCTTTTCTTTTTGCTCCGGGATTCCGGCGGCAACTCTGCCGCTACCCTTGGCATGATGGCAGTTATGCTCCCGGCGTTCTTTCTCGGTATGTACGAGAAAAATGGTCAACCGCTGGAAAAGCTGCTGTCATATTATATCCGGGCGCGATTCCTTCGCCCGAAAATCCGGCCTTATAAGACCGCAAACTACTATGCGTTGCTCATGAAAGGAGGGTCAGCCCATGCCGTTTTGGAAAAAGACCAGTAAGGGCGGCAAGAAAAAGCCGCCGAAGTCCACTGTTCCCCGGACAGCGCAGCAGTCCATCCCCATGCAGCGGATGTTCGAGGATGGAACCTGCCGGGTGAAGCCGAACTACTACACCCGGACGATTGCCTACCAAGACATCAATTACCAGCTTGCTCAACAAGAGGACAAAAACTCGATTTTCGAGGAATGGTGTTCGTTCCTCAATTTTTTCGACAGCTCCATCAAGTTTGAACTGTCTTTTGTGAACATGGCAACGGATAGCACCGAGTTTGAGAAAAGCATCCGTATTCCGTTCCAGAAAGATGGTTTCGATGATGTTCGTGCCGAATACTCGCAGATGCTGCGCCAGCAGCTTGCCAAGGGCAACAATGGTCTGACAAAGACCAAGTTCATCACCTTTGGCGTTGAGGGCGAGAGTATGCGTCAGGTGAAAACCCGGCTCGACCATGTTCAGAATGATTTGCTCAACAATTTTCATCGGCTGGGTGTGCAGGCCAAGCCCCTGAACGGTACTGAGCGGTTGAAACTCATGCACGATATGTTCAACATGGACGGTTCATCGAAGTTTCGTTTTGACTGGAAAGACCTCGTAAAAAGCGGCCTTTCCGTCAAAGATGCCATTGCTCCGACCGCTTTTGCCTTCAAAAACAGCCGCACTTTCCAGATGGGCGGCATCTACTGCGCCGCCAGCTTTCTGAATATTACGGCATCCGACATCAGCGATCAGCTTTTGAAGGATTTTCTGGACATGGATTCCAGCCAGATTGTTACCATGCACATCCAGTCGGTAGACCAGAACCGCGCCATCAAAACGGTCAAGCGCACGATTACTGAACTTGATAGAAGCAAGATTGAGGAACAGAAGCGCGCAATCCGTGCCGGGTATGATTCCACTCCCTTTCCGATGGCGGGCGGGGCGACAATCAGAAGGTTGGGCTGCCCGCCCGCCCAGCAGTCGATGGACTGTGCCTTCCGCACCAGGCGGCGCACGGCCCTTGCCGATGGCGCAGGCGTTGGCGCCCAGCCGCTCCTTGGTATCGTTGGTGCCCAGCATGACCACCAGCAGGGACACCGGCGCGTGGCTCATGAGGCATGGATAGAGGTAGGGCAGGGCGCTCAAACTCTCCTCCACCGGGTCGTCAAAGACGGTGGTGCGTCCGGGTAGCCCCTCCTCAAGAACCAGAAAGTCCTCTCCCAGGGCAGCCTGGAGGCGGCAGGTCCACCGCTCTGATTCATTAAAGCGGCGGAGGGAGCCGTCGGCGCAGTCGGCGGGATCGGCGCAGTATCCATGGGTGTTGGAGTCTCCCAGGCAGACGATGTGGCGCTTCACCGCTTACCTCAACTCGGGCAGGGAGGCGGCGGCCACGGACTGGCCTACACGGCGGGCCTTCTCGTCGGGCAAGGTGGGGTTCATGAGGCCGGCCACCTCCGGGTACTCGTCGGCCAGCACCTTCTTACAGGTGTCCAGGATGATGTCGCCGCCCCGGCCGGACATGACGCGACCCAGCAGCAGCACGTGCTTGAAGCCGTAGAAGTGGTGGTACAGGGCCAGGGAGTGGCCCAGGTACACGCCGATGGAGCGGTAGATGGCCTCGGCGGGGGAACCGCCCTGGTCCATCAGCTTCTGGACCTCCTTGAGCTTCTCAGCAGGGGAGAGGTCGGCGGACAGGCTGATGCCGGCGGCGGGAGCCAGCTTGATGACGGAGTCCTGGGAGAAGTATTTGACGCCGCAGCCGATGTCGCCGGACCACTCGTCCTCCATGGCGTTGGGGGACACGTCCACCGGGGCGAAGGCCAGCTCGTTGAGCCAGCCGGTGATGTTGCCGTTGGCGTCCACGTAGCCCACGGCCTCGCTGGTACCCATGGCGATGCCCAGAATGTTGTCTTCCTCCAGGCTCATGGCGCCGGCCAGGGCGGACACATCGCCGTCGTTGGCCACCACATAGGGCACGTCGCCGAAGGTGTCGCGGATGGCGCGGATATAGATGTCCTTCACCTTGGCGTCAAAGTCCTCCTTGGACACCTTGAGGAACAGGGAAGCCACCATGGTGCGGTTCTCGATATAGATGCCGGCGGAGGAGACGCCCACCGCGTCCACCCGGGGCATGTGCTCGGCGGCGGCCTTGAGGGCGGAGACGATGCCCTCATAGTGGTAGTCGGGGTCGGAGGTGGTCTTGGGGAACCAGACGACCTCCTCGGAGAAGACCGGCTCGCCGTCGATGACGGCGGACACCTTGCGGTCGGAGCCGCCAGCATCGAAGCCGATGCGGCAGCCGCCCAGGTGGCGGCCCACAGCCTGGGGATTGCTCTTCTCGGCAGGCACCTGGTCGCAGTACACCACCTCAAAGGGCTTCTCATAGACGTTGGACATGAAGTCGGCGTCAAAGGCGCGGGCGCCGCCCACGCGGTAGGTGGCCTTCATGGCCTCATATACGGCCTGATCGCCGCTGAGGTACACCTTGAAGCCGCCCTTCATCCAGAGCAGCATCTTGATGATGCGGTCCACATAGTAGATGTCGGCCTCGGCCATGTCCGGAGTGCCGTGGATAAAGGTTTTGTAGACCGCCACCTCGCCGCCGGCCCGCTCCACCGCGATGTCCAGCGGCTTTTTGGCGTCCTTCATGAAAGGCGGTGCAGAACTTTCCCTAGGGGGAGAAAACCGGGGTCCAGTTCCGGCACGTTTTTACTGGGACTTCAATTCCAAGATGCTTCATTGCGTAAGCCCTCCTTTTTTGTGGGAAACAGACAGGTTCCTTCCCCTATAGGCTATCAGTTTTTTTGAATCTGTCAAGCATATTTTCAGGGTTTTGAAAATAATTTTCGAAATTCTCTTGACGGGAGGGGGGAGGGCGGTTATGATGGAGGCAATGGGGGACCTCTCCCAATCAGCGAAAGGTGGGATCTGACATTATGGATCATAAGGCTCGTTTACAGAGTCACCAGAAGTGGATTCAGGAGGAACTGGAGCGCAGCATCCGGTTTTGGATGAAAAACGGCATGGACCCGGTGCACGGCGGCGTCTATACCTGTCTGGATCGGGAGGGAAAGGTGTTCTCCACGGACAAGAGTGTGTGGATGCAGGGCCGCTGCGCTTGGATCTTCGCTTATCTGTGCCACGTGTACGGAGTGAAGGAGGAGTGGCTGGCCGCCAGCAAGAGCTGCCTGGACTTCATGGAGCGGTACTGCATCAACCGGGCGGCGGGCAACCGGATGTACTTCACCGTCACCGGCGACGGCAAGCCGCTGCGTCAGCGCCGCTATTGCTTCTCCGAGGGCTTCTATGCCATCGCCAACGCCGAGTATTACGGTGTTACCGGCGACAAGGCCTGCCTGGAGCGGGCCCGCGCGGCCTACGACCTGATCTGGAACCTGAACCAGGGGCTGGTCGCCGACCCCACGGGGATGGGCCCCAAGACCATCCCAGAGACCCGCTCCGGCCGCGCCCTGGCCAACCCTATGATCTATCTGAACATCACCTCGGTCCTGCGCCGGGTGGACCCCGAGCAGGACGCGCTTTACAGCGAGCGGGCCGCCCAGTGCGTGGATGAGATTTTCCGCTACCACTACAAGCCAGAGCTGGGCTGCACCTTGGAGAGCGTCGGCCCCAACGGCGAGTTCCGGGGCGACGTGACCGAGGGCCGGGTGGTCAACCCCGGCCACGACATCGAGTGCTCCTGGTTCCTGATGGAGGACGCCAACCGGAAGGGCGACAAGAAGCAGCATGAGGTGGCGGTCAAAATCTTTGACCAGGCCATCGAGGCCGGCTGGGACTACGAGTACGGCGGCCTGCTCTACTTCATCGACTGCCTGGGGCGTCCCCCTGAGGCCTATGAGCACGACATGAAGCTCTGGTGGCCCCACGACGAGATCCTCATCGCCAGCCTGATGATCTACCGCGACACCGGCGACGAGAAGTACCTGACCTGGTTTGAGCGCACCCTGGACTACTGCAAGGAGCACTTCTCCGATCCCGAATACGGCGACTGGTACGGCTACCTGCGCCGGGACGGCAAGCCCACCATGCCCGCCTGTAAGGGCAGTACGTTCAAGGGGCCCTTCCACCTGCCGCGGATGCTGGTGATGTGTGACCAGATGCTGGGACAGCTCCTGGCCGGACAGTGAGGGGGCAGTTATGCCCTTTGGAAATGTATTTGAAAGATCAACAGTGAATACTACCAGCTGACCAGCGCGGAAAAGAAGGTGGCCGACTATGCGGTGATTCACCAGCAGAAGACCCAGTTCATGTCCATCTCCGAGCTGGCGGAGGAGGCCGGCGTGGCGGAGGCCACTATCTCCCGCTTCTGCAAGCGGCTGGGTTACAAGGGGTACAGCGCGTTCAAGCTTGCCGTAGCCAACTCCACGGCACGGCGGGTGGAAGCCCCTACCGTACCGGGGGAGATCCGGCCGGAAGACAGCATTGAGGAGCTGTGTCAGAAGCTCTACGCCGCTGACCGGGATGCCATGGCCCAGACGGTGGAACTGATCCGCCCGGACAGCGTCCGGAAGGCGGCGGATCTGCTCTTTTCCGCGGAAAAGGTGCTGTGCATGGGGCAGGGGGGTCCATGATCCTGGCTCAGGAGTGCGCCCATCTGTTCAGCACCGCCCGGCCCAACTTCTACGCGGTGCTGGATTCCCACATGCAGGCCATCGCCGCCTCCCACCTGACGGCCCGGGACGTGGTACTGTATTTTTCCTACTCCGGCTCCACGGAGGAGCTGCTGAAAAACCTGAAAATCATCCGGGACCGGAGAGCGGTGGCCATCCTGGTCACCCGGTTCCCCAAATCCCCGTGCGGCCTATGCCGACGTAGTGCTTCAGTGCGGCTCTCTGGAGGGGCCCTCCAGGGCGGCTCGGTGGCGGCCCGTGTAGCGCAGCTCTACCTGATGGACGTGCTGTTCCATGAGGTGTGCCGCAGGGATGTGCAGGGCAGTGCGGAGACAAGGGAGGCCGTGGCGGAGGTGCTTTCAGACAAGCACATTTGACCGCGTATTGCAAAACGTGAAAGAAATTTGCAGAATTTTTGGAGAAATAAAATTTTCTTCGAAAAGCATATTGACAAAACACCCTCGGAATTATACAATCTACACAACGGACGAGATGTCCTGGAAAGAAAAATTTATCGAAAATGAGGAGGAAGAACAATGAACATAAAGAAACCTCTTGCGCTCCTGCTCGCCGCCGGTATGACTCTGGGGCTGGCCGCCTGCGGCAACGGCTCCCAGGGTAACAGTGAATCCCCCGCGCCCGGCGGCGAGACCGGCGGCAGCTCCAGCGGCACCGTTGAACTCAACCTCTGGTCCTTCAATGTCGGTGGGTTTGCCGAGGCATCCAATTGGGAGCCTATCATTGCTGCTTTCAATGAGCAGAATCCCAATATCAAGATCACCCGTCCACTCCCATCAACGTAATCGAAGACGGCTGATCAGAAGCTGACCTCCGCCACACCGCTGGCACCGGCCCCGACATCATTTTCGAGGGCCCCGAGCGTATCGTGGGCAACTACGCCCGTGAGGGCCTGATGGTGGATCTGTCCGACCTGTGGGAGACTGGCGGCTCCGACATTGCCGAGGGCATCTCCTCCGTGTCTCAGTTGGACGGCACCTACTACATGTATCCCCTGAGCGTGGCCGCCCACTGCATGGCTATCAACTATGATGTCTTTGAGGCGGCTGGTGCCCTCCAGTATATCGACGAGGAAACCCGCACCTGGACCACCGACAACTTCGTAAAAGCCATGGAGGCCGTTCGTGACGCCGCGGCGGCGGGCACCGTCAACGTTGCCACCCCCGGCATCATCTACTGCGGAGCCCAAGGCGGGGACCAGGGTACCCGCGCCCTCGTCAACAACCTGTACTCCGACTACTATGTCAATGAGGACGGCACCTCCTACCTCGCTAACAGCGAGAACAACGTCAAGGCTCTCAAGCTGCTGCAGGATATGGTGAACAACGGTTCCATGTCCGCCAATGCCAGCTTCGCCGCGGCCGACGAGCTGCAGGCCTTTGCCAACCAGACCTGCGCCGTGTCCTTCTGCTGGAACTACTCCAATTACACCCAGTATGCTGAGCAGACCCAGTTCACTCCCTTTGCCATGGCCTTCCCCTCCGACGACGGCAAGCCCGAGCTGGAGATGGCCGGCCCCTATGGCTTCGGCGTGTTCAACAACAAGGATGAGGCCAAGATTGAGGCCGCCAAGAAGTTTGTGCAGTTTGTCTGCGACGACCAGACCACCGGCATCGAGGCGGTGAAGACCACTGGATTCTTCCCTGTCCACGCTGACTGGGGTGACGTCTATGCCGGCGACGCTGACGCCGAGACCCGCGCGCCCTTTGCCCTGATGAGCGACTACCTGGGCCGCTACTACAACCTGACCGGCGGCTGGACCGAGCAGCGCGGTTACTGGTGGCCCATGCTGGCTGAGATTATGACCACCGGCGCTGACGTGCAGACTGCGGCCGACAACTTTGTGCAGCAGGCCAACGCAAACATTGGGCTGAGAGCCCGATCAACGCATTTGAATTGCGCACACCTGTGCCCGCTCCCTGCTGAGAGGGGGCGGGCACAGCTTCTTTTTACCACACCGGTGAAAGGAAAGGCAAATACCACTTGAAAGAGGGGAGACACTCATGGCGCAAAATACCGTGACGGCCCAGGCCGGACGGAAGCCCAAAAAGCAAAAGCAGTCCCAATTCTCCGGCATGAGCCGCGCCCTGGTGCGGAGAGAGACCATCTCCGCCTATCTGTTCCTGCTGCCCAGCCTGATCTTTTTCGTGACCTTCGTGGTCGTGCCCATGTTCATCTGCCTGTTCTACAGCTTTACGAAGTATGGCTTGGGCGGTATCAAGGGGTTCGCAGGACTGGAGAACTATATCAAGCTCTTTCAGGACCCTATTTTTCACAAGGGCTTCCTGAATACACTGATTATCGTGGTGGTGGCGGTGCCCTGTGTCACCGCTTTCTCCCTGTGGGTGAGTTCCGCCATCTATAAGATGCACTCCATTCCCCGCTCCTTCTTCCGCTGTGTGTTCTACCTGCCGGTGGTCACCGGATCGGTGGCCATCACGGTAGTGTGGAAGTGGATTCTGAATCCCTACAACGGCATCCTTAACCAAGTGGCGGGCACGACCGGCTTTGACTGGTTGGGCACCCAGAGCACGGCCCTCTGGTTCATCATCCTGATCCTGTTTACCACCTCCATCGGCCAACCCATCGTGCTGTATGTGGCGGCCCTGGGCAACGTAGACCAGTCCCTTATCGAGGCCGCCCAAGTGGACGGCGCCACCAAGCTTCAGGTCTTTTGGAAGATCAAGTGGCCCCAGATCATGCCTACCACCCTCTACGTGCTGGTTATCACGACTATCAACTCCTTCCAGTGCTTTGCGCTGATCCAGCTGCTGACCAAGGGCGGCCCGCTGAACTCCACCATGACCATCATGTATCAGGTCTACGACACCGCTTACCGGCTGAACGATCTGGGTTATGCCTGCGCGATCGGTGTTGTTCTGGCCATTATCATCGCCATTTTCTCCGCCATCCAGTTCAAAGTGGCGAAGACGGACTAAGGAAGGAGTGAGAAAATGAGTGCAAATACGACCACAGTCAAAGTGAAAAAAACTGATCTGAGCGGCACTTCTACGGCTTATAAGGCCGTCGCCGTGGTAATTCTGATCCTGCTGGTGATCTTCTTCCTGTTCCCCCTGTACTGGATTGTCACTGGTTCATTCAAGGATGTCATCGAGATCAATTCCCGCGTACCCATCTGGTTTCCCCAGAACCCCACTGTGGACAACTATGCCCGCCTGTTTGAGAACCCTGCTTTTCTGTGGCTGTTTAATATTGTGTTCATCTCTGCCATGGCCATGCTCCTGACCTGTATTACTGCTGCTCTGGCCGGCTATGCCTTGGGTAAGAAGCGGTTCTACGGCCGGGCCATCCTGTTCACCATTATCATCTGCGCCATGGCTCTGCCCAAGCAGGTCATTGTTATCCCTCTGGCTCAGGAGATGAAGCTGTTGCACCTGAGTGACACCTTGTGGGCGGTCATCCTGCCCACCGTGGGCTGGCCCTTCGGTGTCTTCCTGATGAAGCAGTTCTCTGAGACGATCCCTAATGAAATTCTGGAGGCTGCCCGGGTGGACGGCGCCGGGGAGCTGAAGACCTTCTTCAGCGTGGTGTTCCCCATGATCAAGCCCGGCATCGGCGCTCTGGCCATTTTTACCTTTGTCAATACCTGGAATGACTATTTCCTTCAGTTGGTTATGCTGACCAGTAAGGAGAAGTGGACCCTGCCCCTGGCGATTGCCAACCTACAGGGCGAGATGTCCTCCGACTTCGGCCTCATCATGGCCGGTGCTGCCCTGGCGGCCATCCCCATCATCGTGGTGTTCATCGCGTTCCAGAAGTACTTTACCCAGGGAATAGCCATGGGAGCAGTCAAGGGCTGACGCGCCGCTCGTGCTGCCCCTCCGCTGGCACAGCCAGCGGAGCCTGCGCTACAAATGTGCCGCCAAAAGAACGGAGCCTCTATAAAATGAGATTCTGATTGAGAAGAGAGAAGGATACTATCATGAGCGATTTGAAGAAATACCACGGTGTTATCCCCGCGTTTTACGCCTGCTATGACGAGGAAGGGAATATCTCACCGGAGCGGGTGCGGGGCCTGACCCGCCACCTGATTGGCAAGGGCGTAAACGGCCTGTATGTGGGCGGTTCCTCCGGCGAGTGCATCTATCAGGGCGTGGAGGAGCGCAAGGTGGTGCTGGAGAACGTGATGGCCGAGGCTAAGGGCAAGGTGGTTGTCATCGCCCACGTGGCGTGCAACAACACCGCCGACAGCCAGGTGCTGGCCGCCCACGCGGAGAGCCTGGGGGTGGACGCCATTGCCTCCATTCCTCCCATCTACTTCCACCTGCCCGAGTACGGCATCGCCCAGTACTGGAATGATATCTCCGCCGCCGCCCCCAACACCGACTTTGTCATCTACAACATCCCCCAACTGGCGGGGGTGGCCCTGACCACCTCTCTGCTGCGGGAGATGAAGAAAAACCCCCGTGTGATCGGCGTGAAGAACTCCTCCATGCCAACCCAGGATATCCAGATGTGGCATGACGAGGATCTGCTCGTTTTTAACGGGCCCGATGAGCAGTTCATCTCCGGTCTGGCCATGGGCGCCTGCGCCGGCATCGGAGGTACCTATGCCGTTATGCCCGAGCTCTTCCTGAAGGTGTATGAGCACTTCCAGAAGGGTGAGATGGAGGCGGCCCGCCAGATCCAGAATGAGATTGACCACATCATCTACAAGATGTGCTCCGCCCACGGCAACCTGTACGCCGTACAGAAAGCAATTTTGGCCAAGGACGGCGTGCCCTGCGGCTCGGTCCGCAAGCCCATGCCCGCCCTGATCGACAGCGATGCGGCTGTAGTGGACGAGGCCCACGCTATGATCGCCGCCGCCGTGGCTAAGTTCTGCTGATCCATTGGAACGCCCCAGGGGCGGGCGTAGGCTGCGCCCGTCCCACTCTGTAAAGATAGGAGATGGTTGCAATGCGCATTTATCAAGCCGAAAACTACAAGGCCATGAGCCGCCGGGCGGCCAACATTATCTCTGCGCAGGTGATCTACAAGCCCAACTGCGTGCTGGGTCTGGCCACCGGCGGTACCCCCGTAGGGCTCTATCAGCAACTTGTGGAGTGGTATAAGAAGGGCGACTTGTCCTTCGCGGAGACCCGCTCCGTCAACCTGGACGAGTACCTCGGGCTGTCCCCCCACCATGAGCAGAGCTACCGCTATTTCATGCAGGACAATCTCTTCGACCATATTGACATCCATCCGGAGAACACCCACGTGCTCAACGGCCTGGCCAAGGACCCCAATGCCGAGTGTGCGGCCTATAATAAACTCATTGCGGAGCTGGGCGGCATTGACCTCCAGTTGCTGGGCATGGGCCATAACGGCCACATCGCCTTCAACGAGCCCGGCGACGACTTCGGCCTGGAGACCCACGTGGTGGATCTGACCGAGAGTACCATTGAGGCCAACAAGCGTTTCTTTGAGAGCCGTGATGAGGTGCCCCGCCACGCCCTGAGCATGGGTATCAAGAACATCATGAACGCCCGCCGCATCCTGATGGTGGTCAGCGGCGAGGAAAAGGCGGACATTGTCTACAAGGCGTTTACGGGCCCCGTGACCAAGGAGGTTCCCGCCTCTGTGCTCCAGCTCCATCCTGACGTAACTCTGGTGGGCGACAAGGCCGCCCTTCACAAGCTGGTGGAAGCAGGTGTGACCGTATGCGGATAACCGGCGCTCAAGTGTTCGACCTGCAGGAGGGCTTTGTCCAGCGGGACATCTGCTTTGACGGCCGCCTGCTCTCTGGCTCCAGCGCGGACGGGAAGACCTATGACGCCTCCGGCTGCTATGTGATCCCCGGTCTCACCGACGTCCACTTCCACGGCTGCATGGGCCGGGACTTCTCCGACGCCGAACCAGAGGGCCTGGAGATTATGGCACAATATGAGCTCTCCCGGGGGGTCACCCAGATCTGCCCTGCCGGTATGACCCTGACGGAGGAGCAGCTCACCAAGATCTGTCAGGTGGCCGCCGCCCATCGGGCCGCCGATAAGCCCGGCGCCGCCCTCTGCGGCATCAATCTGGAGGGACCCTTCCTCTCCATGGCCAAAAAAGGGCGCACAGAACGGCGCGTGGCTCACGCCCCCGACGTGGCTATGTTCCGCCGCCTGATGGCCGCCTCCCAGGGACTGGTCAAGCTCGTTTCCATTGCCCCGGAGGAGCCGGGTGCCATGGAGTTTATTGAGGCGGTGGAGGGAGAAGTCACCGTGTCCATCGCCCATACCACGGCGGACTATGACACCTCTATGGAGGCTTTCCGTCTGGGGGCCCGGCAGGTGACCCATCTGTTCAACGCCATGCCGGCCTTCAGCCACCGGGCCCCCGGTGTGGTGGGAGCCGCCCTGGACACCCCCCTGTGCAATGTGGAGCTCATCTGTGACGGCGTGCACATCCACCCCTCGGTGGTGCGGGCCGTGTTCAAGATGTTCGGCTCCAAGCGGGTTATCCTGATTTCCGATACTATGCGGGCCGCCGGCATGCCTGACGGCGACTATACCCTGGGCGGTCAGGCCGTTCAGGTCAAGGGCAACCGGGCTACCCTGAGCGACGGCACCTTGGCAGGCTCCGTCACCGACCTGATGAAGTGCATGAAGACCGCTGTATCCTTCGGCATCCCCCTGGCGGATGCCGTGCGGGCCGCCGCCGTCAACCCGGCTATGGCCATCGGCATCTTCAGCCGGGTGGGCAGTCTGGAGCCTGGCAAGCGGGCCAATGTGGTGGTTCTGGATCAAAATCTCGACGTCAAGGACGTCTTCTTCCGCGGCGAGCTGGTCAGCCGGTAAACGTGCGCCCCAAAATTCAAGCCTTCCGACCCTACTCCATTTTCATAGGGCGGAGGAGCGGTCAAAAAGGAGGAACGCCCGCCGGGCCGGCGGTGCGGCAGTGTGGAGACCTGCCGTAACGTCCGCAGAGTGACGCTCTCTGCGGGCAAGAGGGTATTTGCGGAGGCATTGCCCTTACGGCCCTGAACATGGCAACTGTATCCCTGAAGAATGTGAAGAAGATCTATGACAACAAGGTGACCGCGGTTCACGACTTCAACCTGGAGATTGCGGACAAGGAGTTCATCGTCCTGGTCGGCCCCTCCGGCTGCGGCAAGTCCACCACGCTGCGGATGATCGCCGGCCTGGAGGATATCTCCGAGGGCGATCTGGTCATCGGCGGCAAGCGGATGAACGACGTGGAGACGAGGACCGGGACATCGCCATGGTCTTCCAGAGCTACGCCCTGTACCCCCACATGACCGTATATGAGAACATGGCCTTCGCCCTGAAGCTGCGCAAGGTGCCCAAGGAGGAGATCGACAAGAAGGTGCGGGAGGCGGCCGAGATTCTGGACATCACCCAGTACCTGGACCGCAAGCCCAAGGCGCTGTCCGGCGGCCAGCGCCAGCGCGTGGCCATCGGCCGCGCCATCGTCCGTGATCCCCAGGTGTTCCTGATGGACGAGCCGCTGTCCAACCTGGACGCCAAGCTGCGCAACCAGATGCGTGCGGAGATCATCAAGCTGCGCCAGCGCATCAACACCACCTTCATCTACGTTACCCACGACCAGACCGAGGCCATGACCCTGGGCGACCGGATCGTCATCATGAAGGACGGCTTCATCCAGCAGATCGGCACCCCCCAGGAGGTGTTCGACCAGCCCGCCAACCTGTTCGTGGCCGGCTTCATCGGCTCGCCCCAGATGAACTTCTTCGACGGTGAGCTGGAGAAGAAGGACGGCAAGTACCAGCTCAAGGTGGGCGAGGCCACCGTGGTGCTGGGCGGCAAGGCCCAGGAGCTGCTGGCCGGGAAGGGCGTGGGCGAGCGCAAGGTGACTGTGGGCATCCGTCCCGAGCACATCGCCTTTGCCGCCGCCCCTGGCACCGATACCGTGTCCAGCAAGGTGGACGTGTCCGAGATGATGGGCAGCGAGGTGTACCTGCACGTCAACGCCGTGGGCCGCGACGTGGTGCTGCGCATCCCCACCACCGACCTGCCCGCCGAGCACCGGGCCGGTATCCCCTACGGCACGGAGATCAACTTTGCCTTCCGCCCCGAGCTGATCCACCTCTTTGACCCTGAGACCGAGAAGAACCTGATGTATTAAAAAAAGCACCC
>ENA-OQDA01000420-OQDA01000420.1-human-gut-metagenome-genome-assembly--contig:-NODE-420-length-17780-cov-3.538039_pt1 | contig 17780 bp, 15 predicted proteins | sample MGYA00242771_ERZ504603 | MGnify/ENA primary metagenome ERZ504603 (study PRJEB26092, sample SAMD00036328) | human gut metagenome | host: Homo sapiens | study: EMG produced TPA metagenomics assembly of...
GAAAGCAGAGAAAAAAAGGATATATTATGCCGTAATATTTTTATAATATATCAATTCAATTAGTACACCTTTAAGCATATTTACAGCAAAACCTGTGAATTATACTCCGAAAAGCGGAAATCTAATATGAGGCATAATACAAAACAGCATCATTTAAACATTTAAACTTTTTGAAGATAACATGGTATGAGGGAGGGGGGCTGTTTCCGGCCGATATGAAAAATCATTCCTTGTGGAAATTATTCCCGATTGTGCGAGATAAGTAGCCAGGGGCAGGTCTCAATTTTTGTCGTCCCGGACAAATTGCGGACACGGTGCGGACACAGAAAATGCAAAACCCCGTCAGAGTTTACTCTGACGGGGTTTCTGGTGCCCAGGACAGGAGTCGAACCTGCACGCCTCTCGACACACGCACCTGAAACGTGCGCGTCTACCAATTCCGCCACCTGGGCATCATGGAATTACGGTGTGCAAAAGTAATACTTTTTTCTTAAATGCAAATATTTTGGGGCGATTTTTTCGAAAAAAACTACTTGTTGAAGTATTTATAGTGAAAAATCAGCAGATAAACCACGGCTACCGAGATATAAGCATCGGCCAGGTTGAAAACTGCACCGAAGAAGTAGTTGCGGCTATCGACCAGGAAATCGAGGAATCCGGGAACGCTGTTCCACTGAAAGAGCGGAAAGTAGAACATATCCACGACTTTGCCCATCATGAATCCTGCGTAGTGGCCTCCGAAATGGGCGACCGTGTCGGGTGTGGAGGCCGAGAAGATCAGCCCGTAAAAGGCGCTGTCGATGATGTTGCCGATCGCTCCGGCCAGAATCAGCCCGAATCCGATCAACACTCCTTTGGGCGCTTTTTTGCGCATGAAATGGCGAATCAGCCAGATCAGTGCGACGACCATGCCGATCCGGAAAAGACCTAAAAGCAGCTTGCCCCAGTCCATCGTTCCCGGCGTGGCGATGTGCATGCCGAAGGCCGCACCTTTGTTTTCGATGAAGTAGAGCTGAAACCAGTCCGGGATGAGTATGATGGCCTCTCCCAGAGTCATGTGGGTTTTCACCCATATCTTGAGGGCCTGATCGAGGATCAGCAGCAGAATGACAAGGAGTGTGAGTTTTTTTCCGTTCATGACGCTTGTTTTGGATAGGGGCAAATTTACTTAAAAAATCGGTTCTTGACAAAAAAGATAGTTTGCGGGTTTCGATTATTCGTATTTCCTAAAAAAATACTTACCTTTAATGGCTGAATTTGCCATCTTATAGTATCTGCCGTGTGAAAATCCATTCGGGATATTTTTGAAATCCTATTCGAAATGAAGTGGAAAATGGATGGCGGGTTCTGAGAGCAGGATTGTTGAATGTATTAATTTATTAATTTAATGGTTATGAAAAAAGTTTATTGGACTCTTGTCGCAATTTTCGTTGCGGCCGCTTTAGGTGGATGTGTAAATGATCCGACCGAAATGGAGAATGCGCCGGACATGAGCGCCGGAAGTCGTAAATTCTTACCTCGGCGGAAGCGGAGGCGGGTGAGTTACTTGTGAAATTTTCGAAGGAGTCGATCGCTGCTGTCGAGGCGGGAGTGACGCGTTCCGAATCTACGCGTACGGGTATTCAACCTTTTGATGCGGCTCTGAAAGAAATTAGTGCCGTATCCGTTGAGCGGGTAATCCCTGTGGTTGAGCAACATGAGGCCGACGCTCGGGCTTCGGGGTTGCACCGTTGGTATCGGGTGAGGTTCAACGATCAGGTGTCGCTGGACGAAGCAGCTCGCAAATTGGCCGCTGTCGAAGATATAGAGGTTGTTCAATATGACGGATATGTTGCCCTGGCAAGTTTTAACTTGGAAATGGTCAGGCTGTGACCCTTTATAATCAATTGATAATTGGGAGTTTCGGGAATCGGGGTACCAAAGTTAATGACCGCATAGTAGCGGAGAAATCTCCCAAAGTTCAAACCAGTATCCGATGTTGAATAAGCAGTGGCATTATAAGAATACGGGAGATGAAACGCTGGTGAGTCCTATTAAGGAGGGATGCGATATCAATGTCGAACCCGCATGGGAATTTTGTACGGGCGATCCTTCGATCATCGTCGCCGTCATGGATGAGGGGGTAATGTATAAGCATGAGGACCTTGCAGCCAATATGTGGGTCAATCAGGCGGAATTGAACGGTCAGAAGGGAGTGGATGACGACGGTAACGGATATGTCGATGACGTCTATGGCTATAATTTTGCCAAAGACCAAGGGGATATAACGTGGACGGATCCCGAGGATAGCGGTCATGGAACGCATGTGGCGGGGACGATCTCTGCCGTGAACAACAATGGTATCGGCGTCTGCGGTATCGCGGGCGGCAGCGGAAACAACGACGGGGTGAAGATTATGTCTATTCAAATTTTTGCCGGACGGTATCAGAGTACGATAAGCCGGAATGTTGATGCGATCTATTATGCAACCAGTATGGGGGCTTCTATCCTGCAGTGCAGTTGGGGGTTGATGAGTGGTGCGATCAATTCGGATGAACAGTATTTGGACGAAAGAAGTATTGAAGCCAATGCGTTCGCCCATTTTATTAATACGAAACGTCCGGGTAGTCCGCTCAACGGCGGTATTATCATTTTTGCGGCTGGTAATGAAGCAGGAGCCTGTGGTTATCCTGCGGCATATCCTTCGGTGGTTTGTGTGACTTCGCTCAGTACGGATTTTACGCCTTCGGTCTTTACGAATTACGGGATGCCGGCAGATATTGCTGCGCCGGGCGGTGATCTGTATTATCACAAAAATCTCAGTGATGCCGGTCAGGTTCTTTCGACGGTTCTGAAATTGGATGGTATGTATGCCTACATGTCCGGCACGTCGATGTCCTGCCCGCATGTTTCCGGTGTCGCGGCCTTGGGTCTTTCGTATGCCAAACAGTTGGGTAAGACGTTCGAACCGGATGAGTTCCGTAGCATGTTGCTGGCTTCGGTGAACGACATAGATTCTCACCTGACGGGTACTAAAACCTATATTCCTTATACCGACTCGGCTACTGGTATCGGGTATGATGGTCTTATGAAAATGGATACTTATAAGGGACAAATGGGTATTGGTATGATTGATGCGTTCAAGATGTTGATGGCTGTACGTAGTACTCCGGCTGTTACCGTCGGACAAAATAAAGCGACGAAGATCTCTTTGGGAAAATATTATGGTGACGTAGCTCGTTTGACTTATAAGTTGAGTGTAAGTGACGAGGTTGCTGACAAACTTGGTCTGACTTATACCACAGGCGAAGATGGTACGGTAGAGATTACCTGTACGAAACAGGGAGTCGGGTTGGTTTCTGTGGAAACTTCGAACGGTGGTAGCGAGGTGAGCCGTGAATTGGCTATTATTTGTCGAGCAAAGATCGCGTCGAACGGCGGCTGGCTGTAATTGTTCGACAGCTGGTCAGGTATTTGGATATGAAGCGTTTGTATTTTGGTGAAAAAAGTCTATTTTTGAAAATCAAAAATGAATGTTGAATAATAATAGTATGAAAAAAGTTAGGTGGAAAATTACTGTAATCCTGGTTGCGGCAGCGTTGTGCGGTTGTGTGAACGACCCCCACTGAGAACGGTGTTGCGGAGGATCTTGATACCGGAAGCCGCAAGGTTCTTACGGCTCCGAATGCCGTAAATGGCGAGTTGCTCGTGAAATTCTCCGATGAGGCGATCGCTGCCGTCGAATCCGGGGTAACCCGTTCCGGGGCGACGCGTACGGGGATTCAACCTTTCGATGCCGCGCTCAATACGTTGGGAGCGATTTCGATGAAACGTGTCTTCCCTTATGTGGAAAAGGATGAGGCCGATGCCCGTGCATTCGGTTTGCACCGCTGGTACAAGATCAGGTTCAATCCGGAAATCTCTCTGGACAAGGCTTCGAGCCAGTTGGCGGCATTCGGCGAAGTGTCCGTCGTGCAGTATAATACGCACATGCTTCAGAACTTCGAGGAAGAGAAGGTCGTGCCTTACGATCAGGTTTGGGCTGCGGAGCGCGATCAGCTCAACACGCGCAGCGACGAAACCTCCAAGTTCAACGACCCGATGCTGAACAAACAGTGGCACTACAAGAATACGGGCGATGAGAACCTGGTGACTCCGATCAAGGCGGGTTGCGACATCAACCTGGAACCTGCGTGGGAACTCTGCGCCGGTGATCCGTCGATCATCGTGGCCGTTGTGGATCAACCCGTTATCTATACTCATCCGGATCTGAAAGCCAATATGTGGATCAACGAGAAAGAGTTGAATGGAGAGGAAGGTGTGGACGATGACAACAACGGGTATGTTGATGATATTTATGGGTTTAACTTCATTTCGGAGTATTCGGCAACAGGTGAAGAGGACGAGTACGTCGGAGAAATTCAATGGGATGACGATTCGAATGCCAAAGTACACGGTACGCATGTGGCGGGAACGATCTCGGCTGTGAATAATAATGGTGTAGGCGTGTGCGGTGTGGCCGGCGGTACCGGCAATAACGACGGTGTCAAGCTGATGTCCATTCAAATTCACGGACCTATGGAGTCTGCCACTACGGAAGGTACGGCGGCCGGTATCAAGTATGCTGCCGACAACGGAGCTTCGATTCTGCAGTGTAGTTGGGGTGAGCCGAATGAGAAGGTTACGACGGAGGAGGAGTATCTGAAGAAATTCGGAGTTCAGGCCGATGCGATCAATTACTTTATTTCGAAGCCCCGTCCGGGCAGCCCGCTTAACGGCGGTATTGCGATCGTTTCCGCCGGTAACGATTCGTACGGTCGTTGCAGTTTCCCCGGTGGTTATTCCAAAGTGGTTTGTGTTACGTCAATGGGTACGGATTTTACGCCGTCGGTTTTCACCAATTTCGGTGATGCTGCCGATATTACGGCTCCGGGCGGCGATTCTTATTATCATAATAACGATGCCGGCGGTGTTCTTTCTACAGTGCAGATCGGCAAGCATTTCGACGGATATGCCTATATGTCGGGGACTTCGATGTCTACTCCGCACGTGTCGGGTGTGGCCGCTCTGGCTCTTTCGTATGCCAAGCAGTTGGGTAAAATGTTCGAACCGGACGAATTCCGCGATATGCTGCTCAGTGCTGTCAATGATATCGACAGCTACTTGCATGGCATTAAAACCTATGAACCTCAAGGTATGGTGTACAACGGTAAATTGGATATGGACGAGCGCAGAGGGAAGATGGGAACCGGTATGATCGATGCCTACAAGATGTTGATGGCCGTGCGAGGCACTCCGGCCGTTACCGTCGAACAAAAGAAAGCGACAAAAATCTCTTTGGGAAAATATTATGGCGACGTAGCACGTTTAACTTATAAACTGCGCGTAAGTGATGATGTAGCTGGCAAACTTGGCCTGACCTGCACCACCGGTGAAGACGGTACGGTAGAAATTATCTGTACGAAACAGGGGGCGGGGTTGGTATATGTTGAAACATCGAACGGTGGTATCGACATGAGTCGAGAGCTGGCGATCGTTTGCCGAGCAAAGGCTGCATCGAACGGCGGATGGCTGTAATTCGATTGTTGCTATCAAGTATTTACGGGGCAGTCATTTTATGATTGTCCCGTTTTTGTCGAATGAAAATTAGTCGGGGTGTGACAGAATAAAACCTGAAAATTTTTATTTTTGCAAAAAATAGTTCCCTTTAATAGTTAAAATTCATTTTTATAGTAAATGAGATCGTTTAAATTTATTGCTATTCTTGTGGTTGCGGCTCTCTGTAGCTGTACGAATGACCCGATAGACGAAGGAGGAGCGGCGAATGTCCCGACCGGGATAGACCGGAAGATTATGACTTCTTCACTCGAATCGGAGCAGGGGGAATTGCTGGTTAAATTCAGCGATGAAGCGATTGCTGCCGTGGAAACGGGGGTGACCCGTACCGAGGCGACCCGTACGGGGCTTCAGCGCTTCGACGCGGCTTTGACGGATATCGAGGCCGTATCGCTCGAGCGGGTTTTCCCCGATATTCCGAAGCATGAGGCTCAGGCGCGTGCTTTCGGTTTGCACCTTTGGTATGTTGTGAAATTCAACCCGGAGGTTTCGTTGGCTACGGCGGCCCGCAAGTTGGCTGCGGCGGACGAGGTTGCCTATGTGCAGTATAACAACCGGATTGTCGAAAATTATGACCGCGAGGAGTCGATCCCTTACGATCAGGTTCGGAGTGGGAACTATATTCCTGCGGATACGCGTATTAATGTGATGGCTAAATTTAACGACCCCCGTCTGAAAGATCAATGGCACTACAAGAATACGGGCGATGAAAGCCTGGTGAAGCCGATCAAAGCCGGTTCCGATATCAATTTGGAGCCTGCCTGGGAGTTGTGCACGGGCGATCCTTCGATCATGTGGCCGTGATGGATCGATGGGGTGGTGTATAATCACGAAGATCTGGCCGCCAATATGTGGATCAATGAGAAAGAGTTGAACGGAGCATCCGGTGTGGATGACGACGGCAATGGATATGCCGATGACATTTACGGGTATAATTTCGTGACGAATAGTGGGAAGATTACCTGGAATAATCCTGATGATAGTGGGCATGGTACGCATGTGGCTGGTACGATTTCCGCAGTGAACAACAACGGCATCGGTGTCTGCGGTATCGCGGGCGGCAGCGGGAACAACGACGGTGTGAAAATTATGTCGGTACAGGCTTTCGATGGTAAAAAATACCGTGTCTGTGGCTGCTTCTGCCCGGGCTATTCAGTATGCGGCCAATAACGGTGCTTCGATTCTTCAGTGTAGCTGGGGTGGCGGAGCATATGGGTCGGATAAAGCTTATGAGGACGATTGTCGCGCAGAGGTCGTTGCACTTAAATATTTCATTGAAACGGAGCGCCCCGGCAGTCCTCTCAATGGCGGTATCGCCTTTTTCGCTGCGGGTAATGATGCGGCGCCATGCGAATATCCTGCGGCGTACCCTTCAGTGGTTTGTGTAACTTCGATCAGTACGGATTTCACTCCTTCAACTTTTACCAACTTCGGATTGCCGGCTGATATTACGGCTCCGGGTGGTGATAACAACTATCATGAAGGGGGTAATCAGGCCGGAAAAGTCCTTTCTACGCTTCGCAGCATAGATGGTTCCTACGGCTATATGGCCGGTACTTCGATGTCCACTCCGCACGTGTCGGGTGTCGCGGCCTTGGGTCTTTCGTATGCCAAACAGTTGGGTAAGACGTTCGAACCGGATGAGTTCCGTGATATGGTACTGGCTTCGGTGAACGATTTGGATCCGTATCTGACCGGTGTCAAGAAACATAACAACGGTACGATGAATCTGGTCGAGTATAAGGGGAAAATGGTTCGGGTATGATCGACGCCTACAAGATGCTGATGGCTGTACGGGGTACTCCGGCGATCACGGTCGAGCAGGACAAGCCGACGACGATTTCGCTGTCGAAATATTACGGGGATGTTACTGCGCTTTCTTGCACACTGGAGGTGAGCGATGCAGTGAAGGATAAGTTGGGGCTTACGTTCACTGTCGAGGGTAATAATGCGACTATTACCTGTTCGAAGCAGAGCGCCGGTCTTGTGACGGTTAAGAGCTCTGTCGGTGGAACGTCGATGAGCCGCGAGGTTGCGATCATTTGCCGTGCGAAGGCGGCTTCGAACGGCGGTTGGCTGTAAGCCTCTCGTTGATTGAAAAATGGCGGAGCGACTGTATGGTCGCTCCGTTTTTTTGCTTGATTATATCAATACGCCGGCCTGTTCGCCCTGAACCGATCGATATGCTTTGATTTTCCCTGGAAGCCTATCCTTGAAGGAAGGGATAGGCTGAACCGAATAGCCTCCAGGAGTGTGGCTGCCGCTGAAATCGACAAGAAAACGGTTGCGCCATATTAAGTAATTAAATATTTCAATGTATTGTTTCCGACGGTCGCTGATGCGCGGTCTGTGGTCGTGTCTGTAATTCGGCCTCACTCCTTAAATCCTTTCTTCGGAAGTGGGGCGTTCCGTCACCAAAGAGGTGTGCTGAATATATACTTGCCTTTTTGTTATTATCACGAGCAGAGTTTTTAATTTATATATAAATAGGTATTGAATATAAAAAGAGAAAAAAATACATTTTTCGATATAAAATCATCAAAACATTTGCAGATTCCAAAATAATCCCTACCTTTGCATCCGCATTTGAGAAAAACAGTTGCTCGATTAAAAGTCGAATCCGGTTTTCGGATGACGGAGCAAAAAAGAAAATGCAAAAGTTCTTGAAAAAAGATTTGGTGGATTGAAAAAGATTACATATCTTTGCAGTCCGAAACGTGATGAAAAAATCACGGCTCTTTTGAGATTGGTTCTTTGAATTACTGGTAATATTGAGAGAAAAAGAAATGTAGTATTTATCTGTCAAATTCCTTTAAGGAAATTAAGTAGTCAGGACTCTAACAAAACATTATTCTTTATACAATGGAGAGTTTGATCCTGGCTCAGGATGAACGCTAGCGACAGGCTTAACACATGCAAGTCGAGGGGCAGCATAATGGATAGCAATATCTATGGTGGCGACCGGCGCACGGGTGCGTAACGCGTATGCAACCTACCTTTAACAGGGGGATAACACTGAGAAATTGGTACTAATACCCCATAATATCATAGAAGGCATCTTTTATGGTTGAAAATTCCGATGGTTAGAGATGGGCATGCGTTGTATTAGCTAGTTGGTGAGGTAACGGCTCACCAAGGCGACGATACATAGGGGGACTGAGAGGTTAACCCCCCACACTGGTACTGAGACACGGCCCAGACTCCTACGGGAGGCAGCAGTGAGGAATATTGGTCAATGGACGCAAGTCTGAACCAGCCATGCCGCGTGCAGGATGACGGCTCTATGAGTTGTAAACTGCTTTTGTACGAGGGTAAACTCACCTACGTGTAGGTGACTGAAAGTATCGTACGAATAAGGATCGGCTAACTCCGTGCCAGCAGCCGCGGTAATACGGAGGATTCAAGCGTTATCCGGATTTATTGGGTTTAAAGGGTGCGTAGGCGGTTTGATAAGTTAGAGGTGAAATTTCGGGGCTCAACCCTGAACGTGCCTCTAATACTGTTGAGCTAGAGAGTAGTTGCGGTAGGCGGAATGTATGGTGTAGCGGTGAAATGCTTAGAGATCATACAGAACACCGATTGCGAAGGCAGCTTACCAAACTATATCTGACGTTGAGGCACGAAAGCGTGGGGAGCAAACAGGATTAGATACCCTGGTAGTCCACGCAGTAAACGATGATAACTCGTTGTCGGCGATACACAGTCGGTGACTAAGCGAAAGCGATAAGTTATCCACCTGGGGAGTACGTTCGCAAGAATGAAACTCAAAGGAATTGACGGGGGCCCGCACAAGCGGAGGAACATGTGGTTTAATTCGATGATACGCGAGGAACCTTACCCGGGCTTGAAAGTTAGCGACGATTCTTGAAAGAGGATTTCCCTTCGGGGCGCGAAACTAGGTGCTGCATGGTTGTCGTCAGCTCGTGCCGTGAGGTGTCGGCTTAAGTGCCATAACGAGCGCAACCCCTACCGTTAGTTGCCATCAGGTGAAGCTGGGCACTCTGGCGGGACTGCCGGTGTAAGCCGAGAGGAAGGTGGGGATGACGTCAAATCAGCACGGCCCTTACGTCCGGGGCTACACACGTGTTACAATGGTAGGTACAGAGGGCAGCTACCCAGCGATGGGATGCGAATCTCGAAAGCCTATCTCAGTTCGGATTGGAGGCTGAAACCCGCCTCCATGAAGTTGGATTCGCTAGTAATCGCGCATCAGCCATGGCGCGGTGAATACGTTCCCGGGCCTTGTACACACCGCCCGTCAAGCCATGGGAGCCGGGGGTGCCTGAAGTTCGTGACCGCAAGGAGCGACCTAGGGCAAAACTGGTGACTGGGGCTAAGTCGTAACAAGGTAGCCGTACCGGAAGGTGCGGCTGGAACACCTCCTTTCTGGAGCTTTATTTCAAAGGTAAGCTGCTTGATTCTTCAAAGAAAGTTCTAACAGCACACGCGTAAGGCGTAGCAGAGCGAAACTGCGGTGCTGTTCAACGCAAACTTCGGGTTTGCATCGTTCATTGACACGATTAAGGAGATGAGATATAGGCTATGCATATACAATAGGGTATGCATAGCGGAAAAAGAAAGTAAGTAAGGGCGTATGGGGGATGCCTAGGCTCTTGGAGGCTAAGAAGGACGTGGTAAGCTGCGAAAAGCTGCGGGGATTTGCAAACGAGACTCGATCCGCAGATATCCGAATGGGACAACCCGGCAGGTAGAAGACCTGTCACACCGCGAGGTGAGCTAACCCTCTGAACTGAAACATCTAAGTAGCCGGAGGAAAAGAAAGAAACATCGATTTCCAAAGTAGCGGCGAGCGAAATGGAAGAAGCCCAAACCGATATTGTTACGGCAATATCGGGGTTGTAGGACTGCAATATTCAATTAACAATGAACTGGAATGGTCTGGAAAGTCCATCCATAGAGAGTGAAAGGCTCGTACAGGTAAGTTTGTTATGCGATAGCAGTATCCTGAGTATGGCGGGACACGAGGAATCCTGTCAGAATCAGCCGGGACCACCCGGTAAGGCTAAATACTCCCAAGAGACCGATAGTGGACCAGTACCGTGAGGGAAAGGTGAAAAGAACCCCGAACAGGGGAGTGAAATAGAACCTGAAACCATACGCTTACAACCGGTCGGAGCAGCTTCGTGCTGTGACGGCGTGCCTATTGAATAATGAGCCTACGAGTTACTAATCACTAGCGAGGTTAAGTGCAAGGATGCACGGAGCCGAAGCGAAAGCGAGTCTGAACAGGGCGTTTAGTTAGTGGTTGTAGACGCGAAACCTTGCGATCTACCCTTGAGCAGGTTGAAGGTTGGGTAAAACCAACTGGAGGACCGAACGAATAAGCGTTGAAAAGCTTCTCGATGACTTGAGGGTAGGGGTGAAAGGCTAATCAAGCTGGGAAATAGCTCGTACTCCCCGAAATGCCTTTTGGGGCAGCGTTGTAATAAAGAGTCTACTGGAGGTAGAGCTACTGATTGGATGCGGGGGCTTCACCGCCTACCAAATCCTGACAAACTCCGAATGCCAGTAGTATGATTTACAGCAGTGAGTGACTGGGTGCTAATGTCCAGTCGCAAAAGAGGAACAACTCAGACCAGCAACTAAGGTCCCGAAGAATATGCTAAGTTGATCTAACGATGTTTTGTTGCAGAGACAGCTAGGATGTTAGCTTGGAAGCAGCTATTCATTCAAAGAGTGCGTAACAGCTCACTAGTCGAGCGACAGAGCGTGGATAATAAACGGGCATCAAGCATATCACCGAAGTTCTGGGCGCGAGAGCGCGGTAGGGGAGGCATTCCATTCATGCGTCGAAGCAGTTTTCGTGAGGAATTGTGGAGCGTATGGAAAAGCAAATGTAGGCATGAGTAACGATAATGCGGGAGAGTAACCCGCACACCGCAAGACCAAGGTTTCCTGATCAACGCTAATCGGATCAGGGTTAGTCGGGTCCTAAGGGTAAGCCGAACGGTGATCTCGATGGATAATCGGTTAATATTCCGATACTGACATATACCTCGATGGAGAGACGAAGGAACGTAAGTGCCGCCACCTGACGGAATAGGTGGTTAAAGGGCTTAGGTATAGGGGCAGATTAAGAGTTAGTCCTTGCTGAAACCTGACAGTACAGAGAGCCTACGGGCAATTTGATAGAGCACCCAAGTCGACTTCCGAGAAAATCTTCTAAGTTATAGTATATGTTACCCGTACCGTAAACCGACACAGGTGGTCGAGGAGAGTATCCTAAGGTGCTCGAGTGAATCACGGTTAAGGAACTAGGCAAATTAACCCCGTAACTTCGGGAAAAGGGGTCCCTATGAAAGTAGGGCGCAGCGAAGAGGTCCAGGCGACTGTTTATCAAAAACACAGGGCTCTGCAAATTCGAAAGAAGACGTATAGGGCCTGACACCTGCCCGGTGCTGGAAGGTTAAGAGGAGATGTCATCGCAAGAGAAGCATTGAATCGAAGCCCCAGTAAACGGCGGCCGTAACTATAACGGTCCTAAGGTAGCGAAATTCCTTGTCGGGTAAGTTCCGACCTGCACGAATGGTGTAATGATCTGGACACTGTCTCAACCGTGAGCTCGGTGAAATTGTAGTATCGGTGAAGATGCCGATTACCCGCGATGGGACGAAAAGACCCCGTGAACCTTTACTATAGCTTTACATTGAATTTGGGCAGACGATGTGTAGGATAGGCCGGAGGCTTTGAAGGGGGTACGCCAGTATCCTTGGAGCCGCCGTTGAAATACGGCCCTTCGGTTGTTTGAGTTCTAACTCCTAGGCAGGAGGACACTGTATGGTGGGTAGTTTGACTGGGGTGGTCGCCTCCAAAAGCGTAACGGAGGCTTCTAAAGGTGCCCTCAGACCGATTGGTAACCGGTCGCAGAGTGTAATGGCATAAGGGCGCTTGACTGGGAGAGATACAACTCGATCAGGTAGGAAACTAGAGCATAGTGATCCGGTGGTTCCGCATGGAAGGGCCATCGCTCAAAGGATAAAAGGTACTCCGGGGATAACAGGCTGATCATTCCCAAGAGCTCATATCGACGGAATGGTTTGGCACCTCGATGTCGGCTCGTCACATCCTGGGGCTGGAGAAGGTCCCAAGGGTTGGGCTGTTCGCCCATTAAAGTGGCACGCGAGCTGGGTTCAGAACGTCGTGAGACAGTTCGGTCTCTATCTATCGTGGGCGCAGGAGATTTGAGGGGCTCTGACACTAGTACGAGAGGACCGTGTTGGACGTACCACTGGTTTACCGGTTGTCCCGCCAGGGGCACCGCCGGGTATCTAAGTACGGATCGGATAAGTGCTGAAAGCATCTAAGTACGAAGCCGGCCTCAAGATTAGATCTCCCTCAAGGGTGGTTATAGACGATGACCTTGATAGGCCACAGGTGTAAGGGCGGCGACGTCCGAGCCGAGTGGTACTAATAGCCCGGGACTTTCCTCACGTGAAGGTTGATATATTTTAAGACGATAAGGCGAAGCTGGTCTCTTCGGATTGATGTCCGGTCAAAATCTTGATAATGATATTAAGGTGGCTATAGCACGAGGGATCCACCTCTTCCCATTCCGAACAGAGAAGTTAAGCCTCGTCACGCCGATGGTACTGCGTAACAGTGGAAGAGTAGGTAGCCGCCGTCTTAGGTGAAAGGAGTCAGTCGAAAGATTGGCTCCTTTTTTTATATACACCATCCGTTGTAGAGATGTGGCGTGGCCGCATCTAATCCTTTCGAAATGTGCCGGATTTTGGTTAATCCAGCACTAATTTTACGATAGCCCCGTAAGAGGGTACGTTCTTAAAAGCGTCTTGCAAAGGATATTCGCCAGCGTAGACCCGGGCACAAGTCAATACCCCGCCATGCGCGAACAGGCATACCTTTTGCAGCCCGCTTTTGCGAAGCTCATTCAAGAAGTCGCTAACCCGGTCGTATTGATCTTGTAGGGATTCACCATTTGGAGTCGGGTTATTAACCCAATCCTTAAACCAAGCCTCTGAGCGGGGATCGGAGGATAGCTCATTCCATGACTTCATTTCCCACTCCCCGAAATTCACCTCCTTGATACGGTCTTCTCTCTCCGCCTCCGGAAAGCCGCAATAATTAGCTAAGCGCACGCAGCGGGTAAGGGGACTTGTCCAAACCTTATCGAACGTATGATCGCTCAAGCCTTTTTTTACCTCTTCCGCCTCTTCCTCGAAGGTCGGTTTCAATGGAACATCGGTTTGCCCGTAGGCGTAGCCGGCGGGAACATCGACAGAGGTATGTCTGATTAAATAAATCTCCATAATTATATAGTTTGATAGATGATCACGAAACCCATATAGAAGCTTAACTCACAAAGAAGAAAAGTCGCTCCACAGCAGTCTCCCGTATATCCTTGTATCTTTCTCTTCATGAAAGAGGTGAGGAAGTACCAAGTGATAACCGAGAATATACCCGCTAGTAAGTAAACAGGTTGGGGAAGCCATAATAACGGTAAGAAAGCACAAATGATGCTAAATACATATTCTCGAGAGGTCATTCGGCTATATACGGTCTTGTTCTTGGCTTCCTCCTCTTTCCTTGCGTAAGGCAGGCGATTGATGATCATGCTGGAGACACCTTTGCAAAAAGGATCTCCAGCCAGTATGGCACATCCCGCTAGCTCGATCGGGAGACTGCTTACTAGTAGGTAGAACAGTCCGAAGTAGAAAATCAGTCCGATTACCCCATAGCTACCTATATGCGAGTCTTTCATGATCGCCAATATGCGTTCCCGGCTCGTGCCGCCGCCGAAACCGTCGAAGAAATCCGCCAGCCCGTCCTCATGCAGGCAGCCGGTTATCAGCAATCGGGTAATCATGGCGCATAAGATCGCCACGGATGGCGGAAGAATCAAGGAGGTAGCGTACAAGACCAATACCGACAAACCAGCCGTCAGCCAACCGACCAACGCCCAATGGCTCACGATATTCTTGAAACAGGCCGCCGGAACCTCCGCCAACCGCCAGAACGGTAACCGAGTAAAGAATATAAACGCAGCGAGTATCCGCAACATATCAGAAATATTTAGTGATTGCCGCTTGCTTGAAACTATGCATCTCGTTGATCATGCGAACGGCGGAGTCGAGTATCGGGTAAGCGCATACCGAGCCGGAGCCTTCTCCCAGCCGTAGCCCTAGATCGAGCAATGCTTTCGCCCCCAAGAAATCCAGTACCCGTTTATGCCCGGCCTCGTCGCCGCAATGCCCGAATACGCAATACGATTGCATTTCCGGATATAAGCGGGAAGCCACCAATACGCAATTCGTCATGATAAAACCATCCACGAGGATAATCATCTTCAGTTCGGCGGCACGCAACATGCCTCCTACAGCCATAACCATCTCATACCCTCCGAAGTAGCGCATAACATCCAAGGCGCTTCCATCCCCTTTGTAATTCTCCAACGAGCGTTTCAGTACATTGTATTTATGCCGTACGCCTTCGCTGTCCAGTCCGCTACCGGCCCCCACACAGTCGATCAATGGGATTTGTGTGAGGCAAGTCATCCACATGCTGGAAGCCGCCGTATTCCCGATACCCATCTCTCCGAAACTGATCACGTTACAGCCTTCGTTGTAACAATCCGTCACGATATCGGCTCCGTATTGAAGGGCTTTCTCCATTTCCTCCACGGTCATGGCCGCCTCGTGAAGAAAGTTACGGGTTCCTCCCTTGCGCACCTTGCGGTCGATGAGTTGGGGAATAACGGGGAAATCGAAATCCACGCCGCCATCCACGATCTTCAACTCAAAACCATGCTGGCGGGCAAGGTAGCAAACTCCCGCTCCTCCGTTCAAGAAATTATGGATCACTTGGCGAGTTACCTCCTTGGGAGATTTGCTTACACCCTCGTCGGCGATGCCGTGATCCGATGCATAGATTACGTTCACGGGATGACGCAAGACAGGCGATAAGGTTTGCTGGATCAATCCCACTTGCAGGGCGAGCGCCTCGAGCGTTCCCAATGAGCCTTTCGGCTTTGTCAGATTATCGATCTTGTCTTGTAAAGCGGCCTCCAGCCCTTTGTCCGGGGCCTCGATGTGAAATTGTATCATGATAGTAGTATTTTATATAAGTCGTTGTTCCTATTCCTTGATCTTGACGGGGATTCCGCTGACCATCAAGACAACCTCGTCCGCTTTAGAGGCGATATATTGGTTGAGCCAGCCTTGCATATCGGTAAATTTACGTTGCACCTCGTCTATCGGCACGCCTCCCATACCCAGCTCGTTCGTCACGAAGATCAGGTAGGCATCTTGCCGGGAGAGTTTATCGAACTCCGCTTTGAGGAGGGAGAGGGATAATTCCACGTCGCTTTGATTGTCGAAGAAGAAATTTGTCCCCCAAAGGGTTACGCAATCGATCACCACGACACGATCGGTAAGATCGTGGCGGCTCAAGTATTTCTCCTCCTCTATATTGGTCCACTCGGGTCCACGGTCTCGCTGGTGGCGTTCCACCCGCTTCCGGAACTCCTCGTCCCAGATGCGGGAGGTAGCTAGGTAAACCGGGTTGGGCGACAGCGATAAGGCGAGCCTCTGTGCGTATCCGCTCTTGCCGGACCGCTGTCCTCCGGTTACTAAGATCACTTTCTTACTCATCGCCTCCGTGATTCCTGTTTTTCCGGTGGGCGGCACGTTTCGCCTTGTTGATCGGGTTGTTCTTGCTTGTCTTCCGAAGGGCGGCCGATTTCGGGTTGGCGGCGATCCGCTGCGCCACCGCCGATTTGCTCAGTGCCTTTCCGAACTTGGGGCGTAAGGCATCCCGCAATAACTTCTCCTCGTCGGTAAGCTTGGCGGTCTTGGATTTCCAGCCTCCCTCTTTCTGCGCCTTACGGGCGGCAGCGTATTTATTGAACTTTCCGAACTTCTCCATTTTAGCGCCTTCATGGCCTCCCTTGTTCTCGGGTTTCGCTTTCCGGAGCGTGCCGAGTAATTCTTTTTCTTGCTGCATCTCCTTTTTCTCCTCCTCTTGCAGGCGGATATATTTCTCTACGTTCAAGCGTTCACCGTCCACCAATACGACATCCTCCGCCGTGACCTTCTGGCCTACGTGCGGTTGCTTGCCGTTTACGGTTACCCGTTCCATCTCGATGAAATTGTCTGCTTCCCGGCGTGAGCAAACACCGGCTTCGCTTATCAGTTTGTTTAATCTAATTTCCATATTATTAATATTATATTATTAGTAAAATAAGGGTGACGATCACACCCATCAACAGTTCCGTATTACTATTCACTTGAATGGCGATACGCATATCCTCGGTCGTGAAAGGCCTCGCGTTCGTTCCGATATAAGGCTTCTCCACCGGTTTGCCGAAATAATCGTGCGTCCCCCCGAACTGGCAGTCCAAGACCGCCGCCAAGGCCGCTTCTGGATAACCGGAATTAGGGCTTGCGTGTTCAGGGCCGAAACGCCGTACGAAATCCCTTTTCCCCCAATTATTGGAGACCAGCAACATCAAATAGGCCGTGAGGCGGGCCGGGATGTAATTGGCGATATCGTCGATTTGCGCCGCTATCCGTCCGAACTCAAGGTAACGTTCATTCTTATAACCGATCATCGAGTCCAGTGTATTCACCATCTTGTAAGCCATCATCCCCGGCAACCCCAGCAGGGCAAACCAAAACATCGGGGCGATCACGCCGTCGCTTAAGTTCTCGGACAAGGTCTCCAACGCCGCCGCCCGTATCTCTTGCGGCGACAAGTTCGAGGTATCCCTCCCCACGATCCGTGCCACTTGCCGCCGTCCTTCTTCCGTGCTACGGTCCACGGCCTCGAACACCGCCTTCACTTCCTTGATAAGCGTCTTTCCGGATAGGCAATAAAATACGCCGACAGCCGTCAGCGAACCCACTGAACTGCGGATGTATGATCCAAGCCCACGACAATATCCACTCGCAGATTAAATACACGCCAAGGATAAGCACGACTGCCAGTATGCCGCCTTTTAGGACCCGCTCGGAGCCTTTATTCAACGCTTTCTCTCCGGCGCTGATCGCTTTGCCAACCATACGATAGGATGGGGCCAACCTTCCGGGTCTCCCAGCAACCGGTCGGATAACCAACCACCCAAAAGGGCACGATCTTGGGTAAATTGATAGAATGATGTAACCAATACATATTGAATGTCATTGAAGGAACAAACTTAGACAAAAAAG
>ENA-OQDA01000421-OQDA01000421.1-human-gut-metagenome-genome-assembly--contig:-NODE-421-length-17738-cov-3.670376_pt1 | contig 17738 bp, 18 predicted proteins | sample MGYA00242771_ERZ504603 | MGnify/ENA primary metagenome ERZ504603 (study PRJEB26092, sample SAMD00036328) | human gut metagenome | host: Homo sapiens | study: EMG produced TPA metagenomics assembly of...
GGTGAAGCTCATGCCAATTACTTTGACATTCCATATCTTCGGATTGGTATTTACTATCAAGGTAAAAAGCGAGAACCGCCACCCTGGCCGGTGACGGTTCTTAGATTTTTAAGACTGTTCATCAAAAAGGCTGACCGCTTGTCGCAGTGCCCTTTTCTGTTTACAGTATACTCAATTTCCAAAGGGTTCTGTCAAGTGCACGCAGCTTCGTTTCTGCGTGCATTTTTATCGTTCAAACGTGGTGCTCAGGGTGGTCTCCCAGCTTTCACCCGGGGCAAGGCAGGCGGCGGCTGCACGCTGGCTCCACTGCTGCGGGTCAGTCTCGGCGGCGGGCAGACTGTGCCACGGCTCAATGCACACAAACCGCACGGCTTGCAGGGGCCGACCAGATGAGCGCGTAGGGGTAGCCTTCCACATTGCAGGTGATCTTGCGGCCGGTGCCCTTCTCATAGATGCCAATGGTCTTGGTGCGCAGGCCCGCCATGCAGAAGCTGTCGTTTGCGAACAGATCATCCGTCAGCTGGATGGCCTGCTGGTTCTTCCACTGATAATAGCACTTGCCAGACAGCAGGCCGTTCGGACGGGCATCCAGAATGACCGGGCTTTCCGGCTGGTCGAACCGGAACTCGTAATCCGTGGTGGTGTGCTGTGCATCAAAGGGGATGTTGAACGCCGGGTGATAGCCGATGCCAAAGCGCAGCTCTTCGGTGCCGGGGTTGCGCACCGTCAGCGTATGGTGCACGGTCTTGCCGTCCAGACGGAAGGTGCTGGTGAGCACAAAGTCGAAGGGGAAGCGTTCGGCTTTGATGGCATCATCCGAGCGCAGCTCCAACTGGATGGTATCGCCCTCGGCCTTGAGCAGGGTGTGCTCCATGTCGCGGGCAAAGCCGTGCTGACCGCCCTTGTACGTTTTGCCGTCCACCTCAAAGGTACCGCCGGGCAGCTTGCCCGTCCACGGGAACAGAATGGGAGCGTGGCGCTTCCACACAGCCGGGTCGGCCTGCCAGAGCAGCTCTTCGCCTGCGGCGTTCTTCAGGCTGACAGCCTCTGCACCGTGGGTGTCCACGGTCAGGGTCAGAAATTCGTTGTGAATGGTTGCCTGCATTTTCAGTATCTCCTTTGTCCTTCTTATTTTCCGGGGTCTTCTGCTTCCAGTATACTCCCCCGTGTGCCAAAATAAAGTCCCGCCCAGTTTCAGCAGGGCTGTGCCAGCGGCAGGGTGACTGCAAAGGTAGTGCCGTTTTCGCTGCTGCGTTCCACGGTCACACTGCCGCCATGCAGCACGGTGATCTCCCGCACAAGGGCAAGGCCAAGCCCAACGCCGCCCATCTCCCGGCTGCGGGACTTATCCACCCGGAAAAAGGGCTGGAAGATGCTCTCCCGGCAGTCTGCGGGGATACCCGGGCCGGTATCTGCAACGCGCAGTACAGCGGTCTGCTTTTCCTGTTGCAGGGTGACGCGCACCGCACCGCCGGGGCGGTTATACTTGATGCCGTTTTCCACCAGATTGAACACCAGCCGGTAGATCAGCGCATCGCTGCCCACCATGCCAAGTTCCTCGCAGTCCTGCTGCAAAGAGATATTGTTTTTCTGGGCAAGGGGGTCAGGTCGGTCAGGATCTCCTCCACCAGCGGCGCAAGGGCGATCTGGTCGGTGCGGGAGACTGATTGCAGATTGCTCATCTCTAATAAAGTGCGCACAAGAGCGGTCAGGCGGTCCAGCTGCTCCCGCAGAGAGCGGATCAGCCCGGCAGTTTCGGCGTCCATGGCCGGGTGCTCCTCTGCAAACAGTTCCAGCTTCGTCTGCAAAATAGCCAGCGGGGTGCGCAGCTCGTGGGCGGCATTGCCCGCAAACTGCCGCTGCAACTCAAAGGACTGCGCCAGACCATCCAGCATCCGGTTCACCGACCGGCTCAACTGCCCGAATTCCTGCACAGTGTTTTCGTCCAGACGGGTGGTGGCGATGCTGTCCTGATCGACCTGCTGCGCCTGCTGCGCAAGCTGCTGTAACGGTTTCAGCGCTCTGCCGCTGACAAAATAAGCAATGGCAGCGCTGACGATGGTGACCACGACGGTGATGCACCAGCCCTTGCGGCCAAAGACCACCTTTGCATCGTAGACTTCCTGCGAAAAATGCGCCAGCAGACTGGACATTTCCTCCTGCGGGATCTCGATGGTCAACGGATCCGCACTGCCGGGCTGGTACTGCATCATAAAGCCGTTGAGGGCATCCATGCCGGTAACGCCGGTGCGGTATAAAAGCAGGTTCATGCACACGCAGGCGCAGGCGATGAGCAGCGCGGTCAGCAGGGTGATGCGCCATTGCAGGGACAAATGTTTCATTGTACCTCGCCTCCGATCTCGTAGCCTTCCCCGATGCGGTTGCGGATGGGGTCGTAGCCCAGCGCCGCCCGCAGCTTTTTGCGCAGGGCAGAGATATGCACCCGGATGGAGTTGCTGAAGCTGTCTACACTGCCATCCCAGACGTGCTCGATGAGTTCTTCCTGACTGACCGGGCGTCCCTGATGCAGCAGCAGATATTCCAGTACGCCGCTCTCCTTCCGCGTCAAAGCAAGGGTCTGACCGTCCACAGCAGCAACGCGGCTGCGGGTGTTGAAGCTCAGCCGTCCGCAGCACAGACAGACGTCTTGCTGAATAAATTTGCGCCGGGTCAAGCTGCGCACCCGGGCTTCCAGCTCTGCAAGGTGAAAGGGCTTGGAAAGGTAATCGTTCGCCCCGGCATCCAGCCCCTCCACTTTATCTGCGATTTCACTGCGTGCCGACAAGATCAGCACACAGGTCTCAAGGTCGTGCCGGCGCAGGGTGCGCAGCACCTGCATTCCGTCCACCTTGGGCAGGTTGAGGTCCAGCAGTACAAGGTCGTACCGCTCTGCTGCCAGTGCCTCCAGCGCGGCCTCGCCGTCTGCACAGGCATCCACCTCGTACCCGGACAGCCGCAGCTTTCGGGCAATATCCTCCCGCAGGGAGTGCTCGTCCTCTACCACCAAAAGGCGCATCTTTGTTTTCCACCTTTCCCATAAAAATTGCGTTTTTTCTTCATTATAACAGATTATATCAGACGGTGTTAAGATTCGTGTTAAGATTTTCTTAGCAGAGATTTTATCACGCATGGTGTATACTGATGCCATCAAACAACAGGAGGCTATGATGTTCATGACAAAAAAACAGGCGCAGCTGCTTTTGCTTGCCGCCGGGGTTCTGATGCTGCTGTTCGGCTTATGGCGGGGCGAGGCAGACACCGTATTTTCAAAAGCCATCCGGCTGTGTATGGAGTGCGTGGGCATTGGATAAGAAAAAGAAAAAGCTTTCTCCCCTTGCCCGCTTCCGGGGCTTTATACAAGCCGGGGCTACCCTGCTGACCAATCTCCACCTACCCAATTTTGCAAAAGGAGCGCTGTATCAGGGCGGCGGAAAATACGTCTGCGTGCCGGGGCTGAACTGCTATTCCTGCCCGGGCGCGGCCGGTGCCTGTCCGGTGGGAGCATTCCAGGCGGTGGTGGGCTCTTCCAAGTTCCGCTTTTCCTACTACATTACCGGCATCCTCATCCTCTTTGGGGTGCTGCTGGGGCGGTTCATCTGCGGTTTTCTCTGCCCATTCGGGTGGTTTCAGGAGCTTTTGCACAAGATCCCATCCCCCAAGCTTTCCACCAAAAAGCTGAAGCCGCTGCGCTATTTAAAGTATGCGGTGCTGCTGGTCATGGTGGTGTTGCTGCCTTTGCTGGCGGTCAATGAGCTGGGCATGGGCGACCCCTTCTTCTGCAAGTATCTCTGCCCGCAGGGCGTGCTGGAGGGTGCCATTCCCCTCTCCCTGACCAATGCGGGCATCCGCGCTGCGCTGGGCAAGCTGTTCACATGGAAGGCCTGCATCCTGCTGGCGGTCATCGTGGGCAGCGTGGTGTTCTACCGCCCCTTCTGCAAGTGGCTGTGCCCGCTGGGCGCGTTCTATGCGCTGCTGAACAAGGTCTCGCTGTTCCAGATGCGCGTAGACACCCACAAATGCGTCTCCTGCGGAGCCTGTGCAAAGGCTTGCAAGATGGACGTAGACATTACCAAGACCCCCAACCACGCCGAATGCATCCGCTGCGGGATGTGCATGAAAGCCTGCCCCACGGACGCCATTCAGTACAAGTTCGGGCTGGGGGACCAATCAAATACCGAAACAACAAAGGAGTAAAACCATGAAGATCCATCGTATCGCCGCACTTTTTCTCAGCCTTGTGCTGGCTTTCAGCCTTGCCGCCTGCGGGCAGGGCGCATCTTCTGCATCTTCTGCATCCTCTTCTGCCGCTTCCTCTGCGGCAGCAGAAAGCAAAACCGAGGAGCAGCTGCTGGCCGAGGAAAACGAGATCCTTTCTGCAAACGATGCTCTGTGGGAGAAAGTGTTCTCATCCATGGACAAAAACGTGACCGAAACCACGATCAGCGCCAACTACGGCGATTTTCTGCTCAGCGCTGTGGAAAAGGCCAAAGATCAGTTCTCGGACGAGGAGTACAAGACCCTGACCGCAGATGCCGAAAAGATTCGTGCCATCGAGGAGCAGATCGCCGCTCTTGCCCCCGCAGAGGATGCCGCTTCCAGTGCCGCCGCACAGGGCACCGCCTTCCCCAAGTTTGAGGGCAGCGATTTAGAGGGCAACCCGGTGGACAACAGCCTGTTTGCGGGCAACGCCTTTACGGTGGTGAATTTCTGGTTCAACGGCTGCAAGCCCTGCGTGGAGGAGTTGGACGACCTGAACGCCCTGAACGAGAAGGTCAAGGCACAGGGCGGTGAGGTCATCGGCATCAACACCGAGACGCTGGACGGCAACCAGCAGGGCATTGATGCCGCCAAAAAACTGCTGGAGACAACGGGCGCAAGCTACCGCAACATCTACTTTGCCTCCGGCAGTGAGGCCGGCAAGTTTGCACTGAACATCATGGCCTTCCCCACCACTTACGTTTTTGACCGGGACGGCAACGTTGTGGGGCAGCCCCTGCTTGGCGGCATCGACAAGGAAGAAAACCTTGCCGCTCTGCAAAAAAATATCGACGCCGCCCTTGCCAAGGACAGCGCCAAATAAACTTTTCTCCCCTGCCGCCTTCGGGCGGCTTTTTTATTTGCGGTGTGCACTGCCATGCACGCCCGGGTGCCGGACGGAATACGCTGTGGGAGAAGCATTCCATTCTCACAGCAAAGGAGCATCCGCCTATGAAAAACACCGGCATTCTACGCATTCAGGCTTTCGGTGCCCGTCAGTCCTCGCCCATCGAGGGTGTTCTCGTCACCGTGTCCGGCAACGGCTTTACCTCTCAGCGTATCACCGACGAGACCGGCACCGCTGCCGACCTCTCCATTGAAGCCCCCTCCTGTGCGCTGTCCCTGCAGGAGGACAACACCATCCGGCCCTATGCCGTTGTGGATCTGACTGCCGCCAAAGCAGGCTACCGCACCGTGCGCATTCAGGGCGTGCAGATCTTTGCCGGGCAGGTCACACTGGCCCAGCCGGAGATGATCCCCGAGACCGAAGGGGATCGCGACGTGGTAAACCCGCCCATAGTCATCCCGGAGCATTCACTGTTCACCGGCGATGGCGGCAGCGGCCCGGACCCCATGGAGAACTGCGTGCCCCGGGTGCTGGACAGAGTCATCATTCCCAAAAACATCACGGTGCATCTGGGCAAGCCTGCGGCATCCGCCCGCAATGTGACTGTCTCCTTCCGGGATTATATCGCCAATGTTGCATCCAGCGAAGTCTACCCTACCTGGGCTGACGAAAATAACCCAACGGGGCCATTAAACTGCTCTACCACTTAGAAATTCCATTCAATCGTGATTTTTTGCTCTCCGGTGAGTGGGTCTTTCGTTCCGACAACGACACGATGAACCAGCAGTACAGCAAGTTCACGGGTCAGATGGGAAACCTGTGCCAGTTCCCGCACACGCTGCATCTGCGTCTGAACCACGCTGGTTTCTTCCTGCTGTTGTTCCAATTCCGCTTCCAAAATATTGATTCGCGTTTCTGCGTTTTTTACATCTTCCAGAAAAGTCTGGTTCATTTCAGAAAACTGGACGGTATCAATCAGACCAGACACCTTATCCAGATACAGTTCCTGCACAGCTTTGCGCCGCCGGTCTACTTCGCTTTTCAACCGTTTCAGCTCGTCACGCTTTGCATGCTCTCGCTGCTGGATTGGGTCATCCTGTTCTGGAAGGGTAACTTTTTCAGGGTCAAAATAATCTGCCACATACGCCCGGATACGTTCCAGCACAGCATTCTCCAATGCGTTCATATCTGTACAGGTCTTGTTGCCACACACTTCCGGTGCGCGCTGGTGCATCCGGCAGCGAACATAGCGTCTTTGAGTCCCATCCGCCTTTGGCTGACGGCCAGTTTGTTCCATGTAGCTGCCGCAGCATCCGCAAACCACTTTTTTCGCCAGCGGATGAATCGTTCCTTTTCCACCACTCCGGGTACGTTCTTTCAGCATCATCTGAACTGTTTCAAACGTCCCCCGGTCAATGATGGCTTCATGGGTGTTTTCTACAACGATCCACTGCGACTGAGGAAGCCAAATCGTCTTTTCGGACTTATAACTCACCTTTTTATGCCGCCCCTGCACCATATCTCCGACATAAAGCTGATTGTGCAGCATCTGGTATACCGTGGGGCTACTCCAAAGGTCTGCATTGGGATTTTTCGCTGCAATATGGTAATGGATGCCATGCTGCTGTTTATAAGCAGTTGGGCTTGGAACTTTCTCATCATTCAGAATCCGCGCAATCTTATGCGCACCGATCCCACTAAGAGCCATAGAGAAAATCCGCCTTACCACTTCGGCAGCTTCCGGATCGATGATAAGTTTTTCCTTTTGCATTCGGGTCTTTGCAATACCCCGTACCGCGCAAAAGAGCCGATGAACAAACCCTCTTTCCTCTTGTGGTCAAGCACCGAGCGGACATTGGTAGACAAGTCTTCCAGATACCACTCGTTGATCAGGCCATTGATCTGACGAGATTTTTTATTCGCAGTATCGTTTGTGTCCACATGGTCAACGACAGCAATGAACCGAATGCCCCACTCAATAAACTTTCCGTGCAGGTATTTTTCCACGAGCTCCATATCGCGGGTAAAACGGGATTGCGTCTTGGCCAGCACCACATCAAATTTATGTTCGCTTGCGGCTTGTATCATCGAATTGAAAGCCGGACGGTTCCGATCGATGCCGGAATAATCCTCATCCGAATAAATCTGGTAAATATCAAAACCTTTCTCAATGCGTACTGGATCAGCATCGATTTCTGGTTCTGAATACTTTCCGATTCGCCAATTTTATATTCATCTTCTTTACTCAGGCGGCAATAAATTGCCGCTTTCATGATTTGCACCTTTCTTTTTGTGCACAATCGTCCATGCGAAACATACCGCATTCTCCCCTCAAATTCAAGGATGCCAAATCAGGCGCAGGATTTTGAAAGAGCGGTATTGGACAGTTCATCGACGATATATCGTTCAAATTCCTTTTGAAAATGTTCTTTGCGCTGTTCGTTGTTGTCCGAACAAAATTTTTCGTGCATAATAAAAGGAGTTTTTTCCATCGAATCCCCCTTTTCGGTTCACTTGATTGTGATATGTGTCACTTCAGTCTATTTCCAGTCGGCGAAATTCAGAACTTTTCAACCAGTCAATATGGCTTATAAACTAAAAAAGCCTCTGAGGACGATTCCCAAATGGGAAGAGTCCTCGGAGGTATTCGTTTAGCGGGTGTTCTGCTGTCTGCGAGCGTCCTTCCGCACAGCTTTCTGTCCGCATCAAAGATATTTTCGGATGGTCGGAACAAGGATATTCCGATTGATTAACTTTGCGATACTGTTCATGTTGTAGTTGGTTCATTGCAGTTTCAGCTTACAACAAAAAATGAGATAGGCAACCCCTTTCGGGGAAGTCTATCTCATTTTTTGTTGGGGCTATTTTGCAACAGCCCCCTTTATAACAACCCTGCCTTACAGTTTGGGAGAAACGCTTAGTGCTTCAGTTCCAGCAGCGCATCGCCCTGCTTTACGGCACCACTGGCTTTAGCCGCGACAGCGGCATAATCATCAGTATTGCAGACAATGAGCGGCGTGGTCACGGGATAGCCTTCGGCCTTAATGGCTTCCAGTTCAAAGCGGATCAACGGCTGACCTTTCTTCACCTTGTCACCCTCGTTGACGAGGTAGGTAAAGTGCTTGCCACCCAGCTTGACGGTGTCGATGCCGATGTGCATCAGCAGTTCGGCACCGTCAGTCGTGGTCATGCCCACGGCATGGTGGGTCTCAAAGGTGGAGGAGATCTCACCGTCAGCAGGTGCCACCAGTTCACCATCGGTGGGCTCAATGGCAATGCCGTCCCCAGTGCACCGCTGGCAAAGGCTTCATCCTTCACATCGGCCAGCGGCACTACAGTGCCGTTCAGGCAGGCAGACAGCACGGTATCCTTTGCTGCGGGGGCCGCCGGGGCGGGTGTTGCGGCCGCCGCCGGGGTCTAGGTGCATTTCCAGATAATCTTCCAGCTTGCCTTGATGACGGCCTACCTTGGGGCCGTATACCACCGTGCACACCGTTGCCCTTGCAGATCCACGCCGGAGGCCACCGGAGGCTTTGAGCACATCCTGCCGGACCAGCGCAGCGTCCTTGACGGTGCAGCGCAGGCGGGTTGCGCAGCAGTCCACGTCGGACAGATTAGCGGCACCGCCCAGACCTTCCACGATCAGGGCGCTGACCGGATCATCCCCTGCGGGGGCGGTGCTGCCGGAAGCGGCGCTGCGGGTGTTCACGTCCGCACGGGTGTACAGCTTGACTTCCTCCGCATCGTCGCGGCCCGGGGTCTTGTAGTCAAACTTGGAGATCATAAAGCGGAAAATGATGTAGTACAGTACAAAGTACACCGCACCGACCACGACCACCCAGATCCAGTGGGTCTTGGCGTTGCCCTGCATCACACCGAACAGCACCAGATCGATCAGACCGCCGGAGAAGGTCATGCCCACACCCACATTCAGAATGTGCATCAGCATGAAGGACAGACCGGCCAGCACGCAGTGCACCGCGTACATGGGCAGTGCCACAAAGATAAAGGTAAATTCCAGCGGCTCGGTAATGCCGGTGAGGAAAGCCGTCAAGGCGGCAGAAAGCAGCAGGCCGCCTGCCACCTTTTTCTTTTCCGGCTTGGCGCACTGGTACATCGCCAGCGCCGCGCCGGGCAGACCGAACATCATAAAGGGGAACTTACCGGCCATGAAACGGGTAGCGCTGACCGAGAACACAGTGGTGGACTTGGAGGCCAGCTCGGCAAAGAAGATGTTCTGTGCGCCGGTCACGGTAACGCCATCGATGATGGCGGTGCCGCCCACAGCGGTCTGCCAGAACGGCATGTAAAACACATGGTGCAGGCCGAAGGGGATCAGTGCACGCTCCAGCAGGCCGTAGATAAAGGTGCCTGCATAGCCGGAAGCCAGCACCAGTGCGCCCAGCGCAGCAATGCCGCTTTGCACCACCGGCCAGATGTAGAACATGGCGATGCCGACCACCAGATACACGATGGAGCTGATGATGGGCACAAAGCGTGTACCGCCAAAGAAGGCCAGCACCTGCGGCAGCTCGATCTTATAGAACTTGTTGTGCAGCGCCGCCACGCCAAGACCGACCACGATGCCGCCGAACACACCCATCTGCAGGGTGGTGATGCCCAGCATGGTGGTGGTGGAGTTGGCAGGCATCGCTTCTACGCCGCCTGCCGCATTGATCATTGCCTGAATGGCTGTATTCATAATGATATAAGCCACTGCACCGGACAGGGCGGCCACCTCTTTTTCCTTGCGAGCCATGCCGATGGCCACGCCCATGGCGAACAGCAGCGCCAGATTGTTGAACACGGCGCTGCCGGTCTGGCTCATCACGTCCAGAATGGTGTAGATCAGGGTACCGGGGTGGATGACGCTGTTCAGGCCATAGGCCGCCAGCATGGTTTCGTTGGTGAACGAGCTGCCGATACCCAGCAGCAGGCCCGCTACAGGCAGCAGTGCAATGGGCAGCATAAAGCTGCGTCCCACGCGCTGCAGCACGCCAAAGATCTTGTCTTTCATCTTCAGTTCTCCTTTTCTCAAGTTCGTATCCAGCATATATATCCACACAGGAAAGACCTGTGGAGAATCAAAGGTGAAGCAAGAAAGCTTACTTCCCCATCCGAATCCGTTTCAGATGGATTGTAAGGAACACCAGTTCCTCGTCCGAAAGCTCCTTGTGCCAGGTGTTGCGGACATACTCCGCAATGCAGCAGGCGCATTTGTAGTGTTCGCTGCAATTGCGGGCGATCAGGGCGCGGAACACTTCGTCGTGGGTATCGTTTTCCTGCTCCTGTTTTCCTTGAAATACGCGTTGCGCAAAAAAGCGCAAATGTACTGTAAAGCGGCTGAAATCCAGTGCATCCCGGTCAAAATGGCAGTTGTAAAAGTATTCCACTACCTGCACGCAGCCATCCACAAAGCGGGTGACATCGTTCACCACGCTCATGGTGGTGTTGAGCTCTGCGTTGACGATGTGCAGCGCAATGAAGCCGCCCTCGTCATCCGAAAGGTCTGCATGGCAGCGCTGGCGGATAGTGGCAAGGCACTCCATACCAAGGCGATACTCTTCCGGGTAGAATTCCCGAATGGGAGCCATCAGCGGGTTGGAAAAGCGAATCCCCTGCTCGCTGCGCTGGATAGCAAAACTGATGTGGTCGGCCAGCGTGATGAGCAGGCTTTCGTTCAGCGGGTAGTTCACCCGGCTGCGGATCATTGCCACCAGCTCATCGGTGAGCAGCAGATGCTCATACGGGATCTGTTCCAGAAGTTCCACCAACTTCTGCTGCACGGCAGGGCTGGTCATGCGGTAGCTGCGCTCCACGGTTTCAGCCTCAATTTTATAGCCCGGCTTAACGCCAAAGCCCAAACCGCGCCCGGTGACGATCAGCTCACAGCCCGTGGGGTCCACCACGCGCAGAATGTTGTTGTTGATCGGTTTTTTGACGGTATATTGCATTGTTTCTCCTCCTCAAGTTGAAAAAGGCAATAAAAAAAGACCATCCTCGACACAGCAAACATACCGAAGGCTGAAACACGCTTCGGCTTGTGCTATGCAGAGTTGGTCTAGCCCGCCAAACGGTAACAATCCAACGACGCTGCTCACGTACAATTTTCTTTTTTGTAAGGCACGAACAAATCAAGCACTTGAATGGAAATTTATTCTATGCTTGATTACAATACCATATTCTTTGCGGAGTGTCAAGATGGGAACGAGTTTCTTTTTCACTTTATCAATTTTGCCCAAACTCAGGTGATTTTCTACAGCAAATCGACAAGTAAGAATATTCCTTTTTTGCTTTATATGTGCAGTTGTTTTCAATCGAGATCATTGCGGAGAAAGCTGTGCTCCATCTCGTAACTCATCACCTTCACAAAAAGCGGTCAAGAATTGCTGCCCTATATACAAAAAAGCCGCCGAGGACATCTTCCCAAAATGGGAAGAGTCCTCGGCGGTATTCGTTTATCGGGTATGCTGCGGTCTGAGAACGTCCTTCTGTACAGCTCTCTATCCGCATCAACGATATTTTCGGATGGGCGGTACAAAAATATTCAGATCGATCAGCTTTGCGATAAAGGGATGCTATTTTGCAACAGCCCCAAAATCAGCTTTTTCTTAATTACAGCTGGCCCATAGCATGCTTTGCGGCCAGCATGCCGAAGGTGTAGCAGCGGCCCAGGGACAGGCCGGTCTGGTGGAACGGATAGTCCGCGCCGCCGTAGAACACGCCGCCTACGTTGCCCACGCAGTACAGGCCCTCGATGACCTTGCCGTCAGCGTCCAGAGCCTGGCCGTTGGCGTTGGTGTTCACGCCGCTGTCGATGGAGGACACGCGGATGTGCTTGCGCACGCCCCAGAAGGGAGCCTTCTCGATCTTGTGCATGTAGGCGCTCTTCTTGCCGAAGTCCGCATCGGTCCCCTGATCGCACAGCTCGTTGTAGCGGTCAATGGTCTTTTGCAGCTCATCGGCGGGCACGTCCAGCAGAGCAGCCAGCTCCTCGATGGTGTCGGCCTTATAGGTGTCGATCAGGTTGGTGAACACGCCCTGCGGGTTCTCCACCGCACCGGGGATGTACTTGGTCATCACCTGCTCCGGCACGGGGCTGTTGGCGTAGTTCATGTAGTCGCTGTCGTAGACCTGGCAGTACCAGCCCAGAGAGCCGTCCGGGTGGTTGGCATCCACGTTGGCACCGTTGTAGCGGGGCAGATACTTGGTGATGTTGCCCATGTAGACAAAGCCGGTGTCCTCGTTGCAGAAGCGCTTGCCCTCCATGTTGACGTACAGGAACGGCTCCTCGTACATCAGGCCGGAGTCGAAGTCGTGCATCATCTTGGTGTGGCCCAGGTTCTCCATCTTGGCGCCTGCGTCGATGGCCATGATGTGACCGTCGCCGGTCTTCTGGTACTGCTTCTTGTCGAAGCCGTCCACATCGGGGCACCAGCGCTTGACCATGGCCTCGTTGTTCATGTAGTCGCCGGTGGCCAGAATGACGCCCTTGGAGGCGTTGAACTGGATGTACTTGCCGCTCTCATCCTTTGCGATGACGCCGGTCACCTTGCCGTTCTCATGCACCAGCTTGACGGCGGGGGTGTTGAAGAAGGTCTCCAGATTGGAGTTCTTGGCCTGCACATTCTCCAGCACGGTGGCCAGCACGTCGCCCACGTTCTTGGGCTTGGGGCCGATCCACGGTGCAAAGAAGTAGCAGTGCTCATCGCCGAAGTCGTAGGTGTCCATGCGGTCCTTCCACACACCGGTCAGGTCCTGGCTGGTGCACATGTAGGCAAAGATCTCCTTCTCGTCGTTGTGCAGCAGGCTGGAGGGATCCTTCACGCTGTCCACAAGGCTGCCGTCGCCGTACTCGGTCTGGTCGGTCAGACCGGCGCGGTTCAGATACCACATCAGGGCCTCTTCGGAGTTCTCGACGTAGGCGTTCAGCAGGCTGGTGTCGGCGCGCCAGTCGCACAGGCCGTTGGTCATGTGCACCCACATCTTCTTGCCGGCCTCGGTGGACTTGGACTTGATGATGGCGGAGCCGCAGTTGCCCTGGCTCACCACGATGCTCTGCTTCTGCAGCAGGGCCACATGGCCGCCCAGCTCGGCTGCCCAGCCTGCTGCGGGCACACCGGCTGCACCGGCACCCACAACGACCACGTCAAAGTCCTTGGTCTCATCCGGGGTGATGTCGCCCAGCTCCACCACAGAGGACTCCACTTCCTCGGTGGTCAGTCCTCGGCGACAACGGTCTCAGCCTTGTTGGCCTCGGTGGGGGCAACGGCCACGCCCTTGGCCTGATTGATGCAGCTCTCGGCAGCCTTTTTGATGGCATCGGAGGTGATGGTAGCGCCGGAGTGGCCATCCACCTCGCTGGACTGTGCGTCCAGGATCTTCTTCACCATCTCATCGGCGATATCGGCACCGTAACCCTTGGTTTCGTTTGCCACATCGATCTGCACATCGGTAATGGTATCTGCATTGAAGGTCATGGTCACAGTGACAGGCGTTGTGGTGTTGATGCCGGTAGCAGTGGCGCTGTAGGTGCCTGCGGTATAGGTACCGGCAGCAGTGCTGGCAGCGGTGCTGCCAGAAGCTGCGCTGTTGCCGCAGCCGGCCAGCAGGCCTGCGGCAGCTGCACCCAAGGTAGCAGTGCGCAGGAAGTTGCGACGGGAAATCTTTTCGCTCATAATCGTTCTCCTTGCCTTTTCTTCGTGTGATCCGTGTTTGGCAGCAAAGTCCTCAGACTTTGTTACTGGATAAACGAAGCTTACACGTTAGAGCAGCGCGAAGGTCAAGGGCTGTTTTGACAAAAATATCACAAGAATTTGTCTGATATAACAAATTCTCGTGATATTGCAATTTTATGTATATATTTTTGTCCGCGTCAGATGGTAATTCACGATGCTCCCATCGGGCTGCTCCCGGCTAGCAGCGATGCTGCTGAAGGTCTCGCCCACCGCACGGAACCCGCGCTGCACGATCTCCGCATGCAGGTCGTCCAGTGAGTCCCACCCAAAGGACCCGCGATAATCCTTTTTCCAAATGGTAGTCAGATAGTCTCCGCCGCACACCACCTCCACATGCTTTGTGCGCTTCAGCCCCAGCCTGCGGGCGGCATCGGCCTCAATCATAAGGCCGTAGTCGTACTCGTTGCGTCCCACCCGAAACTGCTCCATCACCCGCCGGGGCAGGCGGCTCACCCAGCGGGTCGCAGGCATACATTCCAGCCATTCAGCCTTTTCCTGCTGCAATTCTTTATCCCGGTCTGCTGCTTCTTCCTGTGAGAAGGTCAGTCGCCACATTTCCGGGAAATTCTGCACCCAGATGCGCCCGGCATTCTGTTCCAGTGTACGGTACTGCTCCCGCTTGTGTTCCAAAAAACGGATGGCCAGTTCGTCCAGCACCTGCCTGCGCCGCAGCTGGGCGATCTGATGGTTGAACATGGCGTCGCTCTGCTCCACCGTGGGTGCGCCGATCAGCTCCCGGCATTCTTCCAGCGAGAGCTCTGCCGCCCGCAGTTCCCTGCACAGGTTGAACCGCCGGGTATCAGTGACTGTATAGTAACGGTAGCCGGTATCCTCGTTGACCTCGGGGTGGATCAGGCCCATTTTTTCGTAGTAGCGCAAAGTATGGGTTGTGACACCAAGCAGAGATGCCATCTCACTGATGGTATAGCGCATAACAGTAAGCTCCTTTCCGGGCAGCAGAACCTTAGAGCTGCTCGAATGTTATTTTTCTATCCATCCTTATTATATCGTATCCGCGCACCGTTTCAAGTAAAAAAACTTTGCCGTTCTCCGCCGGAAAATACCGGGCAGCAAAAGCAGGGCGTTGACTTGGATGCCGTGACCGGCAGAGAGTAGGACTGAGTTTTAACAGAATAAATCCAACATCTTAAACCTGCTGCATAAACAAAAATCCGCCTATTATAAGTACGACTTATTCGGCGCAAAAATCAGTTCTTGAACGTTCCAAATTGGCATATTTTAGACGATTATACGATTATTTTTTTCGGTTTGGTTATTTTGTTCCCCGTGGCCGGAGCAGGCCCTGCGGGCCAACATCCACTGCCAGATCTCGCTGGCACTCAACCGCATCTACACCGAGTGGTACCCCAGCAAGGGCTACACTTTCAACATCACCAACTCCACCAGCTACGACCAGTACTATGTGCATGGCCGCACGGTGTTCGATGTGATGGTGCGCATCACCGACGACATCTTCAACACCTATATCCGCAAGACCGGCACCGTAAACCCCTACTACTCTGAATACTGCGACGGTAAATCGGTCACCTGCCCGGGTCTCAAGCAGTGGGGCACCGTGACGCTGGCCAATCAGGGCCGTAACGCCTTGCAGATCCTGAAGTATTACTACGGCAACGACATCGAGATCATCCGCACCTCGAACATCCAGTCCATCCCCCAGAGCTACCCCGGTTCGCCCATCCGGCAGGGCGACAGCGGCACAGCGGTGTTCACCCTGCAACGCCAGCTGAACCGCATCACCAAGGACTATCCCTTCCTCGGCCTGCTGACTGTGGACGGCGTGTTCGGGGCCAAGATGGCCGCCACGGTCAGGGCGTTCCAGAAGCAGTTCAACCTGATCGCAGACGGCGTAGTCGGACGACAGGCATGGTACAAGATCAGCTATATCTATGTGTCGGTCAAGGATCTTGCGGAGCTGACCAGCGAGGGCGAGGTGTCCAGCGGCACTCTCTCGGACGGCACATGGGGCGGCACCGTACTGCGCACCGGCTCCACCGGCAGCGCCGTGGAACAGCTGCAGTTCTGGCTGAATACGCTGGCACAGTATGAGTCTTCCATCCCATCGTTAACAGTGGACGGCGTTTACGGCACTGGAACGGCCAACACGGTGCGGGCCTTCCAGCGCAAATACGGCCTGACCGTGGACGGCGTGGTGGGCCGTGACACATGGACCGAGCTGTACGACCAGTTCCGCAGCATCCAGTCCGACAACGGCACCCCCAATGCCTACCCCGGCACCGCCCTGCGGGAGGGTGCAAGCGGACAGAATGTGCGGCTGGTGCAGTTCTGGCTCAAGATCGCGCGCACGGTGTACTCGAATCTGAACAACATCACGGTGGACGGCAAGTTCGGCAGTGCCACCACAGCGGCAGTCAAGCGGTTCCAGACCTACTTTGGCCTGACCAGCGACGGTGTGGTGGGCCGCACGACATGGAACAAGCTATACGAGGTGTACAACGACATCGCCAACAAGCTGCTGTCGTCCAGCCTGCGCCCCGGCGAGTACCCGGGCGTGCTGCGCAAAGGCTCTTCCGGCACAGCGGTGCGGGAGCTGCAGTTCTACCTCTACCTCATGAGCGCCTACGAGAACAGCATCCCGGCCATTGGCATCGACGGACAGTTCGGTGCTTCCACCGAAGCTGCCGTGCGGGCCTACCAGCGCTTTGCGAGGCTGACTGTAGATGGCATCGTGGGACGTACCACATGGAACAGCCTGTACGACAAGGCGTCCACCCTGCGGACATCCGGGCCGGTGGTCACCCTGAAACGCCTGCCCTACCCCGGTACCCCGCTCACAGTGGGGTCTTCCGGCAGTGCAGTGCTCTACTACAGCCTGCTTTTGCAGCGCATTGCCTACTACTTTACCAGTGTGGAGAACCCGCTCCTCTCCGACCAGTACACCGACGAGACTGCCGCCGCCACCCGTAGCGCACAGGAGCTGCTGGGCCTGCCCGAGACCGGCATTGCGGATGCCGACACATGGACAGCTGTGGAAGCGCTGAGCCTGCAGCTCGCCGCCGAAATGCCCAACCCCGACCGCAGCATCGGGCATGGCCCGGTCTACCCGGGCCGGGCCATCGGCGCGGGCAGCGTGGGGCCGGACGTGGCGCAGGTGGAGACATGGCTGAACGGGCGTTCCTGCCTGTACTGCACCGAGGGCTATGTGACCGAGAACCGCTGCTTCGGCCCGGAAGAGACTGCCGCCGTCCGGCTGGCACAACAGCGGGCCGGGCTGCTGGTGACCGGCACCGTGGACCGCGGAACATGGGCCGCGCTGCAGGCCCAGAGCTGCCCACACTGCAGCAAGGAGGAATGAGCGATGGCACGACTTCTGATCTACGATGCCTACGAGAACAAGGTATACACCTATGCAAACCTGAACGAGAACGACCCCATGCCCTACAGCACCGGCACCACCCTGCGGGTGCGGGAATTCCGTGGCAAATCCGCCAGCCCCACCCTGTGGACCACCATTGCGGCCATGGAAGCGTGGAACCTGACCCGCCGCAAGTACGGCAAGGGCATCCCGGTGGGATATGCCTTCCGCCGCATCTGGGAGGGCGGCCACGGCACCCGCAGCCAGCACTACGCGGGCGTATCCTTTGACGTGGGCCAAAGCCTGACCCAGACCGCCCGCACGGCCATCTACAACGCAGCCCGGGGCACCGGGCATGGGGCTATGTGGAGCCGCTGAGCCAGACCCCACATGGGTGCACATGGACCGCCGCTACGGCACGCCCGCCTGCAGCGGCACCACAGCAGGCTACCCACCTGCGGCGGGAAGCGCGGCTGCTATGTGATGATTCTGCAGGACGCGCTTTCCACGCTGGGCTACCAGACCGGGAGCCGCATCGACGGCATCTTTGGTGCCCGGA
>ENA-OQDA01000423-OQDA01000423.1-human-gut-metagenome-genome-assembly--contig:-NODE-423-length-17711-cov-6.139900_pt1 | contig 17711 bp, 17 predicted proteins | sample MGYA00242771_ERZ504603 | MGnify/ENA primary metagenome ERZ504603 (study PRJEB26092, sample SAMD00036328) | human gut metagenome | host: Homo sapiens | study: EMG produced TPA metagenomics assembly of...
ATTATTTTATTACGAGCGAAGCGAGTAACAAAGCAAAGCCAATTGGCCCCACGGGATCAAAGAGATGCAATCGGCTTGCCGTACACACTTGGTCCGGCGGCTTATATTTTATTACGAGCGAAGCGAGTAACAAAGCAAAGCCAATTGGGCCCCACGGGATCAAAGAGATGCAATCGGCTTGCCGTACACACTTGGCCGGCGGCTATATTTTATTACGAGCGAAGCGAGTAACAAAGCCAAGCCAATTGGCCCCACGGGATCAAAGAGATGCAATCGGCTTGCCGTACACACTTGGCCGGCGGCTATTTTTTATCATGCAAACAGTGGCGGCGATTTGCAGAGCTGCACGCGGCTTACAAAGAAACAAGGGGCTCTGCGCAAATCTTTTCCGCTTATTCCGCGTTTTTCCTGCACCAGAATCCGTGCGCGTCATAGTATGGTATTGAAGTTTTTACAAAATTTCAATCTATTCATAGGAGGAAACACTATGGCGGACAACAGATCCTGCTGCAACACTGCGGATGTCGTCAGCGGCGGCATTCGTGAGGCTGTATGCATCGATACCAACCGCGTATACGATTCGTGTGCGGACAAAGACTGCTTGGCCGATATGCGCGTCTATTTTACAGACCGGGCGCAGTGCATCATCGACAATGCAACTTCCGTTCGCTGCCGTTCGTGTAAGATTATCAACTGCTTTATCGACGTGGAGGCGGTTCCCTTCAACCGCGGTTACTACTCCGTTGATATTACCTTCTTCTTCAAGGTATATCTTGACGCCTATACCACGCCGATGAATCCCCCCTGCACCGTAGAGGGCCTGACTTCCTTCTCAAAGAAGTGTATTCTTTTCGGGAGCGAAGGCAATGTACGTATTTTCTCGTCGGAATATTCCTCAGACGAGGCAGACGAACAATTCCTTCCCACCAGTACAAACCCGAGGGCAAAAGTCCAATGTGTCGATCCGATCTGCCTGGATGCAAAGCTTTGCCGCCCGTGCGATTGCTGCGAGTGCGAGGGCTGCTGCTCTGCACCGAAGTGCATCTGCCGGTCGTTCGACGGCGACTTCAGCGTTGCCTCTCCAGAAAAGGCGGTGCGCGTCACGCTTGGCCTGTTTACCATCGTGCAGCTTGAGCGCGATGTCCAAATGCTGATTCCGGCCTATGATTTCTGTGTGCCGGAGAAGGAGTGCTGCCACGATATGGAGAATGATCCGTGCGATGCGTTTAAGCAAATCCGCTTCCCAGTCAACGAGTTTTTCCCGCCCTCGTCAAGTGCGAGCCAACAAAAGGGCGACAATTGCGGCTGTTCCGGCAGAGAGCGCGAGAATAACTGTGGCTGCGGCTGCCAACGCTGACCGCTTCGCAATTGCTTCGTAGAAAACAGCCGCCTTGGCTTCAGAACGAAAAATCAGCCGCCCAACTGGGCGGCTGGATGGATTGACAGGCTGTCAAAAGAAGCATATCGCTATCTGCACAGCTGCCGCTTGCAAAAGGAAGTGGCAGCTGTGCCCCTTTTTCTAAAAGACGGTTCGTGTTTATGAATAAGAAGGCATAACGCCGCCAATAGGCTTAAGGCGCAGCCGGCTGCGGCGTTCCCTGGTTCGTCCGGCGAAGGCCTTGCAGAGATTTCATTCCATGCCGGGTCACTGGCAAGACAGACGATGCCAATTTTCCGGCAGGAAAGCAGGGGAGAATCTCGCACCAGTAGCGAGCTATGGCGTTGAAAGCCGCCGTGAAACTGCATTCTGTTCGGCGGGCGCTTTCCAGAGCCGACTAGGCAAAGGGAGCCGGCTCCATTACAAGGCTGCGGCATGGGAGATATCAAAACGAAAATAGGCGTTATCTCCATACCAGAGAGGGAAGTTGGTGCCCCAAACATTATTGTGCAGAAGATAAGCAATTCCGTTTTGGGCAACATCCTCAAACTGGTTGTCAAACCGCAGGATTTTACCCTTGCCCAGACCGATCAGGGCCGCATGATGGTTTGTAAAGCAGTATGGGCCGAAATGCATATCCCACACGGCGGAAAGATTGCGGTTTCCGTTTTTTACCACGGCCATTGGGTCGATTTCCGCGCCGATTTTTGTATAACGGATTTCCTCTTGTGTGCAAGCAGGATACAGCCGGAATACCGTGCTTTCTGTTAAGCGGCTGGCCGGTTTGTCAATCCAGATTAGCTCGATTTTTAACCCATCTGTGCCTAGCGTATAGACCAGCTGGACCATATCCGCTGCTCCGAGCTCGCTGTGGCACGCTGGCGCAATGTCCAGATACACACAGATGCGCAACCCGGTTTGCAATGCTTGCACGCACCCTCGGCAAAAGCGGTAGGGGGTGCGGCCCTGTGGATATTTGGCATCTACATATTTTAACAGCGGCCTTGCAAAATCCGCAACAGACCAGCTGGCAGTCTTTTTGCGGTTGCGGGTATAATGCGTGAGCCAGAAATCGTAGTTCGCCTTGCCGTAGGAATAATATTCCACAGCAGGGCGGTTGTTTTCCCGGATGACCGCCCTGCCGCCGCAGAAAAGAGCGCCGATCCCGCCATACTCATTGATTCGGATCGACCAGCTACCAAATGCATAATCCACATTGCGTTGCAGAGTCTCCCCCGATACAGCGAGAAATTTCTGCGGCCTGAGCGCGATAAGTGCCTGTTCAGCGTCGCTTTTTAAATCAACGGGCAGTTTGATGAGCGCGCGATCCAGATAGGCGCGCTGCTCTTCCCAGCTTTTTTCCATGGCGCGGTAGGAACCGATATGATAAGCACCGCGGCGGCGCTGGCAAACCGTCAGCAAGTTTTGTGGGAAATCCCGCAGAGGGTGATGCAGCTCGACGGTATCCTTCCTACGGGCCTGTTCAAAATCCGGACGGAGATAGTGCTCATAATCGGCAAAATAGGTTTTCACATCCAGGCCCCACGTATGTTCGGCAGCACAGAGTAAATTGTCTGCCAGCTGCTCATAGGCATCACTCTCCCGATTAAGCTGGCCCGTGGCCAGCCACTTGTTTTTCAATCGAATGAGCGTGCGGAGCCCGGCGGTTTTATAAGGGTCGGAGGCGGCTCCGTGAATCCAGGTATCCCCGATTTCTGCCGTGACCACAGGGAGCTGGTCTTTCACCCGCCAGATGATCTCTGCAAAGTCGTCAAGCCGCCCGGCAGTGACCTGTGCGCCAGGGTATTTTTGCTGGATCGACTCAAAGCGCGCGCGCACGGCCTTGGCGCCGGATGCGCCGTGGTTGTCGAGCGTGTGGTCGAAATAGAGCACGCTGCCGGTCAGCTCGCTTTCAAAAGCTCCGCCGTAATCGCCGGAATAAATGACGACAACTTCGCTTTCCCCTTGTTTCCACAGGAAACAAGGCGGCACCTCCGGCATGGCGGATGCACCGTTGACGCCGATATGCAGGAGTTTAATTCCGTGCTTTGCGAGCAAGGGAACAAGGCCGACCGTATGGCCGGGCACATCGGTCATTTTCGCGGCAATGGTTTTGCGGCCAGTGACATCGTCGATTTGATCGACGATGGAGAGGCCATAATCGAGCGTGTCGGCGTCAAGCAGTTCTGTGTGCGTTGTAAATGGCATGGCATGCGGTGCAATATTGCCGCTGCGCAGGCCTTGCAGAAGGGCTTGCCGGTTTTGCTCGCTTCCGTTTTTCAGCGCTTCCTTGAGCAGCCAGGAGCCTGTCGTCCAAACGAAACGTTTAGATCCGTCCGCATTGAGCTCATTGGCGATTGAAACGGCATTGGGGATGAATTCATCAAGGTATTTATGATAAATATGTTCCGCATAATCCGTGAACCCCAGATCAAGGTGGGTTTTTGAAACGACAATTACTTTCTGCATCCCGGTGCTCAGCCTTCCTTTACAATGCGCCGGCATTTCAGCCGGTGTTTTAAAATCTGTTTTGTTTTCAGCTTCAGCATAACATACCGTTTCATTCCATACAAGAGGAGAAAGAAAAAAATAGCCGGCAGCCAGCTATTCTTGTGGCAGCGTGTTTCCCTTTGGCAGGTATGGTTATGATAGACCTTGGTTTTGCGCTCCTTTTCGTTGGCACACATTGCATAAAACGCATACCGCCGCGAGCCAAACGGCTTGTGGCGGTATGCGAAGGGTATCAACTAGATAGGAGGTGAAAAGAGAAGAGCGAAATCAGATGCCCAGGGCGACTGCGGCGGATTTGCCTTCGATACGGGTGCGCAGCACGGTTTTGACTAGGTACTGGCTGGCGACCACATAGGCGTCCGCACGGTTTGTTTCGATTAGAGTACGGTAGGCGTTCGCAGCGCTGACGCTGTCCGCAAGGACAAGCTTGCCGCAGCCTGCCAGCCGCGCCCAATCCACAGCCTTTAGGGTTGTGGTGAGCTGCGCATTGTCGCCAAGGCCGATGCTGATCTTCCGGCCGTCGATCATCGCATTGACCGCATCTCCGGAAAGGTCGATATTCACGCCGCTGAGCAGGCTGCTGGAATGCAGGAAGCTGTTCAGGCTGTCGTTGAGCGTGTTCGTACTGATGGTGCGGGCTAGGCGCGGCAGCAAATCGAGCATTGTGTTGAGCGGATTTGCCTGTAGCTCATCCACCAGCGTGACGATGGGGCTGACGATGGGCAGAAACAGCGCGTCGAGCTGCGCATTTTTGCTGACTTTGGCGGCAGCCTGGAAGCGGGCGGTATATTCCTGTGAGGAAAGCACACCTTTCAAGCCGAGAGATTCCAGCAGGGGAATGAGCTTTTCATAAGCGCCATATTTGTAGTCGCCGTTATCGGCCACAGAGTTTGGCAGATAAAGGATGTTGCTGATTACTAGAATGCCGTTGTGCAGAATATTTGCGATTGGGCGGAGCATGGCGGCCACAGCATGGGAGAAGCCTTCTGCATCACCGTTTTCAAATCCCCAGTCGCCGTTTTCAAACTGGATGGAGGAGAAGGCGGCAGTAGAATCATCTGTTTGCGCCGCAGCGATCAGCTTCTGTTTTGCGCCTGCGAAGGAATCCTCGCTGAGCCATCCGGCGATTTTAGACGGTGCAAGTTCACTTGCGAGAACCTCAGCAATATTTATGCCGCTCACACTGAGCTCCATCTTGGCAAGCATATCATAAAGAGAGAGCAGCGTGGACATGGAGGAGTTGCTCAGAATGCTATAGTTCTGATAGCCTTTGAGCGTGCCGTTTGCGCTGTAGGCAAGCGCCATTTGTAGCACGTCGCCAAGGAGACGATCTGTGTTTAGAATCGTGTATTCGATTGCCTTGCGTGCACAGGGGAATTTTGTGGCGTTGACCGTGGTGGGGTTGAAGGAAGCAATTTCCCCCTCAAATTGATTTTGGGACGGGATGAGCGGCTTAACGGGGTCATAGAGGGCGAGGATTGCCCGATATTTCTCCATGGCTTCTTTTGAGATTTTATCGGTAAGGTTGGCTGGAATCTTTTTGTATTCCGCCTGTGCTTGTTCAATCACGCCGTTGTTAACGGTGCTGAGATCTATATTGGCAATGTATGCTTCAAATGAGCGGACGACCTCCATTTGTTCCATGGCGTCCAAGCATTTTTGATAGAGCTGTCTGGTTGTCAGATTGCTGTAGTTATAATTGTTCCCTTTGGAGTTGAGATAAATCTCATAGTAAGCGTAGATGGAGCCCAGGCTCTTATAAACCGCCAGAAGATATGCATCTTGAATTGCGTCATAGAGAGCAACGGCGGCAGCGGCCTGGTCGGTAGCTCCGGTTTCCAAAAAGGCGATGTAGCCTTCGCGCATCTGGATTGCCGTATTGAGTATGGAGGCATATTCAGGAGCAAAAGCGGCGGCCTGCTTCATTGCCGCGAAAGATTGATTGTATGCATGGTTTTTCTGGCGCTGCGTAAAGGAAACCTCGATCAGTTTTTTCGGGAGCCATTCGTTAAGGGCTGTGATGTATTCCGGGTCGCTTGCACCGCCCGGGAAGTTGTTCGCGTTCGGCGCACTGCCGGCGGAAGCTGGCGGCTGCTCTGTGAAGGGGTTTGCCGCAAGCGCGTAATTGCCCATCATTTTGATCAGGTCGGTCAGCTTCCCGCCAATTGTGGGGTTACCATAGCTCTCTGAGAAGGCGGAAATGCCATCCATATACTTCCGAGTGAGCGGATCGGCATTTTTATAATTTTGTAAATAGGCCTCAAAGAGAGGCTTTGCCGCGGGTTTTTTCGCAAAATCCGTGTTAGCGTTCAGCTTTTGCGTACCCTCAAAAGGAGTCATCAGTGGTTTCATGGCCTCGTATGCCTTTGTGCGCACCGTATGAGGCCCGATCAGATCATCCAACTTTTCATAGGCAGCCTTGTGCTGTTCCACATATGCTAGAGAAGGATTTTCTTCTTTGATCAAATAAGATTCCCGGCCATCAATTGCTGCCAGGAGCTTCAACGCATCCTCAACTGGGAAGGCGTCCTTTTCCTCTTGCGTCAGCGCCTTATAGGCGGAGAGGGCTTTTTCATAGAGGGCGAGCTTTGTGCGGTAGGCCTCCAGTTTTGCTGCATCTGTGGGTGGAGCAGCATTGATGTTGGTTTTGTTTGCCAGCAGGGCCTGCACAGCTTCTGCCGCAGCCACAGAAGCCGCACTCTTTGCAGCCGGGGCTTGCGCGCTTTCGGTGCGGCCCTGCCCGGCTGCCTCCAACAGCGCGATAGGGTCTACACTGTTGCCTGCGGCAAATGCGGCCGTCAAGCAGGAGAGTAGGATCGTCAAGATCAGGAGAATGCTGATTGAAATTTTGATAGTTTTCATCGTTGGTAATGAGCACTCCTTTCAAAATGTGAGATCGGGTAAATGGTACACTCCTTTTCTTCCTCTTGGTGTAAAATCCATAAAAGTCTGTTTTTAAAATAATATAGGTCTGTTTTAAATACAAAACTTTTTAGGATAAATTCATCATATCATGTTAAAATTGATTTTTCAATGCGTAATTTTGCAAAAAATGTTGATTATATTTTAGGCACAATGTCTATTTTACATTTTTTAAAATATATATGGTCTGTTTTATGATCTAAATAGGTTTGCTTTTCTGTTTGACAAAGACATCAAAAATGATTATGATAAACAAAACAGACCTCTATCATTCCGCCCGGCGGGAGGAGACTTGCAATGACACAGGAAGAGCGTACGCGGATCAGCAGGGAGCTGATTTTGGAAGGCGCCATCCGAGAGTTTAGCCGGCATGGCTATGCGGATGCGTCAATCAACCGAATTTGTACGGAAAATGAGATTTCAAAGGGCCGCCTCTTTCACCATTTTCAAAATAAAGAGGATATTTTTTTGCCGCTGTTCAATTGTGCTACGATGGGATGGTAGTCTATATGGAGGCGTATGCACCGGACCCTTCCAAGTCGCTGTCGCAAAATTTTCATGATTATTTTCAGCATCGCCAGCAGTATTTTACAGAGCATCCGTACCGTCCGCTTCTGATGGGTTCCCCTTCTGTACGCAGGCCGTCGGAATTTTTTCAGGCAAAGATGGGGCAAGTCCGTGAGCGGTTCGAGCAGGATAATTTAAGAAAATTGCAGGAGATTTTAGAACACAGCGCCCAAAGTGTTGTGCCAATGGATCAAGGCCTAGCTTTGCGGGCGTTCACATTGCCAGCTATTTTATCCACCTGCATGTAGGCTATCCGAATTGGGATCCGGAAAAGGACATGACGTCGGTGGCCGAGCATAGTCTGGCTGTGTTTGATCAAGTGGTGCACATGCTGCTTTACGGGATTCTTCCACGGCAGAACGGGGAGTCTATGCCGGAAAACGGGGCGTCCATCTACCGCTGTTTATCAAACTTGAATGCATATGACAGCTCCGCTGAAGGGCTTATATCCGGCGGGGCAGAGGAGGGCTAAAAATATGACAGAGACACTGGAGCGGGTGAAGGATGCGCTGCATAAGCATCATTCTACCTGTGTGCTCCTGACAGCGGATGGGCGAGTTTTAGAATCCTCCCTCTCCGGCGTTTCACCGCTGACCGAATGGCTGCGAAAGGATCCGGAATTGCTGCGCGGCGCATCCATTGCGGATCGCGTGATAGGCAAGGCGGCGGCGCTTTTGATGCTCTACGCAGGCGTGAAGGAAGTGTATGCGGATGTCATCAGCGAGCATGCGGCGGTATGTCTTGGTGAACGGTGCGTTCCCTTTCACGAAGGGGAACGTGTGCCATACATCGTCAATCGAACGCACACTGGTATGTGCCCGATGGAAAAGCTTTGCCTGGATACGAACCTGCCCCGCGAGGGCTATGAGCGCATCCTGAGAAAGCAGGAAGAAATGGCGTGTCAGAAAGCGGAACGGCGTTGACGGGATGGGCCGGTTCTGCTATAATAAAACATCAGAAATACCGCTCAGAAGAGCGGCAGCCCGGCAGAAGCAGGGGCGAACAATCAAACGGAACGATCGCTGCAAATGAAAAGCGCCAACCAGGCCGTGACCCTCGCAGAAGCGGAGGGAGCCTGATTGGCGCTTTTTTGCTCGCTTATCGTATGAAAGGAAGATGTGACAAATGAAGCAATCCCATACCAAGAATTTGGTGCTAACCGCCTTCTGCATCGCCCTATGCATTGTGCTTCCAATGGCATTCCATGCAATCGGAGCGGGTGCTACCTTCCTGCCGATGCACATTCCTGTGCTGCTGTGCGGTTTGCTGTGCGGCTGGCCATTTGGAGCGGCCTGCGGCTTGATTGGCCCGCTGCTTTCCTCCCTGCTGACGGGAATGCCGCCTGCCTTCCCAACCCTGCCAGCCATGATGCTGGAACTATGCGCATATGGCGTGTTGACCGGGCTGTTTTACCGAAAGCTGAGGGGAAACCTCTATCTCTCCCTGATTGGCGCGATGCTGGGGGGGCGCGCGGTATCCGGCATTGCAAACGCTGTGCTGCTCGGCATTGCAGGCAAGCCCTATGGATTTACCGTTTTTTTAACCTCAGCATTCGTCACGGCTTTGCCTGGCATTGTGATCCAACTTGTGGCGGTTCCCCTTCTGGTAGCGGCGCTGCAAAAGGCGGGATTGGTGCAGCGGCCGCGGAGAGTGTGCATGGCTGAGGATGCTTGATTCTCCCTAAACTGACCGGGCGGTGTGGGCTTTCCCACACCGCCCGGTTTTGACTTGTTCCATTTTATGGCGAAGCGGGGCGGGTAACGAACCAAAGCCGACCGTGATTACACGGCTCAAAGGGATGCGCACCGCTCACGGGAAGCAGAAGTCCACTGGCTAGGCGCTGGCCTTTATTTCCAGGAGAAAGAGATGAGATTCCCTTCCACTTGGATGGAAGAGGTGAGCGGGCAAACCTGCTGGCGGAAGGCTTTTACAAATGCATCCCGCATGGCGGGATCTTCAAAAATAAGCTGCCCATCAAGCGTAAGTTGGGCTGGCTTGTAAAGGGTGCCTAACTGAAAGCCCGTCATCCACCAATGCGGCTGAAGCCCGCGGGTGAAGAGGATTTGATCGCCTCTGCGCAGCGTCATTGCCATCTGCGGCAGTTCGCTATTCTCTGCGCAGTCATAAAATTCGATCAATCGGTTGGTTGGTTTGTGATATATTCCGATTTCACCGCCGTTGGTGATGGCGTAGTTCCCTTTCCAGAGCTGAACCATCCAGTCCATCTCCCCATATTGGAATTTGATGCGGACGGTGTCGTAATCCATCAAGACGAGCGGAGATAACGTGTCATACAAGCGGCAGAAACCAAACTGCCTCTGCCAGGCTTCTGTTGCGCCGATTACAAGATACTGCCCGGCATCGTAATCAAAGCCGATGGCAAACATACCGGCGCCGTCTTTGCCGTAGACGAGGCCGGTCGCTTCGTCGTAATAAACGCCGGAGGATACATGCACGCTTGTGCCGTCATCCTTTATATAATCTCCGAGGAACTCATAAACACCGGGGTAGGGCGTGCTGCCCAGCGTGATATCGATTTGGTGGATGCCGTCGCCTACTGCGCCTATCAGGCCCTTGATAATATCGATGGTGCTGCTGCCCTTTTGACCGTCCAGCAGAGCGGCGGCCAAGGAGACGGCCTGCTCCTGCGGCATCGGCAGCCGCTCAATGGCAGTGATTACAGCGTCGCGATCCGCCCTGCCGGTCAGGATTTGGGTGAGCACAGCGGTCAAAACGCTGCGCACAAATTCTGCCGAGGCGGGCGTAAAGGTGGGCAGCTCTTGTCCCCCTTCTGTTTGTGCGGGCGGGCTGGAGGCTTCCTGTGCAACGGCTTTCGGGCCGGATGGAGTTGCTGTTGCAGATGTGGTATCCGCTGCCGCTGCTTTCACCGGGGAGGCGACGCTGGCCTTAGGCGCCTGCTTTGGATTTGCTGCCTCAGGTGCAGCGGGGGTGTGCTTGGCGGTTTGCCCTGCCAGTGAAGCGGCCTGTGACGGGGCCGCTGCCTGCTGTGGCAATACGGCTGCGTCCTCCATGCTGTGGACAGGCGCTGCGACGCTCGGCGGAACAGCCGCTCCGGTGGAGAGCAGCACACAGGCTAGCAGCGTTGCCAGGCAGGAGGTAAGAATAGAATAACGGCTGCCTGATCGATTCATAGAAATCATCCATCCTTTCAACTTCCCTTATTTAATCAAAAAAGTTGGCGATGAGCGTCTTTTCTTCATGATTTTATCATGGTTACGGAAAGATTGTCAAATTTTTTGCTCTTCAAAAATAAAATGTTGTTGACTTTTTAGTGTATTACACATATAATACGCATAAAGGCGGTGATCGAATGCGGGTTTTTTCAGATTTGATCCTGAATACGCGAGATCCGGTGTATTTACAGCTGGTGCGGTATGTGCATCTACAAATTTGCCGCGGTGTGCTGCGGGACGGGGATGCCCTGCCCTCCCGGCGCGAGTTAGCAGTTCTGCTCGGCATTAATCCCAACACGGCTCAAAAGGCCTACAAAGCCTTAGAAGAGGAGGGGATAATGCATACGGATGGCAACGCGGGCAGCGTGATTTCCGTAACGCCTGAGATGCGTGCCGAGCTGTTGGAAACACTCAAGGAAGAAGCCGTGCAAACATTTTTATCCAACGTGAAAGCATTGGGCCTCTCTTTTCAACAGTCCATCGCACTGCTGACTGAGAAATGGGAGGAGTAGCTTCTTTTTTTGCCGCTTATGTATTAGGCGTATAGTACACAAGAAACGGTTAGGATGGCGGAAGAAAATGGGCGTTTGCAGCTTGAGAAGGAGAAAGGGTGATCATATCCAGATGGATAATCGAAAAAAAATCCTTGCGGTTGGCAGCTTATTATTTTACACAAATCAGTAGGCTGTTGTTAGCAATTTTTATTTTGCTCATAGCGGCCGATCTGATTTTGATTGGCAGCATGTTTATACGCCGGTGCCAAATACAAGATCCGGTCAGTTTCCAGACGATTGTCAGTGTTGCGGCCGCACCGATTATTTTCTATGCGGCATACGGAGCCCTTGTTGCAGGGATGCTGTTTTATTTTTTGCGCTATTTCATGGATGGTAAGGGCGTTTATACCCTGCGCAGCCTTCCGATGGGGCGTCGGGCCTCCTGTGGAGCATGTTTATCGCCATGCTTTCGGCCATGATTTTGCTTTGGGCGGCGCAGCTTTTGGCGATTTATTTGGGGTATGGGTTATACCGCATGGAGGTGCTGCTTTATAACCTGCCGGGCAACGTAGATGGGATGAGCAGGATAGGGTTTTCTGTTATTGTGCCGGATCGAGAGTGGCTGCCTCCGGCAAATGATCTATATCTCGCCTTTATCCGAACCCCGTTTTTACAGCTGTTTTATCCGCGCCACCCTGTTTTTTTGGCGCTTGCGGCGTTCATGGTGGTTTTGCCGCCTATTTCAGGGGCTTACTCGGTGCTTGCCTTGTGTGAGCGGCGGGCGCGGGCGCTGCTGCCGGTTCTATTTTGCTGGGGCGCTTTTCTGCATCGGGCTTGGTGGAAGGGGCAGGCGGGCAGGTTACAGCATCAATGGTTATGAACAGCTTTTCGCAATAGGTATATTCCCTTGTTTTGACGTCTGCTTGGCATGCTTTGATGCTTTGGGCTGGCATGGCGGCGCGCTGGCAGAAGCAGGCTGGGATAAGGTTGAAAGATTAATTTTGGCTGCGCCAAAGCCGCGGCCTGGCGCAGGGAAGGAATGAACATGAAAATGAAAAAGCGTACGGCGATTTGGGCCGGACTGGTTGCCACGGCTATGTGTGTAATCTTTGCCAGCAGCGGCTTTCTATTTCTCCAGCGCAATCAGGAAGGGTTCATCTTTGCAGACCAGAAGGGGGACGCCTCGGTGCTGGCACGCATTCGTGTGACAGGTGTACTGAAAGATTCCTTCCATCGCGTATCCTTTTCCTCTCATGGGATGAATTTTGAACATCGCGCGTTGCGGCAGACAATGTTTCAGGACTTATTTAGGGCGAAAGACTGGCATCCGGTATGCTATTATTTTGAGCCGCTGCCCGAAGCAAACGTGACGCGGGAAAAATCTGTTGTCGATAAGGCATGGCGCTACAATCCAGATGGCTCTGCTACCTCTACTGAGCAGCAGACGATCCTTACAGAAACTGCCGATGCCTTTCTGCTTTGCCTAACAGGGAATGCTATGCCCGCCGGCTATCATTCCTATCGTGTGAAAACACAGGTAAGCTATCATCGGGAGGTTTCCATGCAGTATGTACTGCTGGATGGGAAAAAGGAAACAGGCACTAATCCATCGATTCCGGTTGGAAGCGTGCTCGAGGTATCTTCGCACAATCTGGTGCAGATGAACAACCGATGGTATGCGATTACGGCAACGGATGCCGATTGCCGCGGCACAGGGGGGATCTATGACGTGACTGACTTTGTGAACCTGCCGCTGTCGGGTGAGGAATCACCCGCGATGGTGGAGCAGGAAAACCTGTATCCTATCGAGCTGGACGGAGGAAAAAATGAGATCCTCTCTATGGAATCATGCGGAGAGAACCTGGCGGTTTTCATATCTGTGAATGGCCGAATGACCATGCGCATTGTCAACCCGCAAACATGGGAAACAGAACATATCGTGGCGCTGCTTGGTTGGGGGGAACCGATGCCGCCCGGCGGCTTTTTTGCAAAAGGGGAATATGCCGTGCTCGTCCGTTTTTTTAGAACCGGAAGTGCAGGCGGATGTGGAATCCTCGGGTGAAAATACAACGCTGCGGCAGATCGATATCGTCAATCTGGAAAGCGGCGCAGTCGTCAAGCAGTTTCAGGATAGCTCTCCTCTCGCCCGGATGGGTGTGATGGATGCTCTGTATATCGATGATACGCTTTACCTGATCTCCTTCATGACTCCACCGGATAACCCTGCGGGGAAGGCGCAGAATCAGCAGCCTTCCGGTTGGACGGTAGACTTGCCCGTTCTTTCGGTATACCGGGAGGGGGAGCAAATTTTTGCATGCATGATTCAATCCGGCCAACAGGAGGATGCACGCGTCAAAGCGCCGGAGGCAAGGCGCTATAGCGAGCTGTATTTACAGCCGGCAGAAGGAGGAAGGTAAGAGATGCAACAGAGAAATAAAATGATCCGGCTGGCCACTCATCACTTTTTTCAAATGGGCAAATTTTTGTTTCCCCTGTATGCGCTGCTGCTGACGGGCGAAGTGCTCGTGTCCAGCGGGATGTTCGTGCAGTCGTGCAGAATGGGGGCTTTGCTAAGCTTTCAGGCGATTTGGTGGAAGCCCATTCTGCCCGTAATGTTTTATGTGGCGTACGCTGTTGCCTTTTTCGGCATTCTGCTCTATTTTATGCGGTTTACGATGGGCGGCACGAAAGGCGTTTACACCCTGCGGAGCCTTCCAACGGGCGCAGAAGGCCTGGCTGGGAGCATGCTCCTGGCGGTGCTTTGGGCGTTCCTGCTGCTTTGGGCGGTGCAGATTGTGGCGGTGTATGTAAGTTACGGAGTGTATCACTGGGAAACGGCGCTCTACAACCTGCCGGGTGCGAGGGTGGGAACCAGCAAGCTGGGTTTTTCGGTGCTGCTGCCGGATTCCCCTTGGGCCCCTCCGGCAAATGATTTGTATCTCACTTTTGTGCGCACGCCGTTTCTGCAAATGTTTTATCCGCGCCATCTGTTTTTTGTGCTGCTGTCGGCTTCTTTCCTCCTGCTGCCTGTTGCCTCTTGTGTTTATCTCGCCCTTTCGCTTTATGGGCGGCGCTGGTGGGCGGCCATACCGGCTGCCGCCGCCTGGGCGAGCCTCTTCGCCGCAACCTCAATGGGGGAAAGCAGCCTGGGGCAGTGGGATATCAGCGCTTGTATCTTTTTGGCGTTTGAGGTTGCCTATATGGCGGCCTGTACCGTGTGGATGCTTGGGATGGCTTACCGGCTCTGCCGGAAAAGCCTTTTGGATTAAGATGGAGGGATCGAAATGACGCATCGAAGAAGATCGCTTCGGATGGCGGCGCTGGTCGGCATCCTTACGGTGATCGCAGCGGTATTTGTGTGCAGCGGCGCGGTTTTGTTTGCCCAGCGCGATCACGAGGGCTTTGCGTTTGTGGAGCAGGAGGGCGATGCATCTGTGCTGGAGGATATCCGGATCACAGGGGTGCTAACGGATTCCTTTCAACGCATATCCTTTGCCTCCCAAGGGCGGGAGCTGACGCAACGGATTTTACCCCAGGCGCTTATGGACGAAGTAAGGGAAAAAAGCCATGTGGTGGGCTATGATTATGAGCCGCTGCCCGGCACAGAAACAAAGGTTCAATTTTACAATGCGGGGGAGGAGATCAAAAACCCGGATGGCTCCGTGAATCAAGCCGACACCTCGACGATAAGCGAAACGGCGGATCAGTTTACCCTTTTCCTGGAAGATGGATTTCATTCTGATTTCCGTATTCAGACACAGATCGTTTACCATAAAACATTAATGCAATTATATTACGCGGATCAGAATGGAAAGAAAGGGTTGATGTCAAGGTCGGGAGGGTTTCAGCCTTGGGATACGGTGCAGCTGGACGGCATCCGTTACACGGTGACGCTGACGGACGAAAACTGCCGCGGGACAGGTGGAATTTATGATATGACAGATGTGCCCGACTCTTCTTCAGGGGAAGCTGTAACCATTCATAAGAAGAATCTTTTCCCCATTGATTTGCAGAATGGAAAGGTCGAGATCGTTTCATTGGAGGCCTGCGGGGAGCAACTGGCGCTGTTCCTTCGGCAGGAGGGCAAGCTGACGGTTCAACTGATCGATCCGCGTACCTGGCAAGCGACGCACACCATTTCCATACCGGGCTGGGAGGAATACACGTTTTACACGGTAAAGGAGAATATAATGTTGCTGGCGGACATGCACACTAGTGGAGAAGAGGTAATCTGTGAGGCGATTGCGGTTGATCTGGTGGAGGGAGCGATCGTAGAGCAAGTGGAGGATACGGTTTCTCGAGGCGAGGCAGGCGATTTCTGTACCGGCTTTGCCGATCTCCATTATGCTGGAGGAACGCTCTACCTTTTCACGCTGATGGAGCAGCCAAAGTTCACGCAATCGAGCGGGCCGGTGCCGCGCCCCTATTTGATTGCCTATCAGGATGGGCAAAAGGTGTTTTCCTGCGCGATCCAATCCGGCCAGCAAGAGGATTTGCGATGTGAAACGCCGAATATCAGGCGATATGAAGCGCTGCAATTACAGAAAGGGGGAGAACAGGTTGATTCAGATTGAAGGGCTTTGCAAGCAATTCCCGGGCACGCATGCCTGGGCACTCGATGGAATCCATTTACAGGTTGAGGAGGGTGAAGTTGTTGGGCTCCTCGGTGAAAACGCAGCGGGCAAAACCACGCTTTTAAAAATTGTGGCGGGCCTGATGGAGCCAACGCGGGGAAAGGTGACGATTGACGCAACGCCCTCGCTCAAGGCGGCAGGCCAAGTTGCTTTTATGACAGAACAGGGCACGTTTTTTCCCTTTATGACGCCTGTGGAACATGCAGATTTTTTAGAGGATTACTACGACCGCTTCAACCGGGAGCGCTATTTGAAACTGCTCGAATATTTTGAATTGCCCAAAGGGAAAAAAGCACGCACTTTTTCCACCGGGCAGAAGGCAAAGCTTGAAATTTCAATCGGCTTCTCCAAGGGATGCCGCTATCTACTCCTCGACGAGCCGTTTCTCGGCAATGACGTGTTTACACGGCGTGATTTTTTGCGGCTGATGGGCGACAGTCTCCTTGATGGGGAGACGATCTTGCTTGCAACGCACCTAATCAATGAGATCGATAATTTCATTGATCGCGCCGTCATTTTAAAAAACGGCAAAATAAAGCGCGATTGCCTGATTGATGAAATCCGTGCGGAGGGGAAAACACTGGAAGAGGTGATGCGTGAGGCCTGCGGCTATGACGAGGAACGTTACCGCAAGATTTTTGGAGGGGAGAACGCACAATAACCTGCATGAGGGACATGCGGGCTATCCAGGGGCGGCGGTTGGCGGAAACATTCCGCTGGCCGCCGTTTTATCAGTATTAGCCGATTAATCGGACGGATTAAAAAAAATTAAATCATTATATTCATATGGGATTGATATGAATTAAAAAGTGTGCTATACTGTGCCCATAATCCGTAAAAGAGGAGGAAGGCGCTCCATGAAAATATCAACAAAAGGCCGTTATGCCCTGCGTGTGATGATTGATATTGCCATTCATTCCAATGGGCGATGTGTTTCTATCAAGGAGATTGCAGGGCGGCAGGAAATCAGCGAGAAATATTTGGAACAGATTTTCACCGTGCTCAGCCGATCGGGATTGTTGCGCAGCACGCGCGGCGCGCAGGGGGGCTATACTCTCACTCGCGATCCGGAGGACTATACGGTGGGCATGATCCTGCGGGCGCTGGAAGGCGATCTGGCGCCGGTGGACTGCGTGGCGCAGGGCCAGTCGGGGTCAGGCCCTTGCCCGCGTGCGGAGCAGTGCGTCACATGGGAGGTTTGGGCGCAGATTCGCGATGCGGTTAACGGTGTGGTGGATCATATTACGCTCGCGGAGCTTGTGCGGCGCTATCGTGATAAGCTGGAATTGCAGCAGGAAGGAGCAGTTACAACATGAAAGATTCAGCAAAACGCTACGTTTATGCAGATAATGCGGCGACCACCGCCGTTTCTCCACAGGTGGTGGAGGCGATGCTCCCTTATCTGACAGAGCATTTTGGAAATCCTTCCAGCCTCTATATGTTGGGGCAGACGGCGCATAACGCTGTGGAAACCGCGCGCGGGCAGGTCGCGGCGCTTTTGGGCGCCCATCCGGAAGAAATCTATTTTACTTCCGGTGGCTCGGAGGCGGATAATTGGGCCATCCGCGGGCTGGCGGAGATGCAGGCGAAAAAGGGGAAGCGTCATATTGTCACCACAAAATTTGAGCATCACGCGGTGCTCCACACCGTCGAGCGGCTCCAAAGGGAAGGCTTTGAAGCAACGTTCCTCGATGTGCATGAGAACGGAATTGTACGCATCGAAGAGGTTGCCGCCGCCCTGCGGGAGGATACCGCGCTCGTAACCATTATGTATGCTAATAATGAGATCGGCACCATCCAGCCGATTGCCGAGATTGGGGCGCTGTGCCGGGCCCGCGGCATTCCGTTCCATACGGATGCGGTGCAGGCTGCAGGCCATGTGCCGGTGGATGTCAAGGCGGAGCAGATTGACCTGCTCTCCCTATCCGGGCATAAGCTCCATGCACCAAAGGGTGTAGGGGGCGCTGGTATTGCCGCAAGGGGCTGCGCTTGCCCGAACCTCATTGACGGA
>ENA-OQDA01000424-OQDA01000424.1-human-gut-metagenome-genome-assembly--contig:-NODE-424-length-17703-cov-2.428198_pt1 | contig 17703 bp, 19 predicted proteins | sample MGYA00242771_ERZ504603 | MGnify/ENA primary metagenome ERZ504603 (study PRJEB26092, sample SAMD00036328) | human gut metagenome | host: Homo sapiens | study: EMG produced TPA metagenomics assembly of...
AACAAACGATTAGATTTATGTATAAGCAGATACATCAAACAAAGCGGTTCAAATGCTGCGATGAAAATACGCTCGTAAGCGTAATCTCTATTTCGGGAACGGCCCTTGCGATCGCCATGGTGTTGGTGATGGTATTGGTGTTCCAGATTAAATCCACGGGATATGCCCCTGAGTCCAATCGGTCTAGATTTATGTATGTCTGGGGTACGGAAGTCGGTACGAAAAATCCCAATGGCCCGGAGTATAACCGTGGAGGCATGTCCAGCGAGGTCGTGAAGGAATGTTTCTATACCTTGCGGAAACCAGAGGCCGTATCCGGCTATTGTAGTGATAGCCATTCCTTGTCATTGCCCAATAGACGGCTCTTCAAGGAGTATGAGATTTGTTATACGGACGCGGGCCATTGGAAAATATTCGACCACTTCCTTCGATGGGAGGGGCCCCTTTAGCGAGGCTGATTTTCAATCCGGTATACCGAAGATGGTGCTGTCGGAACAAGTGGCGACCGATTTGTTCGGAACGGGACAGGCCGTCGGGCGGCAGGTCGTGATGGATTTTATCACTTTCACCGTCTGCGGTGTGGTGCGTGACATACCTTCTTCATTGATGAGCTCCTACGCTCAGGTATGGATACCCTATAGCAGCAATGAGGCCCTGACCCGTGTAAATGGGGAGTATGGGGAGAATATGGCCGGTTATTTCAGCGTGGCCTTATTGGCTCGTTCCTCTTCCGACTTCGATGCCATACGCTCGGAGCTAGACCAACAGGTCCGTCGCTACAATGACAGCAAGACCGATTATAACGTAGGTTTCCCTTCCGGGCTACTTTCCCAGTTGGATACGGCCATGGGAAGCGGCGCTTTTCAAAAGGTGGACTGGCCTACCTTCTTGGCCGGATCGGGCGCTTTCCTATTCTTTTTGCTCTTGGTCCCGGCGCTGAACTTAACGGGCGTGATCCAATCGTCCGTGCAGAAGCGGAAAGAAGAGATCGGTTTACGTAAGGCTTTCGGGGCTACGGGGCAGAATCTTTTGATGCAGATATTATCGGAGAACTTTGTGCTGACCTTGATCGGTGGCGTGATCGGTATCGGTCTCTCGATGGTGTTGCTGGTGGTAGGGAAGCCTTTCATGTTGAGCGAGAACGTGAGCCTTACGGCGCCTATGCTTATTAAACCGGGCTTATTTATCTCCGCCCTTATCTTTACGTTCTTGCTGAATATATTAAGCGCCGGGATACCGGCATGGCGTACGACACGGCAACCGATCGTAGAAGCGTTAAAGGGGAATGAGTGAATCCAATGAATAATGAACAATGAGTTGTCAATTGTCAACTATCAACTATCAAATTATGATTAAGCATATATTTAAAATAATATGGGCCCAGCGCAAGAGCAACGGCTGGATACTGGGCGAGTTGGTTATCGTGATGTGCGCCCTTTGGTTTATGATGGATAAGTTATGGGTGGATGTGCGCTGCTATAACGCCCCGATGGGATATGATATCTCGAATACGTGGCGTTTCAAGCTTTCCACGCTCTCGTCGAACGCCCCGGGTTATGTGCCCGACTCACTTTACGACTCGAATGCGACACAGGATTTGTTGAAGCTTATGGAACGTATCCGCCAAGAGCAGGAGGTCGAGGAAGTATGTGTTACGTATTGGTCCATGCCTTATTCAAACGGAAGTTCGTGGGGTACGCTCCTTCCCTTGGGCGCTGATACCTCGAAGGCGGTAGGACAGAACTACCACAAGCTGAAAGTATCTCCTTCTTATTTCGATGTATTCCGTATGAAGGATAAGGAGGGCCGTGCCATCACCCCGCTGGTGGAGAACGCTTACCGCCCGCTCGTCGTGACGGCGGAGGCGGAGGATTTCTTCTTCGGGGGGCAGTCCGCCATAGGCCGGCAGATCTCGGAGAATGACGACCTTTCCGAGCCTTTCACGATCGCCGCTGTCCTTCCTACCTTCCGTAGCAATGACTTCGACCGTCCGGAGAACTGCGCTTTCACGATATTGAAAGGTGAGTCATTGCAGGAGTTCGTGAAGAATTTCGGCGTAAGGAGCGCTGAACTATCGGTACGTACGAAACGCCCGATGACCGAGGATGAGATGTACGTTTTCTTGGAGAAAACAGCGGATCGGATGACGGTAAATAACACCTTCGTCCACGGTGTCACCCTCCTTGCCGACCAGCGTGATGACCAACTCCGGTTTACCAAGAACGAGAACAGCAAGAAACTCTCCATGATGGCCTTCCTGCTCGTGAACGTATTCTTCGGTATCGTAGGTACGTTCTGGTTGCGTACCGAGCGGCGGCGTAGCGAGATCGGTCTCCGCATGGCGATCGGTTCCAGCCGGGGCAGGCTGGGCGAGTACATGTATCTGGAAGGTCTGGGCCTCTTGGCGATCACTGTGCCGATCCTACTGGTCTTCGTCTTCAATATGGCCTTTTTGGATAAGCTGGATTCCTACCGCGAGCCCCTCTCCATCCTCCGCTTTCTAGTAACCCTCAGCGTCTCCTACCTCCTGATGGCCGGCATGATCTGCATGGGAATCTGGTTCCCTGTCCGCAAGGCGGTAAAGATGGCTCCGGCGGAGGCGTTGCATTACGAATAAATTGTCTATCTTTGCGTCTGTCAATTTATTAATGAGAAAGGAGCAAGCTTATGACAGCTATAGAATTAAAAATGTCGTTACTGCAAGAGGTGATGTCTTTGGAGGATGAACAGTTGATCAAAAAGGCCCTCGACAGCGTCCGCCATATGAAGATGGCTGCCTTTGGTAAGGCAACCCCGGTAGAGAAGCCGGCAGACGATTACGCAGAGCCTACCAAGGAGGAGATCTTGGCGGGGCTAAGGAATGCCCTGCAAGACGTGAAGGATTTGCGTGAGGGCAAGGATGTGGGGCATAAGTTTAGAGACTTAAGTGAGTTGCTCAATGAGGTATAGGATAAAAACCCATCAAGACTTCGATAAAGAGTTCAAACGTCTCTGTAAGAAGTATAGCTCATTGAAGGCTGATTTATCGGCTTTGGGTAAGTCTTTGAGCGAGAACCCCGATCAAGGGACGAGCTTAGGCAAAGGCGTTCGCAAGGTACGCATGGCCATCGCCTCCAAAGGAAAAGGAAAGAGCCATGGGGCGAGAGTGATTACTTGCACGGAGGCCATTGTCTGCGCAGATAATGAGGGTACGGTTATTCTCCTCACGATCTACGATAAGGCCGACCGTGACTCCATTTCGGCAGCCGAGATCGATGAACTGCTGAGATCCTTACGTTGGGAATTATAAAATCTGAAACTGTCCATAATCGCTGTCCGATAACGAATCAAGTGTTCGTTATCGGACAGCTTTTTTTACGGGGTGATGTTAGGAATCAGGCGGTTACGTTTTTGGCACGTTATTTGCCTCCGTAGGGGCACAAAGTCGGACGATAACAAACAATCACTGTTTTAGTCGGGTAATAGATAATTTATAATACAAAGGTTTATGATAAAGCAATACATTAAACAAGCGTTGAGGATGATCGGGGAGAACAAGCTGTTGAGCGTGATCTCGATACTCGGTACCGCCTTGGCCATTTGCATGATCATGGTGATCGTCATCCTGTATGTCGTGAATACGGCGAGTTTCAAGCCGGAGGTAAACCGTGGCCGCACCTGCTACATAATGACCGTCATGAGCAATGGCAAGGATGATAACCGGCGCATCTCCTACTCGTCGTTGGGACTGCCCTTGGTGAAGGAATGCTGCTATCCGCTGGAAGGGGCGGAGGCCGTTACCGCCATCAACATGGATCGCTACAGGCCGTTGACCGCCTCGTCCATGGACGGGCTTAAGAACCGGACGAGTTACATCTCTTATACGGATACCGCCTTCTGGAAGATCTTCCAGTTCGATTTCCTGCAAGGAGGCCCCTTCAGCCCGGCGGCTTTCACGAGCGGTATCCGCGACGCCGTGATCAGCGAGAGCGTGGCCTTGGCCCTTTTCGGCACGGACCAAGTCGTAGGGCGGGAGATGAAGCTCGATTTCATCGTCTACAATATCTGCGGGGTCGTGAAGGACGTATCCCGGTTCGCTTCGAAAGCGTGGGCGGAGGTCTGGATCCCTTACACGGTGCAGGACGACGGGGGATACCAAGAGGGCATCAACGGCTCGTATAGCTGTTGCGTCCTGCTGAAACCGGGTGTCACGAGGGAGGAGTTGAGGACCGAGGCGTTGCGGAAGGTCGAGGAGTTCAACGCCAAGACCCGGGATGTCAAGGCCGATATCCTTCACCAGCCCTCCACCCAGATCGAGGAATGGATCGGCGGCGGTAGCGAGTTCGGGGCGAACCTCTTCTACCTCTACGTCCGTTACGGCATCATCCTTTCATCCTCCTGCTGGTTCCGGCCTTGAACCTATCGGGCATCACCCTGTCGAGGATGCGCCGCCGGATGGGCCGAGCTTGGCGTACGTCGGGCTTTCGGGGGCCACGCAAGGCACCATCCTCTGGCAAGTGCTGTCCGAGAACATGGTCTTGACCCTGCTCGGCGGACTGCTGGGATTGGCGATGTCGTACGGCGCCATGTTGTTGCTGAGGGACTGGTTGTTGGCCACCTCGCTGGGGAAGACGGGGCTTTCCACCGGGATGTTTAACGGGGCGGTCTTTATCGCCGCCTTCCTGTTCTGCCTCGTGCTGAACCTGTTTTCCGCCGGCCTCCCGGCTTGGCGAATGTCAAGATTGAATATTACGGACTCTATAAATGGTTGACGCTATGTATAAGATGATTCTAAAACAACTCTGGAACGAGCGCAAGGGGAACTTGTTTATCTGGTTAGAAATGCTCGTGGTCTCTATCTTCCTTTGGTACGCGGCGGACGCCTTGTTCGTGATGTATAAGCTCTACTCGCAATCATTAGGTTTCAATATCGAACATACGTATCACGTGAGCTTCGGCGTGATTCCGGAGGAAAGCCCCGACTATGACACGACCTCCGTGCATAGCGAGCGGGGAGGCGGGGATTATCTGACCTTGATGGATCGCATCCGCCGGAACCCCTCCGTGGAATCAATCTGTTTCACCACCGGCGTGCATTTCCATTACCGGGGATCGAACCAATACGCCACGTTCCGGAAGGACTCGTTGATCCGTAATGGCTTCGTGCGTTACGTATCGCCCACCTATTTCGAGGTGTTCGACGTAAAGACGGCACAAGGCGGGTCCCCCTCGGAGTTGGTGGACGCCCTGCGTGACAACCAAGTGGTGGTGACGGGTACGGTCGCCGACAGCTTCTTCGGCGATCCTGCGGCGGCCGTGCGCCAAGAGATCTATATCACCGACCAAGGCTCTCGTGATAGCGTGGCCTACCGTATCGGTGGTGTCTGCGAGAAACAACGTTACTGCGAGTTCACCGGCTATGATTACGCTTACTATAAGCTGGTGGACGAGAACAAGGTGGCCGAGGAGGGCGATTGGGTCGGAGAGGGCTTGAACACCTTCATCCGGGTGAAGCCCGGTGCGGACGGCGCCGCTTTCGCCGTCGATTTCCGGAAGGAGATGGAGCAGCAATTGCGCGTGGGTAATATCTATTTGAAGGATGTTTTCCCGATGTCCCATTACCGGGACCAGTTCCTTGAGCGTTGGTTGGATCAAGTCCGCCTTTACGTGGCGGGCATCGCCTTCTTCCTGCTGAATGTCCTGCTCGGCGTGGTGGGAACCTTCTGGTACCGCACGCAACAAAGGAGCGCCGAGATCGGCCTCCGCATGGCGATGGGAGCCACCCGCAAGGGCATATTCTGGCAATTGGTGAAGGAGGGCTTGGCGCTACTCACCATCGCTTTCATCCCCTCCGCCGCTATCTTCGCCAACCTGCTGTATATGGAGGTGACGCAAAGCTCGGAGATACCGCCCGACATGGCCTCACGCCTGTTGTTCGGCTTCGTGTTCTCGTATGCGGTGATGGCTGCGATGATTGTCGTAGGAATCAGTTTCCCGTCTTACCGGGCCATGCGGATGCATCCGGCGGACGCCTTGCGGCAGGAATGATCGGACACGGACGGCACGGATGGCACGGCATCCGTGTCCGGAAACGAACCGACTGTTCGGAAATGAATCGACTGTTCGATAACGGACAGTACTTTTTTATGGAGATGTCATGGAATCAATGAGATACGTTTCTGGCACGTAATTTGCTTTTAGGTGGCAAAGCCTAGCGATAGCAAGAGTTTAACAATAACAAGAGTCAAACAATAACAATTAAAATATTACAGTCATGATCAAACTAACGAATTTACAGAAGATTTACCGTACGAAAGAGATAGAGACAGTCGCGTTGGAAAACGTGAACCTAGAGGTACAGCAAGGCGAGTTTCTCAGCATTATGGGACCCTCCGGATGCGGGAAATCCACCTTGTTGAATATCATGGGCCTGCTGGACTTGCCTACCTCCGGCACGGTCGAGATCAACGGTGTGAACACGGTAGGCATGAGCGACAAGGAGTTGGCCGCTTTCCGTAACAAGCAACTAGGTTTCGTCTTCCAGAGCTTCCACTTGATCAATTCCCTGAACGTGCTGGACAACGTGGAGCTTCCCTTGCTCTATCGCAAGGTCTCTTCCTCGGAGCGCCGCAAGCTGGCCGAGGCCGTGCTGGAGAAGGTCGGCCTCAGCCACCGTATGCGCCATTTCCCGACGCAGCTCTCCGGCGGCCAGTGCCAGCGCGTGGCCATCGCCCGCGCGATCGTAGGTAACCCCGACATCATCCTCGCCGATGAGCCGACCGGTAACTTGGACTCCAAGATGGGTATCGAGGTCATGGACCTGCTTCACCAACTCAACAAGGAGGACGGCCGCACCATCGTAATGGTAACCCACAACGAGGCGCAGGCCAAGCAAACCAGCCGCACCGTGCGCTTCTTCGACGGAAGGCAGGTGCAGTAAGGGAGCCGTATACGGGGGATCTCCATGTGTGAGGCACTGCTGGTGGCACCTTGCCTCATAGCTATGAGGTACGATACCTCAAACGTATGAGGCAAGGTATCACCCGCGGTGTCTCGATACCTCACATCACGGTGAAGGTAAGCGTACCATACCGGGGCTCTTTATAAAGGTGATAAGTAGGGGTGAACTGGGTGCAGACGATGGCTTCCCACTCGCCTGCCCCGAAAGCGAAGCCGGGGATGAAGCAGAGCCGCTGCCCGCTGTTGACGAGCATCTCCTTGCGGAACTCGCTCCGTTTGTCTACGACACGGGTGGCGATGTCATCGATGCTGAGCGTACGTTGCCATACGACGCTTCCCTTGTAGCTTGCGTTACCGGGCAGGTGGCTCTTGTTGACGCGGATGCTCAGCTTGCGAAACGGCTTGGGCAGCTCCGACTTAGGTATTTCTTCATCCATGATCTCGTGGTTTAATGAATGATTGAGTGGCAAAGATAAGAAAGATAACATGAATAGTATTTGGAAATACATGCCAAGCGTATAATAATTACGGAAAGCAGGCGGCAGATACCCATAAAACGAACTAACAAATAATGAACGATGTACAAGGTATACCTTAAACAAGCTTGGGCCTTGATGGGGCAGAATCGCTTCTTCACCGCCGTTTATATCATCGGTACGGGCTTGGCGATCTCGATGGTGATGGCCATAGCGGTGGTCTACCATATCCGGACGGCGAATATCGCCCGGAGGTGAGCAGGGACCGGATGGGCTACGTATTGAACGTATCGTATGGTTCGAACCGGGGGCAAAAGGCTCGTTGAAACAGCGGTTGCGGGCCCCGGTTCGTGAAGGAGGTCCTCTACGGCCTCGAGACACCCGAAGAAGTGGCGTCACCACCAACGCGCCATCATGCCTTATGAGGTGGGGGACATCTTCATCCAAGCGCCGGGTAGCGACGAGTCAATTGATGGGATGCGACGACGCGTTCTGGCAAGTCTACCGTTTCAGCTTCTTGGACGGGAAGCCGTTCGCCAGTGCCGAGTTCCTTTCCGGGATGCCCCGCGTGGTGCTCGACCGTTCCTTGGCACGCCGCCTGCTCGGGCGTACTGAGGTAGCCGGTCAGACCGTCTTGATCAACGATATAGAATATACGATTAGCGGCGTGGTGGAGGATATATCCGCCGTCGCTTCCGACGTTTGCGCCGAGGCGTGGGTACCCTACACCTCGATGGCAAGTATCATGGATACCGCCTTGGAGGAGCGGGAAGGCTCGGTGGGACTGCTGCTCGCCAACTGCCTGCTGCGTGACGCCTCGGACCTTCCGGCCCTCTCCGCCGAGTTGGAGAAGGGAGTAAGACGCTACAACAGCGGCTTGCGGGAGGGACAAGTGAGAGTGGAGCCGCCCTGCTCGTTCGGCGACCGGTTATTGTCGCGGTTGTTCGGGCCGGAGACGTATATCGTCTTGGGCGTCGCCCTCTTCCTCTTCCTGCTAGTCCCGGCGCTGAACCTCTCGGGCCTGAACGCCTCGAGGATGCAAGACCGGGTGTCTGAGCTAGGCGTACGCAAGGCCTTCGGGCGTCGCGGAAGACGTTGATGGGGCAGGTCTTCTGGGAGAACATGCTGCTGATGTTGCCCGGGGGCATGGCGGGATTGCTGTTCTCGTACGTGCTGGTGTCCGTATTCCGGGGCATCCTTCTTTCCCCCCGGTTTGCATAGCATGGGCTCCGGGGGCGGGTAACGATATCTTCCTCTCGCCGGGGATGCTGCTGAATATGGAGGTGTTCGCCTACGCGTTCGCTGTCTGCGTGGCGCTGAACCTGCTCTCTTCGATGATACCCGCTTGGCGTACCGTGCGGGTGAGTATAAGCGGACGCGTTGAACGATAAATAGGATACGGCTATGGTAACACATCTATTAAAGTTGATAAGGTCCCGTTTGGGAGGAAGCTGCTGGATACTGGTGGAACTGCTGGTCGTATTCGTGATCCTGTGGTTCATGATGTACTACTTCGTGGCGCAAGGGATGCTGACGCGGATGCCGGTGGGCTTCAAGCTGGATCACGTGTACAACGTGACGCTCGCCATACGGCCGTCCGACAGTCCCTCGTTCATCGCCTACGAGGAGGGAAGCGAGGAGCCGGTGCGGAATATCGAGCGTATCGTGGAGCGTATCGAGCGGCATCCCGACGTGGAGGTGGTAGGGCTCTCGTACTATTCGCTGCCTTATACCGACTCGAACATCGGCAGCAGAGTCTTGAAAGACTCGATCAACCAGCGGGTGCGGGCAATGACCGTCTCGCCGGGGTATTTCCGGGTGTTCGGCATCCGCTCCGCTACGGGAGAAAGCCCGGAGAGACTGGGGCAGACCCTGTCGGGGCTTCGGGAGGGGCGGGAGATGATCCTCTCCGCCGATCTGGCGAGCAAGCTATACGACCATACCGACGTGATCGGGGCCGAGATCTATAATTACAACGATACCCTGCCCTGTCACGTGATAGCGGTTACGGAGCCGGTACGAAACTCCGAGTACGATTCCCGGAATCAGCATAGTGTCTTCTCTCCACTGGACTTGCGGGGGATGTTCGGCAAGGGCCAGTTGGACGAGAAGGGACTCATGCGAGTGCAGATCACGTTCCGCACCCGTCCGGAGGTCTCTACCTCCAACTACGCCGCCAAGTTCCGGAAGGAAATGAGTAGATCCTTGATGGTGGGTAATTACTGGGTATCGGAAGTGAGAGACTACGAAGGGATACGGGCCTTTTATCTCGAGAACTCGGAGCGGACAAGCGCCCATCGGCTGGTATCGGCCATGGGATTGTTCTTCTTGGTGAACGTGTTTCTGGCGGTGATCGGTACGTTCTGGTTTCACGTGAGCCGTCGCCGTTCGGAGTTGGGGCTACGTATGGCGATGGGCTCCACCCGCAAGGGTATAGAGGGGCTGATGATCGGCGAGGGCTTGTTGCTGCTGGCGATCGCTTCCGTGCCGGGCTTGCTGATCTGCCTGAATCTGGCGGTGGCCGATATCGTGCCCTGCGGCGTGATCCGCTTCACGGCCATTAGCCTGCTGACAGGGGGTGTCTTGGCGTTCGTCGTCTTCTTGGCTATCTGGTACCCGGCCCGTAAGGCGGCCCGGCAGGAACCGGCTGACGCATTACGGTATGACGGATAATAGAAAACAGGTAACACCCGGTTGTAGAGACGGGGCGTGCCCCGTCTCCCACCGACTGATAGAATATTTAAATCGAATGAATATGTACAAGATCTACTTAAAACAAGCATGGGCCCTGATCCGGCAAGAACGGCTGTTCAGCTCGGTCTATATCGTGGGGACGGGATTGGCGATCTCGCTGGTGATGGTGTTGTCCATCGTGTTTTACGTGAAAATGGCCTCTATTTATCCGGAGATGGACCGGGACCGGTTGCTGACCGTGAAGAGCGCCACGCTGAAGAATGAGAAAGGGGGAACGAGCAGTAGCCCGGTATCGCCCCGCTTCGTGGAAGAGTGCCTTGCGGGCGTACCCGGTTTGGAGGCGTTGGCGTTACGTTATGATGATGCCACTTCCGCTTTCGTGCAGCCGGTGGGCAGTCCCGTGCAGGTACCGGTCATGAAGATGGGGGTGAACGATGGGTTCTGGAAAGTATTCTCCTTCCGTTTCTTGGAGGGTAAGCCTTTCACCGAGGCCGATTTCCGGTCGGGATGCCCGTGGCGGTAATCGCCCGCTCACTGGCCAAGCGGCTTTATGGAGAAGGTAGTGCCGTGGGGCAGACCTTGAGCCTCGACTTTACCTCATTTCGTGTGGTGGGCGTGGTGGACGATGTATCTTTCCTGATGGATCGGGTTTTCTCGCAGGTCTGGTATCCGTATACCCAAGCGCCCGACTTCGAGGAGCGGGTCCGATACTCGGAGGCGCATATGCCCGGGCTGGGGCCCTTGAGGGTCTATATGCTCGTGAAGGATAAGGCGGACATCGGCAAGGTGCGGGAGGCGGTGGCGGATAACGTGCGTCGCTTCAACCAATCGTTGGACGTGGATGGCAAACGTGAGTTCTCCCTTCTTGGGCAGCCGGATCGCCATTGGGAGAGTATCTTCCGGTATTGGTCGAACGTGGAGCCGGATATCGTGGGAGACTTGAGCCGTTATGGGGTGATTTTCCTGCTCCTGCTGCTCGTCCCCGCCGTCAGCCTCTCGGGCATGGCCGATTCCCGCATGGAACGGCGTCTGGGCGAGCTGGGCGTGCGGCGTGCTTTCGGGGCGCCAAGGGATCGTTGATCGGACAGGTCTTGATAGAGAACTTCCTGTATACGCTGCTGGGCGGCTTGGTGGGACTGCTGTTCTCCTTCCTGCTGGTGACGTTCGCCAGTTCGTGGGTCTTCAAGATCGGCAAGGGGTTTTCGGAGGCCGCCCCGGATGGCGTGGACGTATCGCTTTCCATGGGGATGCTGTTAAACCCGTGGGTCTTCTTGATCGCTTTGTGCGTATGTCTTTCCTAGTTAACTGATGTCGGCGTTGTGGCCCGCTTGGCGTGCGTCAAGGCGACCTATCGTTGATTCGTTGAACGCTTAAATGGAGGGAAGAAAGATATGTGGAAAATGACTTGGATACAATTGATGAACCGCTGGCGTAGCAACGTGTGGGTGTGCGTGGAGTTGCTGCTCGCCTTTTGTCTGGCGTGGTACATGGTGGATTACTTCTTCGTGGAGATCTATAACCGTAGTCTCCCCTCCGGACGTGACTATGCGAATGTCTGGCAGGTAGAAATGGGCCTCTTGCCGGAAACCTCCCCCGACTATCGAGCCGCCGAGAGTGACTCGATCGCCATGCTGGAAAATTATGAGCGGATAAAAGACCGCCTGCGCGATTATCCGGGGGTGAAGGCGATGGGCGCGGCCTCGGGCTGTTACTCCATGCCTTATACGGGCTGTTATTACGGTATCGGTTTGGCGAACGCGGCCGATACGAGCAAGCGGGAAGCGGTCATGAGGTATGAGATGGATCCTACCACGGATTTCCTGTCGGTCTTCAACCATTCGTACGCCAAAGACGGCCGTCCGGTATCTACATCCGATTTTGATTGGGGAGACCCCCGCGCTATAGTAACCACCCGGATGGTGGAGCGAAAGGTATTTGGAGAGGCATCCGCCGTTGGGCGTGAGGTGAAAGACCCTTTCGACGAGGAGGGCCCGACTTATATCGTAAAGGGCGTATTAGAGGATATCAAGCGTTTTGACAATAGCCTACCCCAAGGTGCCGCATTCTTCGCGATCCGTCCCTCGGTGGAGGAGATCCCCGAGATGAATTATTTCATACGGATCGATCCTGCCGTGGCTGGTCCTCGTTTCGCCGATACGTTCCGGGAGAAGATGAACCGTGAGCTTCGGGTGGGGAACTTCTACCTGAAACGCCTGACTTCCTATGACCGGATCAAGGCCGATACCGATTATTCCTTTGGCGTTACCTACGATTACCGGGTCCGTATGGCGTTGATGGCCTTCTTGGGACTGAATATCCTGCTTTGCGTGATGGGTACGTTCTGGTACCGGGTGCGGATGCGCCGAGGAGAGATCGGGTTGCGCATGGCGATCGGTTCGCCCCGCGAAGAGATACGTAGCCAGATGGCTCGTGAGGGCATATGCCTGTTACTCATGGCTACCCCGCTCGCCTTGTTGATAGAGGCTCAATTCGTGATGGTCGGCTTCTTGGACATCCCCAAAGGGACCTTGCCGGAGCATTACTGGCCGGCGATCCTGCCGCTCCGTTTCTTGCTGGTGAATATCCTGACATGGATACTGCTGGCTGTCGTCATCCTGCTCGCCGTCTGGCTCCCCGCCAGCAAGGCCGCCGAGATGGAGCCGGCCGAGGCGCTGCGGTATGACGGATAACATATAATGCCCCGTCTCCCACCCGACCTGAATCGTATAATTAAATCAAATGAATATGTACAAGATCTATCTAAAACAAGCCTGGGCCTTATTGAAATGAGAACAAGCTCCTTTCCGGTAGTCTCTATCTTCGGTACGGCCTTGGCGATTTGCATGATCATGGTGATCGTGATCGTATGGCAGATGCGTACCGCCAATTACGCTCCGGAAGACTATCGGGACCGGATGATGTACGTCAGTGATACCCGTGCCTCCTACAAAGAGAACGAATCTTATAACGATTGCTACCTTCTCGCTTCCCGGGTAGTGAAAGATTGTTTCTATCCCTTGCGCTCTGCCGAGAAGGTCGGCATGGCCTATCATGGCGTGCAACGCTTGGCGGCAGTGGCGGATCATACGGTGGAGTTCAAGTGCGACGTGACCTTTACGGACGCGGCGTTTTTGGAATATCTTCAACTTTCGCTTCCTCTCCGGTAAGCCTTATGGCGAGGAAGAAGTACAAAGTGGCATCATGGATGCTGTGGTAAGCGAGTCCGTGGCACGCCGGTTGTATGGCACGACCGAGGTTGTAGGCCGTACCGTCGAGATCAGCTACGTGCCCTATACCATCCGTGCCGTCGTGCGGGATGTCTCCCTGCTAGCCGAGTCTGCCTATGGCGATGTCTGGTTGCCTTATACCACCGACAATTCCCTGTATGATAATGGTTCCGACCGTCTCGTCGGGGGCTTCTGTTGTTATATCCTCGCAAGTTCGTCCGCCGACTTTGATGCGATCCACTCCGAGGCCGAGGCGAATATCGCTCGCCTTAACGAATCACAAAGCACGCACCTGCTGAAAATTGGAGGAGGACCCGATACCCATTTGGGCGATTTGGCTCGCGAGGACGCTTTCTCTGAGCCGAATGTACGGGAACTGGTCATGAAATATGTTATCATCGTTCTTGTCCTTTTGCTGATCCCTGCCATCAACATGAGCGGTATCACGCAAAGCCAGATGCGTAAACGTATGGCGGAGATCGGGGTGAGGAAGGCGTTCGGGGCGACACGCTCGGAATTACTGACGCAGGTACTCTACGAGAATCTGTTGCAGACCTTGCTGGGAGGTGTGTTAGGTCTGTTTTTCTCATACGCCTCCGTACTGCTCTTGTCCGATTGGTTGCTGGATACGGGCACGGCATCGATGGGTATCGGTCGCACCTTCGTCAATGCGGAGATGATGTTCAATCCATTGATCTTCCTTTATGCGTTCCTTGCTTGTCTTGCGTTGAACCTGCTGAGCGCGCATCCCGGCTTGGCGAGCCTCAAGGATGCGTATCATCTCGGCTCTCAACGAGAATGTTCAATTAATCTCCGCGTTTGGATGATAGCTATACTAAAATAATAGAAAGATATGATACGACATTTATTACAATTGATCTGGAACCAGCGCAAGCAAAACGCTTGGTTGTGGGCTGAGTTATTGCTGGTCTCGGTCTTCCTTTGGTTCCTTGTGGACTACCTGTATGTGCTGGGGCGCACGTATACGGCTCCTCTGGGCTTCGATATCCGGCATACGTACAGCATCGTGATCAGCAGCCTCTCGGAAAGAAGCCCGGATTATATCCCGAAGGAGAAGCGGGAGCGGCCGGATGGTGTTCATCTGCTGACGGCGTTGGATCGCATCCGCACCTATCCCGGCGTGGAATCGGCCTGCCTTACGGATGGGGGATGCCTTATTATATGGGAAGCCGTAACCTCGTTTGGCGGATTGATACGTTGCAGGTGCCCTGCCGCTATGCTTTCGTCACCCCGGAGTTCTTCGACGTGTTCCGTATCTATGATAAGGACGGCAAGACGGCTTCCTTGAAACGGGCCATCGAGGATAACAACTCCATCGTAATCTCCGCCGACGTGGAGACGATGAATCCCGGCCTTTCCCTACTCGGGCAAAAGGCGTACCGGGGGGAATGTGACCGACGAGATCGAGGAGACGATCCGTGGTATCAGCGTCCCCATCCGCCGTCATGAGTACACCAAGGCGGAACCCAACGTCTATAGGGCCCTGCGGCTAAGCCGGATGGAGGAAGGATACTATGAGGGGATGATAGATGCCGTGCGACTCTGCGTACGTGTCCGTCCGGATGTCGATAATGCTGATTTCCCGCACGCTTCCGCAAGGATATGGCCGAACAGCTTCGGCTAGGCAACCTCTATCTGCTAGACGTACAGCCCTTGTCATATATTCGCGACGGTTATATCCGTTCGATCGGCGTAGAGAACGAGGTGAAAACCCGTGTGGCGGTAGCCTGCTTCCTATTGGCGAATATATTCCTCGGCATCATCGGTACCTTCTGGTTCCGTACGGAATATCGCAAAGGCGAGATGGGGCTTGAGGATGGCCTTAGGCTCTACCCGCCGTCAGGTTGAACTCGATCATGGTGGGAGAGGGTGTCCTATTGCTGGTCTTGGCGTTTATCCCGTCCTTAGTCATCAGCTTCAACATCGCCCATATGGATTTGATAGATACCTATCAGCTTCCGTTCACGTGGCTGCGCTTCGCGATTTGTGGAGGGATTACGTTTGTCTTGATCGTCCTCATGATCATCTGTGGCGTATGGTATCCCGCCCGCTCGACAGCTCGCTTGGAGCCGGCGGAGGCTCTGCATTACGAGTGATCAGGGTAGCGTAGCCTGCTTTCGGGAGTGTCCGATAACGAGCCAGATGTTCGTTATCGGACACTTTTTTATGATATGTCTGTTGATATACAGTTGTTTACGTCTTTGGCACAGCATTTGCTAATAGATAGATAACAGTCATAAAAACGAACACTTTATGTATAGGCAATATTTTAGACAAGCTCTACAGATGCTGAAAGAAAGCCCTTTCTTCAGTGTGATTACTATTCTGGGCACGGCCTTGGCGATCTGCATGATCATGGTGATGGTCATTGTCTTCGAGATACAAAATAAAGGCTTCAAGCCGGAGTTGAACCGGGATCGGACGCTTTATGTGAAGGACGTGGCGATCACGCATAAGAATGAGGAGGATGGCGGTATGAACTATTCCCTTGTCGGTGGCCGTGTGGCTAAGGAGTGCTTCTTTACGCTGAAAACCCCGGAGGCCGTCAGCATGCAATTGATGCGGATGCAAACGCTGGTCACTTCCACGGATCAAACGAGACGGATGAAATGCGATCAGATACGGACCGACGAGGGCTTCTGGAAGATCTTCGATTTCGAGTTCTTGGCGGGAAAACCATTCCTGCGGAGCGATGTGGAGAGTAATATCAAGAAAGCGGTGATCAGCCGTGGTTTGTCGTTCCGTATGTTTGGATTGGCCGATGAGAGCGTGATAGGGCAAACGATATTGGTGGCACGCCGTCCGTACGTGGTTGGCGGTATTGTGGAGGACGTATCTCCCCTCGCCAACCATGCGTATGCCCAGATCTGGATTCCCTATGCTCAATCCGATGTGGATCGGCTGATAAACGAGGAGACATTGGAGGGGCTGATCGGTAGTTATAGGGTCTTGATATTGGCTCGCTCAAGCGGTGACTTCGACAAGATCAAGACCGAGGTGGAGCAAAACGTAGCCCGGTTTAATAATTCCTTGCAAGAACTCAAGATTGACTTGATGAAGCAGCCGGATACGCAGATGGAGAGCCGCCTTCGCTTGTGGAGTAATGTCGTACCCGACGTGCCGAGAATGTTGGGGCAGTATGCGTTGGTCTTGATCGTCTTGCTTCTGGTCCCGGCTATGAACCTCAGCGGGCTTACTGCGTCAAGGATGCAGAAACGCATGGGGAGCTGGGGGTACGGAAAGCGTTTGGCGCGAACCGTGGCACGTTGATACGGCAGGTACTGGCGGAGAATCTCGCCGTGACGTTATTGGGCGGGGTGTTGGGATTGCTGTTCTCCTATGTGGCGATCTTCTTGCTTAAGGATTGGCTGTTAGGCTCGTTCGAGCTGGCTTCCTTGAATAGCGGCCTGACGTTGAGCGCGGGGATGTTGATCCGTCCGGCTATATTCTTCTTTGCTTTCCTGTTCTGTTTATTGCTGAATCTGCTGAGTGCGGCGATCCCGGCGTGGAATGCCTCTAATGGGAATATAGTGGATTCATTGAATGATAAGTAATAACCGGTTTTGTTAATTCTATAATTCGTCACTGAAATGATAAAGCATCTAGTAAAGATCATCTGGAACCAACGTAGGCGCAATGGGTGGATTGCCGCCGAGATCCTGTTGGTATTCGTGGTTCTGTGGTACATAATCGATTCGCTAATGGCGGTTGGGAAAGTCTTCTTCGCCCCGATGGGATGGGATATCGACCATGTCTATTGGATTTCGATGGGTGTGGAGGAGGTAGACCGGAACGAGATGGATTCTACCTATCGATACGTCACTTCCGGACGCAGCATGCTGACGGCGATCGACCGTATCAAGACCTGCCCGGGCGTAGAGGCGGTGGGCGTGGGGCTGATGTCCATGCCGCATACGGGAGAGAACCGGTACATGCAGGTAGACGTGAACGATTCTATAAATGTTGAGTACGTGAAGCTACTGGAAGTGACACCCGGTTTTCTGGAGGTGTTTAATTTTCGTCCCATGGAAGGCGAGAAGAAGGATTGGGAAGAGATGCTGAACGGGCGTCAGGTTGTTCTTTCCGCCGGCCTGTTTAGGGAATTTCAGGAGAAAGGCGGCAAACGGGATGAGGGGATTTCCTTCTGGGGGGATAGGCGATCGATCGGTGGGGTTACCGCCGATTTCCGTGCCGACCGTTTCACGAAAAGCTGTAGCTGGCTGTTCATGCCTTTGACGGATGAGGAGATCGCCGAGGACGATACCGATTTCCATGTGAAGATCGCCGTCCGGGTAAACCCTTCCGCGGATCATGATTTCCCGGAGTTCTTCGTGAAGCAAATGGAG